>ERZ773258.100-NODE-100-length-104810-cov-12.197528_pt1 | contig 104810 bp, 103 predicted proteins | sample MGYA00511962_ERZ773258 | MGnify/ENA primary metagenome ERZ773258 (study PRJEB29015, sample SAMEA2737755) | human gut metagenome | biome: human gut; feature: human-associated habitat; material: faeces | place: China | collected 2012 ... | reverse complement strand
ACGCCGCTGGCTGCTGAAACAGCAGCCGAATAAAACGGTTTTTAACCGTTTTATTAAAAACTGGTATCAAATCTGTTTTCCTCCGCCTCCTATTGTCAACCAAAAATTATTTATGGTTGACAATCAAGTGCTGCCTGTGCTATACTGCTCAGGAATTCAACAGTTCGGAGGAAATAACTATGGAAGCACCTGTTTCAAGAAAGTGGAAAACCATCGACATGGCGTATATCGCCCTGTTTGCCGTCCTGATGGCGGTCTGTTCCTGGATCTCCATTCCCGCGGTCGTCCCCTTCACCCTGCAAACCTTCGGCGTCTTTGTCGCGGTGAGCGTCCTCGGCGGAAAGCGGGGAACCCTGGCCGTCGTGCTGTATCTGCTTATGGGCGTCGTCGGGCTGCCGGTGTTTGCGGGCTTCTCCGGAGGGCTGGGCGTTCTTCTGGGAAGCACCGGCGGGTACATCGTCGGATTTGTGTTCACCGCCCTAACTATGTGGCTCATGGAGCGGCTTCTGGGAACGAAAACCTGGGCGCTGGCACTTTCCATGCTGCTGGGGCTTGTGGTATGCTACGCCTTCGGCACCGCCTGGTTCCTGGTGGTATACACCAAAAACACCGGTGCCATCGGCCTGTGGACGGCGCTGGGCTGGTGCGTGTTCCCCTACATTCTCCCGGACTGCGTGAAAATTGCCCTCGTGCTGGCCATCCGCAAGCGTCTGGCCGCCGCCATCCGGCTGCGGTAACGTCATGGATGAAGCAGTCATTCCCCTGCGCGCCCATCACGGCCTTTGTCTCCGCTTCTTTCAGGGAAAGGGCTACAGCGGGGCTTTTGTGGAAAACATGGCGCAGAAAAAGGCCATGCTGGAAGAAAATCCCCTCGTCCGGCTGACCGATCAGGCGGACGAAATCTGCCGCGCCTGCCCCAACAATCTGTCCGGCCAATGCGAATCTGCCGAGAAGGTACGGCGCTACGACCGGGAGGTGCTGTCCCGGTGCGGCCTGACCGTCGGGGACGTGCTGCCCTACCGGGAACTGACGGAACGGGTGCGGAAAACCATTTTGCTGCCCGGTCACCGGGAGGAAATCTGCGGCGACTGCCAGTGGACGGATTTGTGCCAGTATAAGGAGGAAACGCCGTGACCACCAAAGAAAAACTGCTTGCCCTGCTGGAAGACAGCAAGGGGACGTTTTTCTCCGGGGAGGAGATCGCCAGGACGCTTCAGGTCTCCCGGGCGGCCGTGTGGAAGGCGGTGAACGCCCTTCGGGAGGACGGCTACACCATCGACGCCGTCACCAACAAGGGCTACCGCCTTTCCCCGGATTCCGACATCCTGTCCCCCCAGGGCATCCGCAGGTTCCTGAAACCGGAATACCGGGATCTTAATTTGACGGTACTGCCTACCGTGCCTTCCACCAACGCCCTTGTCCGGGAAAAGGCCAACCAGGGCTGCCCGGAGGGCTGCGTCATCATCGCCTGTGAGCAGACCGCCGGGCGGGGGCGCTACGGGCGGCAATTTTTCTCCCCGGCTGACACCGGCGTCTATTTAAGTCTGCTGCTCCGTCCGACGGCCTATTCCCCCCAGCAGGCGACTTGCCTTACGGCGGCAGCCGCGGCGGCAATGTGTCAGGCCATCGAAGCGGTGACCGGGCAGCACCCTGGAATCAAGTGGGTCAACGACATTTTTCTCCATGGCAAAAAGGTCTGCGGCATTCTGACGGAAGCCGCCGTGGGTCTGGAAACCGGCACTCTTAACTACATGGTGCTGGGAGCTGGCATCAACGTTTACCTGCCTACAGATGGATTTCCGGAGGAGATTCAGTCCATTGCCGGGGCGCTTTTGGAGCATAGCACTCCGGAGGTCAAAAACCGACTGACCGGAGAATTTCTGAACCGCTTTTGGGAGTTCTACACTCACCCGGAACGCAAGGAATATCTGGAAGACTACCGCGCCCGCAGTCTGGCGATTGGGCGGAATGTCACCGTTCTCTCCGCCGGGCAAAAAGTCAGCGCCTATGCCTACGGCATCGACGACGATTTCCGTCTTCTGGTGCGCTACGAAAACGGCGAAACCGAAGCGCTGTCCTACGGCGAAATCCGCATTCAGCTGGATGCGGACACCACCTGATACTATTTCCTGATTAAAATCTTTGATTTTAATCAGGAAGGCATCGCCTAATGGCGCTGCCAGTTTTGTGATTTATAAGGAAAGAAATCACAAAACAAGTCTCATATGAACTCCTTGCCCTTCGGGCAATTAAAATCTTTTCTAAAGATTTTAATTGGAGTTCAGTATGACAAGCACATACAAAAGTACCCTATACTTTTATGTGCGGTCGTAAAACAGTGAATGGAGCGCATCCGTACGGATACGCTCCATTTCTCGTTTCAAAGTGCAGGTACACCCCCTTGGCTCTCCCTCTGGGAGTGCTGTCACCGCAGGTGACTGAGAGGGCTTTCCCCTCTCCGTCTTCGCTTCGCTCAGCCACCTCTCCCAAAGGGAGAGGCAAGGGGGGCTTATACAAGAACAGGCACAGCGGATCATCCCGCTGTGCCTGTTAACTGTCTAATGCGCCGCGCCCACTCAGCCCGTGCCGTTTGTCAATTACTGATTTGCCTTGGCGGCCTTCAGCGCCTGTGCCAGCTGATCGGGGCAGGAGGTGGACTTCATGCCGCACTTGACGCCCTCAACCCGGGCGATGACGTCGTCAACGTCCATTCCTTCCACCAGCTTGCCGATGCCCTTCAGATTGCCGTTGCAGCCGCCGATAAACTGAACATTCTTGACCTTGTTGTCCTCAATGTCGAAGAAAATCTTCTGAGAACAGGTGCCTTTTGTTTTGTATTCGTACATATGGATTTCCTTTCTATACAATAATATCTGTCAGTTCAGCGTCAACCAGCTCCGCGAGGGGCTGGGGCGGAACGATCATCTGGTGTCCTCTGGCGCCGGCGGAGACGGCAATCTCGTCCCACAGCGTGCAGGTCTCGTCAATAAAGGTTGGGTAGTGCTTTTTCATCCCCACGGGACTGCATCCGCCGCGGATATAGCCGGTCAGACCGAGAAGCTCCTTGACGGCCACCAGCTCCATGTTCTTGTCCCCGGCGGCTTTGGCGGCCTTTTTCAGATCCAGCTCACAGCAGACGGGAATGCAGAACACGTTGATGCCCGTCTTTTCACCCCGGGCGACCAGCGTCTTGAAAACCTGTTCCTCCGGCATTCCGATGGCCTGTGCGGCATGGCCGCCGCTTAAATCCTGCTCGTCGAATTCGTAAAACGCTTCACGACAGGGAATCCCCGCCTGCTGAACCAGACGGACTGCGTTCGTTTTTGTAGCCATATCATCACCGCTCCTCATTATACGACAAACCGCGGCCGCTTTCAAGTGTGAATTTCGAAAAAGCGGGTATCCTATGGGAGACGGGAGGTTAGGTTATGAGCGAAAACAAGGACGCGGAAATGAAAAAACAGGAGCGGGAGCAGATCGTGGAGCTTGGCTCGGACATTACGAAATCCAGCAAGGGAAGCATCTACACCCTCACCATCATCGGTCAGGTGGAGGGGCATATGATCGCCCCGGAAACGGTGAAAACCACCAAATATGAGCATGTCCTGCCCCTGCTGGCCGGGATCGAGGAAAGCGACGATGTGGACGGCCTGCTGCTGCTTTTGAACACGGTGGGCGGCGACATCGAGGCGGGGCTTGCCATTGCGGAGATGATCGCGGGGATGAAAAAGCCCACGGTGTCTCTGGTGCTGGGCGGCGGACATTCCATCGGCATTCCTCTGGCAGTATGCACGAAAAAGAGCTTTATTACCCCCACAGCCAGCATGACGGTGCATCCCGTGCGGATGACGGGACTGGTGGTGGGCGCACCTCAGACTTTTCGGTATTTTCAACGGATTCAGGAGCAGATCGCGGATTTTGTCACCGCGAACTCCCGCATCAGCCGGGAGGATTTCGAGCATTATATGATGGCAACAGGAGAGATTGCCACGGATGTGGGGACCATTCTCTACGGCAAGGAGGCGGTGGCCTCCGGCCTGATCGACAAGCTGGGCGGGCTGAACGACGCGCTGTCTACGCTCCACAGGATGATCGACAAACAGAAGAAGTAGCTTTCGCCCCGCAGACACAGCCGATTTTGGCTGTGTCTGCGGGAACAAAAAATAAGACTGGAAATTCTCTCTGAACTATGATATAATAAAATGAAAATTCTTGTTGTAGGAGGGGCAGACTTGGACTTAAACTGGTTTGAGAGTTTCTTATACGGTCTATTTTCCGGGCTTACGGATATTCTGCCCGTTTCCGCCGAAGCCCACCGCATTCTGATGCTGAAATGCTTTGGTATTCAGAGTCACACAGAGCTGATGAAGCTGTTCGCCCATCTCGGCGTGTTCGGTGCGATGTATTTCAGCTGCCGCAAGCAGATTGTCCGCATTCACCGGGCGCGGCGTCTGGCGCGGGTTCCCAAACGCCGCCGCCGTCGTCCGCTGGATACCCGGAGTCTGATGGATTTCAGCCTGCTCAGGACGATACTGATTCCCGTGATTCTTGGATTTTTCCTGAACCGGTATACGGAGCCGCTGAAGGAGAAGCTGATCTGGATTGCCGCGCTGCTGTTCCTGAACGGCATTATCCTGTACATACCCCAATTTTTTTCCACTGGCAATCGGGACAGCCGGATGCTTTCCCGGGTCGAGGGACTTCTTGTGGGGCTGGGCGGCGCGCTGGGAATTCTGCCGGGCATTTCCGCCGTGGGTTCCGCACTGTCCGTTGCCAGCATCTGCGGCGTGGAGCGGAGCTATGGCCTGAACATGGCGCTGATGATGAACATGTTTATCCAGGTCGGCCTGATCGTGCTGGATGTGCTGGGGCTGATGTCGGTGGGGGCGGGAACGCTGTCGTTTCTGATTCTCGTCCGCTATCTGATGACCGCCGCCGTGGCCTTCGGCGCCGCACTGCTGGGCGTGAAGCTCATGCGCCTGCTTGCCGCCAATAACGGCTATACACTGCCGGCAATTTATTGCTGGGGCGTGGCGATGTTTACCTTTATTCTGAATCTGATGGCTTAATACTAAAACGCCTTGCAGCGTTTAATTGAAAACTCGTGTAAGGGGAGGAAATTATGGCTGAGAAGAAAACGGCCAGTCGGGCCGAGCAGGCGGTTTCGGGCGCGAAGAAGAAAACGGCATCCGGTTCCGCTTCCAAATCTTCCGGGAAAAAGAGTACGCCTGCCAAGAGCGCCAAGTACAAGACGGAATATGAACCCGCTGTCCCGCCGCATTTTCTTATTGCGGCGGTCAGTATTCTGCTGTTTGCGCTGTTTGTGGTCATCAGCGTGAACCCGGACGGTGCGCTGCTGAAAATTATTCAGTCCGTGGTGCTGGGGCTGGTGGGACAGGCCGGATTTTATTTTGCCATTCCGGGACTTTTATATCTGTTTGTCATCCATACCTTTGGGCGGAAAAACGCACCGACTATGCGAAGCGTCTGCACATTGATCTTCGTGTTTCTGTGCGGGTGCATTTATCACCTTGCCGTGCAGGAACAGGAGCTGTCCACGGGCTTTGCCCTGATCGCCGACCTGTACACCGGCGGCGCAGCGGGAAGTACCGGCGGCGTTCTTTGCGGCGGCGCGGCCATGCTGCTGCGCTGGCTCTGCGGCAATACACTGGCCTTTGTTTTCTGCGTGGTTTTCGCGGTTCTGACGCTGCTGGGGGCAATGAATATCACCATTCCCAGCATTATCAGAGCCATTGCCAACCGCCCCAAGGACGATTATGCGGAGGAAGAGGACTACATAGACCCGGCGACGGTTGTAGTCAACAACATTGCGAACAAGCAGATCGCCCGCAAGCGTCAGCGCCGGGAACAGCAGCAGACGCAGCGGGCAGGGGAGAATGTCCCGGCGGAAACGGTGCCGGAGACACCCCCGCAGCTTCCGCCGGAAAAGCAGCCCCACTCTTCCACGAAGCAGGAAACCCCCCGCGTTGCTTCGTCCCAGGATGAAGTCAAGCAGATTCCGGGGAAAGGTGCGGCGTTCATGGAGCGCATCGACGGAGACATCAGCGCGCCGCTGTCCGGCACGGCCGGATACGTGAAGGACGAAACGCCGCCGGTTGCCGAACCGCTCCCGGCACGACCCGTTGCTGCCAAGCCCGTCCGGGTGGAAGGGGAGGACATCGGGGAAAAGCTTCCCAACAAAATGCCGGAATTTGTACCCAATGCACCCATTCCCCCCGCGCCAAAGCTGGACGAGGGCAAGGTAAAGCCGGCTTCGGAGGCAAAGTCCGGGAAGGTCACAACCAAGGAAGCCGCCCAATCCGCCCGGCAGGTCGCCGCGGAAATCGCCCAGACCCAGGCGGTGCAGCAGCCGGATTACTGCTTCCCGCCGCTGGATCTGCTGAAACGCCCGGTACGCGCCGGGACAGACGGCACGGAGGAAATGCGGGAAAATTCCCGCCGTCTCAACGAGACCCTCGCCAGCTTCAATATCGACGCCCATATCATCAATGTCACCCGAGGCCCCAGCGTTACCCGCTACGAGGTGGAGCTGGACAAGGGCGTCCGGCTGAGTAAGGTCACCGGCTGCGCCGACGATATTGCCCTGAGTTTGGGCGCGTCCGGCGTCCGCATCGCTGCTGTTCCCGGAAAGATCTCCGTGGTTGGCATCGAGGTGCCTAACCGGGCGGTCACGACGGTCTCCCTGCGGGAGGTCATTGATTCTCCCGAATTTGCCAAGGCGAAGTCCAAGACCTCCGTCGCATTGGGCAAGAGCATTGACGGAAGCTGCATTGTAGGCAACATTGCCAGAATGCCCCACCTGCTGATTGCCGGTACCACCGGTTCCGGCAAATCCGTGTGCATGAATTCCATCATCATTAGCCTACTGTACAAGGCAGGCCCCGACGATGTGAAGCTTATCATGGTTGACCCAAAGATGGTGGAGCTGGGAATTTACAACGGCATTCCCCATCTGCTGATTCCCGTGGTCACGGATCCCAAGAAGGCCGCAGGCAGTCTGCAATGGGCGGTGACGGAAATGCTTCGCCGCTATAGGATGATGTCCGACATGGGCGTCCGGGACTTGGAATCCTACAACAGCATCGTGACCTCCGAGGAGGACGGCCAGAAGCTGCCCCAGGTGGTCATTATCATCGACGAGCTGGCGGATTTGATGATGGTCGCCGCCAAGGAGGTGGAGGATTCCATCTGCCGCATTGCACAGATGGGTCGTGCCGCCGGTATGCACCTGATCATTGCCACCCAGCGACCTTCTGCCAACGTCATCACCGGCCTGATGAAGGCAAATATCCCGTCCCGAATCGCGTTCTCCGTGGCCTCCGCCATGGAATCCCGCATCATTCTGGACACCATGGGCGCGGAAAAGCTGGTGGGCAAGGGCGATATGCTGTATGCCCCCATCGGCTGCGGCAAGCCGCTCCGGGTGCAGGGCTGTTTCGTTGCCGACACCGAGGTCGAGGCCGTGGCCGGGTATGTCAAGGACAACTACACGGCGGAATACAGCCAGCAGGTGCTGGACGAGATTGAGAAAAAAGCCCAGCAGGCCGGCAAAAAGCCGGCGAGTGTCTCCGACCCCGACCCCACCGACGAGGAGCTGGAGGGGGACGAAATGCTGCCCGCCGCTGTGGACGTGATTCTGGAGACCGGACAGGCTTCCGTCTCCATGCTCCAGCGCCGCCTGAAGCTGGGCTATGCCCGCGCTGCGCGAATTGTGGACGAGATGGAGGAAAAGGGCATCGTCGGCCCCTTCCAGGGCAGCAAGCCGAGAGCCATTCTGATCACCAAGGAACAGTGGCAGGCAAAAAAGGGCGGCCAGTCGGAGCAGATGGACTTTGACGATCTGGACGCCCAGCCCGACGAGCTTATGTAATGGCGTGATCAGTTAACAGCCACAGCAGTGCAAAATGCTGTGGCTGGTCTGGCGCTTTATGCAGAATCTGTTCAAGGGAGAGAAACAGTATGAATTACATAATGAGAGGTATTCAGGCGCTGAAAGAATCGTTTTTAGCAGGCATACTGGTTTATTTGGCGATTCTTGCTTTGCTGTATCTGTTCAAAAAGCGCAGAAATATCTCGTGGAAATGTATATTTGAGGCGATATTCTGCGTTTATTGTGTTACTCTGTTGAATTTAACAGGAATTTTCACGCTGCGCTATAGCCTGAATGGGTCTTTCAGCTATAATCTGGTTCCGTTTATTGGAAGCGCGATTGTCCCCATTTTGCTGAACTTCGCCCTGTTCTTCCCGCTTGGTTTTTTGTTGCCGGTTATTTTTCGTTCATGCAGAAGCAGCTGGAAAAAGGTGGCGGCTATTTGCGGCCTGACCTCGTTGGCAATTGAGATTTTGCAGCTGTTTGGCGGCAGATACGCGGAAATGGAAGACTTTTTAATCAATACATTGGGAGGTTTTTCAGGCTGCGTTATTTATACCGGGATACATGAATGGAAGACGAATCGTAAAAAAGCGGTTGTTTCCATCGTTTCGTTATGTCTGGCGCTTGCACTTTGCTTTCTTGGGATTTACGCAGTCGGCGACAATGAGGAGCAGCTGCCGGACGGATTGGCTGCCGCTGAAAATAACATTGCCGAAATCCATGTTTATTCTGGCGGCGAAAAGCGCAGCATTGACGTTGATTCTTACATATACCGTACCTTTGCAAGCCAGATCAACAATTGCGGCGGCCATTTGCTGAAAATTCAGAAAGCCACTGAAAGTGAAATCTGGAATGACGAAGACTGCTTTATCGAAATCATATATGCTTCTGCCCAGACAATAACGTTTGAAAATGCCGATAATTTCTCCATGGAAAACGCCGACAGACTTTTGTATAATGCTGACCGGAACATCCTGTATTGGGGCGATTCGGGCTATCAGAATTGCGTGGACTTTACAAAAATGAATGAGGAGCTGTTGGCGCATAAAGACGAAATATTGAAGGCTTATGCGGAGCTGCCCGCGTTGATTCGGGATTGCGTTCATCAGTGACCCCTTTGCGTTTTGAAGCTTGGTTGTGCCGCCCGTTGCGGCGCGTAAAAACCGGCCTGTGATTTTTGTTCACAGGCCGGTTTCACTATTTTATGGGGTAAGTCGGAGGGCGGCATCCAGAATGGCGTTTGCGGCGCTTTCCTTGGATTGCATCGGAAGTTCGGCGGTTTCGTTCCGGGTGATGATCGTGATTACATTCGTGTCAACGCCGAAGCCTGCGCCGGACTGCTTGAGATTGTTGGCGCAGATCATGTCCACGTTTTTCTTTACAAGCTTTTCCCGGCTGTTTTCCACCATGTTCTGGGTCTCCATGGAAAAGCCGCAAATGACCTGCCCCGGGACGCGGTTTTCCCCGAGATATTTCAGGATGTCCCGGGTGCGTTTCAGAGGAATGGACATGTCGCCCTCGGACTTTTTGACCTTGTTGTCGCTGTAATTTGCCGGGGTGTAGTCCGCCACCGCCGCCGCTTTGAAAATAAAGTCGGATTCTGGGGCGTTGGCGGCCACGGCTTCAAACATATCCTGAGCGGAAACGACGGGAACTACGGTCACAAAGGGCGGGGGGGCGATGGCCGTGGGGCCGGAAACCAGAGTCACGTCCGCGCCCCGGAGCATGGCCATTCTGGCAATGGCATAGCCCATTTTTCCGGTGGAATGGTTGGTCAGATACCGGACGGGGTCGATGGCCTCCTGGGTCGGCCCGGCGGTGACAAGCACCTTTTTCCCGGCAAGATCGTGAGGGAAGGCCAGCTGACGCAGGATATATTGCAGAATTTCCTCCGGCTCCGGCAGCTTGCCCTTGCCCACGGCGCCGCAGGCAAGACGTCCGCTGGCAGGTTCGATGACTTCCCAGCCATAACGGCGCAGAAGCGCCAGATTGTCCTGTGTCACGGGATTTTCGTACATGTTGGTATTCATTGCGGGGGCGATGAGTTTTGGGCAGCGGCAGGCGAGAATCGTGGTGGTGAGCATATCGTCCGCCAGCCCGTGGGCCAGCTTCGCGCACACATTGGCCGTGGCCGGGGCGACGATCACCAGGTCAGTCCGTTCCGCCAGAGCAATATGCTCCACCTGATGGGAAAAATTCCGGTCGAAGGTGTTCACCATCGTCCGGCGGCCGGTAAGCTGCTCGAAGGTCAGGGGCGTGACGAATTGGGTGGCGTTTTCAGTCATAACGACCTCCACCGCGGCGTGCTGCTTGACTAGTGCGGAGGCCAGCGCGGCGGCCTTATAGGCGGCAATTCCGCCGGTGACGCCCAGAAGGACGGTTTTTCCTTTCAGCATAGGGAACCCTCCAGAATCGAAAATTGCTTATCCTCATTATATCCCGATTTTGAATTGCTGTAAAGATGATTTTTTTCTTGTATTTTCCGCTGTACCCTGCTATAATACCCCCGGAGTGAAAACTCCAAAATATGCGCTGTATCCTCAAGGGAGGAACGGCAGCAGGAGGTAATTTCATATGGAAAAAAGAAAAATGAACACCCGGTACATGGCGACTCTCGCTATGCTCTGCGGTGTTCTGCTGGTCATGGGCGTAACCGGAATCGGATTTATTCCCTTGCCGGTGATCAAGGCGACGACCATGCACATCCCGGTCATTCTGGGCGCGGTTTTGCTCGGCCCCGGCGCGGGTGCTGTCCTGGGAGGTGTGTTCGGACTGTGTTCTATCTGGGTCAATACCACCAGTCCCGGACTGCTGGCCTTTGCGTTTTCGCCTTTTATGACCACGGAGGGACTGCCCGGCGTGCTGAAAAGCCTGTGGATCGCCCTGGGGTGTCGGATTTTGTTCGGCGCCATTGCGGGATGGCTGTGGAAGCTTTTTAAGAAGCTTACGAAGCAGGATTATGTGGCGCTGCCCCTGACCGCGGCGGTTTCTACAATTTGCCACACCATCCTCGTCATGGGCAGCATTTATGTGCTGCTTGCCCAGCAGTATGCGCAGGCGAAGAACGTGGCCATTACCGCCGTCTTTGGGCTGGTGATGGGTACGGTCACGGCGTCCGGAATCCCGGAGGCCATCATTGCCGCCATTCTGGTGACCGTCATCGGAAAGGCGCTGCTGCACCTTTCGGAACGGATGAAAAAACGTTAAGGAGAGATCGTTATGCTGCTTGCCATTGACATCGGCAATACCAATCTGGTCATCGGCTGTATTGAAAATGACAAAATTCTGTTCAAAGCCCGCATTGCCACCGATGCCATCCGCACCTCCGACCAGTACGGCGTGGAGATCAAAAACATGATGGAAGCCTTCGGCGTGCAGGTGAAGGATATCGACGACTGCATCATTTCCTCCGTCGTGCCGCCGGTGTTCAATTCGGTCAAAACCGGTGTCATCAAGGTCATCCGGAAGCAGCCCATGGTGGTCGGCCCGGGGCTGAAAACCGGGCTGAACATCCACATGGACGTTCCCAGCCAGGTGGGCAGCGACCGCATTGTCATCGCCGTGGCCGCCCTTGCCGAGTACGAAGCCCCCATGATTCTGATGGATTTGGGAACGGCTACCACCATCGAGGTGGTGGAGCCGAACAATATGTATCTAGGCGGCATCATTTTTCCGGGCGTTCGTGTCTCGCTGGACGCGTTGACCAGCCGCACCGCGCAGCTTCCCGGCATCAGTCTGGACAAGCCGAAGCACGTCATCGGCAAGAACACTGTGGACTGTATGCGCAGCGGCATGATGTACGGCACCGCCGCCATGCTGGACGGACTGGTGGAGCGAATCGAAGCAGAGCTGGGACACAAGTCCACCCTCATCGCCACCGGCGGTCTTGCTCAGTTTATTACGCCGCTGTGCAAGCGGGAGATCATTCTGGAAAAAGACCTGCTTTTGAAAGGTCTGAACGTCATTTATAAGAAGAACAAGCGGTAACGGAAAGCCGGCAGCCCTGTGCTGCCGGCTTTTGCGCGGCAAAAATCATTATGCGGCGGGGTGCTAATATTGCGCCCCGCCGCATAGTCTTTGGCAGGAGTGATGCAAATGATGTGCGCATGGAAACAGCTGCTGTCCGTCTTGCCGCCAAGACTTCGGCCGGAGGTGGACAGGTTGGGAAAAAATGCTATGCAGGAGCTGCGGCTTCGCTTGGGAATGCCGCCGGAGTTGGTTCTGAGCGGGGAAAGCCGCTGGCTTGGGTGCTGCGTCAGCCGGGAAGACCTGAATTACTGCATCAACGCCGCGAGCCGCTATTCTCCCTGGGCGGCGGCAACGACCGCGCAGGGCTATCTCACCGCCCCCGGCGGACATCGTATCGGCCTGTGCGGCGAGGTGGTCTGCAAGGAGGGAATCGTAACTGGCATTCGGGAGATCAGCTCTCTGTGCATCCGTGTTGCCAGAGATTTTCCGGGTATCGCCAGACGGGCGGCGGACGTCCCCGGCTCCATTCTGATTCTGGGCGCGCCCGGGTGGGGAAAGACCACCCTACTGCGGGATCTGATCCGGCAGATCGGAGAAAAGCAATGCGTCAGCGTGGTGGACGAGCGAGGGGAGCTGTTCCCGGAGGGGCTGGAACGGGGGAAGAAGACGGACATCCTCACCGGCTGCCCCAAGTCCCCGGGAATCGATATGGTGCTCAGAACCATGGGGCCGGACTGCATCGCCGTGGACGAGATCACGGCGGAGGCGGATGCCCGTGCGCTTCTCCGGGCGGCAAACTGCGGCGTGCGGCTGCTGGCGACTGCCCACGGTACGTCTGCGGCGGATTTGCGGCGCAGGTCGGTCTACCGGCCGCTGGCGGAGAGCGGCGTCTTCCAGACGCTTCTGATTTTGCGGCAGGACAAGTCCTTCCGGGCGGAGAGGGCGACGCTATGAGCTACAGATGGTTTGGCGCGGCGCTGGTCATCGCGGGCTGCGGTGGTTTCGGGTTTTCCATCGCTTCCGGGTACAAGCGGGAGGAAGAAATCCTCCGGCAGCTGCTCAGAGCGCTGAATTCCATGGAGTGGGAGCTTCAATACCGGCTGACGCCTCTTCCGGAGCTTTGCCGTCAGGCGGGAAAGGAAACGAGGGGAACACTCCGGGAGGTGTTTTGCAATCTCGCGCGTGAGCTGGAATGGCAGACCTCCCCGGACGTAGCCAGCTGCATGACCGCCGCGCTGCAACGCAGTCACGAGCTGCCCCGGCGGGTACGGGCAATCATGAAGCAGCTGGGGCATACTCTCGGCCGGTTCGATCTTCCGGGGCAGAAGCAGGGGCTGGAAGAAGTGAAGGAAGCCTGCCGCATGGAGCTGGAAGCCCTGGGGAAGAACCGGGAGACCCGTCTTCGCAGCTATGGGACGCTGGGATTGTGCGCCGGCGCGGCGCTGGCCATTTTGTTTCTATGAGTATGGACATTGACCTGATTTTCAAAATCGCTGCCATTGGCATCATCGTATCCATTCTCAATCAGGTGCTTTCCCGTTCCGGCCGGGAGGAGCAGGCCACCATGACCAGTCTGGCGGGGCTGGTGGTCGTGCTGATGATGCTGGCGCAGAAAATCGCCGATCTTTTCGATCTGGTGAAGACCCTGTTTGAATTCTGATGAGCCTGTTCTGGAAGGCCGCGGCGGCGGTGCTGCTGGCGGTGGTGCTGGGGCTTTCTCTGGGAAAGCAAAAGGATATTGGGGTTCTTCTGACCATGGCGGTGTGCTGCATGGTCGCCATGATCGCCATTTCCTACTTGGAGCCGGTGCTGGACTTCCTGCGTGAGCTGGAAACGCTGGGAGAGCTGCAGGGGGACATGCTGGGCATTCTCTTAAAAGCGGTGGGCATCGGGCTGGTGTCGGAAATTGCGGGGCTGGTCTGCAACGACGCGGGAAACGGCTCTCTTGGAAAAACGCTGCAAATGCTTGGCTCGGCGGTGATTTTATACTTGTCGCTTCCCATTTTCACCGCCATGCTGGAACTGATACGGGAGATTTTACGGGAATTATGAGCAAACTGATTTTGGCAGTGGCGTTGATTTTTGCATTGGCAATACCTGCCTCCGCCGTGGAGTTTACGGCTCCCCAGGTGCCGGAGGGAGGGGCGGAGCTGATGCCGGAGGACACCGGCTCCTTTGCCGCCGGACTGACGGAGCTGCTTCGGGACGCGATTTGGCATCTTCGGCCGGATTTGAAGGAAGCCTCCAAGGTCAGCCTTGGGGTGATCGCGGCGGTGATGATGGTGTCACTGCTCCAATCCTTTTCCGGAAGCGTGAAGGCCGTCGCAAACCTTGTGGGGGCGACAGCCATTGCGGCGGGGCTACTGCTGAGCGCCAACTCCCTGATTCGCCTTGGGTCGCAGACCGTGACGGAAATCAGCGAGTACGGAAAGCTGCTGCTTCCCGTTATGACGGCGGCTATGGCGGCGCAGGGCGGGGCGGCGTCCTCCACGGCGCTGTACGCCGGGACGGCGATGTTCGACTCGGTGCTGAGCAGCCTGATCTCCCGGCTGCTCGGTCCGATGGTGTACCTGTTTCTGGCGCTGTCGGCGGCAAACGGCGCAATCGGGGAAAATATTCTGGGGAAATTACGGGATTTGGTCAAAAATATCGTCAGCTGGAGCCTGAAAGCCATATTGACGGTATTCACGACCTATATGACCGTCACCGGCGTGGTCAGCGGTACCACCGACGCGGCGGCGCTGAAAGCGACCAAGGTCACCATTTCCTCCGTGGTTCCCGTGGTGGGCGGGATCTTGTCCGACGCTTCGGAAGCGGTGCTGGTCAGCGCGGGACTGATGAAAAACGCGGCGGGAATCTATGGGATACTGGCGGTGCTGGCGGTGTTTCTAAGCCCGTTCCTGAAAATCGGCGTCCACTATCTGATACTGAAACTGACCGCCGCAGTATGCGGCATCTTCGGAGAAAAGGGGCTGACGGAGCTGATCGGGGATTTTTCCACCGCCATGGGGCTGCTGCTTGCCATGACCGGCTCGGAGTGTCTGCTGCTGCTCATCAGCACGGTGTGTTTTCTGAAAGGAGTGGGATAATGGAGGCGCTTCGGCAATATGTTATTTCTGTGGTAGCCGCCGCCATGCTCTGCGGCATTGTGGTCAGGCTTTTTCCCAATGGAAGCGGCAAGCAGGTGGGGAAGCTGATCTGCGGGCTGTTTCTGGCCTACGCCGTCCTGAGTCCCATTTCCCGGGTGGATTTTTCCAATTTGCCGGATTTTTCCCTGGGGTGCATGGACGACGCAAAGGATGCCGCCGCCATGGGCGAAAATCTTGCCCGGGATTCCATGGCGGATATCATAAAAGAAGAAACGGAAGCATATATCTTGGACAAAGCCGCTGACCTCCATGCGAACCTGCACGTTGAGGTCACCGTCGGCGAAGACAATCTCCCGACGGCGGTCACGCTCTCCGGGGAGGCGTCCCCTTACGCCCGGCGGCAGATTCAGGCCATAATCGCAAACAATCTTGGCATTTCAAAGGAGAATCAGAAATGGATTGGGTAACGCTGAGAAGCAGGGGAAAGGAGCTGGTCAGGAAATACCGCTATGTCCTTTTGGTGGTGCTGGCAGGACTTTTCCTCATGGCGCTGCCCGACGGAAAGAACGCAAAAGCTGCACCGGAGCCCGCCGCTGCGGAGACGGAACCACGGCAAGACCTGCAAACCGAGCTGGAAGAAATTCTCAGCCAGATACAGGGTGCGGGCAGGGTGCGGGTGCTTCTGACCCAGCGGGAAGGGGAGCGGACGGTATACCAGACGGACGAGGATTCCGCATCCTCCGGCGTCCGGTCGGACACTGTTTTGCTGAATGGGTCTGACCGTTCTCAGACCGGCCTTGTGCGGCAGGTCAATCCCCCTACTTATCTCGGCGCGGTCATCGTATGCCAGGGGGCGGACAGCGCGTCCGTCCGGCTTGCCATCGTAGAGGCGGTCGGCAGCGTCACCGGGCTGTCCACCGACAAAATAACCGTTTTGAAAATGAAATGAATGATTGGAGGCATTTTTATGAAAGTTTGGAAGAAGAATCTGGTTGCGGCGGCGATTTTGGTGACGGTTTGCGCGGGCATCTACGTCAACTGGCGCTACACAGAAGATCAGGCGGCGGCAAATCTCACGGATACCCTGGACACGGAAAAGGTCATGTCCGACGACAATCTGGTACTCAGCGAGGATATGGCGGCCATCTCCGCCGGGGAGGACGTGGCGACCACCTCTACCGACTACTTTGCCGCCGTCCGGCTGTCCCGGCAGCAGGCGAGGGACAACGCCGTGAATCTTTTGCAGGAAGCCATGTCCTACAATGAAAGCTCCAAGGAGGCAGAGTCTGCGGTGGAGCTGGATCAGATCGTGCAGACGGCGCTGAGCGAAGCCCAGATCGAAAGCCTGGTCATTGCGAAGGGCTATGCCGACTGTGTGGCCTACATGTCCGGTGAGGGCATTTCCATTGCGGTGGCCTCTCCTGAGGGCGGCTTGCAGCGGGAGGACGTGGCCGTCATCGCGGACATCGTTATGGCGCAGTCCGACTATTCCCTGAACGATATCCGCGTTGTGGAGGTACAGTGAGTTTAAGCCCCGGATGAAGGCCATCCGGGGCAATTTTGTAAATCCGTGCTTTGCATGCAGAAAATGGTTGTATTTTTCTGGATTTGTGGTACAATAAACAAAAGTATGTCAAGCCCACGGGCAGGACAAACATTTAGGAGGTAAAACCTTATGGCTGAATATAAGCAGTACATCACCCAAATCCAGGAGAATGGCAGCGTCATGATCTCCGAAGATGTGGTAGCGACCATCGTCGCCCACGCGCTGTCCGAGGTGGAGGGCGTCGGCTCTCTGGGCGTCAAGCCCGGCGTCAGCATTGCAGACTTCACCAGTAAGAAGAATTGGGGCAAGGGCCTGAAAATCCTGATCGCGGAGGACAACACCCTCACCATCGAGTGCGGCATCATGGTCTGCTACGGCTACAGCGTCGTGGACGTGGCGAAGGACGTGCAGGCGGCGGTGACCGCCAGCGTGGAGTCCATCACCGGCACGAAGGTCGAGAGCGTCTCCGTCAACGTCTGCGGCATCGTCCACAAGTAAGGTCGGACGGTATGAAAAGAGGCGACGCCAGAGAACTGGCAGTACATCTGATTTACGGTCGGGCGTTCACCGGCGAAGAGCCGGAGCAGGTGGTTTCCACCCGCCTGAACAAGGAATATTACGAAAAGCTGGCTGAAGAAAATGAGGTATATGCCCAGCGCCCTGACCGGTTCCAGCTGCGGTATATCGACTCGGTGGTCACCGGCGTTGCCAACCGGGAGGATGAGCTGGACGACGTGATCCGGCAGTTTTCCATCGGCTGGGACATCAGCCGCATTTCCAAGCTTGCCCGGTGCATTCTCCGGCTGGCGATTTACGAAATCCTATACGTAGACGACGTTCCCACCGGGGTCGCGGTCGCCGAAGCGGTGCGCATTGCGAAAAAATACGACGGCGACGATACCGGCGCATTTATCAACGGCATTTTGGGCAGTTTTGTCCGCAGCCGGAACACGGAGGCGGCAGCCCCCCAAGAGGAAGTCCAATGAGCGTCATCGGCATCGACACCAGCAATTACACCACCTCCATCGCCTTTTTTGACGGCGAGGGCGGCGAGAATTGCTCCCGCCTTCTGCCCGTCAGGCAGGGGGAGCTGGGTCTGCGTCAGTCCGACGCGGTATTTGCCCATATCAAAAGCCTGCCAGAGCTTTCCGGCAGGCTGTTTTCCCATATTCGGAAGGATGCCATCACGGCGGTGGGTGTCAGCACCCGTCCCCGGGCGGTGGAAGGGAGCTATATGCCCTGCTTCATGGTGGGCTACTCCCACGCAAAGCTGCTGTCGGATGCGCTGGACGTTCCGCTGGTTGAAGTTTCTCACCAGCAGGGGCATGTGGCCGCGTCGCTGTGGAGCGCGGGACGGATGGATTTGCTGGAGAAAACCCACCTTGCATGGCATTTGTCCGGCGGCACCACGGAGCTGCTCCTGGTAGAGCCGGAGGGCAAGAATGTGAAGTGTACCCGCATCGGCGGCACCACGGACATTTCCGCCGGGCAGCTGATCGATCGGACGGGACAGCTTCTGGATTTGCCTTTCCCATCGGGGAAGCATCTGGACAGTCTCAGCCGGGAAGCGACGGGGAAGGATGTGTTCCGCGTCAAGTGCAGGAACAGCGAATTTTCCCTTTCCGGCGTGCAGAACAAGGTGCAGCAGTTCCATGCCGCCAGCGCTGACCCCGCTGAGACCGCAGCCTACGCCCTGCGGTGCGTTGCGGGGGCGGTGTATCAGGCGACGGCGCAGGCGCTGGAAGCCTATCCGGGGCTGAGTGTGGTGTTTTCCGGGGGCGTCGCGTCCAATTCCATGCTCCGGGAGCTGACGGCAACCCTCCATCCCGTTTTTGCACAGCCGCAGTTTTCCACGGACAACGCCATGGGCGTCGCCGTGCTGACAAAACGACTGACGGAGGAATAATATGGCTCAGAACGTTCTGTCTATCACGCAGTTAACCGAATATATCCGTGGACGGCTGGACGACGACCCCTTTCTGGGACAGGTGGCCGTCCGGGGCGAGATCAGCAATTATAAGGTCTACCCGTCGGGACACCATTATTTTACGCTGAAGGACGAAGGGGCGGCCTTGAAGTGCGTCATGTTCAAGGGCAACGCCATGCGTCTGCGCTTCCGGCCGGATAACGGCATGAAGGTCATTGCCATGGGCAAGGTCACGGTCTATCCCAGAGACGGGGCGTATCAGCTGTACTGCGCCGCCATGGCCATGGACGGCGTGGGCGACCTGTACGCCGCCTTTGAGCAGCTGAAGAAAAAGCTGGCGGCGCAAGGGTTATTTGACCCCGCCCACAAAAAGCCGCTGCCCAAATGTCCCGGCACCATCGGCATTGTCACCAGCTCCGCCGGTGCGGCGGTGCATGATATGCTGCGCATTCTCAGAAAGCGGTATCCGCTGACTAAGGTGCGGCTTCTGCCCGTGCGGGTGCAGGGTGCGGAAGCGCCGGGGGAGATTGCCGCAGCCATCCGGTATGCCAACCGTTACAAGCTCGCCGATCTGCTGATCGTTGGCAGAGGCGGCGGCTCCATTGAAGATTTGTGGGCGTTCAACGACGAACTGGTCGCCCATGCCATTTATGAATCGGAGATTCCGGTGATCTCCGCCGTGGGACACGAGCCGGATGTGACCATTTCCGACTATGTGGCCGATCTTCGGGCGGCGACGCCCTCCAACGGGGCAGAGCTTGCCGTGCCGGATCAGGACGCTTTGCGGCAGAATCTGGACGCCATGTCCAGTGCTATGGCGTCCGCCCTGAGCCGCCAGTTGAAGGCGGCGCGACAGCATCTGAACGTGTTGTCCCAGTCTCCTGCGCTGCGAAGCCCCACGGGGTACATCGAGCAGCGGGAGAAGAGTCTGGAGCTGTTGAAAAACCGCCTGATCGCGGCGCAGAATCAGAGCATCACCCGGAAAAATCAACGCTACATTGCCGCCGTTTCCAAGCTGGACGCCATGAGCCCCCTGAAAGTGCTCACCCGGGGCTACTCCATGGCGCAGACGGAAGCGGGGGAGGTGCTCCGCTCCGTCCGGCAGGTGGAGCTGGGAGAGCGGGTCAGTGTCCTGCTGAGCGACGGAAAACTGTCCGCAACCGTAATGGATAAAAAGGAGGAAGCGCGATGAATCCGCAGAACAAAACCTTTGAGGAGTCTATGGCACGTCTGGAGCAGATTGTCCGGGCCATGGAACGGGGAGACGTGGCTCTGGAGGAGTCATTGAAGCTCTTTCAGGAGGGTACCGAGCTGGTACGAAGCTGCCAGAAGCTGCTGGACGACGCCCAGCTTCAGGTAAAGAAGATCATGACGGCTCCGGACGGCAGCCCCGTGGAGGAGGACTTCCAGGATGAGCCTTGACAGTAGGAACCGGGAATACCGGGAATATGTGGAAAGCTACCTGAAGGATTTCTATGTCCAATTTCACGACGCGCCCCAGAAGGATCTCTACAAGGCCATGGAATACAGCTTGCTTGCAGGGGGGAAGCGCCTGCGGCCGATTTTTGCCTTTGAGTTCTGCCGCCTGTGCGGGCGGGACTGGAAGGACGCCGCGCCTTTCGCCGCCGCCGTGGAGATGATCCATACATACAGCCTGATCCATGACGATCTGCCCTGCATGGACAACGACGATTACCGCCGGGGACGGCTGACGAACCACAAGATTTTCGGTGAGGGCATGGCTGTCCTGGCGGGGGACGCCCTGCTGACGGATGCCTTTATGGTGGCGTCCAAGGCCAAACTGGTAAGGCCGGAGGATATGGCGACGGCCATCGGTCTTCTGGCGGAGTGCGCCGGTTCTCCCGGCATGGTGGGCGGACAGGTGCTGGACATCATGAGTCAGGAGCGGGAGCTGAGCGAGCAGGAGGTTCTGGACATTCAGTCCCGGAAGACCGGCGCCCTTATCAATGCCGCCTGCGCCCTGGGCGCGATTGCCGGCGGCGCGTCAGACGAGCAGTTTGAGGCGGCCTGCCAATTCGCGGCAGGGCTGGGGCTTGCGTTCCAGATTCGGGACGATATGCTGGACGTCATCGGAACCCAGTCGGAGCTGGGTAAGGCCACCGGCGTGGACGGGGAGAAGAATACCTTCGTCCGACTGTATGGCCTTGAAAAGTGCGAGGAATTGGTGAAGAAATATACGGATTATGCTATTTCTGCCCTGTCCGTGTTTGAAGATACGGAATACATCACCGCCCTCGCTCACAGTCTGACCACACGGCGCGTGTAAAAACCATAGGATAAAGTTTGCCCCCGGCCAAACGGCCGGGGGCAATTTTGTGTGTCATTCCAGCATTTCGGTGATCTCCGCCATCCGCTCAATGGGGAAGGGCGGATTACCGATGGGCTTCATGGCGATGGACATGAGCTTGACGGGATTATCGTCCGCCGCAACCCGGTTGGAGCTGAACGCGCCGCACCGGCGGCAGCGGTGGATGATCGCCCATTCGCCGTTTTTCCGAACCCACACCGCCACCGGCTCCATCAGTCCGCCGCAGTCCGATGCCCGGTCGCCCGGTTCAATGTCCAGATGCACGGAACACAGGCAGTTGGGGCAATGGTTCCGGTGGTCGCTCCCCGCGCCCGCCGGGACGACGGGATATCCGCAGTTCCGGCAGGGAAAGCTTTCATCGCAGGGGTGGGTTTTATAATAGCCTTTTTCGTACTGTTTTCTTTTGTTTTCCCGGTTCATTTTGGGAATTCCTCCTAAAAGTTTTGTAAAAATCTTTTGGGAGGTTTGCGGAATTGTGACTGCCAACCTCCCGGTCAGATCACAATATCCATTTGGTTCATATTAAACAAAAAATTACCTCATGATTTCATGGTTTGGTTGCGCGTCCTGCGCAGGTAAACGGATTACCGGATGTCCTCGTCGTCGAACTTGTCGCCGCACTCAGGGCAGAATTTGGGCGGATGCCGGGGATCTTCCGGCTCCCAGCCGCACTTGTCGCAGCGGTACAGCGGCTCGGAAGCGGGCTTCTTCGCACCGCATTCGGAGCAGAACTTGCCCTTGTTGACTGCGCCGCAGGAGCAGACCCAGCCGTCGGCGGGCTTGGAAGCGCCGCACTCCATACAGAATTTGCCCGTATTCACCGCGCCGCAGGAACACTTCCAGGTGTTTGCATCGGCTGCGGGGGCAGCGGGCGCGGCAGGGGCGGGTGCGGCGGACTGCTGCTGACCCATCTGGAACAGCGAGTTGGCGTTGAAGCCGCCGGCGGACTGCGCCATGTTCATGCCCATGAAGCCCATCATGGCGCCGTTTTTATTCCCGGCGGCGGTCTTCATCGCTTCGGCCTGTGCCTGCACCATGTGCGCCGCTGCCATGTTGGTGTTGCGGAAAACGGCAGACTTTTGCAGCTCCTTGATGGTGGCCTCGTCCTCGGCGGAGGCGGTCACGGAGTTGACGCCCACGGCGACGATGGCCAGACCCCTTGTCGCCCCCCACTTGCCGGACAGAACCTCGTTCATGGCCTGAGCCAGCTCCATGGTGTGGCCGGGCAAGGCGGAATACCGGATGCCCTGGGCGGAAATCCGGGCAAACGCGGGCTGCAAAGCAGTGAGAAACTCGGATTTCAGCTGGCTGTCCAGCTGGTCGCGGGTGTAGTCCTGAGATACGTTGCCGCATACGTTCTTGTAGAACAGCATGGGGTCGGCGATCTTGTAGGAATACTCACCGTTGCAGCGGATGGAAACGTCCATGTCGAGGCCGATGTTGTTGTCCACGACCCGGAAGGGGATGGGGGCGGGGGTGCCGTACTTGTTGCCAACCAGCTCCTTTAGGTTGAAGAAGTACACCCGCTGATCCTTGGCGGTATCTCCGCCGAAGGCGAAGCGGCGCTTGAGGGTTTCCCAGCTGCTTTCCAGACCTTCCAGACCGCCCTGGAAAATGGTGGGTTCGCTGGAGGAATTCCAGGTGTATTCGCCCGCCTCGGCGGCGAACTCCACAATCTTGCCCTGCTCCACGATCATCATGCACTGCCCCTCGTTGACGGCGATGACAGAGCCGTTGGAAATGATGTTGTCAGAGCCCTTGGTGTTGCTGCTGCGGGAGGAGGTGCGTTTTTTGCCCTTGGTGACCAGAACGTTGGCCGCCATGCTGTCACAGTAGAAATACTCTTTCCACTGATCGGCAAGGACGCCGCCTGCCGATCCCAATGCTGCTTTGATCAGACCCATAATGCTTTCTCCTTATGTAAAAAATTTTTTGATATCAAAACTTTCCGCCGCCGCCACCGTGGCTGCTGCCGCTGGAGGACGTGTGGACGGAGCTGCCGCCACCGCCGGAGCTGCTGCTTTCCTGCTGGATGCGGGTTTTGGTGACGTTGCTGTACAGGAACAGATCCCGATTGGTGCGCAGGTGATAGGAGCTGTCGTTCAAATAGCTGCCCGCGCTGCGCTGGGGGCGCTTGGTATTCATGCAGGCGCGCATGATGAGGACGGTGATTCCGCCGATGACCGCGCCGATCACAATGGAAATCCAGACATTTACGTGCCGGGGCTGCTCATAATAGACCACCTCTTCCTGATCGCCGTGGTAGTAATCGCCCGAGCTGTCTGCGTACCCGTCAATGGGAGAGCCGTCACGGTAGGCGGAAAAATAGGTGGGCAGCGCGTCCAGGAATGCGTCGAAAGCGCCATAATAATCGCCGTTTTTCAGGTACGGAAGGGCGGTTTCGCCAACCTGCTGAATGCCGTAGTCCGTCAGGGCATAGATGGCGTTTCCCTTGGTGGAAATGTACCAGTCCCGTTCCTCCATGGACAGAAGGAACAGAACGCCGTTGTCTGCATAGCCGTTGTAATCGTAGTAATCGTCGGCGTACTCCTGGGGGGCGTTTTCCGTCCAGGCTGTCCACTGTCAGGATGACCACGTCCATCCCGTATTCCTGGCGAAGCGCCTGCGCCTTTTCGTCCAGTGCCGCTTCCTCCGAGGAAGACATGAGATCAGCGTTGTCAATGACATATTGCTGCTCCGCGCCGGCGCTCAGGAACAGAGAGGGGAAAAGCAGCAGGCACAGGATCAGGCAAATCAGTTTGTGTTTCATACTGTTTCCCTCCTTAAAGCATCAGAAGCTGCACCAGCGACGCAAGCAGCGCGACACCGGCAGTGACTCCGGCAAACCATGCGGCGGTCTTCTTGGGGCAGATGGGGAACGCGCCGGTCATTTTGCCGGTCTGGCCGTTCATGGCGAAGGTGTAGATTTTGTCTTTGTACTTCGTGTTCAGAATCCACACGGGGAAGAATACGTAGCGCGCTTTGTTGTGCTTGATGTTCAGCTGCCGGGAGGTGGGAACCACCGAGGAATAGCCGGCAAAGGTGCTTTGCAGCCGGTCGTCCATGGCGGCATCCACCCGCTGACGAACCCGCTGCTCACCGTTTTCCGAGGGAACGTCGTACTTGTCGGCAAGATACCCGGTGAGATACGCCATATCGAAGGATGTGAGCAGCTTGTAGTCAAACGGCTCAATGGACTCCATAAAGTCGTCCTCCATTTTGGTGGAGCCGTCCATGGGAATGCCCACAAAATTCGCTGCCGCATCCCGCTTCAGCAGGAAATGGTCGGTTTTGGTGTATTCATACTTGGAATCCGACCAGGTATGTACCCGTGTGGCCTTGTAGCTGCCGCTGAAATCCGCGGCGCAATCATACAGCCAGAAGGGGACGTACATTCCGGTGATCTTCTCCAGCCGCTGTTCCGAGGTAAAGCCCTTGGGAAGAAGGGGCTTGCCCTTGCACAGACGGAGAAAGGCCGCCTTGGCGTCCTCCTTGTTTTTCTGGAAAGGGATGACGCCGTCGGGCTTCAGGCCGCCGCTGAGACGGGCGGGCATAATGGTGGGATTTTCGCAGTAGGGACAGAAGGAAGCCGCCGTGTTCTCGTCGCAGAGGATTTCTCCGCCGCAGGAGGGACACTGGAAGACACGCAGGGTGCTTTCCTCGTCCTCGCTGAATGACTCCGTCTGTTCCGGCTCCCACTGAAATTCCTCATCGCCCTGGGGGTTCTGGCTTTCGTTGAACGCCCGGACGGTGTCGAGGTCAAAGGTGTTGCCGCAGTATTCGCAGGTCAGCTTCTGAGCGTCCGACCCAAAGTGCAGACTGGCATTGCAGCATGGGCATTTGTATTCCAGGACGCGGGTTTGTTCCTCCATGGTTTTCTCCTCCAATCATTCTCTCAGATATTGTAGGGCGCAATCCACAAATACGGCCGCGCCTGTGGAAAGGACGCTCTCGTCGAATTTCACCTTGGGATGGTGCTGGGGGTAAACATAGCCCTTGGACGGTTCACCCGCCGCCAGCGCCAGCATCAGGGAGGGAACCTCGTGGCTGACGTAGGCAAAATCCTCCGAGCCGCCGCCCCGGGCAGGCTTCCCGCCGCTGAGTTCTGCCGTGGTGAACGCGCGGTTTGCGCCCAGTAGGTCTTTGAGATACCCCGTGACCTTTTCCGAAAGTCCCTTGTCGTTGACAAGGGTGGGGCAACCGCTGCCGAAGCCGACCTCGGCGCCGGCACGGAAGGCTTCCGCGATATTTTGCGCAATGGCGGTCATGCGCTCTTTCAGATAAGCACGGGTCTTCTCGTCATAGGTGCGGATGGTGCCGCCCATGGTCGCCGTGTCGGGGATGACGTTCCCGGCTTCTCCGGCGTGGAAGGTGCCGATGGTCAGGACTGCCTCGTCGGAAGCGGACAGCTCCCGTGCGTGTATCTCCTGGAGAGCGATGAGGATGTGCGCCGCCGCCGTCAGAGGGTCGATGCCGTTCTGGGGCGCGGAGCCGTGGCAGCCCTTGCCATGCACCCGGATGGTGAAATAGTCCGCCGCTGGGGCGCTAACACCGGGGGCGGAGACCACCACCGTTCCCGCCGGGAGCGGCATTCCCGCCGCTACATGAATCATCAGGGCTGCGTCGGGTCTGGGATTTTCCAGCACGCCGGAGGCAATCATGTCTTTGCTGCCCTCGAAAATTTCCTCTGCGGGCTGGAACATGAGCTTGACCATGCCGTCCAGCTCCGACTCGTGGGCTTTCAGGATTTTCGCCGCGCCCAGCAGCATGGCGGTGTGCATATCGTGACCGCAGGCGTGCATCCGCCCGTTTTTGCAGGCGAAGTCCACGTCGGCTTCCTCGGCGATGGGCAGGGCGTCCATATCCGCCCGAAGCAGCAGAACCTTCCCGCCGGGTTTGCCGACGGTGGTGACAAGCCCGGCTTTTCCGCATTCCTGAACGGTGTACCCCATCTTCATAAGCGCGGATTTTACATAAGGCTTTGTTTCCGTCAGGTCAAATCCGGTTTCCGCGTGGGTGTGAAGCCACAGACGATGGGATTTGATCTCCTCCTGAAGCGCTTTGGCTTCCTGTAAAATTTGTTCCTTCGTCATATAAATCAGCCCCTTTCGTATGCATTATTATAGAGAAAAGTCCTCGCTATCATACTTGGAAAAATCCACAGCCTTTGGCTTGGCCGGGATGCGCTTGCAGGGATCGTACCTGAATTTGCGGCACTGGTCGTCTACCGTTTTCAGTCCCTTTTTGGCGCACAGGATCTGCCCGCCGCCCAGACGGGCGCCGTTCGCGCAGTAGGCGCAGGAGCGTTCTATTTTCTTGCGAAACAGCATAGCGGTATCCCCCCAATCTTTATTCCCGTATTATACACCAAATACTTTGGAAAAGCTACCCCTTTTTTGAAGCTTTATCACCAGCGCCCCGACGGACAACACCCCGAAGGGAAGCCAGATGCCGTATGCTATCAGCGCGGCAAGGGCGAGAGAAAAAAGCGTTTGCAGCAGCTTCCCCCAAAAGTACGGTTTTAAGGAAAGTCCCGCCGTGACGGACACGGTCTGCATGGTGACGCACAGGCCGCCGAAGGCCAGTAGCCCCGAGCAAATGCAGAACCGGGCGGAAACGTCCGGGACGGCAAGCAGCTCACAGCAGCCGTTGGAAAGCTCCAGAATCCCCGTAATTGCGACCTGTACCGCCGTCGGGAGAATCCAGAAAATCCACCGCTTCAGAAATGCCAGCAGAACCCGGAAAAGCACCACCCAGCCGCATACCGTGGCCATGACCTGAATTGCGGTGTTCAGGGCGGAAGAAGGGGAGTGAGGACTTGTCTTTGTCAGTCTGACGGGAGCGGTAGACTTTTCCGGAATCACCAGCGAGGCAAATAACGCGCCCGCAATATGAATACCCCACAGCGCCCAGGCCATCCATCGACGGGGAAACATGGACGCCGCCATGCCGAACAGGAACGCAGGCCCCGCGTTGCTGCAAAAAGAAAGCAGACGTTCCGCCTCCGGTTTTGTCAGCTGCCCATTGCGGAAAGCGGCGGCGACATTCTGCGCCCCAACGGGATATCCGCCCAGAAACGCCGGGATCAGCAGAGATTCCGACCCCTCCGGCATTCCGAACAGCCGCCCCAATGGCCGCAAAACGATCAAAGAGCTGCCAAGCAGGGAGCTTGTCAGCAGAATGGACAGCACGAAAAAGGGGAACAGGGACGGTATCACCGTCCGCAGGCACAGTTCGATTCCCTGACGCGCCCCCTCGATTGCCGTCCGACCGTCCAGAATCAGTGCCAGCATCCCCAGACTCACACAAATCCCCGTCCAGAAATTTCTTCGTTTCACCAGACCTCACCTCGGAAGAATCTATGCAAATCGCAGGCTGTCCATTCATATGCTTTTCCCAAGGGGGCTGGTTTCATGGGGAAGGGACGAATGATTTTGCAGCGGCTGGCGGACGGGGCTGACCTTTCCGCGGAGCCGCTGCCGGGGCAGCCCATTGTGGAGATCGCCGGCGACCGGCGGGTACTGATCGAGAACCACTTCGGCGTCAAGGAGTACAGCCGGGAGAAAATCGGGGTCAAGGTGAAATACGGTCTGGTCTGCGTCTGCGGCTGCAATCTGGAGCTGATCCGCATGACGAAGGAGCAGCTGATCATTTCCGGAAGAATCGACGCGGTCACGCTGATCCGGAGGGGATAACATGGATATCTGGAAATCCTTGGACGGCATGATGGAGGCGGAGCTGACCAGCGCGGAGCCGGGGGCGGCGCTGGAAGCAGCCAATGCCCGGGGCATCCCGCTTTATGACGTGATACAGGTCGGCGACCTGACTGCCCGGTTCCGGGTACGCAGGCGGGATTACCGGGCGCTGGAAGCCCTCAGCGAAAGGCGGGGAGAGACGCTGCGTCTGCGCCGCCGTCTGGGCGCGTACTGGACGCTGAAACGGCTTTTGGCACGACCTATGCTGATGGGCGCTCTGGCGGTGTTTCTGGCGGCGGCGATTTTCCTTCCCACCCGCATCTTTTTCGTGCGGGTGGAGGGCAATGTGACCACGCCCACCCGGCTCATTCTGGACGCCGCGGGGGAAAGCGGCATCCGCTTCGGCGCTTCCCGGCGGGCGGTGCGGAGCGAAAAAATGAAAAACGCCCTGCTGTCGGCGCTTCCCCAACTGCAATGGGCGGGGGTGAACACCTCCGGCTGCGTGGCCATCGTCTCCGTGCGGGAGCGAACAGATCCGGAGGTGACGGGGCAGGATAGGGCGGTGAGCAGCATCGTAGCCTCCCGGGACGGCTTCATCGTCTCCGCCACGGTGACCCGGGGCAATTCTCTGTGCCGGGTGGGACAGTCGGTGAAGGCGGGGCAGGTGCTGATCTCCGGGTACACCGACTGCGGCATCTGCATTCAGGCGACGAGGGCGGAGGGGGAGATTTACGCCCAGACAAGCCGGAGTTTTGCCGCCGTGACCCCGGTAAAGTGGACGGCTCGGGGGGAGCAGACCGGCGTCAGGCGAAAATACAGCCTCATCCTCGGAAAAAAACGCATAAATTTATGGAAAGACAGTGGAATTTTGCAGGGCACTTGTGATAGAATGGATAGGCGATATGAACTGACCCTGCCGGGCGGCTTTCGCCTGCCGGTCACGCTGTGCGTGGAGGAATATACTTTCTACGATTGGGAAAGGATGACTTTGGAGCCGGAGGCGGCGGAAGCGGCGCTTTCCCGGTTTGCCCAGAGCGCTCTGACCCAGCAGATGGTAGCCGGGCGGATCATAAGCCGGGAGGAATCGGTCACGCAGTCGGAGGATAAGTACCTTTTGGAAGGGACGTATGCCTGCGTGGAAATGATCGGCCGGGTTCGCAGAGAACAGATTGGAGATACAAATGGGAAAAGTGGTTGAACGAATCGTCAACGCCGAGCGGGTGGAGGACCTGATCACGGTGTTTGGCTCTTTTGACGAAAATATCAAACGAATTGAGGATGCCCTGACCGTTCGGGTGGTGAACCGGGGGACAGACCTCCGGGTTTCCGGGGACGAGGAAATGGCGGATAAGGCCGTGCGCACGCTGGAAGGGCTGCTGTCCCTGGCCGCCAAGGGCGAAACCATTGACGAGCAGCGGGTGCGTTACCTTATTACGCTGGTCAACGAGGGCAACGACGCCCAGGTGGCGCAGATGGCAAAGGACGTGGTGTGCATCACCGCCAAGGGAAAACCCATCAAGGCCAAGACCGTGGGTCAGCAGAACTACATGAAGGCCATCATGAAGAACACCATCACCATCGGCGTCGGCCCCGCCGGTACCGGCAAGACCTATCTGGCGGTTGCCGCCGCCGTGGCTGCCTTCCGGGAGCGCACGGTGAACCGCATTATCCTCACCCGCCCGGCGGTGGAGGCGGGGGAGCGGCTGGGCTTTCTGCCCGGCGACTTGCAGAATAAGGTAGACCCCTATCTCAGGCCGCTGTATGACGCGCTGTACGATATGCTGGGGGCGGAGACCTTCCAGAAATATCAGGAACGCGGCTCCATTGAGGTTGCGCCGCTGGCCTATATGCGCGGCCGCACCCTGGACGACAGCTTCATCATTCTGGACGAAGCCCAGAACACCACCCGGGAGCAAATGAAAATGTTCCTGACCCGCCTTGGCTTCGGCTCGAAAATCGTCATCACCGGCGATGTGACCCAGATCGATCTGCCCGACGATAAGGTATCCGGCCTGAAGGACGCCGTGTGGGTGCTGGACGGAGTGAAGGACATCGCCATCTGCCGCCTGACCGCCGCGGACGTGGTGCGCCACGCCCTGGTGCAGGAGATCATCAGCGCCTACGAGCGCTCCGCTCAGAAAAAGGAAGTCAAAAAACCGACCCGTCAGATTCAGGGCCGTTACCATCAGAGGAAGAATTGACATGAGACATAAAATCAACATCGTATTCGAGCAGCTGAGCCTGCAAAAATTTGCCATCAAAAGCATCATCTGCACCTGCATCAACGCGGTTCTGGACGCGGAGGGCATCAAAGTCCCCTGCGAAATCAACGTCCTTGTGACGGATGACGCGGGCATTCGGGTAGTCAACCGGGAGAGCCGCCACATGGACAAGCCTACGGACGTGCTGAGCTTCCCCATGTTCCAGCTCATCGCCGGGGAACCGCCCACGGACTGGACGGACTTTCAGGATCCGGAGACCGGGCTGGTGCCGCTGGGGGATATGTGCATTTCTCTGGAACGGGCAATTGCCCAGGCCAAGGAGTTCGGCCATTCCACCCGCCGGGAGGTGGGATATCTCACCATCCACTCCATGCTCCATCTGCTGGGCTATGACCATCTGGATGAGGGCGAGGAAAAGAGGAAAATGCGCGGCAGAGAGGAAGCCATTGCCGCGTCCATCCCCAATATGAGCCGGGACTGAGGAGACTGGAAAATGAAAACAAAATCCGCTATGATCACCATTGCCGGACGTCCCAACGTGGGCAAGTCCACCCTGACCAACTATCTCGTTGGCGAAAAAATCGCCATCGTATCCAATAAACCCCAGACCACCCGGAACCGTATCTGCGGCATCGTGACGAGAGGGGACACACAGTTCGTGTTTGTGGACACTCCCGGCTACCACCGGGCAAGGACGAAGCTGGGGGATTACATGGTGAATGTTGCCCGGGAATCCATTTCCGACGTGGATTTGACCATCCTCGTGGTGGAGCCGATTGCATCCATCGGCCCCCAGGAGGAAGGGCTGATCGATAAGATCAAGAGCAGCCATTGCCCCGCCATTCTCGCCATCAACAAAATCGACACCGTGGAAAAGGACGCCCTCCTGGAGGTCATCGCCGTCTATTCCCAGGCGGCGGCCTTTGACGCCATCATCCCCATCTCCGCCAAAACCGGCGACGGGGTGGAGGATTTACTGGAAACCTGCGGCAAATACGCCGAAGAAAGCCCCTTCCTGTTTCCGGAGGACGTGACCACCGACCAGCCCGAACGGCAGGTAATGGCGGAGATCATCCGGGAAAAGCTGCTGTGGTGCCTTGACCGGGAGGTTCCCCACGGAACCGCCGTGGAAATCACGAAATTCTCCGAGCGGGACAATGGAATTATTGACATCGACGCCACCATTTACTGCGAAAAGGCCAGCCATAAGGGCATCATCATCGGCAAGAACGGCGCCATGCTGAAAAAGATATCCTCCATGGCGCGGGCGGACTGCGAGAAATTCATGGGAACGAAGGTTTTTCTGACCACATGGGTCAAAGTGAAGGAAAACTGGCGGGACAGTGATTTTCTGGTTCGCAACTTCGGCTACAGCGAATAATTTCCAGTGGTAAATTCCCAAAGTGCGGCAAACCCTACCTTCAGGAGGGATGTCTATGAACGCTACGGATTACTGGCAGCTGTTTTTGGAGACCGGCGCACCGGAAATGTATCTCATGTACTGCAAGCACAAATCGGAGGAAACCCATGTATTTGACGATTCAGGGCATCGTCCTGAGAGTTACGGACTACAATGACAAGGACGCCTTGCTGACCATGCTGACCCGCCGCCATGGCAGACTGACCGTGAAGGCGCGGGGGCTGCGGCGGAAAAACAGCCCGCTGATTGCTCCGTGCCAGCTCCTTGCCTACGGGGAGTTTACGCTGTTTGAATACCGGGGACAGTACACCATCAACGAAGCCCAATCCATCGAGCTGTTTACGCCCCTGCGCCGGGACTTGACCAAGCTGTCGCTGGGTACCTATTTTGCCCAGGTTTCGGAGGTTCTTTCTCAGGAAGATATGCCGAACCCGGAGCTGCAATCGCTGCTGCTCAACTGCCTGTACGCCCTTTCCAAGCTCAATCTTCCGGAAAGCCAGGTCAAGGCCGTGTTCGAGCTGCGCGCCGCCTGCCTGTCGGGCTATACCCCCGACCTCACCGGCTGCCATGTCTGCGGCAGTCCGGCGCCGGAACGGTTCGACCTGTCGGCGGGTATGCTGGAATGCCGGAATTGCCGCAGCCCCGAGTCGAGCGGCATCCGGATGCCGGTTCCGCCCTCCGTGCTGGAGGCCATGCGCTACATCTGCCATTGCGACAGCAAAAAGCTGTTCTCCTTTCAGGCGGGGGAGGATACCTTACAGCAGCTTTCCGAGGTGACGGAGGCGTACCTCGCCACCCAGCTGGAACGGGGCTTTTCTACGCTGGATTTCTACAAATCGCTACTTATATAGGAGATAAAAATGTCAGAATTATACGAAAAATCCCTGGGAAAGCTGGAACTTGACCAGGTTTTGCGGCTTCTTGCCGAATGTGCCGGAAGCGAGGGAGGCAAGGAAGCCTGCCTGTCGCTGCGGCCTTCTTCGGACTTGGAGGAAGTGGAGCTGATGCTGAATCAGACCACTGCGGCCTCCGACCTGTGTACCCGGAAGGGCAACCCTGTTTTTGGAGACGTGACCGACTGCTCCGCGTCCTTGGAGCGGGCAGACCGGGGCGGCAGCTTACAGCCGGTGGAGCTGCTGCGCATTGCGGGCATCCTTCGCTGCGCCCGGAATATCAAGGGCTACGTCGCCGAGGATGACAAGGCAACGGTGCTGGACGCGCTGTTTCAGGCGCTCAGCCCCAACAAATATCTGGAGGACAAGATTTTCGGCGCGATTCTCTCCGAGGAAGAAATTGCGGACAACGCCTCCCCGGAGCTGTCGGACATCCGCCGCCATATGCGCATTCAGGCAGGGAAAATCCGGGACAGCCTGCAAAAGGTGATTTCCTCCCCGGCCTATTCCAAATTTCTCCGGGAGCCGATCATCACCATCCGTCAGGGGCGGTACGTGGTTCCCGTGAAAAGCGAGTGCAAAAACGACGTTCCCGGACTGGTGCATGACGTGTCCGCTACGGGTTCTACATACTTTGTGGAGCCGATGTCCGCCGTCAACGCCAACAACGCTCTGCGGGAGCTGGAATTAAAGGAAAAGAAGGAAATCGAACGGATCCTGGCGGAGCTGTCCAGTGAAGCCGCCGCCTACCGGGAAGCCATTGACTTAGATTACCGGATGCTGGTGCAGCTGGACGTGATCTTCGCCAAGGCCAAGCTTGCCTACCGGATGCGCGCCTGGGCACCCATCATGAACGATCAGGGCAGGGTGGAGCTGCGAAACGCCCGGCACCCGCTGATTGATCCGAAGACCGTGGTGCCGATCTCTCTGCGGCTGGGTACGGATTTCGATACCATGATCATCACTGGCCCCAACACCGGCGGCAAGACCGTCACGTTGAAAACCGTGGGTCTGCTGACGCTGATGGCGGAGTGCGGCCTGCACGTCCCCGCCGGGGACGGAAGTGTGCTGTCCACCTTCGACGCCATTCTCGCCGACATCGGCGACGAGCAGTCCATTGCCCAGAGCCTGTCCACCTTTTCCAGCCATATGCGCACCATCGTGGATGTGGTCGCCCAGTGCGACGACCGGACGCTGGTGCTGTTCGACGAGCTGGGCGCAGGCACCGACCCGGCGGAGGGCGCGGCACTGGCTACCGCCATCATCGAATTTTGCCGGAAGCTGGGCAGCCGTGTGGTGGCAACGACCCACTACGCCGAATTGAAGCTCTACGCCATGCGCACCAAGGGCGTCATCAACGCCTCCTGTGAGTTCGACGTGGAGACCCTCCGCCCGACTTATAAGCTGCTCATCGGCATCCCCGGCAAGTCCAACGCCTTCGCCATTTCCCGCAAGCTGGGACTTTCGGAGGAAATATTGAAGGAAGCCGACGATCTGGTGGACAAGTCCGACAAGGATTTTGAGGACGTGCTGTCCCAGCTGGAGCAGCAGCGCCAGCAGATGGAGTTTGCCCGTCAGGAGGCCGAGCGCCTGAAACAGGAGACGGCGAAGATCAAGCAGCAGAACGAGGAATACCAGGAGCAGCTCCGCAGGGAAAAGGAAAAGGCCGTGGAGTCCGCCCGCCGGGAAGCTCAGCACATCATCGACGAAGCCCGCGCCGCCGCCAACATTGCCTCCGAGGAGCTGAAAGCCATGCGCAAGCAGCTGGCCGACAGTGCCGACGTCAGCGGTATCAACCAGCGCCAGGCCGAGCTGCGACGGAACCTCAACGAGGTGGAGGACAAGCTCCGCGCCTCCCAGCCCAAGAAGGAGCGCCCCAAGCCCACCCGGGGCATTCTGGTAGGGGACACCGTGGAGCTATTGAAGCTGGGAACCAAGGCCAGCGTCCTCGCCATCAACAAGGACGGCACATACCAGCTCCAGGCGGGTATCCTGAAGCTCACCGCGAAGCCCGACGAAGTCTATCTTCTGGAAAACGAAAACCCCTACAAGGCCAAGGGCGGCCATCCCGCCCACTCCGGCCGGGAGATGAAGATGACCGCCATGCCGACGGAGGTCGATCTGCGGGGCATGGACACGGTGGAGGCCATCTGCGTCCTGGAACGGTATCTGGACGAGGCCATGCGGGCGAACTTAAGTACCGTGCGCATCATCCACGGCAAGGGAACCGGCGCGCTGCGTGCCGCCGTGCAGCAGTCCCTGAAAAAGAATAAGTTCGTCAAGAGCTTCCGCTTGGGTGTTTACGGCGAGGGCGAAGACGGCGTGACCATTGCTGAGTTCCGTTAAGGCAACACCGCACAATTGCGTCTGCGAGTCTCAGCCGTCTTTTTGCCCCACTTCTTCAGTTTGAAAAACGAGAAATATAGCGCAGCCGTTGCCAGCGCAAGCTGGCTTACGGATGCGGCATACCCCTTGCGGGTACATACAGTATTCCTTCGTTTTCCAAACTTTGAATTGGGACAAAAATCCTGTCTGAGACTTCTTGCCGAATTGTGCGGTGCTGCCTTAAAAATTTCCAGTATCAGGAAATCCTCCCGCTTTTTCGCATACGAGGAGACGGGTTTCCTAAGGTATTGTGAAAACAGAACGAAAAACAGTTGACATTTTCGGTAAAAATAGCTATCATATATCTAGACCCGTCGTATCCGTGTGGATATGATGAAAAGGAGTGAATGGATATGTTCAACAAAGAAGTGGTGGTTCGTTGTGAATCCGGCCTGCATAACCGACAGGCGACCTACTTCGTACAGAAGGCCAACGAATTTGAAAGCAGCATCTGGCTGGAATCCGGCAGCCGCAGGATGAACGCCAAAAGCTTGCTGGGTATCATGTCTCTGGGTGTCGTGACCGGTACTACCGTGACCCTGAGCGCCTCCGGCCCTGATGCGGAGTCCGCCGTCAACGCCCTGGATGAACTGCTCCAGAGGGACGTGTATTAAGATATTCGCTTACTTAGCCGCCTCAATGCCCCAAGCATTGGGGCGGTACTTTTTAGCGCTCGTGAGGGGAAGACCATGACCTTTGATGAACTGAAAGAAAAAGCCCTGTCTCTGCCCTATGCCCCCGGCGTGTACATCATGCGGGACAAGACGGACAAGGTCATCTACGTGGGAAAGGCGAAGAAGCTGAAAAACCGGGTCAGCCAGTATTTTCAGGACACGGCGTCCCACACCCCGAAAACCCGGCTGATGGTGAGCAAAATCCATCATTTTGACGTCATTGTCGCCGCTTCCGAATTTGAAGCGCTGGTGCTGGAATGCTCCCTCATCAAGCGCTATATGCCCAAATACAACATTCTATTGAAGGACGACAAGGGCTACCCCTACCTAAGGCTTAACATGAAGGACATTTACCCGGTTATCACCATGGTCAGCAAACCGGCGGACGACGGCGCGGATTATTACGGCCCCTACGGCGGCAGAGCCGTGACCCACGATGTGATGGAGGCCATCCGGCTGACCCTCAAGCTTCCCGGCTGCCATAAGCAGTTCCCCCGGGACGTCGGCAAGGAGCGCCCCTGCCTGAACTATCACATGAACCAGTGCGCCGGGTGGTGCCAGGAGAGCAAAAGCTGCACCGAGTACCGGGAAACCATGCTCCAGGCGCGGGAGCTTTTGAAGGGAAATTACAAGGCGGTGGCCGAGAAGCTGCGAGGGCAGATGCTCACCGCCGCGGACAACCTGGAATTTGAGCTGGCGGCCAGCCTGCGAGACCGCCTGAACGCGGTAGAAAATTTGGGACAGAAGCAGCTGGTGACAGCCGGGACGTTGGCGGACACCGACGTGGTCGGCTACGGGGAAACCGAGGCCAAGGCATGCTTTGCCGTACTGCATTTCTCCGGCGGTAATCTGCTGGACAAGGACTACGAGGTGTTTTCCAGACCCGACGACAAGCTGGAAGCTGTTTCCAGCCTGCTCAAGCAGTTCTACCTGAGCCGCGGCATTGCCCCCAGGCGGGTGCTGCTGCCCTTTGCAATCGACGACGGCGAGCTGTTCGCCGAGCTGCTGGAACAGCAGTACGGGCGGCGGCCGAAGCTCCACGTCCCACAGCGGGGCGACAATCTGCGCTTGGTGGAGCTGGCCTGCAAAAACGCCTTTGAGGAAGCCGAGCGTGTCACCGGCAGGGAAGAGCGGGTCAGCGCGACGCTGACGCTGCTTGGGAAAATGCTGGCCATTCCCGCGCCGAAACGGATGGAATCCTTCGATATTTCCAACATTTCCGGCACGGACATCGTGGCCAGCATGGTGGTATTTCAGGAGGGAAAGCCGAAGAAAAGTGACTACAAGCGCTTCAAGGTGGAGGGCCTGACCGATCAGGACGACTACGCCTCCATGCGTCAGGTCGTGACCCGGCGGTTCGTCCATTACAAGGCGGGGGACAAGGGCTTTGACGAAGCTCCCGACCTGCTGCTCATCGACGGCGGCGTGACTCACGCGAAGGTGGCCGTGGCTGCGCTTCAGGAGCTGAACCTGTCCTTCCCGGTGTTCGGCATGGTGAAGGACGACCGGCACCGCACCCGTGCGCTGGTGACGCCGGAGGGGGAGGAGATCCGCATTGACAACAATCAGGCGATTTTCTCCCTCATCGGCCAGATTCAGGAGGAGACCCACCGCTTCGCCATCACCTACCATCGCCAGCTCAGAAGCAAGCGTCTGCGGTATTCCGAACTGGACGGCATTCCCGGCATCGGGGCAAAGCGGAAGCAGGAGCTGCTGCGGCAGTTCAAATCCCTCTCCGCCATTTCTCAGGCGACTCTCCCGGAGCTGGAACGTTTGCTCCCCAAAGACGCCGCCGCTGCGGTATATCATCATTTTCATGAAAAGGGGGAAGAATAATGCGTGTCATCACAGGAAAAGCCCGGGGGGTTCAGCTGAAAACCCCCGACGGTATGCTGACCCGCCCCACCGCCGACCGGGTGAAGGAGGCGCTGTTCAGCGTCATCCAATTCGACATTCCGGGGTCAAGGGTGCTTGACCTGTTCGGCGGCACCGGTCAGCTGGGCATCGAGGCACTGAGCCGGGGCGCGAAAAGCGCCGTGTTCGTGGACGCCCGGGAGGACGCCTGCAAGCTTATCCGGGAAAACCTGAAACGCACCCGTCTTCAGGAGGACGCCCGGGTTATTCGCAGCGATTATCTGGATTATCTTTCCAGATGCCGGGAACAATATGATATTATCTTCCTTGACCCGCCATACGCAGAAGTTTTTTTGGAAAATTCCTTAAATCGCATCACCGAAATTGACATTTTGCATTCGGGTGGTATAATAGTAGCAGAGCGCCCGCTGGGGAAGGAATTGCCCAGGGACTACCCGGGCTACACCCGGTCGCGGGATTATCCCTATGGAAAGATTCTGCTGACGTTTTATCGGAAAGACGGCGGCAGTCAGGAAACAATATGAAGGTTGCGATTTATCCGGGCAGCTTTGACCCGGTTACCAGCGGTCATCTGAATATCATTCGCCGGGGCGCGAATATTTTTGATAAACTCATCGTATGCGTCATGGTCAACGCGGGGAAGAACCCCATGTTTACGCTGGAGGAGCGGGTGGAGCTGATTCGCCGGGTCACCAGCGACCTGCCCAACGTGGAGGTGGACTGTTCCGCCGAGCTGCTGGCGGACTATGCCCGCCGCCGGGGGAGCTGTGTCGTCCTCAAGGGACTGCGGGCAGGCTCCGACTTTGAGAACGAATTCCAGATGGCGCTGATCAACCGCAAGATCAACCCGGAGCTTGACACCATGTTCCTGACGGCTTGCAGCGAATATATGTACCTCAGCTCCAGCCTTGTGAAGGAGCTGGGCAGCTATGGCGCGGATCTTTCGGATTTCCTGCCCGCAGAGATCATTCCGGACTTTCAGAGGCGAATTGAGCAACGAAGACTATCCCTTCAAGGAGGAAAATGAACATGAGCGATCGTAATAGCGAAGACATCATTGGCGCATTGTACGACATGGTGCAGGATGCCCGGTCCATGCCTCTGGCAGCTGACAAGTGCATTCTGGAACGGGACAAGGTTCTGGATATGCTGGATGAGATCATCGCCCAGCTGCCCGCCGAGCTGAAGCAGTCGAGAACCATTGTGGAGTCCCGCAATGAGCTGATCTCCCAGGCGCGCCGGGAGGCGGAGAACATTGTGCGTCAGGCGCAGGAGCAGTCAAAGCAGATGGTCACCAAGGAGGCCATTTATGCCGAGGCCAAGAAGCGCAGCGAGGAGCTGGTGGGGCAGACCCAGGCGAAGATTGAGCAGCTGCGCAAGGCGGGAAATGCCTATATGGACGATTCTCTGCGTCAGACGGAGGAGGTTGTCTCCAAGGCGCTGGCGGAAATCCGGGAGACGCGGATGAAATTCCGCACCGTCACCGAGGCGCAGCAGCAGCGCAAGACCCCCAACGTGGACGTGGAAGTGTAAGGCTCCTTAATTGAAAACTGCACCGGGATGGGCAAAAGCCCATCCCGGTTTTTTATCCCCGGCTTTTTACAAAGCCGGGGAAATGTTTGTCCGGCGGTAGACCCCAGATCCGATGATGGTAAAGGGACAGGTTCTTTTCCTCTCCGGAACCGAATATGCTTGAGCGAAAGGGGAGAGGAAAATGGTTGCAAATAAGAAGATCACAGGCCGGGCAACGTCCTTGCCCGTCGGACTTGCCATCGGCGCAATATGCAGTCTTGCCGCGACGCTGATTCTGACGGCGATACTGGCAAAGCTGGTGGAATCGGAAACGCTTCCGGTGGAGAAGATCGGCTACGGCATTATGGCGCTGCTGATGGTATCCTCCTTTGCCGGCGCCATGATCGCCTTCGGCCGGATCAAGCGGCAGCGGATGCTGGTGTGTATCGTGTCCGGGGTGATTTACTTTGCCATGCTCATGTCCGTGACCGCGCTGTTTTTCGGCGGGCAGTACAGCGCCGTGGGGACGACCGCCCTGCTGGTTCTGGCGGGCAGCGGAACGGCTGCATTGCTTGGACTCCGGCAGGGAAGGGGAACAAAACGAACAAAAATTAAGGTGCCTCATCGTTAATGTGTACAAATGGGACTGGTGGGTAAATGAATTTTACCCACCATGGATAGAATGCAGGAAAAATTGCAGAATCAATATTTAGTGCGCAAATCTTAATAATTCCTCAAGATGTTGTCAAATAGTTGAAAATGATAAAGAAAATTAGCGTCCCGGTTTACGTGGTTTACATAAAAATGTTAACATAAATCTTGTCATAATCTACAAAAATTCCTGATTTTGCTAAAATAGCTTGAATTTTTGTAAATTCTGGAGTATAGTATGGGTGTATTTAAGAGAGGTTCAGTTATACCTGTGCCATGTACACCTCTGCTGATTCCATACCAAAGGAGGTAACCCGTCTCATGGCACAGCATTTCCATCGGAATAAGCCCGCCTGGTGGCGCAAGTACAGCTTCTTATTTCTTGCATTCTGTTGGATAGCCGGACTGCTGTCCGGTGCTTCTGTCTATCTCGCGGCAGGGGATTCCCTGAATTCTCTGATGCGCAGTGCCGTAATGCGGCCTGTGTCGATCGTCTCCCTGTTGTGCGTGACCATGTTTCCTTTCCTGATTTCCGCTTTTGCAGTTTATATTTCCGAGCCGTGGCTGCTTCTGATCGTGAGCTTCGGGGACGCATTCGTGCTTTCCTTTGTCTCTCTCGGCGTGGTGCAGTGCAGCGGCTCCGCCGGATGGCTTGTCCGGTGGCTTCTTGTTTTCAGCGCCAGCCTTGCTTCGCCGCTAAAGTATCTGTACTGGCTGCGGCACCTGACGGGGCACAGACGTTTCAGCGGCCTTGAGGCTGCTTGCGTAGTTTGCGTATTCGCACTGATCGGAAGCGTTGATTTTCGCTTGGTTTCGCCCCTTTTGGCGAGATTGATACACGGATAGAAAGGACATATTGGTACGCGCATTCATGCTGGACTTGATTCATGCTTATGAAACTTACCTGACGAAGGTAAAGCAGGCATCCGCCAACACGGTTTGCTCCTATATGCGGGACATTCGGCAGTTCACCGAGTGGCTGCAATCGAGCGAGCATGCGGACATTCTGGATGCCACCCAACTGAATATCAGCGACTACCTGAATTATCAGCGTGGGGAAGGCAAATCCGGGGCGACGATCTCCCGGACGCTGGCAAGTCTGAAGAATTTCTATGCCTATGTCATTTCCTCCGGCTTTTTGGAGGAATCCCCTGTCAGCGGAGAAATTCACGTGGACAGAGGAGAGAAGAAGCTGCCCCAGATTCTCACCGGCAAGGAAGTGGAGCTTCTTCTGGCGCAGCCCTCCGGCATGGACGCCAAGGGTCTGCGGGACAAGGCCATGCTGGAGGTCATGTACGCCACCGGCATCCGTGTCACGGAGCTGATCGATCTGAACGTGGAGGACGTGAACCTGGAGCTGGGCATCCTCAAGTGTACCAGCGCTAAAAAATCCCGGGTCATTCCGCTGTATCCCGCGGCCCTCCGGGCGCTGAGCGTGTACTTAAAGGAAGTCCGGCTGCTCATGGTGGACGACCCAAGAGAGCAGGCGCTGTTCGTCAACGTCGGCGGCGCGCGGATGAGCCGTCAGGGCTTCTGGAAAATCCTCAAGAGCTACCAGGAAAAGGCGGGCATTGAGAAGGATATCACGCCCCACACCCTGCGGCACAGCTTCGCGGTGCATCTGCTGGAAAACGGCGCCGACCTCGGCTCCTTGCAGGAGCTGATGGGCCACAGCGACATTTCCTCCACCCAGATGTACACCCACATGGTCAATCAGAAGCTGAGATCCGTCTATGAAAAATGTCATCCCAAAGCGTAAAAGGCCAGCCGGAGCGGCTGGCCTTCAGACTGTTTCCAATGGATAATGGCCTGAAATCGGAATTTACGGAGAGAAATGACGGAGAAGATATGGAGGCCAGAATGAAAACACTGACGCCTGATCTTGCGGAAAGGAAACGGATTCTAAAAGATATCTGCCGAAACCACCCGCAATGGAAGATACGGATCGCTCTCGCTACCGTACTGTTCATCGCTGCAGTCGGAGTCTTAGGCGGGACCATAGGCCTGCTGATTAGGCATCCTACTTCGGTGGATGGAATCATGGCTTTTATTGGAAGCGCCATATGCCTTGCGTGTGTGCCTTTTTTCTGTGGATTGTCCGTCAAGAATACGGCAAAATATTGGTGTGCGTTTCCGTATACCAGCTATGCAAACGCATCATTGCTGCTGGGCGAAGATACCTTGGAGTATGCTTTTTGGAGGGTAGGCCCCCAGGAGCCAGCGGCCTACAGCAGCAAACGTGCGGTTTATAGGGAGGAAGATAAATTCGTTTATAGAATCTGTAAAACCGATATCCATTCCATTGATGTCAAGGGAGATATCTGTAGAATCGAAGGAAGCGGAATCGTTCAGATGCCGGAATGGGCAGAAGAAGATGCAACGGTAAAAAGAGAAAGCAAGACGTTTTCTTTTATAATGGCGTTTGAGCAGCGAAATGCAGAGCAAATCCTTGCAGAATGGATGAAGTAAAATGGCCAGCCGTTCCGGCTGGCCTTGCTTTTGGTTGACAGTCCGTGATATAGTAGTAGGCGAAAGGTCGTGATTCCTATGAAAAAGAAGAAATGGCTGCTTCTGATTATCCCGGCTGTTCTCATTCTGGCGGCGGCGCTGGTTTGGTTTTTGTATTTGTCCCCCAGAATGGCGCTGTCCAATGCCGCCGATGACGCGCTGTCCAAGCTGGAGCAGCGGCTGAAGGAAAGCCCTGTCCCGATTCTTGCCAAGGGGTACGACGAAAGCGGGAGGAATAGCACCTCGCTGGAGCTGACCGTTTCCGATGGCGTTCAGTACGACATGCAGGTTCAGACCGATCTGACCGACAATCAGATTCTTGCCGACGGTACGATCCGGATAGACGGAAAGACGCTGAATCTGTCGGCCTACCTGGACAAGGAGTTCGCCGCCATTACCTCCGAAGATTTGTTCAGGGGCGGCTATTATGGCATCACCTATGACACGTTTTCTTCGGACGTCCGCTCGTTCCCGCTGCTTTCCCGGGTGATTCCCAGCGCGACCCTCAGCAAGCTGGATTCCTCCGTGGAAAAGCTGCAAGAATATATGAACCGCACCCGGCAGATTCCCCAGCTTCCGGAGGTGCAGGAAGAGGACAAGCTGATACTGGGCTTGCTGGTGCTGAAAAGCGACGTCCACAAGGAGGCGCTGACGGTGGACGGCCAGAGCCTGGAATGCTTTTGCTTTGATTACAGCGCCACCGGGGAACAGGCGGGAACCCTTCTGGGGTATCTGATGGACACCGGCGGACTTTCTCAGGGGGACATCACCGCTTCGTTTTACCTCTGCGACAAGACGCTGGTTGCCGTTCGCTGCGACGGCAGGGCAGGGGAGAACCGGGCGGCGCTCAGGCTGGATCTGGGGCAGGACGCAGCCCAGGGCGACGTGTTCATTGCAGTGGAAAAGCTGGAAAACGGGGAAAAATCCGCATTTTCCTACAAAATCGGCGCACGGGAAGCCGACGGCGCGCATAGGGAGATCGTCGCATTCGGCGCCCAGTCCATTTCCTACGACTGGCAGCCGCAGACCGGGGACATGGTGCTGACGCTTCCGGAAAAATCCCCCATTTCCCTGAATCTCTCCCAGGCGCAGGACGGTTTCCAAATTCAGACCAAGGATTTTGCAGCCCTGATCGGTATTAACAGCCGGAAGGGGTTCGACAGCACCATGACCGTCCGCAAGGGGACTGCCATCACCCCGCCGAACTATAAAAATCTGGACGAATGGTCGCTGGACGACCTGCTGGTTCTGCTGGGCAGCATCGGCGGCTTGCTCGGATTCAAATAATCGCCACGAAAAATCCGCACCCCATCATAAACGGGGTGCGGATTTATGTATTGTGTCAGAGCTTAAATTCCGGTCATGGCCGCCAGAACATCCACTTCCATCTTCTGGATGCTCTTCTTCATGGCCAGACCCTCGCTGATATCCACATCGGTAAAATCACCCATGTGGGTGCAGACAATGCGGTTGGTCTTGCCCTGAAGCAGTAGCTCTACGGCAAGATAGCCCATCTTGGTGGCGTTGACGCGGTCGCGTCCGGTAGGGGAGCCGCCGCGCTGAATGTGACCCAGAACGGTCACACGGGGGTCAAGATCGATTGCGTCCTTGATCTTGGCCGCGATATCGGCGGCAGAGCCGGCGCCCTCGGCAACGACGATCATGTAATGGGTAAAGCCGTTGAACCGCGCCTGACGGATCTTCTCGATCACGTCCCGCTCAAAATCGATGGGTTCCTCGGGAACCAGAACAGCGGTCGCGCCGACCGCGAGACCGACGTACATGGCGAGATACCCGGCGTTCCGCCCCATGACCTCCACAACGGAGCAGCGCTCGTGGGACTGCATGGTGTCCCGCAGCTTATCGATGCACTCAATGGCGGTGTTGGCGGCGGTATCGAAGCCGATGCAGTAGTTGGTACAGGAGATATCGTTGTCGATGGTGCCGGGAATGCCGATGACGTTGATGCCGTACTTGCTCAGCGCCTGAGCGCCCCGGAAGGTGCCGTCGCCGCCGATGGCAATGATGCTGTCCAGTCCCAGGAACTTGCAGGTGGACACCGCCCGGCGCTGGCCTTCCTCGGTCATAAATTCCTGACTGCGGGCAGTATACAAAATGGTGCCGCCCCGGTTGATCGTATGGGAAACGCTTTTTTCATCCAGGCGAACAATATCGCCGGTGATGAGACCGTTCCAGCCCCGGCGGATACCGTAGCATTCCAATCCGTGATACAGCGCAGTACGGACGACCGAACGGACACAAGGGTTCATGCCAGGCGCGTCGCCGCCGGAAGTCAGCACACCGATTCTCTTTACGCTCATAATGATTCCTCCTGATTGGATTAATACCTGACCATATTTTACAGAGTTTTTCAGGAAAAGTAAAGAGACATTTTTGTAAATTTTCGGGACTGGAAGGATGTGCAGGAGCGCCAGGCGACGGAGTGTGCAAATGTGCGGGCAGTGTCATTCGGGCATGAGGTTTTCCGGCTATAAATATTTCAGCTCGTATGTTGACGAGTAGATTTTTCTGGTGTATATTAAAATTGCTAGAAAGTGTTTCCAATGCAGAAAAACAAAGCAGTTGAAGCAGTCATTCGAGAGCGGAAGTCATGTGCCAGTAGAGCAGAGCAGCTTGTGATTGACCAGAAGGAGGGGTGACGTATGTGGATACTCTTAATCATCCTGTTCCCATTTTTCGTACTATTGGAGCTTCTAAAGCACAAATAACCCTCTTGCAATAGCAGGAGCCAAGCAAAAGAGCTGCCTGTACGTTTCCGTGCAGGCGGCCTTTTATATCATGACAGCATCGTGCATTTTTCCTTTGTATTCTGCCTAAATCCACGCGGCCGGAACAGGCAAATTTCATTTCCTTTACCAAAATCACCCAAAAACAGAAAAACCGTATTGACAATCCCAAAGAAAGTGGTACTATACACCTAACATTTCGTCAAATGCTTTGAGCAGGACACGACTTCCCCGGATCACCGCTTTCAGAGAGCCGTTGGCTGGTGCGAAACGGCAGCAAGGAACGGGCAGGCCATCCCCTGTGAGCAGCCGCGGTGAAAGGCACAAACGCCGAGTAATCGCAGCCGGTCCCCCACCGTTAACAGGGTACGCTCTCCGATCCATTCGGGCAGCGGTCGAGCGGCCGGTTTTCCGGCAAGCAAAGTGGTAACGCGGAAGTTGAAATTCCCGGCGGGCATTTGTCCCCGGATCAGCCTTCGTCTTTGCATCGGGACTCCCATCAGGGAGACCTGCGGCAAGGACGAGGGCTTCTTTTTTGCTCCCGGCATTGGCGAATGGCAAAGCTTTTAGGAAAGAAAGGGAAATCACATGAACACACTTGTAATCGTGCTGATCGCGGCGGTCGCTCTTGTCGCCGCCTATGCGCTCTATGGCCGCTGGTTGGCCAAGAAATGGGGCATCGACCCCAAAGCGCAGACGCCCGCCGTCAAATATAACGACGGCAAGGATTACGTTCCCACCAACGGCTGGACGGTCTTCAGCCATCAGTTTTCCTCTATCGCGGGCGCAGGCCCTGTCACCGGCGCCATTCAGGCTGCCGCGTTCGGCTGGCTGCCGGTGCTGCTGTGGGTGCTGATCGGCGGCGCCTTCTTCGGCGCTGTGACGGACTTTGGCGCGCTGTACGCCTCCGTCAAGAACGAAGGCAAGTCCATGGGTATGCTTATTGAAAAATACATCGGCAAGCTTGGCCGCAAGCTGTTTCTGCTGTTCTGCTGGCTGTTCTGCCTGATTGTCATTGCGGCGTTTGCCGATATGGTTGCCGGCACGTTCAACGCCTACACCGTAGCCGACGGCGTGACCCAGCTCGCCGACGCCGCCAAGACCAACGGCGCGGCCGGCATGGTGTCCATCATGTTCATGGTGTTCGCCGTCGTCTTCGGCCTTGTGCAGAAGAAGCTGAATCTCTCCGGCTGGAAGGAAGCCGTCGTCGGCGTTCTGTGCATCGCTGCCTCCTTTGCCGTGGGCATGAACTGCCCCCTGGTTCTCGACAAGACCGCTTGGAGCTACATCACCTTTGTCTACATCTTCTTCGCCGCCGTGCTTCCCATGTGGCTGCTGAAACAGCCCCGGGACTACATGACCACCTTTATGTTCATCGGCATGATCGCGGGCGCGGTCATCGGTTTGGTCGTCGCCCATCCGACGATGAACCTGCCTGTCTTCACGGGCTTCAACAACGAAAAGCTCGGCACCATGTTTCCCATCCTGTTCGTCACCGTCGCCTGCGGCGCGGTATCCGGCTTCCACAGCCTTGTTTCCTCCGGCACCTCCTCCAAGACCGTTGAAAACGAGAAGGACATGCTCAAGGTCGGCTACGGCGCGATGGTTCTGGAGAGCCTGCTTGCCGTCCTCGCCCTCTGTGTGGCCGGCGCAGCCGCGGCGGCCGATGGCACCCCCGCCGCCGGCACCCCGTTCCAGATCTTCAGCCGCGGTGTCGCGGGCTTCTTTCAGATGTTCGGCGTTCCCAGCTACGCCGCCACGGTCTTTATGACCATGTGCGTCTCTGCGCTTGCCCTCACGAGCCTTGACGCCGTTGCCCGTATCGCGCGGATGAGCTTCCAGGAGCTGTTCAGCGTGGACGACATGGCTCACGCCGAGCCCTGGCGCAAGCTTCTGTGCAACACCTACTTCTCCACGGTTCTGACGCTTGTACTGGGCTATGTGCTTACCCAGATTGGCTACTCCAACATCTGGCCGCTGTTCGGCTCTGCCAATCAGCTCCTTTCCGCGCTGGTTCTCATCACGCTGTGCGTCTTCCTCAAGGTCACCGGCCGCAGCAACAAGATGCTGTTCCCGCCGCTGATCATCATGCTCTGCGTCACCTTCACGGCGCTGGTGCAGCGGCTGATGACCATGGTCAGCGCCATCCGGAACGCGGCGGCGGTCACCATCCCCGCCGGTGAAACGACCTGGGGGGCAGTGTTCATCGCCAACGGTTTGCAGCTTATCATCGCAGTGCTGCTCATCGTCCTTGGCGCGACCATCGTGGTCAATTCCATGAGAAGCTACGTTGCCAGCAAGCACAACAGCGAAGCCAAGGTCTGATTTAAGGAAAATGAATAGGGCAGTCCCGGAACTGTAACACAGCAGTTCCGGGGCTTTATGCTGTATGTGAGGGAAGGGGTGGCAGTGCGAAAGAGGGGATATCGTCCAAATTAGGAAAGCATTATTACGGATGAAACCAATGAAGGAAGTATCGCAGCCTATGGGCATGAAATACCAGACGCCACGGTGGAAATCACAGTTGACGAGTTTCCGGAAACTACCGTCATGCACAAGAAAATGTCTGCACCAGAAATCAGACGGGACGATTTTCAAGGAACCAAAATCCAGCGAATTTGACCTTGACTGAGAGGGGGATAAGGACACATTTGAAAAAGCACTTGAATTCATACAGCAATCCTTTATCAAAACGAACGCAACAAAATAGTAGTTTTTGTTGCATAAAAGGCAGAATTTACCATTTTACAAAACAGGGCTTAAAGGGAACCCGAGACATAGTTACATAGGTCTGTTTCGCCAGCGTCAGCGAAGTGGCGCAGTTGCGCTCACTTTCGCTTGCCGCCGGCATCAACATAGACATTAGTAACATTGGTCATGGGCATATCCTTGAAACCCTCTTTTGCAAGAGTATGAATGACTTTATAGGTATCATAAGCCGAGCGCAATTCTTCTGTATGGACAAAGCTATACATACCACGGTATTTGGATTCTATCACATTTCCCTCAGAATCGAAAATGGGCTTCCGCTTGATAACAACGGTAAAACAGCCGAGGAACGTATGGGGGTTATATACCATGGAAACTTGCTCACGCAGCCCTTTATTGACGCGGGTAAACACCTGAGCGGTGCAGCACAAAATACGGTTATTTTTACGGTTTTGCGTAGCGACCTCAAGCATTCCCTCCGGGAGTTTATTCAGACCGGACATAAACCAGTTTTGAATTTCATCAATGCCGACAATAACCCCCTTGTGACCATTGGTGTACTCAAGAAGCTGCTGCCATTTGGAAAGTTCGTCATTTTCCGTAGTGACACCAAAATTTGTTATCATCTTCGCAGCGGGGTATTGCTTTTGGAGACGGAGCATCATTTCAACACAGGCTATTGTCTTTCCTGCACCCTGTTCACCGCAGAACATATGAATACCACGGGGATTAAAGAAGCCCGGTTCACGTTCGTGCATATCCAGAATATAACGGCGGGGGACATCATAGAACAACTGTTTGATAAGCGGGCGCTTTTTTACCGGGACAATGCCGGACGGCTTAAATTCCAGCTTGAAATAATACTTGAAAACCAGAAACCACGAAAGGCACAGTATGGCAAAGACACCAATACAGACGGCAATAGGAATAATCAGAATGGAAAAAACCTTTATTATCTTAAAGGCAATATCAAAGCCTTGCTTGAGCATAGAATACCTCCATTAGACAATGGGCAACAAATCCCAGATAGTTTTTACAATAGCGATAATGACACGGAATCCGGAAATTGCCAGAAGTAAACCAACAATAGCAGATATTGTATTAAGGGGGAGCATATATAAAACACATCTTACAACGCCGAAAAATGTGGAAGTAGTACCCCAATCCGCAGAAAATGAAATTTCCGGGAGCATACGCAGAAGCCATTGGAGTAATTGAAAAATAATATTCAAAAAAAACTCTGAAATCATTTAATCGTCACCCTTTCTGGAATAGCTGGAAATATGGCCTATCGTACCGGATGCACCGCTGATAATACCGGGCAGTTTCAGGTACATACGCCACGCAAACAAAGCCCAAAGGAAGCCGGAAAGAATCAAATCGCCCTGTTTCTTGTATCTTGCATACCAGCGCATGTCCAGGAATGGAATAGTACCACCGTAGTTATAGTTACCCTCTGCATCATCCAGATGAATATATATAACAGGCGGTTCTGTGCTGAACAACTCGCCTGATATGTTTTCAGCAAATATAATAAACGGGTCAATCCAGTCAAATCTTGCACGCAAAGATTCAACTTTTGCTGTAATAAAGTCTGTAGAGGGGACGAAAATGGAGGTCAGAACAGAAGAAATACCGTCAACGATAGCAGAAGGAAGGCTTTTTATCCATTCGAGAATATCCGCAAGAGTAGCGCCCAAAGACTTAAGCCATTCTATTACGTCAGCGATTGCCGTTGAAATGGCTTGAGAAATGACAGCAGGCAAACCTTTAGCCCATTCAAGAATATCGCTAAGGGTAGCAGCCACGGATTTAAGCCAAGTCACAACGTCCGCTATCGCAGTTGAAATAGCTTTGGTAATAGACGTAACTGCATCAGTGATACCGCCCATAATCGTTTCTGTTGCGGCTGCCCACCATGTTTCTATAGAAGAGCCTAAAGAAGCAATATTAAGTGCAATGGTAGTAGTTGCATTATCCCACCAAGAACTGATATTAGAGGAAACAACACGGTAAATGTTGATAAGAACTTGCAAGATAGACTTGAGCAGTGTAATAATACCAAGAAGATCAGCCCCGACAACAGGGACATCAACAATGGGAAGTTCCTCGTCTGTTTCTTCGACAGCCCCCGGATAATATGTCGTTCCGGCCTGTGCGACGTCCTGCGTTAAAGAACCGGTTCCCGCAATGGTATCAGAAACAGAGATAGGGAGGTATATCGTTTGGGAATCAGAAACGGAAATTGCCTTGCCTGTCCATCCGGCATATATTTCATCGTCTAAAGAACTAGCAATTGAGCCGTTGGAACGGAGACCTTCACCGAAAACCAAAGAGCCCGTTCCTTGTTTTGTAGTTCCAAAAGAAGAAGCGCATGGAAAGACTTTGCTGAAAGTCATATCTTCCACAAGACCATTACGCCATGCGGTATGGTAATCTGATTTAACGCCAGAAGTATAAATTAGTTTAGCATCTGTAGTAGTACCCCAGCAAAAATAACCATTGCTGTCAATCTTAAATTCAACAGCACCATCAGAAAAAGCGCATACGTCATAACGGTTTCCATCATCATCTAAAACTCTTGTAACATAGCAATTTGAATAAGCTTCGCATTTATTCAGTTCACCCGGATAGGCTGAATTAAGCCAAGAAACACAATTTTTGTAAACGCCGTCAACAATGCCGGTAAAGCCATAAGTATGTGAAACGGCAGGGGTTGTAGTTGCTGACGTACCTGTCCAAAGCTTGTCAGAAACCCAGCTTACAAAATCTTTTGAGAGGTAGCATTTATGGTCGTAGACGACACCACGAACCTGCTTTCCATCTGCGAGGGTATCTATAAGGTATTTACCGGGAACTGTTGCAGAAATGGCGGCAACCAATTCTTCATAATCTGTCTGTACCAGATACGTAATGCCTAAAGCCGTTATTGCCGCAGAAACAGCGATTTCCGGAGTAATAGCACAAACCAGCGCACCAGCAGCGGCAGCAACAGCACTAGCCTCAATTGGACGAGCGTAAGCACAGAATAAAACAAGAACCGCCAAAAGGCAGCATAGAATACGCTTCATAATTTGAAAATTAACATTCATAATTTATCACTCCTTTTGGCGGTATCATTTAGGCGCTATGCAAAACGCTTTGCAGGAAAGAAATACCTTTCCGCAGACCAATATAGCCCACAATCACGGCACACACGACAGGAAGCAGGGATTTCACTTCATCGAATACCGAAGAAAGATTCTCAGAGGAAACGATTTTCGCCAAGTCGGCAGTCGAAGCGGGGGTAGACGGTTCTTGTGCGGGGGCGGTCGGCTCAGGTTCAGGCGCAGCAGCGGAATGGAATACAAAGGTTTCTGCGCTATCAGGATCATAGGTCAAGCCGGACGTATCAATGGGAACGGCGAAGTATTTACCCTCTCCACCTGTATAAGACTCCGTAGGCTGCCATCCCAGAATATTATGCGCGGTGGATAATTCGTCATGGGATTGAAGAAACATGTCAAGGTAGTCATGATTCAGGATGAATGCCTTTTTGTCCGAAGAAATATAGCCGTCAACTGCTGCCCCGACACGGTCGTTTAAGACCGTTTGCGCAGAGCTTGCGGGGAGGGATTCACTGCACCCGGCAAGCTTCCAGAGGGCAGGGGCAACGGTAGCAGAGGGAACGCTATCAACGTAGGAAAAATTCACATTCTGTTCCGCTGCAAATGCGGGAAGAATCATTGAACCGGTTACAAGGATTACAGACAGCACTGCACATAGCAGGGAGCGCAAGCGCACATTTTGAAAATTCATGTTCAAAAACTCCTTTCAAGTAGAAAAGCCCCCCGACAATGCCGGGGGGCATGGATGCCATATCAGGCACTGTGCAGGACACTCTGAAGGAAGGAAATACCCTTCCGCAGACCGATGAAGCCGATCATGACGGGAATCACGACAGGCAGCAGACCCAGAATTTCATCCAGAACACCGCTCATCATCTGAGTGGTAACAATACCGGAAAGACCGGTGGCAGCGTCAGTCAGGAACATTGTCAAATCTCCTTTCAAAAGAAAATACGAAAGAATTTATAACAAAAGTAGCAAAGGCAAACGACAATTGCGAACAGGGCAAAGCCGGAAAGAACATGAACCGCGTCTAGAATAAGCTCATTGGAATTAACCAGCTTGACCAGATATTCGGTATAGTCCATTTGCTCTACAACTTCTATTACTTTTGTGACAGTTTCAGTTGGGACAGTTGTTTCCATAGGCATACTCAGTCCTTGTTTTTGACTTTTCGAGTTCGAGTTTCAACGTAAATAGGGAATGGAGCGAAGCGGCTGTTGCATTCGCTGGACAGCTGATAAATTTCGTAAAACCGTTCGGCGGCTTTCCGGTTTGAGAATCGGTAGGCATACATTGTTCCGGCGGGGGTCTGAATGTATAGGATACAGGCCATATTGCACCTCAATCATCGTCCAAGGGTCTGATATCCCGGTCTCCCGTGAATGCAAGGAAACCACGGAAATTCTCAAAATCCTGAGATACGCCGGAATTGTGTTGCAGTTCACGGTAGCACTCATAATTGTGTTCGTTGACAAGCCGGACGGCGATTGAACCCATACGGCGGAGGTCTGCATAGATACCAGCGGCAACCGCTTTCTTTATCAGATCAGAATAGCCAATCGGACCCGGCGTATTGTCCACGATATCCACCAGATTCAGCACTCTGGCACCCTCGTCAGGCTCAGCAAGCAAGGTCGAGAGACGCACACGGAGAGGGCCGAAAACCGCTTCATACTCATATTGGAATTTGTCCTCATTGCCAAAGTGAACCAGATAGAGCAATGCGGAATCCACGTTGGCGCAGGCTTCCAGATAGTTGGGCTGAATGCCTAACTCTTTGGCAATGGCCGTATTCCACACAGCGTTCTTGAAGCGTACTACCACATGCCAGTGAGACTTTTTGGTTTCGCCCTTGTGTTCGCCATCTTCATAAACGTCCTTGTCATGTAGAATGGCAGCAAAGTTATAACCACCGGATTTCAGCTTTTCGATAGCGGCTACATGGGTTTCGTCCTCCGGGTAGAGAACTGCACAGAATTTGCGGTCACGGAATTTTTGAGTATCAGCCATTTGTTTTACCTCCTAAATATTGACACATGACACAGAATAGTACCATGTGTTAAATTCTTTAGAGTGTCATTTTTGACACCTGACACGAGCGGCGCTATGTCGTAGTGGCGCCGCCTGTGTCAAGAGGTGGGGAGGGCTTATCTCCCCTTGACTTCCCTCTTGACCTCACCGAACTGCACAAGCAGTTCGTTAAACATCGTTCTCAGTCCGTCCAGCTCACTGCGGAGTTGGGCGTTTTCGTCGTGTATCTGCTTCATTTCGCTCTTAAAATTGATAAGCGCAGTGAGTTCCTCCATGGGAACAGATACACGCCAGTCAGAACCGGGCATGGGTTACAGAATGCCGTCAACCGTAACCGTGCCGTTGTAACCGTGGAAAAAGATCTCCCGTTCCTCATCCACCTTGACACCGCCGATAGCGTCAATCATGTCACCGGGGACATTGGAAGTTGCGGCCTTATAGCCGGTCGTATACTGGTCTTTGTAAACGAAGGAAATGGGCTGAAAGTCATACGGCTTACCATTTTTCTTGCTTACGCCCTGCATACGATTGCCAAGGCCAACGATTTTCATTTTTGTTCTTGCCATTTTAGGTTTTCCTCCTTTATTAGCCATATATGGCTATTGATAGAGCAAGTATATAGCCACATGTGGCTATTGTCAAGTAGCAAAATATGGCTATAATATTTTTTGTAGGACATGAACAATTTTGGGAGTAAAAATATGAGCTATATGGACAATTTGATTAACCTCAGAAAAAGCAGGGGTTTAACACAAGCGGAGATAGCAAACGTTCTAAACACAAGTACCCAATATTATCAAAAGTACGAAAAAGGGAAACACCCCCTTCCAGTAGAACACTTGATAACGCTGTGTAAATTCTACCATGTTTCATCAGATAGCGTTTTAGGACTGGATATTGAAAAATAATATTCAAAAGGGGAGAGACAGAAGTGAGGTTAACGGAAGAACAATTAACGACACTGATTGCTATAGTTGTGCTTATTGTGCTACTATATCTCGTTTTCCTGATTCTGAGAACCATTTTCAGGATTATTAAATGGCTTTTCCGTTCGATACGGTATCTTTTTACCGGAAAACGGTATTATGCAGACCCTTTACATTCAAACGACTGGTTGACAAGAGCACAGGCACGGCAGGAAATCCGGTTTCAGAACTCACTCCCGCCGGTGCTTTCACAGGCGAAGCCACCAAAAAAGCAAGCCAAGGCAAAGCGTTTCAAGGAGAAAATGTGGTATCCAACAGGGTGGTATTTTGATGAAAAAACAGGGCTATGGACTGCCCCCGACTACATAAACAAAGAAGCCAATACCAGATGGACGTGGGATGAGGAAAAGAAAATCTGGATTGATAAGACCAAATAATTCAACCCCGGAACTGTATCACGGCAGTTCCGGGGTTTTTGTATACATGGGCAGGGGAGGGAAGTGCGGTATGGAGCGGGGGACTATGCCCCCGCTCAGGGTGAAAACGAGTTGCCCCGCCGAAGGTTGATGTTGTTTCAGCCTGTACCAGCGGGGCAATTCGTTTTTTTGCCGCCTAGCACTATCCATTTTATGAGTAAAAAAATTTTTGTCAAGGTACGAAAAGGAAGGTCAAAAAATGCTGCGGGAGACGCATTTTTTGACCTTCCTTTTCTTTTCCCCTTGACAAAAAACGAATTGCAGGGGCAATTCTTTCTTTTACTCACAAAAAGGATCGCGCCAAGGGCGGGCAAAAGGAAAAAGCCCGGTACTCGCGCTCTCACAGCCGTACCGGGCAGCGGGGTGAAAGAAACGAAGCCCCGCACCATTATTATACAAGCCCAGAAAGGAAATGTCAACTATGAAAGAGACAACGAAAACCAGCAGAACCGCAGGATACCTTGAGAAGATTTTCCGGGCATTGAACAACGACAGCTTCGGCGGGGAGCTGGAAGAACCCATCATCACCATTCAGAGCACACCAACGGCATTCGGTCACGTTACCGTTGCCAAGACGTGGAAAAGGAAGGACGACTGGAGGCATGAGCTGAACATCGCCGCTGACTGGCTGGAAAGGCCGATTGAGAACGTGGTAGCTACCATGATTCACGAAATGACACATCTGTACAACATCCAGCACAATGTACAGGATTGCAGCAGGGGAGGGACGTACCACAACAAGAAATTCAAGGAGGAAGCCGAAAAGCACATGATTAAGATTGACCACTCTGATAAATACGGGTGGACAATCACAAGCCCCACGGACGAACTTTTGGAGTACATCATGGATAAGGGCTGGGAGGACATCGACATGGGGCGTGGTTGCCTGTTTGGGCTGCTAGGAGGGGGAAGCGACGGCAAACCCGCAAAAGGCACACAGACGGGCGCAGACGGTCAGGAGCTGCCCAAGAAGGGGAACAGCAGAAGATACCAGTGCCCACAGTGCAAGGCCATCGTGAGAGCCACGAAGGACTTGCACATCATTTGCGGAACGTGCAACGTGGATTTTGAATTATCCTAAGTTAATTGAAAAAATCCTTGAAATATTAATATCAAAAGGGGAGTGGCAAACACTCCCCGAAGGAGGACGCATGATAGAAGATATCATTAAACAGGTCAGAAAAGCAGCTATGGAGCTGGGCATGGAGGTTGATGAATTGCTGGAATGGCTCAGAGCTGAAAATAACAAAAAATTACCATGGGAGGAATAAAGCGAACCGGGGAACCCTCACGGGAACCCCGGTTTTTTTATGTGGGACGGTTTGAAATTAATATTTCAATTTACAGAGGACAGCCAAGATTTGATAGCATCATCACGGGAGAAACCCATGAAAGAAGTGTCACAGCCTATAGGCGTGAAGTGCCAGACACCCCGGTGAAAATCACAGTTGCCGAGCTTCCGAAAACTACCGTCATGCACAAGAAAGTGTCTGCGCCAGAAGTCGGACGGCACAATTTGCAGACTGTCAAAGTCAGGAATCCCAGCATCAGGCCGAGGGGAGGACAGAAACACATTTGTAAATGCAGTTGAAGCCATAATAATCCTTTATCAAAACGAACGCAACAAAATAAAAATTTTGTTGCGTTTAAAGCGGATGTATGCTATAATGATGGCATCAATCAAGTTTACAGGAGGTCCTTATGCAGCGATACCATGATTGTCCCCAGGTGCTGCGGGAGTTTTTGATCTACCACGAAAATATCAAGGGTCAGTCGCCGCTGACAATTTCGGAGTACTATCTGGATTTGAGAATGTTCTTGCGCTTCATAAAGCTCATGCGAAATGATATGCCAATGAGCACGAATCTGGATGACATCGATATCAAGGAAATTGACATTCAATTTATCCGGGATATCGACACATCGGATATTTTCGACTTTCTTTCCTATTTGGCCAATGACCGGGCAATTAACCCGGATTCAGCTGCTCCGGAGTACGGAATTTCCCCTGCCGCCAGGGCGAGAAAGCTTTCGTCCATCAAGTCTTTCTATAAATATCTCACCACGCGAACCAAACAGCTACAGGAAAATCCGGTGGCCGATCTGGAATATCCGAAGCTTCGCAAAAGCCTTCCTAAATACCTTACCATGGATCAGTCTGCCGCGCTGCTGAAATCTGTCTCCGGGCAGAACCAAAAACGGGATTATGCAATTTTGATGCTGTTTCTCAACTGCGGAATCCGGCGCAGTGAGCTTGTCAATCTGAACCTGTCGGACGTTTATGAGGACAGAATCCGGGTCATTGGCAAGGGAAACAAGGAACGGTTTGTCTATTTTGGCTCCGCCTGTCGGAAAGCAATCGATGCTTACCTTCCGGAGCGGAATCAGAAGGTGCTGACGGACAATCGGGCGCTGTTTGGCTCCCGGGACAATAACCGGATCAGCGTGACCGCCGTTCATCGGCTGGTTAAGAAAGCGCTGTTGCAGGCGGGGCTGGATTCTACCCAGTACTCTGCCCATAAGCTTCGTCACACGGCAGCAACCATGATGCTTTCCGGCGGCGTGGATGTCAAAACCGTCCAGGAGGTTTTGGGACATGAGAATCTGAACACGACTCAGATTTACACACATATCGAAAGCACAGAGCTGAAAATCGCCGCAGAGGCCAATCCCCTTTCTAAGCTTGACTTTTCACAGAAAATAGAGGATAATGTAGAAAGCAACTGATAATTGACAATTTTTTAGTAAGGAAAATGAGATTATGTCAATTGGTGAACGGATTACCGAGCTTCGGAAGCTGCAAAATCTATCCCAGGGGCAGCTTGCACAAGCCATGGATGTGTCGCGCCAGGCTGTCAGTAAATGGGAAAACGATCAGACAAGCCCGGACTCGCTCAAGATGATCCGGCTGGCTGAGGTGCTGGACACGGACATCGAATACCTTACGACAGGCCGCAGAAGCTACGGCAGGCGTCCTCCTGTAGTACTGAAAACGGTGGAAACCGTTGAAAAGGTAGTCGAAAAGCCTGTAGTGCGGGTCGTTGAGAAGGTCGTAGAAAAGCCGGTAGAAAAAACCGTAGTGCAGTATGTGGAAAAGCCGGTCATCAAAAAGGTTTTTCGGACAAAGTATCTCAGAAACCCGGCAGAGCTAGCTATCGTTGGGATCGTTTGCTTTCTGCTGGGGCTGCTGGTAGGCTATTTTCTGTGACCCCTCTCCCCTTTCACGCGGTTTTGGAAAATTTCAATAGTAAAAAGGCGGGAGTATTCCCGCCTTTTTACTACTTTGGTTTTCTTGCAATTACTGCATACCAGTCATGAACATCCGGATCATATGCGCCGAGAAAAGCGGGCATCAGATGGACTTCCGGAGACGCATATCCCATCTCCACAAGCTTGGCTATCAATACGCTCTGAGAAATAGGATAATAATGCTCCGTAAAAATCTCTTTCTGAATAATTCTGTTTTCCTTTTCAAAAGTAAACAGCAGATTAAAATCCATCGTTCCATCGGCGTTATAGTCCCATGCCTGAACCAAGTTAACTCGGGTCTCGCCAATAAAAACAGGATTATAGAGATAAAAGCGCTGGTGCGTTCGAAGGATCAAATCCCAGTTGCGGAGATCGAAATACAGATATCCTCCCGGTTTCACGAGGGCGTCCATCTGCTCCATCACATTTAAGACATCCCAATTTGTGACGTAGGGCAAGCTGTTCCCTGTACTGGCAACGCAGTCAAATTGACTAGAGAAATGCTCATTCAGTTTTCGGAAGTCGCTGATGCGAAGATCAACGGCAAAATTTTTGGCATCCGCTTTTGCTTTGCAGCGCTGGAGCATGGCTTCGCTCAAATCGGAGCCGGAGAGCGATATCCCTAATTCCAGCAGCGGGAGTGTCATATTTCCACTGCCTATGCTGACGTCCAGCAGTGACTTGATATGTTTTCCTGCCAGAATCGTCTCCCAATGCTTCCTGACAATCTCGTCTTTCTTTTTGTCTTGCATCAGGTCATAGATATCGGCGCGATCATAAAGTTTGTCCAATCTGTATTTCCCTTTCTTATATGTCCGTAGTCCTAAAATTGCGAATAACCTAAAAACTTTCCGCTTTTTATATGTCAACTATTAGTTGTATCTTGATCAATCAATAACTTATAGCGCCATTTCAATCGCTTCTCGCAGATTTTTTACCCGGTACACCGTTAGGCCGGCGGGAATCTCTGCCTTGTCCGATCCACTCTTGGGAATGATGCACTTTTTGAAGCCCAACCGCATAATTTCCGCCAGGCGCTGATTCAGATGGGATACGGCACGGATCTCTCCCGTCAGTCCCACCTCCCCTATTGCTGCCAGATCGTCCGCTATGGGAGCGTCCCGGTAAGAGGAGGCCACTGCCAGAACGACCGGAAGGTCTGCCCCGGGTTCGTCAAGCCGCAGGCCGCCAATTACGTTGATATAGGCGTCGAAAAGGCTTAACTTCATCCCGGCTCGCTTTTCCGTTACGGCCATAAGCAGAACCGCACGGTTAAAATCAAATCCGTCGGCTGCCCGCCGGGGTACGTTGAAGGTTGTTTTGGTCACCAGCGCCTGTACCTCGGCCAATACCGGACGGGTTCCCTCCATCACGCAGGCCACGCAGGTGCCGCTGGCTCCCTCCGGTCGTCCCTCCAGCAGCATCTGGGACGGGTTCGGCACCTCGGCCAGCCCGTCATCCAGCATTTCAAACACGCCGATTTCATTGGTGGAACCGAAACGGTTCTTTGCCGCCCGCAGGAGCCGATAGGACGTGTTGGGGTCGCCCTCAAAATACAGAACGCAGTCCACCATGTGTTCCAGAACCTTGGGGCCGGCAATGTTGCCGTCCTTGTTGATATGCCCCACCACAAACACGGTGATGCCCTGGCTCTTGCTCAGCTGCATCATGGTCATAGTGCAGTCCTTCACCTGGGAAACGCTTCCCGGTGAGGACTCGTTTTCCTCGTTATAGAGGGTCTGGATGGAGTCAACGATGAGGATATCTGGCTTCATCGCCTCGGCGGCGTCCACGATATCGGAAAGCCTGGTCTCCGAGAGAATGAACAGCTCCTCCGGCGCAACGCCGAGACGCTCCGCCCGGAGCTTCAGCTGCCGCTCGCTTTCCTCGCCGGACACGTACAGCACCCGGCGGCCGACGCACAGACTGCTGCAAATTTGCAGCAAGAGCGTGGATTTGCCAATGCCCGGGGCGCCGCCCACCAGCACCAGGCTGCCCGCCACCGCGCCGCCGCCCAGAACCCGATCCAGCTCCCCCATTCCGGTGGAAAACCGGATTTCCCCGTCGCTGGTGATCTCCCGGATGCGCTGGGGCTTCCGGCTCATGCCCACGGGAGCCGATTTTGCCTTGCCGGCGGCTACCGGCTTTTCAACGTGTTCCTCCATGGTGTTATATGCGCCGCAGCTGGGGCAGCGTCCCATCCATTTCGGGGTTTCATTGCCGCAGTTGGTGCAGAAAAAAACGGTTTTCGCCTTCGCCATTGTGTTTCTCCTTTGGCTTTTTTCTTCATTATACCAGTGAAAACCAATTCGGTCAAGTGTTCGATAGATATTGACTGACCGTGGCTGCAATGACGCAGCAAAGCTTTTTCTGATACGTGCCGCAGCTGAGCTTGGCTTCCTCCTCCACGTTGGACAGAAAGCCGCATTCGATCAGCACGCCGGTGCAGTCAATGTGTTCCATCAGATAAACACCGTCGCTTTTCTTGCATTTTCGGTTGCTGCCGGGGTTCAGGGCGGAGACCAGCTGCTCCTGAAGCAGCTTCGCCAGTTGGGCGCTGCCCTCTGTTCCGGCGTAAAACACCTGGGCGCCACTGTAGCGGCCGTCGGTGAAATTGTTCTGATGGATGCTCAGCAGCAAGGCGTTCTCCGTCTCGTTGACGATTCGCACCCGCTCTTTCAGATCGGATATTTTCTTCTGGGCGATGGTCTCCCCTTTCGTGTAGACGGACGTGTCCGTCGTGCGGATCATCCGGGTATCGTAGCCCAGCATGTGGAACAGATCATTTAAGCGGAGGGAAATTTCCAGATTGTATGTACTTTCCAATACCCCACGGCAAGAGGTCGCGCCGCCGTCCTCCCCGCCATGCCCCGCGTCGATGACGATGCAGTTCCCCCGCTTTATCAAGGCGTTTTCCACCATGACGGACACGGTACGGCACCCCCACTGCGCTGCGGCCAGCGTCCCCAGAACGATCAGAATATACAATAGCCCCCAGCGTTTTCGCTTAATCATGGACACCACCTCGTCAAAGTCTATGCGTCCTCCCTGCCGTCATGAACCTTTTTGAAAAAACCGCATAGAATGACCCGGAGCGACAAATCTCGCGAAAATGTAAGGAGGAATGACCTTTGGAAAACCAGAAAAAGGAGGAAAACTGCCGCGAAGGGCGGCTTCCTGCCATGGCGCCGTTGGCAAATCCCTATGTTCCCTTCCAGCTGGAAAACCCGCCGCAGTATGAGGCGCAGAAGGGACTGGTGCGGGGGACGCTGTTTCCCGGGCTGGATCTTCCCTTCATGGGCATGGTGAATCTGAACGAGCTGCCGGAAACGCCTTCGTCCCAGATGCAGGCGCTGGCCTTTGCCGTTCAGGAGCTGGCACTGTATCTGGACACCCACCGGGACGACCGGGAGGCGCTGGAGCTGTACCGCCGCTACCAGCAGCTTCTGGAAAAGGTACGGGCGGAATATCAGAAACGGTTTGGCCCCCTGAACCACGGCACGCCGCAGACGTCAGAGAGCTATCAATGGCTGGATGACCCGTGGCCATGGGAATACACGACGAATAAGGAGGCGTAACCATGTTTGTATATGATAAGAAGCTGCAATATCCGGTGAAAATCGCGGCGGTGAATCCCCGCCTTGCCGCCATCATCATCACCCAGTACGGCGGCCCCGACGGTGAGTTGGGCGCGTCTCTGCGGTATTTGTCCCAGCGCTATGCCATGCCCTTCGATGAACTGAAAGGGTTGTTGACGGATATCGGGACGGAAGAGCTGGGACACCTCGAGATGATTGGCGCGATCGTCCACCAGCTGACGCGGAATCTGAAGGATTCTCAGATGAAGGATTCCGCATTTGCGCCCTATTTCGTGGATCACACTGCAGGGGTTTACCCTACCGCCGCTTCCGGTGCTCCGTGGAATGCGGCGTCCATGGCGGTAAAAGGCGACCCCATGGCCGACCTTGTTGAAGACATGGCGGCGGAACAGAAGGCGCGGGTGACCTATGACAATATTCTGCGGCTTTCTGACGATCCGGATGTGAACGACGTCATCAAATTCCTGCGGGAGCGGGAGGTCGTGCATTTTCAGCGCTTCGGCGAGGCGGTACAGCTGCTTCGGGAAAAGCTGGATCAGAAGAATGTATACTTTATGAATCCGGCACTGGACATGTAAATACTTGGGGAGCGGCGCTTGCCGTTCCCCTTTCTGCATTGTATGATTTTGGCCGGATAGCGCACACTGACACTATGGAAGCTCTGAATATCTACGAAAGAGGGAAATTTCCCATGAGGAATGAAAAGCTTTACGATGTCATCGTTATCGGCGGCGGCCCGGCGGGGCTGACGGCGGCGCTGTACCTTGCCCGGGCGGGCTGTCGGACGCTTGTGGTGGAGAAACGGGGATACGGCGGGCAGATCGCCATTACCGACGAGGTAGTAAACTACCCCGGCGTTCTGACGACCAGCGGAATGGAGCTTACCGAGACCATGCGCCGTCAGGCAGAGTCTTTCGGCGCGGAATTTCTGATCGCGGAGGCGCAGGAGCTGTCCCTTTTCGATGCCGGGAAAACCGTGAAAACCTCTGTGGGGGATTTTCGCTGCCTGGGCGTACTTCTAGCCACCGGGGCGCAGCCAAAAATGGCGGGCTTCCGGGGCGAGGAGGATTTCAGAGGGCGCGGCGTTTCCTACTGCGCTACCTGCGACGGCGCGTTTTTCCGGAATAAGGATGTTTTTGTCATCGGCGGCGGCTTTACGGCGGCGGAGGAAAGTGTTTTTCTGACGAAATTTGCCCGGCATGTGACCATTCTGATACGAAAAAATGACTTTGCCTGCCCTGCCTCTGTGGCAGACAAGGCCAGAAACCACGAGAAGATCACCGTCCTTTTCAACACCGTGGTGCGGGAGGTCTCCGGCGATGACGGCCTGCGGCGTATCCAATACCAGAATACCGTCACCGGAGAGATCACCGAATACCAGAGTCCGGATGGCGAAACCATCGGCGTGTTTGTCTTTGCCGGGTATGCCCCGGACACGGCGCTGGTTTCCGACATTGTCGAACGGGACGAGCGGGGGTATATCCGCACCGATGAAAATCAGAAAACCTCCGTTGAGGGGCTGTACGCAGCGGGCGACATCTGCGTCAAGCCCCTGCGGCAGGTCATAACCGCCGCGTCAGACGGCGCGGTTGCGGCGGCCGCGCTGGAAAAGGATTGCGGGGCGCTGCGGGGGGAAGCTTGTCTTTGAATTTCAGCTGTGGTACAATATTCCAAAAGGCGGCGGAAAAATACTTGGGCAACACCGCATAATTTGACAAGAAGGCTCAGCCAGGATTTTTGTCCCAATTCAAAGTTTGGAAAACGAAGGAATACTGTATGTATTTCTCGTTTTTCAAACTGAAGAAGTGGGGCAAAAAGGCGGCTGAGACTCGCAGACACAATTGTGCGGTGTTGCCCTTGCTAAATTTGCAACCAAACGCAAATTTCTGCGTATAGAAAGGTGAAACGCTCAGAAAAAGGAGGGCTGCAAATGAATGACGATCAGATCATTCAGCTATATTTTGACCGCTCAGAGCAGGCGATCAAAGAAACGGACACCAAGTACGGTGGCTACTGCTACAGCATTGCCTACAGCATTCTAACCAATCCGGAGGACGCGGAGGAAAGCGTCAGCGATACCTACCTGTCCGCATGGAACGCCATGCCGCCCCGGCGTCCCCCGGCGCTGGCGGCATTTCTGGGGAAAATCACCCGGAATCTTTCCATAGACCGATGGAGAAAGTACCGCGCCTTCAAGCGGGGCAAGGGGCAGATCGAGCTTGCACTGGAGGAACTGCGGGAATGCGTCAGCGGGACGGAAAGCGCCGAGGAAGCGGCCATCCGGAAGGAAATTCTGGCAAGCCTGAACCGGTTCCTCGGCACGCTGAAGGAGACGGAGCGGAGCGTGTTCCTCTGCCGCTACTGGTATCTGGATTCCACTGAGGAAATCGCGGAAAAGTCCGGCTTTACGGTCAGCAAGGTCAAATCCATGCTGTTCCGTATCCGCAAGCGACTGTATGCGCAGCTGACGGAGGAGGGACTGGTATGACGGATATGGAACTGCTGGACTTTCTGGGCGGCGTGAAGGGAAAATACATATTGGAAGCCCAGAAAATGCGCGAAGGCCACAAAAAAGCGCCCCGCTTCCGCTATGTGCGGCAGCTGGCGGCGGTGATTGCCCTGATTCTGATGTTGGCGATTTTCCTGAACACCGCACCCGGCGCGGCGGCCGTTGAATACGTGAAGGAAAAGGTTTCCAGTCTGATCGAAACCCTTTTCCCGCAGAAAAAGATGTCGATGGATATTGAGGGGTTGCCGTATGAGGGCGATTACGCGGCAGACGGCGTGGAACCGCAGGCCACCGCCGAAACGCCCCAGCCGGGATTTGCGATTTACTATGATGTTGACAACTACACAATGGTGAAGGATGGCGACGTTACCTACATTCGCCCGTATCAGGAGCCCATGACTCGCGAAGAGGTGCTGGAAGCCTACGGAGATTATTTTTCCCAGCTGTCGGACGAAGAGCGGGAACGGCAGATCGACGCCCTTATGAATCCCCAGCCGGATACCTCTTTGCCCACCTGCGAGATCGAAATCGTTCATCTGGATATGCCCTATGAAGATGCCGCTTCTCAGGAACGCGCAGAGCTGGAAACGCAGTGGGAAATTCAGGAACACGCGGAAACCAACCGAATCACGTTCTCCATGTACAGCGGCAGCGAATGGAATTCTCCTTTAGAAGTGCGGGACTATATTTCCGATGAACAGAGCGGCTGCTTCCGCATAATCCGCCGATTCTTCATGGAAGCGGCGGAGGGGCATGGCGTGCGATTCGCGGCCATGGTGGATACATTCGCCGTAATTCAGCCTCCCAAAAACGGCGAATGAAAGCCAGTGGAAATGCTCCTTATATTTTTCAAAAAAATTTCTTCCCGGCGCGCAAGATTTTTCTCCTTTTTCCGTGATGATAAGTGAAGGGCGCTTCAAACAGACACAAGGAGGTGCTTGCTTTGGACGATCAGAACATCATCGCGCTGTATTGGGCGCGGTCGGAAACCGCCATTTCCGAAACCGCGCAGAAATACGGCGGCTATTGCTTTTCGATTGCCAAAAACATCCTGACAAACCACGAAGACGCCGAGGAAAGCGTGAATGACACCTATCTCACGGCATGGAACGCCATGCCGCCCCGCCGCCCTTCCATTCTCGCAACCTTTCTCGGCAAGATCACCCGCCGTCTCGCCATCGACCGCTGGCGCTACCGGAACGCTTACAAGCGAGGCGGCGGAGAGGTGACGCTGGCGCTGGACGAGCTGGAGGACTGCGCGTCTCAGGACAGTCTGGAAAAGGCCATGGATCGCAAGGAGCTTGCCGTGGCCTTCAACAGCTTTCTGGAATCCCTGCCGGAAACGGAACGGCTGGTGTTCCTGAGCCGGTACTGGTACTTAGACCCCATCGCGGACATCGCCGAGCATTTCGGCTTCTCCGTCAGCAAGGTCACCTCCATGCTCCGCCGCACCCGAGGTAGGCTCAGACAGACGCTGGAAAAGGAGGAATTGCTGTGAACGCCAACGAAATACTGGATATGATCGGCGACGCCAAGGGTACATACCTCTGGGAAGCCCAGAAATACAGAGACGGCACGGCGGGCGCGAAGCCCCTGCCCCGGCGCAGGCTCTGGCTGGTGGCCGCTGTGATCGGGCTGATGCTGCTGCTTGTGGGCTGCACGGTGGCGTATGTGCTGCGGCTTCAGGACTTGAAGGTGGCCGAGTACCGCCCCACCACGCCCACCGTCTACGACGAAAACGGGGAGGTCATTTCCTTGCCGACCCTCGCCCCGCGAACCCAGATCACGCTGCAAGGCGCCAATCAGGAGGCGCTGGCGGAATGGAACAGCTTTTGCCGGGACTATGACCCGGATGGCGCCATTGTGACGGCCAACGACAACAATGAGCTGGGAATCCCCAACCCATATTATATCCCCTATGGATGCTACAGCTGGGATATGGTGAACAAGCTGGACGAAATCGTCCAGAAATACGATCTGAAGCTGCTGTCACCGGACGTGGGCTGCCAATCCTATGAATCCAGCGTGCTGTTTTCCTCGCTGGGCATTGACGGCGTGTTCCATGGGGATGTAGAATATTTGGCCGGCTATTTCTACCCGGAGGGAACCTTCAATATCGCGCTGCTGTTCCAGCCGGACACCGACCAGTGGCCATATGAGGACAACCTTGCGTCATACTATTATTCCGTAAAGGAATATTTTGACCCTGTGTACTACGAGATCGCCAACTTTGAAGACTGCACTCAGTGGAACTACACTCGCAAGGACGGCAGGACGGTGCTGCTTGTGATGAATGACGAGCAGGCGCGGATCATTGCCGACCTTCAGGACGCTCTTGTCACCGTGTCATTTGCTTCGTCAAAATGGGACGGGGGAACCAAGGTGCAGATGACGCAGAGCGCGCTGGAACAGATTTCGGAACAGTTTGACTTTTCCATCCAGCCTCACCCGGCGGACATGACCAAGGTGGATGCGCTTATGGAGGCAGCCCGGGCGGCCTACGAGGCAGAGCGTGCGGCAGCCGCCGAAAATCTGTACACCCAGGGCTATGAGCAGTATATTCAGCAAAAGCTGGAGAAAGCCGCGGCGCATAGCACCCGCACACGGGACGGCCTGTTTTACTCCCTGTGTGACTTGAATGGGGACGGCGTAATGGAGCTTTTACCCGGCGGAAAGGTGTCACTTTGGGGGATTTTGTCCATGCGGGACGGCAAATCTTATCAATACGCGGATTTCGGAAACCTCGCCGGACTGCTGCGCTTTACGGTTTGTGAAGACCATGTTCTGGAACTGAAGGACGATGATATCCTGAAAATGAGGGTTTATGATTATGAAGTACGGTATTATTTCCGGGCGGAAGCCGAAGGGCTGACATTTCTGGAAGGGCTGGAACGGGAGGAAGGTATCTGGTATTCCCTGCCCGTTCTCCCTGCGGCAGACCCGAGAGCAAAGGAGCGGACGGAGATCACAGAGCAGCAGGCGCAGGCGATCATCGCGTCCTATGTCCCGCTGGAAACCCAGCCCGAGCGGCAGCAGATGAAGCGCTACGGCGAGCCGGTGAAGCCTATCCCCTGGACAGACCTCTACGCCATATACATTGCCGAGGCGCTGGAATGGCTTGAGGATGCGGGGAAATTAACCTACACGCTGATGGACTTGAACGGCGACGGAATACAGGAGCTGATCGCCAGGGATACATGGACGACACAGGCAGGAAGCACAGAGCCGGTATACGTCCTTTCCGTGCACACCATCGTGGACGGAAAACTGGTAATTGTTCAAGGGTCGCACGGTATGACCGATGTCTGCGAAGGCGGCATTCTGATGTATGGTGAAGAGGACGGGACACACTACGAATTTTACCGCATGAAAGGTACAGAGCTGGAATTGATCGAAATGATTTATCAGGATCGTATTCAAAAATACTGGGTTCGCGCGGTCGAAGGCGAGAATCCCCAGTCGAGCAACTGCTCCGAAGAAACCGCCCGGTCTTACATCGCTCAATATCGCCCCATCGAACTGAATATGAAGCCGTTTTCCGAGTATCCCTTCAGCTGAGAAAATCCCCTCTGCCCGTTTATTGGGGGCAGAGGGGATTCGTTAATTTGCAAGAGCCGCTTGCTGACTGCGGTAAAAGAATGTTTCTCCGGAGCCGTCTTTAGACCCGCACAGGCGGTCGCCGTCACTGCCATGGATGATGTACAGCTGCCGGGGATTTTCCAGCCCGGCTACCCCCAGAGAGAAAACCGTCACGGAATTGCGATCAAAGCAGTACGCGCCGCACATGGCATCAATGGTGCCGGTGAGCAGATTATGCCCTTCGCAGCTGACCAGCCCGTCCTGAAACCGGAACAGCTCCCCGGTTTCCACGCAGTACCAGTCCCCCGAAAACTCTCCCGGATTCCAGGCCGTGGCGCACAGGCCAAAAGCCAGAATCAGCAGCACCAAAACCACCCCAATGGGTATCCATCGCTTCATGCGTTCCCTCCGTCCTTCTTATAGGGAACCTCTGAATAAATCGTCTGCGGCTGTGAGCGGATCTTTTTCGCCCACTCTTCGGTATCGAAAACGGGAAATACATACAGTATTTCGCCGTCTTCGATACCTCGATTGGACAAAAAATCTCTCGCTCACAGCTCTTGCCGATTTAATCAGAGCTTCCCTAGTGCCGCTATTATACCCTACCCCGTCGCCTGTCGCAATTTGGAAAAATGGACAAGAATTATGTAAACTTTTGTGAAATATTTTCCTTGACATAGAAAAGGAGCCGCCCTTATCGAGCGGCTCCAAATGGGTAAGAATCATGCGTCAATGGTGGAAATGCCCAGGGTGATCTCTTCCAGCACGTCCAGCAGCACCCGCACCGTGTCCAGCGCCGTCAGCATGGTGACGCCGTTTTCCACCGCGCAGCGGCGAATCTGGCTGGAGCCGGAATGCACGTCCTCACACCGGACGTCCATGGTGTTGATGACGTAGGTGACGTAGCCCTGACGGATGGAATTTAGAATTTCATCAGAGCCGTCGTCCACCTTCGCCCGGACGCGGGTCCTGATGCCGTGCTGGCGCAGGAAAACCGCGGTGCCAACGGTTGCCTCGATGTTGAAGCCCAGCCGGTAGAACCGGCGAATCAGCGGCAGGGCTTCCTCCTTGTCCTCGTCGGAAATGGTCACGAATACGGTGCCGTAATTTTCCAGCTTCATGCCCGACGCCTGCATCGCCTTGTAAAGCGCGTGGGTCAGGTTGTTGTCGTAGCCGATGGCCTCGCCGGTGGACTTCATCTCCGGAGACAGGTAGGCGTCCAGCCCCCGCAGCTTGGAGAAGGAGAAGGCCGGGGCTTTGGCATAGTACCGCTTCTGCTCGTCGGGGTACAGCATGTCGATGCCCTGCTCCTTCAGGCTCCGCCCCAGCGCCACCAACGTGGCAATGTCTGCCAGAGGGTAGCCCGTGGCCTTGCTCAGGAACGGCACGGTGCGGGAGGAACGGGGATTGACCTCAATGATATACACGTGATCCTCCGGATCGACAATAAACTGAATATTATACAGTCCCTTAATCCCGATGGCAGGCCCCAGCTTCTTTGCGTACTGCAAAATGATGCCCTTGACCTTATTGGAAATGGAGAAGGACGGGTACACGGAGATGGAGTCGCCGGAGTGGACGCCGGTGCGCTCCACCAGCTCCATGATGCCCGGGACGAACACGTCCGTCCCGTCGCAGATGGCGTCGATCTCCACCTCTTTGCCCCGGATATACTTATCCACCAGCACAGGCTTGTCCGCGTCGATTTCCACGGCGGTGTGGAGGTAATGCCGCAGTTGCTCCTCGTTGGCGACGATCTGCATCGCCCGGCCGCCCAGCACGAAGCTGGGACGTACCAGAACGGGATAGCCGATCTCCCGGGCGGCGGCGACGCCGTCCTCAATGCGGGTGACGGCCTTTCCCTTCGGCTGGGGGATATTCAGGGAAATGAGAAGCTTTTCAAAGGCGTCCCGGTTTTCCGCCTTTTCGATGGCGGCGCAGTCGGTGCCGATGATGTTCACACCCAAATCCGTCAGGGGCAGTGCCAGATTGATGGCGGTCTGGCCGCCAAGAGAAGCAATGACGCCCTCGGGCTTCTCCTGCTCCACCACGTTCATCACATCCTCCACCGTCAGCGGCTCAAAGTACAGCTTGTCGGAGGTGGTGTAATCCGTGGAAACCGTTTCCGGGTTGTTGTTGATGATGATGGCCTCATAGCCCGCGTTTTTGATGGTCTGGATGGCGTGGACGGTGGAATAGTCGAATTCCACGCCCTGGCCGATACGGATGGGGCCGGAGCCGAGGACGATGACCTTCTTCTTGTCGGAGACGACGGACTCGTTTTCCGTCTCGTAGGTGGAGTAAAAAAACGGGATATAGCTGTCAAATTCCCCGGCGCAGGAGTCGATCATCTTGTACACCGGGCGGATGCTGCTGCTCTGACGCAGGGCAAAGACCTTCCGCTCCGGGACGTTCCAGATCTGCGCCACCGCCCGGTCGGAGAAGCCCATCTTCTTCGCCTGATAATACACGCTGCTGTCCATGACAGCGCCGGAAAGCTCCCGCTCCATGGCAGTAATGTTTTGCAGCTTGCGGATGAAAAAGGCGTCGATGGTGCTTTTTTCTACGATTTCCTCCACGCTGACACCCATGCGAAGCAGCTGGGCGACGGCATAAATGCGGTCGTCGGTGCCGATTCTGATATAGTCCAGCAGGTCTTCCCTGCCCCAGCTGTCGAATTTTGCCATGTGCAGATGGTACACGCCGATTTCCAGTGAGCGGATGCCCTTGAGCAGGCTCTCTTCAAAGGTGCGGCCGACGCTCATGGTTTCGCCCGTGGCCTTCATCTGAGTGCCGAGACGGTTGTTGGCATCGGAGAACTTGTCGAAGGGGAACCGGGGCATTTTGGTGACCACATAGTCCAGCGCCGGCTCGAAAGCCGCGCAGGTATTGGCAAGTCGAATTTCGTCCAGGGTCATGCCCACGCAGATTTTCGCGGAGACCCGGGCAATCGGGTAGCCGGAGGCCTTGGACGCAAGGGCGGAGGAACGGGACACTCTGGGGTTGACCTCGATGAGGTAATACTGGAAGGACTTGGGGTCCAGCGCAAACTGGACGTTGCAGCCGCCCTGGATTTTCAGCGCCCGGATCAGGCGCAGGGCGGAATCCCGGAGCATGTGATACTCCTTGTTGGTCAGCGTCTGGGAGGGGCAGACCACGATGGAGTCGCCGGTGTGGATGCCCACGGGGTCGAGGTTTTCCATATTGCAGATGGCAATGGCGGTGTCGTTGGCGTCCCGCATGACCTCGTATTCGATTTCCTTGAAGCCCTTGATGCTTTTCTCCACCAGAACCTGATGGACGGGCGACAGCACCAGAGCGTTTTTCATGATTTCCCGGAATTCTTCTTCGTTATCGGCAAATCCGCCGCCGGTGCCGCCCAGAGTAAAGGCGGGGCGAAGCACCACAGGATAGCCGATGGCCTCCGCAGCGGCGATGCCCTCCTCCATGGAATTGGCGATCTGAGACGGAAGCACCGGCTCGCCGAGGCGCTGGCAAAGCTCCTTGAACAGCTCCCGATCCTCCGCCTGCTCAATGGATTCGCTTGGGGTTCCCAGCAGCTGCACGTGGCACTCCTTCAGAATGCCCTTCTTTTCCAGCTGCATGGCAAGATTCAGTCCCGTCTGACCGCCGATGCCGGGGATGATGGCGTCCGGCCGCTCAAAGCGGACGATACGGGCAATATATTCCAGTGTCAGCGGCTCCATATAGACCTTGTCCGCAATGGCGGGGTCGGTCATGATGGTCGCGGGGTTGCTGTTGCACAGAATGACCTCGTAGCCTTCCTCTTTCAGGGCAAGACAGGCCTGGGTACCGGCATAGTCGAATTCCGCCGCCTGACCGATGACGATGGGGCCGGAGCCAATGACCAGAATTTTCTTCAAATCGGTACGTTTCGGCATGTTACTTTCCCTCCATCATGGCGATGAATTCATCGAACAGGTAGGCGCTGTCCTGGGGGCCGGGGGCGCTTTCCGGGTGGTACTGGACGCTGAATACCCGGTCAGCGGCGCACTTCTGCCCCTCCACCGTGCCGTCCAGCAGGTTGACGTGGGTCACGGTCAGGCCGGTTCCCGCCAGAGAATCCGCATTTACCGCGTAGGAATGGTTCTGGGAGGTGATCTCCACCTTCCCCGTCTGTAGATTTTTCACGGGATGATTTCCACCCCGGTGGCCGAATTTCAGCTTGTAGGTGGACGCGCCGTAGGCAAGGGCGATGATCTGATGCCCCAGACAAATGCCGAAAATCGGCAGTTTGCCCCGAAGGGCGCGGACAAGGGCAATCACCGGCTTTGCGTCCTCCGGGTTGCCGGGGCCGTTGGAGATGAACAGGCCGTCCGGATGCATAGCCATAACCTCCTCAGCGGTAACCGTCCAGGGAACGACGGTCACTTCACACCCCCGGGCGTTCAGACTGCGGATGATGTTATGCTTGATGCCGCAGTCCACGGCTACGACGCGGTGTTTGGGATTTTCACAGCCGGAAACCCACGGCGATTTCGTACTCACCACGGAAACCTGATTTGTTGGCAAACTGGTGGAGCGCATTTTCGCAAGGCAGGCGATGCTTGGGGTCTGGGCGTCCACGATCAGCGCCTTGCAGGTACCCTCGTCCCGGATGTGGCGGGCAAGGCGGCGGGTGTCCACACCGGCGATGCCAACGATGCTGTACTGAATCATCACGTCCTCCAGCGTCCGCGCGGCGCGGAAATTGGAAGGCTCGCTGTTGAACTCCCGGACGACCAGACCGCTGATGGTGGGTCTGTCCGTCTCGTAGTCGTCGTCGCACATGCCGTAATTGCCGATCAGGGGGTAGGTCATGACCACGGCCTGGGCGGTGTAGGAGGGGTCGGAGAGAATTTCCTGGTAGCCCACCATGGAGGTGTTGAACACCAGCTCCACCAACGCGTCGCCCTTGGCGCCGAAGCCGTAGCCGTAAAATTCGGTGCCGTCCTCCAAAATGATTTTTCTGTCAAAGTTCCGATTCATGGATTTTTACCGGCCTTTCTCTGGGAAAGCTTCTGCTCAAACTGGTCTTTTCGGGTGTCCTCGGGAATCGACGTGGGATAGTCGCCGTCAAAGCAGGCGCTGCAATATTCTTCGCTGCCGCACAGGTCACGAAGATTTTCCAGGGGCAAATAGCCCAGGCTGTCCACGCCGATGATCTCCCCGATTTCAGCCACGGTATGGTGGCAGGCAATCAGATGCTCCCGGGAGTCGATGTCCGTGCCATAGTAGCAGGGATGCAGGAACGGCGGCGCGGAGATGCGCATGTGAATTTCCTTTGCCCCCGCGTCCCGCAGAAGCTGCACAATGCGCCCGGAGGTCGTGCCCCGGACGATGGAATCGTCCACCATCACCACCCGCTTGCCCCGAACCTCGCTTTCCACGGGGCTGAGCTTGATTTTGACCTGATCCACCCGATGATCCTGACCGGGGGCAATGAAGGTTCTGCCGATATATTTGTTCTTGATCAGGCCGATGCCGTAGGGAATCCCCGATTCCCGGGCGTAGCCCATGGCGGCGTCCAGACCGGAATCCGGCACGCCGATGACAATATCCGCGTCCACCGGATGGGTTTTTGCCAGAATCTCCCCTGCCCTCACCCGGGCGTCGTGAACGCTGACGCCGTCAATGATGGAATCCGGCCGGGCAAAGTAAATGTATTCAAAAATGCACATTTTCCTGGGCGCGGTGCCGCAGTGGCTGGTGTCGGAGTGGATGCCGTCGCAGTCAAAGGTCAGAATTTCCCCGGGCAGAATGTCCCGCTGGAATTCCGCACCCACGGCGTGGAGGGCGCAGCTCTCCGAAGCGACGATATACGTCCCGTCCTTCCTTTTCCCAAAGCACAGCGGGCGGAAACCATGGGGGTCACGCACCGCGATGAGCTTGGTGGAGGACATCATGACCAGAGAAAAAGCGCCCTCCAGCCTGTCCACCGCGCGGCTGACCGCCGCCTGAATGGAGGGAGCGGTAATCCGCTCCCGGGTGATCACATAGGCGATGGTCTCCGTATCGGAGGTAGTATGGAAAATGGCGCCGGAAAGCTCCAGCTCCCGGCGGAGCTGAAGCGCGTTGCTCAGATTGCCGTTATGGGCAAGCGCCAGCTTGCCTTTTAAATGATTGACCTGAATAGGCTGGCAGTTTGCCAGATTGGAGCCGCCGGTGGTGCCGTAGCGGGCGTGGGCAACCGCCATTTTCCCCGTGGGGAACTGCTTCATGACGCTGCCCGTGAACACCTCACTGACCAGCCCCAGACCCTTGTGGCCGTCAAAAACACCGTCGTCATTGACGACAATGCCGCAGCCCTCCTGCCCACGGTGCTGTAAGGAATACAGCCCGTAGTAGGCAAGGCTCGCTACATCCTCCTGACGCTGGCTGTAAACGCCGAACACGCCGCATTCTTCGTGGATACTCATGGTTATTCTCCCAGACTGGCCTTGACAAAGCCCAGAAACAGCGGGTGGGGCTTGTTGGGACGGCTCTTGAATTCCGGATGGTACTGCACGCCCACATGGAAGGGACGGTCGGTCAGCTCCACAGTCTCCACCAGACGCCCGTCCGGGGAGGTACCGCTTAAGGTCAGCCCCGCATTTTGCAGGACGTCCCGGAAATCGTTGTTGAATTCGTAGCGGTGGCGGTGACGCTCGTGGATAAGACCCGCGCCGTAGCACCGCGCCATGGTCGTATCTGGGGTGATGACGCAGGGATAAGCGCCAAGGCGCAGCGTGCCGCCCTTGTCCACCTCGTCGCTCTGTCCGGGCATGAAGTCGATGACCTTATGCTCGCTCACCGGGTCAAATTCGCCGGAATTGGCGTCCGCCAGACCGGCAACATTCCGGGCGTACTCAATGACGGCGATCTGCATACCAAGGCAGATGCCGAAATAAGGCACCTTCTTCTCCCTCGCGTACTTCGCCGCAAGAATCATGCCCTCGATACCCCGGCCGCCAAAGCCGCCGGGAACAATGATGCCGTCCAGATGGGACAGCCGCTCGTTGACGGTGTCCTCCGTCAGCGTTTCCGAATCGATCCACTGGATGTCCACCACGGCGTCCAGCGCGTAGCCCGCATGGCGCAGAGCCTCCGCTACGGAGAGATAGGCGTCGTGGAGCTGGACGTACTTGCCAACAAGGCCGATGGTGACGTGCTTGCTGCTGTTTCTGATTTTCTCCACCATCTGAATCCATTCCGTCAGCTCAGGCTTGGGGGTCTCCAGACCCAGCTCCCGGCAGACAATGCCGGACAGATTGGACTTTTCCAGCATCAGCGGGGCTTCGTAAAGCACGGGCAGGGTGATATTTTCAATGACGCAGTCCGGTTTGACGTTGCAGAACATGCTGATCTTCTGGAAAATGGATGGCTCCAGAGGCTCGTCGCAGCGCAGGACAATGACATCCGGCTTGACGCCTATGCCCTGCAATTCCTTGACGGAGTGCTGGGTGGGCTTGGATTTATGCTCGTCGGAGCCCCGGAGGAACGGCACCAGCGTCACGTGAATGAACAGGCTGTTCTCCTTCCCTACCTCCAGTGCGATCTGGCGCACCGCCTCCAGGAAGGGCTGGGACTCGATATCACCGATGGTGCCGCCGATTTCGGTGATGACCACATCCGCATCGGTCTTCCGGCCGACGCTGTAGACGAACTCTTTGATCTCGTTGGTCACGTGAGGAATGACCTGAACCGTGGAACCCAGATACTCGCCCCGGCGCTCCTTGTTCAGCACGTTCCAGTACACCTTCCCGGTGGTCAGGTTGGAGAACTTATTCAGGTCTTCGTCGATGAAGCGCTCATAGTGACCCAAATCCAGGTCGGTTTCCGCGCCGTCCTCGGTGACGTAAACCTCACCGTGCTGGTAGGGGCTCATGGTGCCGGGGTCGACATTGATGTAGGGATCCAGCTTCTGGGCGGCGACCTTCAGTCCCCGCGCCTTGAGAAGACGGCCAAGAGACGCCGCGGTAATGCCCTTGCCCAGACCGGAAACCACGCCGCCGGTTACAAAGATGTATTTCGTCATTGGTGATCTCTCCTTTACTCTACCGTAACGGATTTTGCCAGATTCTTCGGTTTATCGATATCACAGCCGTTTTCCTTGGCCACATAGTAGGCCAGCAGCTGCAACGGAACGATTTCTGCCACTGCGCACAGCAACGGATCGATTTTCGGCACAAAGATCATGTCATCGGCCAAGGAAATGATTTTCCCGTTTCCCTTGAAGGCCACCGCAAGCACCTCCGCGCCCCGCGCCTTGACCTCCACGATGTTGCTCATGGTCTTCTCCATGACCGCGTCGTTGCAGCACAGGGCAATCACCGGCTGCCCCTCGTAAATCAGGGCGATGGTGCCGTGCTTCAGCTCGCCCGCCGCGTAGGATTCCGCGTGGATGTAGGAGATCTCCTTCATCTTCAGCGCCCCTTCCAGAGCGACGGCGTAGTCGGTGTTTCTTCCGATGAAGAACATGGAGGGGCTGCCGTGGTACTTCTTTGCCAGAGCGGGAATGGCGGGGTTCATGTCCAGCGCCGCTTGCATCTGCTTGGGCAGGCAGCGCAGCGCCGTGAGCAGGCGCTTGTATTCCTTCCCATTGACAGTCCCCAAAGACTTGGCTGCGTATAGGGCAAACAGGTACAGCACCGTCAGCTGGGTGGTGTAGCCCTTGGTGGTGGCCACGGCGATTTCCGGGCCTGCCCAGGTGTACAGGGTGTAGTCGGCGATTTTCGCAATGGTGCTGCCCACCACGTTGACGATGGCAAGCGCCTTTGCGCCCCGGCGTTGGCACTCCTTCATGGCGGCGATGGTGTCCGCCGTCTCGCCGGACTGGGACAGAACGATGAGCAGCGTATGCTCGTCGATCAAAGGATCTGCGTAGCGAAGCTCGCTTGCCAGCTCCGTGGTCACGGGGATCCGGCACAGCTTCTCGATGGTATATTTTCCTGCGCACCCGGCATAATAGGCCGAGCCGCAGGCCGTAATGACGATTTTATGGATTTGGGAAAGATCGATGTTCAGGTCGTCCAGGACGATCTCCCCATTCCGGATTCTGGGGGTGATGGTCGCTTCCACCGCCCGGGGCTGCTCCATGATCTCCTTGAGCATGAAGTGGTCATAGCCGCCCTTTTCCGCCGCCTGGATGTCCCAGGTGATGCGGCTGGCCTTCTTGGTGATGGCGTGGCCGGAGCAGTCGTAGACCTGAATGGAATCCGGCGTCAGCTCCGCAAGCTCGCCGTCCTCCAGATAAATGACGTTCCGGGTGTGCGCTACCAGCGCGGTGACGTCGGAAGCGAAGAAATTCTCTCCGATGCCCACGCCGAGAATCAGGGGGCTTGCCTCCCGGACGGCCAGAACGGTGTCCGGCGCGTCCGTGCAGACGATTCCCAGAGCGTAGGAGCCAACCAGCCGGGAGGAAGCCTTCATGACGGCTTTCCGGAAATCCCCGGCATAGTACATTTCAATCAGATGGACGATGACCTCGGTGTCCGTCTCGCTCTCGAAATGATAGCCCTTCCGGACGAGTTCCTCCCGAAGCTCCATGTAGTTTTCAATTATGCCGTTGTGAACGACGGCGAATTTTCCGTCGTTGCTGGCATGGGGATGGGCGTTTATGTCGTTGGGCGCGCCGTGCGTCGCCCAGCGGGTGTGGCCGATTCCGGTGGTACCGGGAACCAGCCGCCCGTCTTCCGTCTTTTCCCGGAGGTTCTGAATGCGTCCCGTGACCTTGCTGATGGCGATTCGGTTCCCCTGCACCACAGCAATTCCGGCGGAATCATAGCCCCGGTATTCCAGCTTTGAAAGCCCGTCCAGCAACACCGGCGCGGCGTTTTGCGTGCCTGTAAATCCTACGATCCCACACATAAGAAACCTCCTTTGTCTGTGCCGTTACAGCTTAGCCCAATACGTACTCAGAAATCATGCGGCCGATTTTTCCGATATCCACGCCGCCCTTAAACTCAAACTTTGCGGTAAAGGTATTGGAGAACATGATGAACAGCTCGGAATCCGGAATCAGCTCCCCAAAGCCGGGGGTCTGGATGGAAAAATACTGAATTTTGGAATAGGGCATGGTGCTGAAGGATTTCCGCTTGCCGGTAATTCCCTGCACGTCCACCGCAATGATCCGCTTGTTTGTGAAGATCAGCTGGTCACGGACGGTCTGAAATGCCATGACCACTTCCTCGCCGCCGATGAGAAGGCCGTTTACCTCGCCTTTAACGGCATCGACACGGATGGGTTTTAAGTTCCATACGGAATCCTGATTGAAATTAACTGCCATAGTCGTTTTCTCCTTCCTGAATTGGGGAGGGGTTACTCCCATTCCACCGTCGCCGGGGGCTTGCTTGTGATGTCGTAGACAATGCGGTTGATGTGCGGCACCTCGTTGACGATTCGCACCGAGGCGCGATCCAGCACCTCGTAGGGAATCCGCGTCCACTCTGCCGTCATGAAGTCGCTGGTCGTGACACTGCGAAGCGCCAGAACGTTTTCATAGGTACGGCCGTCGCCCATGACACCGACGCTTCTGGCATTGGTGAGAACTGCGAAATACTGGCTGCAAATGTCCCCAAGGTCGGCCTTAGCAATCTCCTCCCGGAAGATGAAGTCCGCCTCCCGGAGAATGTCCAGCTTTTCTTTCGTCACGTCGCCGAGGATACGAATGGCAAGGCCGGGCCCCGGGAAGGGCTGACGGTGGACAAGATAATCAGGAAGCCCCAATTCCTTGCCCAGCAGCCGGATCTCGTCCTTGAAAAGGTGATCCAGCGGCTCCAGAACGGCCTTGAACTGCTCAATGACCTCTCTGGGCAGGAGCTTGTTGTGGTGGCTCTTGATGACGTCGGCATCTCCCGCCCCGGATTCGATGACGTCGGGATAAATGGTGCCCTGAGCAAAAAAGTCCTCCTTGGTGATGCCGAATTTCACGGCTTCATCCAGAAACACATATCCAAACTCCGCGCCGATGATCTGCCGCTTGCGCTGGGGGTCTTCCACGCCCTTGAGCTTGTCCAGGAAGCGCTTTTCCGCGTCCACCCGGACAAAATGGATGTTCCATTTGGCGAAGGCGGCTTCTACCTCGTCGCCCTCATTCTTGCGCATACAGCCGTGATCCACGAATACGGCGGTCAGCCGATCTCCTACCGCCTCGGCCAGCAGCGCCGCCAGAACGGAGGAATCCACGCCGCCGGACAGTGCCAGCAGGACACGACCCTTGGGGCCGATGGTGTCCCGGAGCTGTGCCACGGTATTTTTGCAGAAATCACCCATTGTCCAGGTACCCTTGGCGCCGCAGATCTCATAGAGAAAATTGCGCAGCATCCGGCTGCCGAACTGAGTGTGGTTCACCTCCGGATGGAACTGTACGCCGTAGAAGCCCCGGCTTTCGTCGGCAATGGCGGCATTGGGGCAGGCGTCGGTGTGGGCGACCAGCGAAAATCCCTCCGGCACCCTCGCCATGTAATCGCCGTGGCTCATCCAGGAAATGGCCTGCTCCGGGATGCCCTTGAACAGCTTGCAGCCGGTATCATAATAGGTGACCGTCTTGCCGTACTCCCGGGCGGTATCCTCCTGGGCAGCCGTGACCTGACCGCCCAGGGTGTGTGCCATCAGCTGGCAGCCGTAGCAAATGCCCAGGATGGGAACGCCCAACCGGAACACCGCCGGGTCAACGTGGGGAGATTCCTCCAGATACACACTGTTGGGGCCGCCAGTGAAAATGATGCCCATGGGCGCAAAGGCGCGAATCTCGTCCAGGGTCGTGGTATAGGGCTTGATCTCGCAGTAGACGTTCTGCTCCCGCACCCGACGGGCGATGAGCTGATTGTACTGTCCGCCAAAGTCCAGAATCAGGATTTTTTCTTGCATACAGTGGCTCTCCTTCCCTGCCCGCCGGTTAAATATTGATCTCCGCCTGTTCGCTGTCGATACCGGCGATCAGAGGGGCTACCTTTTTCACATAGCTTTCCACTTGTTCCGCGCACCGGCCGGTGTACAGCATAGGGTCGAGAACGGCCTCCATCTCCTGCTTCGTCATGCCGAACTCCGGATGGTTTGCCAGATCGGCCAGAAGATCCCAGCGTTCGCCGTTTTTCATCTTGGCCGTGGCGTCCATGGAGCAGGTGCGGATGATCTCATGGAGCTGCTGACGGTCGCCGCCATGCTTGACGCCCTCCATCATCAGGTTTTCCGTGGCAATGAAGGGCAGATACTCCCGCACGGCCTTCTCCACGATTTTTTCGTTCACGTGCAGACCGTCGGTGACGTTCTGTGCCAGCCTGAGAATGGCGTCGGCGCAGAGGAAACCCTCGGGCATGGAGATACGCCGGTTGGCGGAATCGTCCAGGGTGCGCTCCAGCCACTGGGTGGAGGCGGTCATGGGGGCGTTCAGCGCGTCCGCCATCAGGTAGCGGGACAGGGAGCAGATACGCTCGGAGCGCATGGGGTTACGCTTGTAGGCCATGGCGGAGGAACCGATCTGGTTCTTTTCAAAGGGTTCTTCCACCTGACGGTCGTGCTGCAAAAGCCGAATGTCGTTTGCCATGCGGTAGCAGCTCTGGGCAATGGAAGAAAGGCAATTCAGAATACGGCTGTCCAGCTTCCGGGGATAGGTCTGGCCGCAGACATCGAAGCACTGACTAAAGCCAAAGTCGGCGCTGATGCAGCGGTTCATCTCGTCGATTTTTGCCGTATCCCCGTCAAACAGCTCCAGAAAGCTGGCTTCCGTGCCGGTGGTTCCCCGGCAGCCCAGGAATTTCATGGTTTCCATCACAAAATCCAGCTCTACCAGATCACTGACAAAATCCTGCATCCACAGCGTTGCCCGCTTGCCCACCGTGACCAGCTGGGCGGGCTGATAATGGGTGTAGCCCAGCGTGGGCGTGGCCTTGTACGTTTCCGCGAAACGGGAAAGATTGGCGATGACCTTCAGCAGCTCTCCCCGGAGGTACTTCAGGCCGTCCCGGTAGAGAACGATGTCGGCGTTGTCGGTGACATAGCAGCTGGTAGCACCTAAGTGGATGATACCGGCGGCGGAGGGCGCAGCCTTGCCGTAGGTGTATACATGTGCCATCACGTCGTGACGAACTTCCTTTTCCCGGGCAGCGGCACAGGCAAAGTCAATGTCCGTGATGTGGGCTTCCAGCTCCTCGATCTGTTTCTCGGTGATAGGCAGCCCCAGAGAATGCTCGGCCTTGGCAAGAGAAATCCAGAGCTTCCGCCAGACTTCAATCCGCTTCTGCTGGGAAAACAGGTGCAGCATGTAGTCGGAAGCATACCGGGAGCTTAAGGGGGATTCGTATTTATCCGTCATAGTCTGCCCCCCTGCTCAGCGAAGAATGATGCTGTCCCGCTCCGGGCCTACGGAAACGTAGCCGATGGGGCAGCCGATCTTTTCTTCCACGTACTTTACATAATTCCGCGCCGCTTCGGGAAGGTCTTCCCACTTGCGCACGCCGGAAATATCGCACTTCCAGCCCTCCATGTATTCCATCACGGGCTTGGCGCTGCTTTGCAGCGTGGGGAACGGGAATTCGTCGATCACTTCCCCGTTCAGCTCGTAGTGGGCGCAGACGGGAATTTTGTCCAGATAGCTCAGCACGTCCAGCTTGGTCAGAGCGATATTGGTCGCGGCCTGCACCTGAACGCCGTAGCGGGTAGCTACCAGGTCGATGGGGCCGACCCGGCGGGGGCGGCCGGTCTTCGCGCCATACTCAAAGCCCGCCTCCCGAAGGGCGTCTGCCTCGGCGCCGAACATCTCGCAGACGAAGGGGCCTTCGCCCACGCAGGTGGAGTAGGCCTTCACGACGCCGATGACCTCGTCGATCTTGGCGGTGGGCAGACCGGAACCCACGGGGGCGTAAGCGGCAATGGCATTGGAGGAGGTGGTGTAGGGATAGATACCGTAGTCCAGATCCCGCAGCGCGCCCAGCTGGGCTTCAAACAGTACCTTCTTCCCTTCCGCCTGCGCCTTGCGCAGGTATACGCCGGTGTCGCAGATGAAGGGCTTGATCTTCTCGCAGTAATTGTCCATCCACGCTTTCAGCTCGTCCATGGTGACAGGCTCAGCGCCGTAGACGCCGGTAAGCGTCAGATTCTTCCACTCCAGCAAGTCCTGCAAATGCTCATAAAGATGCTCGGAATGCAGGAGTTCACCCGCCATAATGGTCTTTTTCTGGTATTTATCGGAGTAAAAAGGCGCAATGCCCTGCTTGGTGGAGCCGTACTTTTTATCCTTCAGGCGGGCTTCCTCCAGACCGTCCTGGAGACGGTGCCAGGGCAGCAGCAGAGACGCCCGGTCGCTGATTTTCAGGTTGTCCGGCGTGATGGGGACGCCCTTTTGGGCAACATCCTGCATTTCCTGCCACAGGTTTTCCGGGTCAACGGCGACGCCGTTTCCCAGGATGTTCACAACACCCTTCCGGAAAATGCCGGAGGGCAGCAGATGCAGGGCGAATTTGCCATGCTCATTGATCACGGTGTGGCCGGCGTTGCCGCCGCCCTGATAACGGATGACGATGTCATAGTTCTCGGTGAGCAGATCGACCATGCGTCCCTTGCCCTCGTCACCCCAGTTGATGCCGACGATTACGGTATTAGCCATTTTGGGTTTCCTCCGTTTTGTTATTGTAAGGGTCGTTGACAGCACGTTTACAGGGCGGAGGGGTTCCTCCGTCCTGTAAACCGTACTTATTTCAGATGCTCTTCCAGACGCTTCATGATCTCGGCGTAGGCTTCCTCCACGCCGCCCATGTCCCGGCGGAAACGATCCTTGTCCAGCTTCTCGTGGGTCTTGCTGTCCCACAGGCGGCTGGTGTCGGGGCTGATTTCGTCAGCCAGAACGATGGTGCCGTCGGACAGGCGGCCGAATTCCAGCTTGAAATCCACCAGAGTCACGCCGCAGGTCAGCCAGAAGGCCTTCAGTGCGTCGTTGATCCGGAAGGAATAGTCTTCAATGGTCTTGATCTCTTCGGGAGTCGCCAGCTTCAGAGCGAGGGCATGATAGGTATTGAGCAGCGGATCGCCCAGCTCGTCATTTTTATAGGAGAACTCAATGGTGGGGTGCTCGAACACAACGCCTTCCTCCACGCCGTAGTGCTTGGAGAAGGAGCCGGCAGCGATGTTGCGGACGATGACTTCCAGGGGAACGATGGAGACCTTCTTCACCAGGGTCTCCCGCTCGGACAGCTCCTTGACAAAGTGGGTGGGAATGCCCTGCTTTTCCAGATAGGCCATCAGGCGGTTGCTCATCTGGTTGTTGATGACGCCCTTGCCTGCAATGGTGCCTTTTTTCAGCCCGTTGAAAGCGGTGGCGTCGTCCTTGTAATCCACGATCAGAAGCTCGGGATCGTCGATGGCGAAAACCTTTTTGGCCTTGCCCTCATACAGCTGCTGCAATTTTTCCATTTGTGTTTACCTCCATATGTGTATTCATTGTCGGTTTCAGGAAACGGCGGCAGCCATCTGCGGCCCCCATCTCACACCCTTTAGAATAACACAATATGTGGCGGAACGCAATCATCATTTCCACGATATGTGCCGTCTTTGCGGGGCAAAAATTGGAACTTTTGTCTTTCCGTACCGGTGCAGAAACCTGATTATTTCCCGCTGTCGCCGTAGTTGGCCAGGACGCGGGCGGAGGGGTCGTTCACATTGCAGCCCTCCCAGGATTTGTTGGGCATCCAGAAGTCCACGATCATCTGGCTCTGCCCCGGATAGTATTTCTCAAAAATCTCCCGGTAAAGCAGGGACTCTTTGGTAAACGGCTGAGCATGGGTATACTTTGCCCGCTTTTCCTCAAATTCCGCCTGGGTATAAACGGTTTCGGCATATTCCTTGAGATAATCCACCATGGAGTGACCCACGGCGTCGGAAAACGCCGCCTTTTCCCGCCAGAGAATGTCGTAGGGCAGATAATCGCCCTTTTCAAAGGCGTGACGCAGCAGATACTTGCCCTTTCCGTACTTGTTCAGCTTCATCTCCGGGTCGATGGCCATGACGTACTTGACAAAGTCCAGGTCGCCGAAGGGTACCCGCGCTTCCAGAGAATTGACGCTGATGCACCGGTCTGCCCGAAGCACGTCGTACATGTGCAGCTCCCGGATACGCTTCTGGGCTTCCTCCTGGAACGCCTTGGCAGAGGGGGCAAAGTCGGTATACTTGTAGCCGAACAGCTCGTCGGAGATCTCGCCGGTGAGCAGCACCCGGATATCGGTGGTCTCGTGGATGGCCTTGCACACCAGATACATGCCGATGCTGGCGCGGATGGTGGTGATGTCGAAGGTTCCCAGCAGCGCCACCACCGGCTCCAGCGCGGCAAGAACATCCTCCTTGGAGATGATGACCTCCGTGTGGTCGCTGTGGATGTAATCCGCAACCTGTTTCGCGTATTTCAGATCGATGGCGTCCTCGCTCATGCCGATGGCAAAGGTGCGGATGGGCTTTTCGCTCTCCCGGGCGGCGATGGCGCACACCAGAGAGGAATCCAGTCCGCCACTGAGCAGGAAGCCGACCTTTGCGTCGGCCACCAGACGCTTCTTCACACCGGCTACCAGCTTGTCGTGGATGTTGGCGCAGACCGTTTCCAGATCATCGGGAAGCACATGATCCACCGCCGCGATGTCGCAGTAGCAGACGAATTTCCCGTCGCAGTAATAATGTCCCGGAGGAAACGGCAGGACTTTGCCAACCAGCCCTACCAGATTTTTCGGTTCGCTGGCAAACAGGATCGTACCGTTTCTGTCATAGCCGTAATACAGCGGGCGAATGCCGATAGGGTCACGGGCGGCGATAAACTTCTTCTGCCTGCCGTCGTAGAGAATGCAGGCAAACTCCGCGTCCAGCTTTTCAAACATGCCGACGCCGTATTTTTCATACATGGGCAGCAGCACTTCGCAGTCGGACTCGCTGGTGAAGGTGTAGTCCTTGGAAAGCGCCTGTTTCAGCTTTTCAAAGCCGTAAATCTCGCCGTTGCAGACCACCCAGCTTCCGTTCAGACCGAAGGGCTGCATCCCTTCCGGGTGAAGCCCCATGATGGAGAGTCTGTGAAAGCCGAGTATCCCCTGCCCCACGTCAATGACGCGGGAATCGTCCGGGCCTCGGGAAATCGTTTTGGCGAAGCCTGCCTGAAAGGCGGTCATATCGGCAGGCTTGCCGCAGTACCCAATGATGGAACACATATCGGAATTCCTCCTCAAATAGCCCGCGGGAGAGCCTTACGGCTCTCCCATGGGTTCTCTTTTTCTCTTACACCCGTGAAGGGGTGGTCAATCCCCTTATCTGGCGCAGCAATAATTACTTCACACCAAACAGCAATTCGCCGTAGGTGGGGAACGGCCAGAAATCGGAAGAGGTCTGGGTCTCCGCCTCGTCCGCCACAGCCCGGAGGGCTGCCATCTTGCCGAGAATGGTGTCCCGGATGGCGAAGGACTCTTCCTTCACATTCTCCGCGTTCTTCAGCTCCAGAACGGCGGATTCCAGCTCGTCGGTCTTCTCGGCGATCTGGTCGGTCAGGCCGGACAGCTTGGTGACAAGGCCGGTCTCATAGGCGCAGGCCAGGTTGGGGGCAACGGCCTTCTTCGCGGCCAGGGATGCGGCCAGCTCGGAGGCGTAGCCCTCCACCGCGGGGAGAATCTGCTTTCTCGCCATGTCCACCATGGTGTTGGCCTCAATGATGACGGCCTTGCAGTAGTTTTCCAGCATAATGTCGCACCGCGCCTGCATCTCGGAAACGGAGTAGATCTTGTGAGCGGTGAGCATATCCACGTTCTTCTTATCCAGCAGATGGGGCATACAATCGGGGGTCGTGGGGTAGTTGCACAGGCCGCGAACCTCGGTGGCCTCCTTGATCCAGGTGGCGTCGTAGCCGTTGCCGTTGAAGATGATGCGCTTGTGATCCTTGATGGTCTTCTTAATCATGTCATGCAGGGCGGTCTCGAAGTCCTCCGCGCCTTCCAGACGGTCGGCGTAAATTTTCAGGGACTCGGCCACGGCGGCGTTGAGCATGATGTTGGCGCAGGCAATGGAATTGGAGGAACCCAGCATACGGAACTCAAACTTGTTGCCGGTAAAGGCGAAGGGCGATGTACGGTTCCGGTCGGTGGTGTCTCTGGGGAAGCGGGGCAGAACGTCCACGCCCAGCTTCATGGTGGTCTTCTTTGTGCCGCAGTAGGGGGTATCATTCTCAATGGCGTCCAGAATGCCCATCAGCTCGTCGCCAAGGAAGATGGAGACCACGGCGGGAGGCGCTTCGTTGGCGCCCAGACGGTGGTCGTTGCCTGCGGTGGCCACGCTCAGGCGGAGCAGATCCTGATAATCGTCCACGGCCTTGATGACCGCACACAGGAACAGCAGGAACTGGGCATTTTCATAGGGGGTCTCGCCGGGGGACAGCAGATTCACGCCGGTATCGGTGGCCATGGACCAGTTGTTGTGCTTGCCGGAGCCGTTGACGCCGGCGAAGGGCTTCTCATGCAGCAGACACACCAGACCGTGCTTTGCTGCGACCTTCTGCATGATCTCCATGGTCAGCTGGTTGTGGTCGGTGGCGATGTTGGTAGTGGTGTAAATGGGCGCCAGCTCATGCTGGGCGGGGGCGACCTCGTTATGTTCGGTCTTGGCAAGGATGCCCAGCTTCCACAGCTCTTCGTTCAGATCTTCCATGTAGGCCGCAACGCGAGGCTTGATGACGCCGAAATAATGGTCATCCATCTCCTGCCCCTTGGGGGATTTCGCGCCGAACAGGGTTCTGCCGGTGAAGATCAGATCCTTGCGCTGCTCGTACATTTCCTTATCCACAAGGAAATATTCCTGCTCGGGGCCGACGTTGGTGCGGACGCACTTGACGTCGGTGTTGCCGAAGAGCTTCAGGATACGCATGGCCTGACGGTTCAGGGCTTCCATGGAGCGCAGCAGCGGGGTCTTCTTATCCAGCGCCTCGCCGCCGTAGGAGCAGAACGCCGTGGGGATGCAAAGGGTCTTGCCCTTGATGAATGCGTAGGAGGTGGGGTCCCATGCGGTGTAGCCACGGGCTTCAAAGGTAGCTCTCAGGCCGCCGGAGGGGAAAGAGCTGGCGTCAGGCTCGCCCTTAATCAGCTCCTTGCCGGAGAAATCCATGATCACGCCGCCGTCGGGAGCGGGAGAAATGAAGCTGTCGTGCTTTTCGGCGGTGATGCCGGTCAGCGGCTGGAACCAGTGGGTGTAGTGGGTGGCACCGTGGGCAACAGCCCAGTCCTTCATGGCAGCGGCCACCGCGTTGGCGACGGAAGCGTCCAGCTTCGCACCCTCGTCGATGGTTCTGCGCAGCGACGCATACACGTCGGCGGAAAGATTGGCCTTCATCACCCGGTCATCAAATACCAGACAGCCGAAATAGTCAGAAACAGTACTCATAACAAACGCTCCTTTTTGAAATTTGGGTTCCGGGAATGCCCGCCCGAACCGCCGAAAATAAAAAAATACGGCAAGGACGTTATGAGCATACACTCGGAGACGTCCTTGCCTTCACAGTGGGCATTCTACACCATCTTTTCCCATTTGTCAACACCCTGCACAAAAAAAGTTTTTTGTCTTTGGACAGATTGACAAGGCTCTATCAATTGAATATAATACGTTCGGGGACAAAGGCTTTCCGGGATGTTTTGGTATTTCCGGGAGAATCCCGTTGCTTTTCCCACAAATTTGACTTCATTTGTTTGAATTTAACCGCGTATTGGGCAGGAAGGTTGGTTGCTGTATGAAATATACGCCCCAGGAGGTCATACAATTCATTCAGGAGGAGGATGTGAAGTTCATCCGCCTTGCATTCTGCGACTGCTTCGGCAGACCCAAGAATATCTCCATCATGCCCCACGAGCTGGAACGCGCTTTCAAGTACGGCATTGCCATCGACGCTTCTGCCATTGCGGGCTTCGGCGACGAGGTGAATTCCGACCTGTTTCTCCATCCCGACGCTTCCACCATTGCCCTTCTGCCCTGGCGGCCGGAGCATGGGAGCGTGGTGCGGATGTTCTGCTCCATCACCCACCCCGACGGCACGCCCTTTGCCCACGATACCCGGGGCATTCTCAAGCAGGCCGTGGCCGATGCGGGAAAGGCGGGTTACGCCTTCTCCTTCGGCTCCGAGCTGGAATTCTACCTGTTCCGGCTGGACGAAAACGGCGAGGTCACGGACGTTCCCTACGATCAGGCCACCTATATGGACGTAGCGCCGGAGGACAAATGCGAAAATGTCCGCCGGGAGATCTGCCTGACCCTGGAGCGAATGGGCATTCAGCCGGAATCCTCCCACCACGAGGAAGGCCCCGGCCAGAACGAGGTGGATTTCCGCTATTCCGATCCCCTGTCCGCCGCGGACAACGCCGTTACCTTCCTCACCGTCGTCAAAACCATCGCCGCCCGGAACGGGCTGTACGCGGACTTTTCCCCCAGACCTCTGGAGGGACGCCCCGGCAGCGGGTTCCACATCAATATGTCCGTTCAGGGCGGCGCGGATGATCTCATGCACCGGGTGATGGGCGGCATTCTGGACAAGATTGCGGACATGACGCTGTTTCTCAATCCCACCGAGCCGTCCTACAGCCGCCTGGGCGCCCACAAAGCACCGAAGTACATTTCCTGGTCGAGCAACAACCGCTCTCAGCTCATTCGCGTCCCCGCCGCCTCCGGCGAGTACCGGCGCTTCGAGCTGCGCAGCCCCGACTGCACGGCCAATCCCTATCTTGCTTTCGCGCTGCTGATCTGGGCGGGGCTTTCCGGAATCGAAAACAACATTGCCCTCCCGGAAGCCTGCAATGTCAATCTCCACACGGCGGATTCCAGAAACCTGACCCTTGCGACCCTTCCCAAGTCGCTGTCCGACGCGGCAAAGTGCGCCGGAAACAGCAACTTCATTGCTCAGCATCTTCCTGAATCTCTGATTGACTTCTTTACCAAGCGATAAACTCCGCAAAATTCTGAAGGGAGGGAGCATGATATGGTTTTCAGCGACCGGACGTACAGCGTTCTGGTGGTGTCTGCTGCGCAGAAATTCAATGAAGCCTTTGCCGAGATGCTCCCCGGTTCGGAGTATTACCCGGTTCGTTTCGTGGGCAACATTGCCGCGGCGCGGCGGGAGATGGTGAACAAGACCTATGATCTTGTCATCATCAACGCTCCCCTGCCCGACGATTTCGGCACCCGCTTCGCCATCGACGCCTGCAACCAATCCGGCACCGTGGCGCTGCTGCTGGCAAGATCGGAGGTTTACGACGAGGTGGAAGCCAAGCTCACCTGTCAGGGCGTGTTCACGCTGGCAAAGCCAACGTCCGCTCTGCTGCTGAACCAAAGCCTGAAATGGCTCGTTTCCGCCCGGGAACGCCTGCGGCGTATGGAGGAAAAGGCCACCTCCGTGGAAGAAAAGATGGAGGAAATCCGTCTGGTGAACCGTGCAAAATGGCTGCTCATTGAGCAGCTGAAAATGACCGAGGCCGAAGCCCACCGTCACATCGAAAAACAGGCCATGGATCGCTGCACGACCAGGCGGGAGATCGCTCTGGGGATCATCAAGACCTACGCCTGATTGTCAAATGACTACATATGAAAACGCTGCAAGGGATAAATCCTTTGCAGCGTTTCTGTTATTGCATCATTTCCAGGAATTCGTCCTCGGTAAGAATGGGGATTCCCAGCTCTCTTGCCTTGCGCTCCTTGGAACCGGCGTTTTCGCCCACCACCACGAAGCTGGTCTTTTTCGACACGGAGCCGGACGCTTTGCCGCCCAGAAGCTCGATTTTCTCCGTGGCTTCCTCCCGGGTGAATTTGCTCAGCGCGCCGGTAAGCACGAAGGTCTTCCCGGCGAAGCGGGCGTCGGTGATGACCCGTTTGCTTTCAAAATTGACCCCTGCCTGCCGCAGACGCTCCACCATGTGCCTGGACTGCTCCTGCCGGAACCACTGGCAGATGTTCTCGGCGGTGACCGCGCCCACGTCGGGTACCTCCGTCAGCTCCTCCACCGACGCAGCCATCAGGCCGTCCAGATTTCCGAAGGCGGAAGCAAGCACCTTGCCGGTTTTTGCCCCCACCTGACGGATGCCCAGAGCGTAAATCAGGCGGCTGACGTCCTGCGCCTTGCTGGCCTCGATGGCGGCAAGAAGCTTTTTCGCCGCCGTAGAACCGGCCTTCCACAGACTCTTTACATCGTCCAGGGTCAGATAGTAAATATCCGCCGGGGATTTGATCAGCCCCTTTTCGATCAGCGCGTCCACTATGGCAGCACCGAGACCGTCGATGTCCATGGCGTCCCGGCTGACAAAGTGGGCAATGTTTCGGCTGAGCTGGGCGGGACACTCCGCCCCGGTGCAGCGCAGAAACGCGCCGTCCTCGTCCTGCTCCACAGGTGCGCCGCAGACCGGGCAGCGGTCGGGCAGATGATAGGCCGCCGTCCCCTCGGGGCGCCTGGAAAGATCGACCTCCAGAATTTCCGGGATGATCTCCCCCGCCTTGCGGATGAGGACGGTATCGCCAATGCGGATGTCCCGCTCCCGGATGAAGTCCTGATTGTGCAGCGTGGCGTTCGTCACCGTCGTTCCCGCCAGACGGACAGGCCGCACCACCGCCTTGGGGGTCAGCACGCCGGTTCTTCCCACCTGCACCACGATGTCCTCCACCACGGTGGGCTTGATCTCCGGAGGATACTTGTAGGCCGCGGCCCACTTGGGGAACTTAGCGGTATTGCCCAGCCGTTCCCGCTGAGAAAGATTATCCACCTTGATAACCGCGCCGTCGATATCGCAGATCAGCTTCTCCCGGTTTTCGTTGATGGACAGCACTTCTTCATCAATTTCCGAAACCCTGGACAGCTTTTTATGGGGAATTACCTTGAATTTAAGCCCTTTCAGGTATTCCAGAGACTGGGTGTGTCCGGTAAAATCCACACCCTCCGCAAGCTGGACATTGAAAACATAGATGTCCAGCCCCCGCTTCGCCGCGATTTTCGGGTCAAGCTGCCGCAGTGACCCGGCGGCGGCGTTCCGGGGGTTGGCAAACAGGGGCTTTCCCAGTTCCTCCTGACGCTGATTCAGCTTTTCAAAGCTCTTTTTCGGCATAAAGACCTCGCCCCGGACGATAAGCCGGGAGGGTGCGCCGGTCAGGGTCATGGGAATGGAGCGGATGGTTTTCAGGTTTTCCGTCACATCCTCCCCTACCGTGCCGTCGCCCCGGGTCGCGCCCCGGACGAATTTCCCGTCCACATATTCCAGCGCCACGGAAAGGCCGTCGATCTTCGGCTCCACGGAAAATTCTACGTTACCCTCGGCGGCGATGGTCTTTTCCAGAAAATCGTTCAGCTCTTCCATGCTGAACACGTCCTGCAAGCTCATCAGGGGCACGGGGTGGGACACCTTTTCAAACTGACTCAGCACTTCCCCGCCCACCCGTTTTGTGGGAGAATCCGCCCTGGCCAGCTCCGGATGGGCGCTTTCCAGCTCCTCTAACTCCCGGTAAAGCCGGTCGTATTCGTAGTCCTCCATGGTCGGGTCGTCCAGGACGTAATAGCGGTAGCCCGCTTCCTTCAGCTGATCGGTCAGCCGGTCAATTCTCTCTTTGGCTTCCATAATATCCTCCGGTCTGTAAATAAGTGCTGGGTACCTCGCCGATGATCACCGTCTCCGCCACCACGACTTCCGAATGGATGGTAAAGCTGTCCGTCTCCCCCATGACCAGAACCGACACGTCCACGCTGACGATCATATTCAGCCGGTGAAGCGTCTGGTTGATGCCGGCCTGGGAGAAATTGCTTTCAAAGGTGGCGTCGCTGTTGCGGATGGACAGGATGTGTACCGGGATCGCCGGGCCTTTCCCGGAGAAAAACTCCGGCAGGAACAGGCTCCCCAGGGGTATGCCGATGTCCGCGGTGTCCAGGGCTAAAATTTCGTCGTTGATAATGTTCAGGATATCCGTTTTCAAGTGGTTGATCTCGCTCATGTTGGTTTTCAGAGCGGTGATGCGGCCGTCCAGATTCTTTTCAAAATAGACGATGCGGTCGTATTGAATGGTGCCGTTGGCAATCTGCTTGGCAATGGCGTCATTGGTCAGATCCGACGTGGCATTCTTCACCTGTGTTTCCGCCAGCTCCGTGACGATCTCCCGGTAGCGGCTGCGAAGCATCAGAAACGCCACCAGAAGAATCACAGCCAGAACCAGCAGCGTGTAAAAAAATCTCCGAAGCCGCCAGCGCATACCCATCCCTCCTGTAGAGGATATGCGGGAAAACGAAAAGCATTACAGCTTTTTCATATGCGCCGAGGCGGTTTTTGCCATGAGCTTCTTGGTGCCGATGTCGTCAAAGGCGATTTCCAGCAGCGCGTCGCCGCCCATTTTCCGCACGGACAGCACCAGCCCCCGGCCAAAGGCCGCGTGCATGACCATGTCCCCCTGGTTCAGTTCGAGACATGGCGCGGGAGCAGCCTGCGGGGTAGAAAGAATGCTGCTTCTGGGCTTTCTGACCTGAGAAGTATGGGTTCCATAGGCCGAATAACCGCTGTGCTCACTGGTCGAAGTCCGGTGATAGCCGCCCTTTTTCACAATGCACTCCTCCGGGATTTCCCGAAGGAACCGGGAGGGCAGCGCCGACGACGTGCGTCCGTAGATCATACGCTGACGGGCGTGGGTGATGGTCAGGCTCTGCTTGGCTCTCGTGATGGCCACGTAGCACAGCCGCCGTTCCTCCTCCATTTCCTCCGCGTCACCGATGGCGCGCATTCCGGGGAACAGCCCGTCCTCAAAGCCCACGAGGAACACATGAGGAAATTCCAGCCCCTTGGCCGAGTGCATGGTCATCATCACCACGGCGTCGTCGTTTTCGTTGTACTGTTCCAGATCGGTATACAGGGCGATTTCTTCCAGAAATCCCGCCAGAGTGGGCGTTTCCGCGTTTTCTACATAGGAGTTTATGCTGGATTTTAACTCGCGCACGTTTTCCAGCCGGGTCTTGTTTTCCTCGGTGTCCTTGCTTTCCAGCATGTCCACATACCCGGTTCGGATGAGCAGCTCGTCGTAGAAGTCCGGCAGGCTCATACCATTCTCCAGAAGCTGCGCCATGCCCTCGATGAGGGCGGAAAACTGCATCATCTTGATTGCGGCCTTCTCCAGCGGGGCGTAGGAATAGGGGTCGGAAATCACGCTGTACAGCGGCTTTTCCTCGGCCTCCGCCAGCCGCCGGGCGGTCTCGATGGTCTTCGCCCCCAGCCCCCGGGGAGGATTGTTGATGATGCGTCCCAGACGCAGATCGTCCGCCCGGTTGTTGATGACGCACAGATACGACAGCATATCCTTGACTTCCGCCCGGTCAAAGAACCGCGTGCCGCCGATGACCCGGTAGGGAATGCCGTTTCGTTTCAGGGCAAATTCCATTGCGTTGGACTGGGCGTTGGTGCGGTACAGAATGGCGTAGTCCTTGAAGTTTTTCCCCCGGGAACCGGCAAGGATCTGCCCCGCGACGAAATTGCCCTCGCTGCCCTCGTCGTAGGCTTCGTATACCAGAACGGGGTCGCCCTGGGCATTGGCTGTCCAAAGCTTTTTTCCCTTGCGCCCCAGATTGTGGGCAATCACCGCGTTGGCGGCGGTGAGGATGGCCTGGGTGGAGCGGTAGTTCTGTTCCAGACGAATGACCCGCGCGCCCCGGTACTGCTTTTCATAGTTCAGAATGTTCTCAATGGTCGCGCCCCGGAAGCGGTAGATGCTCTGGTCGTCGTCGCCCACCACGCAGATGTTCTCGTGGCCGCCTGCAAGCAGGGATGTTAAGAGGTACTGCATATGGTTGGTGTCCTGATACTCGTCCACCAGCACGTACCGGAATTTGCGCTGATAATACTGCAAAACATCCTCATTCTGCTGCAAAAGCTGAACGGTGATGTAGATGATGTCGTCAAAATCCAGCGCGTTGTTATCCTTCAGGCGGGTCTGATATTTGCCGTAGGCGCGGGCGATGTGCTGCGCCCGGATGTCCCCGGTGCGCTCCGCCCTGTCCAGCATCTCCCCGGGGGACACCATTTTGTCCTTTTCCCGGCTGATGGCGCCAAGGACGAATTTCGCCGGAAACGTCTTGTCGTCCAGCTCCATGTCCTTGATGATTTCCTTCATGATGCGCTCGGAGTCCGAGGAATCGTAAATGGTAAAGCTCCGGGTGAAGCCCATCCGCTCGATGTCCCGCCGCAGAATACGGCAGCAGGCGGAATGAAACGTCATCGCCCAGATGTCCTGCGCCTGAGGGCCGAGAAGATTGGAAAGCCGTTCCTTCATTTCATTTGCGGCCTTGTTGGTAAAGGTGATGGCGATGATGCTCCAGGGCGCGGCGGGTTCCACGGCGCAGAGGCTGTCCGCCCTGCGGGTATCGTCGGGGCTGGGGTCGTCCCCCAGACTTTCCAGGAAGGCCACGTCATCCTCCGTGACGGCGTGGGAAATTTCGCAGCAATCGCTGCCCCGGCCGAAGCGCATGAGGTTGGCAATGCGGTTAATGAGGACGGTGGTCTTGCCGCTGCCCGCGCCGGCTAGCAGCAGCAGCGGCCCCTCCGTGGTCAGCACGGCCTGACGCTGCATATCGTTCAGCTGAAAAAACTGCCGCTGGATGTAATTTTTTCGGGCGGTCAGAAATCGGGAGTCCATTTGTTCTGTCATAATTGCACCTGTCTTCAACATGATGCCATTATTTTAGCGCATTTTCGACAAAACGTAAAGAGGGAAAATGCCGCTTTACGCCATCAGCTCCCGAAGCATGGCGACGGCCTTCTTTTCGATCCGGGACACCTGCACTTGGCTGACGTTCATCACCGCCGCCACCCGCTGCTGGGTCAGGCCGTGGAAATACCGCAGCTGAATGACCATCCGTTCCCGCTCCGGCAGGCCGGAAATCGCCTGCCGCAGAGCGATTTTTTCCACCATCCGTTCTTCCGATTCCGTGTCTGTCAGAACGTTTTCCAAAGTGAAGCCCTCGTCCCCCGTTTCCCGCTGGATGGACTCCGTGGCGGCGGTGGCCGTCTCGGCCAGAGCGATTTCTTCCGGGGTGAACCCGGTCTGGCGGGAGATTTCCTGAATCGTCGGTTCCCTGCCCAGCGCCCCGGTCAGGCGGCTGCGGGCGGCCTTGATGGTCGCGGCCTGTTCTTTCAGGCTCCGGGACACCTTTACTGCCCCGTCATCCCGCAGGAAACGCCGTATCTCCCCTGCGATTTTCGGCACGGCGTAGGTGGAAAACTGGGTTCCGTAGGAAAGGTCGAACCCCTCCACAGCCTTGAGAAAGCCAAGGCACCCCAGCTGGTACAGATCGTCCGCTTCCGTCCCCCGGCCTAAAAACCGCCTGGCAACCGACCAGATCAGGCCGGAGTTTTCCTCTACCAGGGCTTCGGACGCCTCCCGGCTTCCCTGCTGCGCCTGGGCAATCAGTTCCTCCGTCCTGCTCATTGCCGCCGCTGCAGCTTCCGGCGCATATGCACCGTGGTTCCCTTTCCGGGCTTGGATGTAATTTCCAGATTGGTCATGAAGCTTTCCATAATGGTAAAGCCCATTCCGCTCCGTTCCGCGCCGCCGGTGGTGTACGCGGGACGTCTGGCTTGCTCTATGTCCGGGATGCCCACGCCCTTGTCCTTGATGACAATGTCCAGCACGTTGTCCTTCAGAATCCGGCAACGCAGGGTGATGTTCCCCAGCTTTTCCGGGTAAGCGTGGACGATGCAGTTGGTCACCGCCTCACTCACCGCCGTGCGGATGTCCCCCAGCTCCTCCAGCGTCGGATCCATCTGGGCGGCGAAACAGGCCACCGCCGACCGGGCAAAGGCCTCGTTGGCAGATTTGCTGGGAAAATCCAGAATCATATAGTTGTCGAATTTCATGATACAGCCTCCTTGATCTCCACAAGCTTATCGATTCCCGACGCCCGGAACACCCGCATGGGCTGGGGCGCAATGCCCGTCAGAAGCAGCCGCCCCTCGATCTGGGTCATGCTCCTTAAGGCGTTGATGACCACGGCAATGCCGGAGGAATCCACAAAGGAAACCTCCTGAAAATCCAGCACGCAGACCTCCGGGGTATAAGCTTCGATTTTCGCGGCGATGGCCTGAATGTAGGCCTTTGCGCAGTGGTGGTCAATTTCTCCGGTGAGCGCCACCGTCAGCCGTCCTTCCTCCAAAAAACTGGTAAAGTGCATATTGCTTCCCTCCTAGGTAAATTTGCTGATTAACAGTATAAAATCCCGTTTCCGATTTTTCAGTCGGAAACGGGATTGTGTAAAAATAATACTTCTGTGCAAACGGCAGGATTGGCCGCTCGTTTGATTTTCCGTTGCAAGGAAAAAGCCGCAGGGTTTTAATGGGTGGTCGTAAAACAGTCAATGGAGCGTATCTGTACCGATACGCTCCATTTCTCGTATATAACGAGGTACAACCCCTTGGCTCTCCCTCTGGGAGAGCTGTCACCGCAGGTGACTGAGAGGGTATCGCGCCCTAATTTCCCCTCTCCGTCTTCGCTTCGCTCAGCCACCTCTCCCAGCGGGAGAGGCAAGAGGTGCCTGCATGAGATGATACAAGGACAGGCACAGCGGATGCTATCCCACTGTGCCTGTTAACTGTCTAATGTGCCCCGCCCATTTCCTGCGGGTTTTGTTCATTTACAGACTTTTCAGCGCCGCTTCGCTCTGCTCGAGACTTGCGATCAGGTCGCGGGCCTTCTGCGCCTTTTCCTTCTCCGCGTTCACCACGGCCTCGGGGGCGCGGGAGACGAACTTCTCGTTGCTGAGCTTCGCTTCCAGAGAGCTTAAGAACTTGCGGTTCTTTTCCAGTTCCTTGGAGATGCGGTCAAGCTCCTTGGCAACGTCCACCAGCTGACCCATGGGGATATACAGCTTGGCGTCGGCGGTGGGAATGGTCACCATGCCGCTTAAGTTTTCCGGCTCCTTGTCCAGCATGGTCACGGTGTCGGCGTAGGCCAGACGCTGGATGAAGCCCTCGCCCTCGGCGTAGACCTGAGGCTTGGAGGTCAGCACGTACAGCGCCGCCTTCCGGGAGGGCGGAACGTTCATTTCCGCGCGGCGGTTGCGGATGGCGCGGATGGCGTCCATGACGGACTCCATGTGGCTTTCCTCGGCCTTGAAGGCAAGGTCTTCCCGGTATTCCGGCCACTTTGCGGCGATCAGCGCGTCGCCCTCGTGGGGGATGCTCTGCCAGATTTCCTCTGTGATAAAGGGCATGAAGGGATGCAGCAGCCGCAGAATCTGGTCAAGCACGTACACCAGCACCTGAATCGCGGTCTGCTTGCGCTCAAAGTCCTCGGAGTACAGCCGCGCCTTGGTCAGCTCGATATACCAGTCGCAGTAGGTGTCCCAGATGAAGTCGTACACCTTCTGGACAGCCACGCCCAGCTCATACTTTTCCAGATTCTCCGTGACCTCGGCGATCAGCGTGTTCAGCTTGGACAGCACCCACTTGTCGGCGATCTCCAGCTTATCCAGGGCAGGCAGCTCGTTCTTAGCATCCTCGCCCAGATTCATCAGCACATAGCGGGAGGCGTTCCACAGCTTGTTGGCAAAGTTGCGCATGGCCTCGCACTTCTCGGTGTAGAAACGGGTGTCGTTTCCGGGAGAGTTGCCGGTGATCAGGTTCATCCGCAGGGCGTCACAGCCGTACTTGTCGATCATTTCCAGGGGGTCAATGCCGTTGCCCAGGGACTTGGACATCTTGCGTCCCTGATTGTCACGAACCAGACCGTGAATCAGCACAGTGTGGAAAGGCGTCTTGCCGGTGTGCTCGCAGCCGGAGAAGATCATTCTGGCAACCCAGAAGAAAATGATGTCGTAGCCCGTGACCAGCACGTCCGTCGGGTAGAAATAGTCCAAATCTTCCGTCTTTTCCGGCCAGCCCAGGGTCTCAAAGGGCCACAGGGCGGAGGAGAACCAGGTATCCAGCACGTCGGGGTCACGCTCAACGTTGGTGCTGCCGCACTTTTCGCACTTGCAGACATCCTCCCGGGACACGGTGATATGGCCGCAGTCGGCGCACGTCCAGGCGGGAATCTGATGACCCCACCACAGCTGGCGGGAAATGCACCAGTCGCGGACATTTTCCATCCAGTTGAGATAGGTCTTGCTGAACCGCTCGGGGACAAATTTTGTCTCCCCGTCCTTGACCACCCGGATGGCCTCCTCGGCCAGGGGCTTCATCTTCACGAACCACTGGGCGGAGATGATCGGCTCCACGTCCTGATGGCAGCGGTAGCAGGTGCCCACGTTGTGGCTGTAAGGCTCCACCTTTACCAGATATCCGCCCGCTTCCAGGTCGGCGACGATCTGCTTTCTGGCCTCGTAGCGGTCGAGTCCCTCATACTTTCCGCCGTTTTCGTTGACCTTGCCGTTGTCGTCCAGCACCCGGATAACCTCCAGATTGTGGCGCAGACCCACCTCAAAGTCGTTGGGGTCGTGGGCGGGGGTCATCTTGACACAGCCGGTGCCGAAGTCCATCTCGGCGTAATCGTCTGCGACAACAGGGATTTCCTTATTCACAAGGGGCAGAATGACCGTCTTGCCCACGATGTCCTTGTAGCGCTCATCGTTGGGGTTGACGCACACGCCGGAGTCGCCCAGCATGGTCTCGGGACGGGTGGTCGCCACGATCACCTCACCGGAGCCGTCGGCCAAGGGGTAACGGATGTGCCACAGGTGACCGGGCTTGTCCACATACTCCACCTCAGCGTCGGACAGGGCGGTGACGCAGTGGGGACACCAGTTGATAATGCGGCTGCCCTTGTAGATCAGACCCTTTTCGTACAGGGAGACGAAGACCTCCCGCACGGCCTTGGAGCAGCCCTCGTCCATGGTGAACCGGGCGCGCTCCCAGTCGCAGCTGGCGCCCAGCTTCTTCTGCTGCTCCACGATGCGGTTGCCGTACTTGTGCTTCCAGTCCCAGACACGCTCCAGGAATTTTTCACGGCCAAGATCGTAGCGGGTCAGTCCCTCCTTGCGAAGCTCCTCCTCCACCTTGATCTGGGTGGCGATGCCGGCGTGATCGACGCCGGGAATCCACAGGGCGTTGTAGCCCTGCATCCGCTTGAACCGGATCAGAGTATCCTGCAGGGTTGCGTCCATGGCGTGACCCATGTGCAGCTGACCGGTGACGTTGGGTGGGGGCATGACGATGGTGAAGGGCTTCTTGCTTTCATCCACCTCGGCGTGGAAGTAGCCGCCGCGCTGCCACATGTCGTAGATCTTGGACTCCACCTGCTGCGGCTCGTAGACCTTTGGTAATTCTCTTGCCATTTTCTTTCGCTCCTTTTCATAAATAAGAAACGCCCTGAGCCGGGGAAGCTCTGAATCGGCTGACTCAAAGATTCCCCAAAAGCTCAGGGCGAAAATTTTCCGCGGTACCACCTGAATTCCCTTTCGGGCTCTCAAAACTGCTGTAACGGGCAGCCCCGTTCTTTCTTACCTTCTTCAGAAAGACCGCTCCCGGGCGACCATCCGAACCGGCCAATATGCGCTTGCACCAAAATGCGCACTCTCTTCCTTGCACCGGAAACGGAACCTCCCGCTCACCGCGTTATCGATTTCGTACAATTGTATTGCAAAGGCTGTATTTTGTCAAGAAAAATATTGGCACTGTTTTCCGCGCGGCAGAAAATGGCTGCACAAGGCGTTGACGAACCGGTGAAAATCGCATATAATGAAAGCACCTTATTGGAAGCGGAAGTGTTTGCCCATGAAATTATCCCTGGTGGTTCCCTGTTATAACGAAGCGGATAACGTCACCCTGTTTCAGCAGGCGGTCGTCTCCGCCTTTGACGGCTGCGACTATGATTACGAGATTGTCTTCATCGACGACGGCAGCCGGGACGCTACATTGCACAATCTGAAAAAGCTCTACGCCGCCCGGGAATGCCCCGTGAAGGTGGTGTCCTTCTCCCGGAATTTCGGCAAGGAGGCCGGAATTTATGCGGGCTTGCAGCACGCGGCGGGCGAGTACATCTGTCTGATCGACGCCGATCTTCAGCAGCGCCCGGAAATCGTCCGGGATATGGTGAAAATTCTGGACGAGGAGCCGGAATTCGACGTGGTCGCGGCCTTCCAGGATCGCCGGGGGGAAGGAAAAGTGCTGTCCTTCTTCAAAAAGAGCTTTTACAGCATCATCAACAAGCTATCCAAGGTGACCTTGCAGCCTGATGCCAGCGATTTCCGCACCTTCCGCCGCAGTGTCCGGGACAGCATCCTGGAGCTGGCGGAATACCACCGCTTTTCCAAGGGCATTTTCGCCTGGGTTGGCTACAGCACCAAGTTCATCCCCTACACTGCCTGTGAGCGGGCGACCGGAACCACCAAGTGGAGCTTCTGGAAGCTGGTGAATTATGCCATTGAGGGCATCATCGGCTTTTCCACCGCCCCTCTGCGGCTGGCGACGTGGCTGGGCGGCGTGACGGGCGTGGCAGCCTTGATTTACCTGATCGTGGTGGTGCTGCAAAAGCTGATTCAGGGTATTGACGTCCCCGGCTATGCCACCATCATCGTGCTGATTTTGCTGTTGGGCAGCGTGCAGCTGTTCTGCATCGGCATCATCGGCGAATACGTGGGCAGAACCTTTGAGCAGAGCAAGGGCCGCCCCATTTATATTGCCAAGGAAGTTCTGGATTACGAGCAGAACTGACAAAATAACACAAAAAAGGAGCAATTTTATGACAATCACAAAGGACATCCGGTACATCGGCGTCAACGACCATGCGGTCGACCTGTTCGAGGGACAGTACGTTGTCCCGGGCGGCATGTGCTACAATTCCTACGCCATCCTGGACGAAAAAGTCGCCATCATGGACACCGTAGACCGCGGCTTTACCCATCAGTGGCTGGACAACATTCAGAACACCCTGGGCGGCCGCAAGCCGGACTATCTGGTGGTGCAGCACATGGAGCCTGACCACTCCGCCAACATCGCCAATTTTCTGAAGGTCTACCCCGAGGCGACCGTGGTTTCCTCCGCCAAGGCCTTTGTCATGATGAAGAACTTCTTCGGCGACGACTACGCCGACCGGCGCATTGTGGTGGGCGAGGGGGATACCCTGTGCCTGGGCAAGCACACCCTGACCTTTGTGGGTGCGCCCATGGTTCACTGGCCGGAGGTCATCGTGACCTATGACTCCTATGACAAGGTTCTCTTCTCCGCTGACGGCTTCGGCAAGTTCGGCGCGCTGGACGTGGAAGAAGACTGGGCGGACGAAGCCCGCCGCTACTACATCGGCATTGTGGGCAAGTACGGCGCGCAGGTGCAGGCACTGCTGAAAAAGGCCGCAGGTCTGGACATTTCCATCATCTGCCCCCTCCACGGCCCCGTGCTGACGGAGAATCTGGGATATTATCTGAATCTGTACGACATCTGGTCTTCCTACCGGGTGGAGAGCGACGGCATTGTGGTCGCCTACACCTCCGTCTACGGCCACACGAAGGCGGCGGCGGAGCTGCTGGCGCAGAAGCTGGCGGACAAGGGCTGCCCCAAGGTCATCGTGCACGACCTCGCCCGGTGCGACATGGCCAAGGCTGTAGAGGATGCCTTCCGTTACGGCAAGCTGGTGCTGGCCACCACCACCTACAACGCCGACGTCTTCCCCTTCATGAAGGAATTCATTCATCACCTGACCGAGCGGAACTTCCAGAACCGCACCATCGGCCTGATGGAAAACGGCTCCTGGGCGCCCCTCGCCGCCAAGACCATGCGCAAGATGCTGGAGGGCAGCAAGAACCTGACCTTCACCGACACCACCGTGAAGATTCTCTCCGCCCTGAATGACGACAGTAAGGCTCAGATCGAGGCCATGGCAAACGAGCTGTGCAAGGATTACCTCGCCCGGCAGGACGAGACGGCGAACAAGAACAATCTGGACGCCCTGTTCAACATCGGTTACGGTCTGTACGTGGTCACGTCCAGCGACGGCAGCAAGGACAACGGCCTGATCGTCAACACCGTCTCTCAGGTCACCAACACCCCCAACCGCATCGCCGTCACCATCAACAAGCAGAATTACTCCCACCACGTCATCAAGCAGACCGGCGTGATGAATGTGTGCTGCCTGGACACCTCCGCCCCCTTCTCCGTCTTCCAGACCTTCGGCTTCCAGAGCGGCCGCACGGCGGACAAGTTCGCCGGCATTGAGGAGCTGCGTTCCGACAACGGCCTGCGGTTCCTCCCCCGGTATATCAACTCCTTCATGAGCCTGAAGGTGGAAAGCTATGTTGACCTGGACACCCACGGCATGTTCATCTGCTCCGTCACGGAGGCGCGGGTGATCTCCGACCGGGAGACCATGACCTACACCTACTACCAGAACAACGTCAAGCCCAAGCCGGAAACCGAGGGCAAGCACGGCTTTGTCTGCAAGGTCTGCGGCTGGATCTACGAGGGCGACACCCTGCCCGACGACATCGTATGCCCCCTGTGCAAGCACGGCGCGGCGGATTTTGAACCCATCGGCTGATTCTCGTTTGGAGGTTATCGGGCTATGAACAAGTTCAGGACGGTGGTATCCGTGATTGTCATGGTCATTGCCGCGATCGTCGGCTTCTTCATCGGCGCAAGCCTTGGCGACGCGCTGGGCGGGGCCATTCTATTCTCTTTAATTGCCGGGTTTACCTGCGTGATCTACACGCTGGACAACCGGGAGCGATAAGCCAATTAGCACAATATAGTGTAATCCTCCGCATGGACAAAATCATGCGGAGGATTTTGCTATTACAAAAGCATGGCATAAAAAGAATCGTATTATGCGTTTTCGTCTAAGTACGACTGAATGCACTTGAGGAACGCCGTGCCGTACCAGGCGGCCTTGATCTCGCCCACACCGGAGACCTTCTTGAATTCGCTCATGGTGGCGGGCTTCTTTTTTGCCATGTCCGCCAGCGTGGCGTTGGAAAATACCACGAACGCCGGAATTTCCGCCTTTTTCGCCAGTTCCAGCCGCAGCTCTTTCAATGCGTCAAACAGCTGGGCGTCGTCCGCGGTGAGCTTTGCGGTCTCCGTGGCCGGCGTTTCCGGTTCATGGGTCTGCTCCACCAGCATGGAAACCGTCTTGCCCCGGTAGAGAACCTCCCCCGCTGCCGGGGTCAGGAACACGGACTGGTGCTCCTGCTCCGTCCGGAGATACCCTTCCGCTTCCAGATGGTCGAGCATGGCATGGGTGTCGCTTCGTGTCCTGTCCTTCAGCAGACCGTAGGTGCTGATTTTGTCCAGCCCCAGCTCCTGCACCCGCTTGTTCCGGCTGCCCCGCAGAATGTTCCCCAGCAGATTTGCGCCTACGTTGTAGCCCAGGGCGTCGTGTACCCGCTTTACGCAGGAAAGAATGATCTGCGCTTCCCGGGTGATGTCCACCGACCGGAAATTTCCCTTGCAGCTGCCGCAGTTGCCGCACATCGCCGGGTGTTTTTGCCCGAAGTAATCCAGAATATAGCCCCGCAGACAGCTTTTTGTCTTACAGTAGCCGACCATGGCGTTCAGCCGTTCCAGATCCTGCCGCCGTACCTCTTCCCGCTGTACGGCGTCCATTTCCTCGTTATCGGAGCCGTTGTTGATGAGGAATCGGGCGGTCTGCACGTCCCCGGGACTGAACAGCAGAATGCAGTCCGCCTCCGCTCCGTCCCGTCCGGCGCGGCCGGCCTCCTGATAGTAGGCCTCGATGCTCTTGGGCATGTTATAATGAATGACAAAGCTGACGTTGGATTTGTCGATGCCCATGCCGAAGGCGTTCGTCGCCACCATCACGGTTTTGCGGTCGTAGAGAAAATCCTCCTGATTTTCGCTTCGCTCGGCTTCGGAAAGCCCCGCGTGATACCGGGTGGCAGCGTAGCCGTGGTCGCACAGCAGCTCGCAGACGCTCTCCACCTTTTTCCGGGTGGCGCAGTAGACGATGCCGCTTTTCCCCTTCCGTCCGGCAAGCAGCCGGAGAAGCGCCTTGTCCTTGGACTCCGGCTGGATGACTTCAAAATACAGGTTCGGTCGGTCGAAGCCCGTGACCTCCCGCACCGGACTGCGCAGCTCAAGAATCCGCTCCACGTCCTCCTGCACGCTTCGGGTAGCGGTGGCGGTGAACGCGCCCACCACCGGACGCTTCGGAAGGCTGTCGATAAACTGCACGATTCTCAAATAGCTGGGGCGGAAATCCTGCCCCCACTGGGAGATGCAGTGGGCTTCGTCCACCGCGACAAAGGAAATATTCAGCTTCTCCACCACAGCGCCGAACCCCGGATAGTCCAGCCGTTCCGGGGCGACATAGACGATCTTATATCGCCCCGCCAGCAGATTGCGGTATGCCGCCTGCATCTGCGCCCCCGTGAGGGTGCTGTTCAGAAACGCGGCGGGAACGCCCGCCGCCTTCAGCGCCATCACCTGATCCCGCATCAGGGAGATCAGGGGCGAGATGACCAGAGTAATTCCCGGCAGCATCAGCGCCGGGAGCTGGTAGCACATGCTTTTTCCGCCGCCGGTTGGCATAATGCCAAACACGTCCTGACCGGAAAGCACGCCGTCAATGAGCTTCTCCTGCCCCGACCGGAAGCTGGAATAGCCAAAGACCCGCTGTAATAGTTCTTCTTTCTCCATACCATCACCGTTTTCGCTCGTATGTTTGGTGCTATTGTCGCACATTTTGCCGGAAAATGCAAGAGGAAAATAGCAAAACAGTGCCGCGCGATTGCGCGGCGCTGCCTTAAATTTCAATCGTTGCTCTTGAACATGTCGGCCACATCGCTGATGGTCACGAACGCTTTCGGGTCGATGGAGCGGATGATCGTCCGCATTTTGGAAATCTGGAAGCGGTTCACCACGAAGTAAATAATGGTTTTGTCCGCGTCGGAGTAGCCGCCTCGGGCGGCGATTTTCGTTGTGCCGCACTCGAATGCCTCCATCAGCGCGGCGCTGATCGCCTCGGCTTTGTCCGTGACGATCATGACCTCCTTGGAGCGGTCGATGCCTTCCACCACAAAGTCAACGGTTTTCAGTCCCGCCCCGTAGGCCACGATGGAGTAAAGGGGCAATATCCAGCTGTGCATCACGCTGCCAGCGAGGATGTACAGAATAACGTTGTAGATCATAACAAAGGTACCGACGGTCAGGCTCAGCTTCTTTGCGAAGATGACCGCCATGACCTCCACGCCGTCAATCGCGCCGCCGTAGCGGATGGTCAGGCCGCTGCCCACGCCGGAAATGACACCGCCGAACAGGGCGCACAGGAGCAGATCCTCCCCTGCCAGCGGAGACGCAAAGCTCACGTCCACGGGCAGTACGTCCACAATGATCCACGACGCGGCGGAATACACGGCGACGGCAAACAGGGAATAGACGGTAAAGGCCGTCCCCTGTTTTTTCAGCCCAAACAGAAAAAGCGGAACGTTCAAAATCAGGAGGAAAACGGAAAGTGACAGATAATCCGGCGTGATCTGGGAAAGGAGGATAGACGTACCGGAAATGCCGCTGTCGTACAGCCCCACCGGGGCTAAGAAAATGTTGACGCCAAAGGCGTTGATACAGCCCGCGACAAACAGGAAAATAAAGTTCTGCCACCGCAATGATTTGGAAAGTTCGTTGATAAGCTCTTTTGTTTTGACCATTCTGCTGCTCCTTCGTGGTTATGATTGTCCCGTGTTCGGCGCTCTGCTATGAATAGAATATCACAATTTTATGAATAAATCTACCGATATCGGAAAGCAATTTGATCATTTTTCCCTCCGGGGCAAATCTTTACCGAATCTGATACTAGTTTTCAATAAAACGGTTAAAAACCGTTTTATTCGGCTGCTGTTTCAGCAGCCAGCGGCGTAGCCGCAAAAAACGTAAGTCCATACATTTCTCGCCGCCACCGGCGGCCTGCGAAGGATTCGCAGGATAAAATGGTGTTAACCATTTTATCGAGAAATAGTATGATGTGCACAGCTTAGAGCAAAAAATAAATGAGGTACACATCCGTGTACCTCATTTATCTGGTGCGAGTGGTGATACAGAACTTTTTGAAAAAGCCAGTAATATCAACGGTTTTCAAGGCGGACGAGTAGCAAATAACTTGTATATATCCCCTTTTCGGGCGACTGTTTTTAAGACAGCCGCCCTTTTTCTATACCTAAATTCAAGTGTTGTGATTAGGGTGCGAAAGCCTCTGTTTTTTCCTCTCTGACCGCCGCAAGCAGGCGGGCATGGATGTTTTCCTATGGATCACATCCGAGAGGCAAACCGGAGGCTTTTTTCATCGAAATCAACACTTTTCATTTTCAGAGGAAGGAGGTGCGAAGATGGCTGTATTCCGTATCGAAAAGACCAGGGATTACAC
>ERZ773258.95-NODE-95-length-107790-cov-14.316684_pt1 | contig 107790 bp, 86 predicted proteins | sample MGYA00511962_ERZ773258 | MGnify/ENA primary metagenome ERZ773258 (study PRJEB29015, sample SAMEA2737755) | human gut metagenome | biome: human gut; feature: human-associated habitat; material: faeces | place: China | collected 2012 ... | reverse complement strand
TATAATCACGGGTCTTTTCAATACGAAAAACAGCCATCTTCGCACCTCCTTCCTGTGAAAATAAAAAGTGTTGATTTTGAGCGGTTTACCCGTCTGTATGCCTCCATAGCCTCCCACACGGGAAAACATCCACGCCCTGTTCAGAACGCAAGCCACAGAGGGAGAAACAGAAGATATCCCACTGATTTTGATACATTTTGGGGGACGGCTACCTCTCGCGGTCTTTATGGTCATAGTGGAGGTCTCCGGAAAGCACCTTCGCATGGTTGCGGATTTTGATATGCCCGTTTTCCTGATTCTCCAAAGCCTTGCTGTATCCGGCGTCAGTCAGGAACAGGCGCATTTTCTCACCCTTCCAGCCAACAGGCGAGTCATGGGTAAGAACATCAAAGACAATCATGTGTCTGGTCGCTGGGTCGAAACGCTCCAAAGCCATAATGTCATGGCCGGATAACTTCTGCGCCCCGGATCGCTGCCTGGCTTCTGCCAGCATTTCTCCGATGGTGCGGGCTTTCTCCGGCAGACGGTATTCGGCCTGCACCTTGCGGATCAAATCCATGCACTCCTGATCCGACAGTGGGCGGAGCTTGTCCAGAAGGCCTTCCGCCGTTTCTTTCGTTGCCGGGTTCGGCGCATAGCACCATGTCATGTAAATCTCATTCAGGGCAGCGTTCTGATTGGTACTTTCAATCTGAAACACCATCCTCATTTCTGCTTCTGTCAATTTCATTGCCAGCCTCCTTCAAAATGGGTATAAAAAACGCCATAGGTTTTTTGAGCCTACGGCTTGTGGGTATAGGAAAAGGGCGCTGATACTTGCATATCAACGCCCTTTGAGCCTATCAGTATTTGATTGTCTTGACTTCGCACCGTGTTTGCACCATGAAAAACATTGATTTCACTGACTTTTTCAATGTTTTCTTATCTGGTGCTACCATTAGACAGCCTCCTTTTTCTCCCGCGCCACCTCCTCGATGATGGCAATGATTTTCTCCTGCTCAGCTGCTGGCAGTTCCCGCCGCAATTTGCGGGAGAAGTTCCCGTCATTGCACCCAAACCGTTCGGCGATCTCCCAGAGGTACACCCCCGCCTGCTTCGCCGCTTCCCGAATCTTCACGTTTTTCATAATTTCTCCTCCTAAACTCGAAAAAGTTGTTGACTTTTCGCCTTGCAAGCCTTATTCTACTAAACAGAAGCAGCAAAAACAACCCTAAACCACAGGTTTTGAAAAGTTGCAATAGCTATCTGATTTACTATGTGGTACAAGGTTCGTAATCGGCATTTTAGGCTGAGTTTGTCAACAATTAACGAAAAAACGGGAGGGGCAACATGGGGCGCGTCAAAAAGAGCTTTAACGAGAAGTACAACTCACCATTCGCTGTAAACATGCGGGAACTCATGAAAGAATACGGAGTCACGCAGGACACGCTTGCTGCCAAAATAGGCAGAACGCGTCAGACCGTCTGCCAATACGTGAACGGTGAAAGCGAACCGGGGTATGAGACGCTTGCGAAAATCGCAGACTTCTTCTCTGTGTCAACGGATTATCTTCTCGGTATCTCGCTAGCGAAAACGCCGGGAACGACCATGCAGGCCGTGACCGAATACACCGGACTGTCTGAGGACAACGTTTTAAGGCTGCACCAAATGCAGGGAAATAAGGCTCGCGGGGCTTTTGAAACTCCCAAAGACGGGACTGTAATCATTAACGGCGGTGAACCGTATCTGGACTTTCTGAATGACATTCTAGACGCTGTTTACACCGGGAAAGAAACGTTTGTACGGGAATATATTTTATTGCGTTATTATGCGGAATGGCTCCGCTCCGGGGAAACAGCGGTCAAGGGGCAATGGAAAACAAGAATCCCGGTACCGCAGCTTATTGAAAGCTACAGCACCAGGATAACGAGGGCGATTGAAAAGTATCTCGTGGACAAATACACGGCTACAGATGGGCAGGTGAAATAATGGCTAACATTCAAGAACGCCGGGACAAGTCCGGCAAGTTGATCTCCTACTCCATCCGGGTTTTTCGTGGTCGTGGGGCTGATGGGAAGCAACTCAAGCCCTTTACCGCCACCTTTGATGTTTCCCCTACATGGGCAGAAAAAAGCGCAAGAAAAAAGGCTGAGGCTTTCGCCGCAACCTTTGAAAAGCAGTGCAAAGAGGGAACCGCCACCGATACCCGCCAGACCTTTGCAAGCTACTGCGATTATGTAATTGACCTGAAATCCCAACGGGGCGTGAAGCACTCCACTACCGTCAGGTATAGGGAACTGACCACACGGATTTATCCCGCTATCGGGCATATCAAATTGAAAGATTTAAGGGTTGACCACCTGAATACCCTTTACACCGATTTGTCAAAAAATGGCACAAGAAAAGGTGGTGAACGCGCCACCGCCAAAATAGACCTTGCTGCCTATCTGAAAGAAAAGAAACTGAGCCGGGCGAAGATAGCCGAAGATTCCGGCCTTGCCGCTTCCACCGTTTCCGCTATGGTCAAGGGGAAGCCCGTCAGCCTGCAAGTGGCTGCCGCTGCTGCCGGGGCTATGGGGGGTCAAGCTGGAAAAAGTGTTTACCATTGAAGCTGACAACCGCCCGCTGTCCGCAAAGACAGTGCAGGAACACCACCGGCTGATCTCCACCGTTCTGGAACAGGCAGTAAAAGAGGGGCTTGTACCGTTCAACGCCGCCAGCCGTGCCGATCTGCCCAAAGTAGAGCGTAAAGATGTCAACTATTTCCAGCCGGAACAGGTGGGGGCTATCCGGGAAGCGTTGGAGCAGGAGCCAATCAAGTGGAAATGCCTTGTGCATCTGTTTCTCATTACGGGCGCACGCCGGAGCGAAATCCTCGGCCTGAAATGGGATAAGGTAGACTTTGAAGCAAACAGAATTTACATTTGCAGCAGCATTCTGTATTCTCCCGATATCGGAATTTACGAAAGCACGCCGAAGACGGAACGGTCGAAACGGTTCATCGCCCTACCGGTGGAAACAATGCAGCTTCTGCGAAAATACAGAACATGGCAGACCGCCGAACGCCTCCGTCTGGGGGAATACTACGGCAATCAGGACTTTGTTTTTGCTCAGGACAACGGGAAGCCCATGCACCCGGATACAGTCACGGACTGGTTGAAAAAGTTCGCTGTCCGCCACGGGCTGCCGCACATCAACCCCCATGCGTTCCGCCACACAATGGCCTCCATGCTGTATTTTAACGGCGTGGACAGCGTCAGCATTTCCAAACGCTTAGGACACGCTCAGGTTTCCACCACTGCCAATATTTACGCCCATGTGATGGAAGCAGCAGACCAACAAAACGCGGAAATTCTATCGGAAATATTTTTGAAGAAAGCGTGATTTTGAAAGCAAGTTGAATTATTGTTGAATTATCCCGACAGTCAAATTTAAAAAATTACTGAAAAAGTTAGAAAAACACCGGATTTCTTGCTGAAATCCGGTGTTTTTATGGTTGCGGAGGCAGGACTCGAACCTACGACCTCCGGGTTATGAGCCCGACGAGCTTCCAACTGCTCTACTCCGCGATATTCTGTTGCACCTCTCATGTGCTCGTGTATTATAGCATGAGTAAGACACTTTGTCAACCCCTATTTTCCTTGAGTTTCGGCCATCCATCCTCTCAAGCATATCCACAGCCAAACAGGTTTAGCAAACAAGAAAAAAGCAAAGAAAACGAAGGAAACTCGCTCCATTTTGCGAAAGAAAGCGTATGCGGTAGACCGTCTGTCTGGCCACCTGATACTAGTTTTCAATAAAACGGTTAAAAACCGTTTTATTCGGCTGCTGTTTCAGCAGCCAGCGGCGTAGCCGCAAAAAACGTAAGTCCATACATTTCTCGCCGCCACCGGCGGCCTGCGAAGGATTCGCAGGATAAAATGGTGTTAACCATTTTATCGAGAAATAGTATGAAAGATGGCATTTACGTCAAAGCAATGGCTGCGTACTTGAACTATGTCCGGAAAATGGTGGCCTCTGAGCCGGTGGTCCATTAAAGACAGGGGAGCTAGTATGAAAAGCGTAGCACTTTGGCCGGACTCGGGTCGTCGGTTTTTTACGACACGACCAATCTGCTACAGCGCCGCTCGTATTGTAGGGCATAAAAAGCACACCGCAACAGGGGCAGGCCAATCCGGGTCTGCTCCTGTTGTTGAACCTTGAATCCCCTGCGATCAGTAGATCTCCTGCTCAATGTCCCGGAAAATGTCGTCATCGAAAAAATCTTGCAGCTCCATGTCCAGTCCCCGGCAAATTTTCAGGACGGTCTGAATGGTAATGGAGTTGTTTCGTCCGTTGACGATATTATTCAGCGTAGACTGGGTAATGCCGCAGCGTCCGCCCAGCGCGTTCAGTGACAGCTCGTTTTCGTCGCACAAATCCAAAATCCGTATTTGCAGTGCTTCCTTGGAACGCATTCCTTTCACCTCACTGCCGTGATGATACCGCCCTCTGCGTCGAAGTTTACCTCTTTTCCGTTGATTTTCGTTTCTAACGAAAAATCGGCAAACGAGGCATCTCGTAAAACAAGTGAAGGATAATACGTCGATTCTGCCGGAACGGTTTCTATTCCACGTCCTTGAATATATCCGAATCGAAAAATGTCGGCAAATCGATTTCAAGGCCGTCGCAGATTTTCTGAATCGTGGACACGTTGGTGGAATTGTTCCGGCCATAAATGATATTGCTGATCGTTGACTGGTTGATCCCACAGATAGAACACAGACCGTTTATCGTCATGTCCCGCTCCTCGCACAGCTGGAAAATCCGCTGGCACAGTGCATCCTTGAGCTTCATGACTTTCCCCCCTTGTACAGCGATGAGCCGAAAACGCAAGCCCGAAAGTATGCCTTTATTGTCGCACATTTTGGCAAAAAATGGTATACCTTTTTCGCGAAAAAATGCACAATTTTTTACACGCCGTATTGTCTTTCCAGACAAAGAGTGCTTTTTTGGGGCAATGATCGACTGCACGCAAAGGAAAACCGCCCTTGCCTATTAAGGCAAGAGCGGTATTTTATGGAGCGGGCGACGAGGCTCGAACTCGCTACCTCCACCTTGGCAAGGTGGCGCTCTACCGGATGAGCTACGCCCGCACGGAACAGAGCTTATTATAGCGGTTTTTCCCAAAATGTCAAGTGTTTTTTTCCAAATCCTCCGTCGCTTCCGTCGTTTCCTCCGGCGGCACGGTTGGCGCTTCCGTCGGTTTCTCCGTCTCATGGGCGGCGCCGGTCTCTGCGGCCGGGGCTGCGGAGGACGCCGGGCATTCGGGGTAGGCCGTGTAGTCCCAGACGTAGCCCGACATCTCCTGGTCGGTAAACTCACGATAGCCGCCCAGTTCGCTGCACCGCAGAAGGTCTACATGATAATAGTGTCCCGCGTCCAGCACAATATTCCACGTCCAGGGTTCCCCCGCGTGGGTGCCGGTCACCGTCATGCACTCCAGCCCCGCTAAACGGCACATGGCGGCGTACACCGTGGCAAAGGCTCTGCTGTCTCCTACCCCGTGGCGCAGAAGACTGTAGGCCGGGGTAATGGACGTTTCGATCTTGTAATCGAAGCGCTCCATCAGAAAGGCGTACAGCTGGGAAAGCTTCTGGTGGTCTTCTCCGTCGCCGCTGACGTACAGCGACGCCGCGTCGAACACCGGCTTCACCTGGGACTGCATCTGCCGCAGAGCGTCCCGGCCCGTCTGATAGGTGAATGTCACCTCCACCACCCGGGAGCTCCCGGCGCCGTAGGCCGCCGCCATCACCTGGGGGGTCTCCATCACCGCCTCCGGGTGCTTCTCGGCGTGATCCCGCACCAGCTGGGTAACGTCCATGGTGACGTAATCGTCCACCAGCAGCACCACGCCGGCGTCAAAATTGTTCAGCGCCTTGACGATCTCGTCCGCCGCCTCCCCGCTGCCGGAAACCTCCCGGATCGTCCGGATTTCCATGGCGCCGTGACGATAGGAAATGGATACGGCTACGGCGGGCAGGCCGCCGTTGGCGCCCACCTCATAGTCAATGCTTTCCACGGCATACGCGCCGACGGGGTAAACCTCCGTGGCATACTGCACCGCCACGGCCATGCCGCTTTCCACGGCATCCGCGGGATAGTCCGCCACGTTGATCACGCCGCTTTCGCTGCCGGACTGGATCATTTCCTTCAGCGCCTTCATCAGATCCAGATAGTCGGAGGCAACGGCCACCTCCGAATGGGTATTCTGCCGCTGTTCCAAGTGAGGCGTCACGGAAGAATACCGGCCGTCCATCCAGCCGCAGCCGGTGAGCAGCAGACTGAGCGCCAGCAACAGCGGCAAAAACTTATGTCTCATGCGGATTCTCCTTCCTCACGCGTTCGTGTTTATAGGGACTGCTTGGAATAGTTGGAGAAGCCGTCTCCCAGCACCTGGTGCGCCTCCTGCACGATGACGAAGGCGTTGGGGTCGATGGCCATGACCAGCTCCTTCAGCTCCGTGACCTGCTGCTTTTTCACAGCGGCCAGCACCACCTTGGTCGGCTCATGGCTGTAGGAGCCTTCCCCATTGAGGAAGGTTGCGCCTCTGTCCAGCTTGGTGCCGATGGCCTCCGCCACCGCGTCGTACTCCTTGGTAATGATCAGCGCCACCTTGGAATAGTCGAACCGATACACCACGGCGTCCAGCACCTTGCCCGTAACAAACACCGCCACGCCGGTATACAGCGCCTTGGTGATGTCCTGAAACACGATGCCCGTCAGGACGGCCACCCCGGCGTCAAAGCACATGGAAATCTGTCCGATGGGAACATCCCGGTATTTGAGCTTCAGCAACCGCACCACGATGTCCGAGCCGCCGGTGGAGGTGCCGCAGATGAACACCATGCCCAGCCCCAGCCCGCAGATCATGCCGCCGTAAAGGGCGCAGAGCAGCGAATCCATGGGCGGCATCGTGACCTTGGCAAAAGCGTCGATCAGGATCGAGCTGAGAATCATTCCCAGCAGGCTGCCGCAAAAGAATCGTCTGCCGATCTTCACACCGCCGAGGATAAACAGGGGCAAATTGATGATAATCGTCAGCACGCCCACGCTGCCGTAGCCCAGCAGCTCCACCGCCACCAGCGCAAGGCCGGAAATGCCGCCGGGGCTGATCTCATTGGGCTGTAGGAACAGGGAAAAGCCCAGTGCGAAAATCGTGCTTCCCACAGCCGTCGCCAGAATCCAGCGGTAATCTTCCCAAATTTTGCGCATAAACGTCCTCTTCTTTCCAATCTGTTCGTTTTTACACCTCGAAGGTCTGCTGCTTTTCCGCCGAGTCCTCTTCTTTCAGCAGCGCCCCGGCGGAGGGGATGGTCTTGGTGCGGTAGCGGCTTTCGTTGACAATGCCGCTCTGACTCAGCAGCACCGCGTCCCGCAGCGCCGCCTTCTTTTTCAGCGTCATCACCGCCACGCCCTGGGTATTCCGCGTGGTCTTGGGCAGAAGCTGCGCCGTGGAGAAAATCGCCGCCCGGCCGTCGGTGGAGTACACCGCCATCTGCGCGTCCGTATCCAGCGCCACCACTTTAATGAGCGGACTTCTGTCGCTGTAGGCGCCGGTGAGCTTCTTCCGGTTGGTTTTGGTCTCATAGGCGGACAGGGGAACCTTCGCCGCCTTGCCGTTTTCAAAGAAGAACAGAACAAAGCCCTTGTAGTCCCCGCAGAACACCAGCGCCACCAGATTCTCTCCCGCCTCGAAGCCCAGCTTCTGGGGCAGGTAATCGCCCAGCTGGGACGCCTTGCCGTCGTCGAAGTCGGAAAGGCGGGACTTGTAGCACTGATACCGGTCGGTAAACACCAAAAATTCCGCCCTGTTGGTGGTCTCTTGGGAGAAGGACAGGCTGTCGCCCTCCTTGAATTTCTGCTCGCCGCTCATCCGCAGGGACTGGGCGGTCATCTTTTTCAGATACCCTTCCTTGGAGACGAACACCGTGACCCCGTAATCCGGCACGTCGTCCTCTTCCTCGGGGGCGGTCTCCTGGGCGTCATAGAGAATCTCCGTCCGCCGGGGCTGACCGAACTTGTCGGCCACCGCCTGCAGCTCCTTGATGATGACGTTTTTCAGCTTCCGGGGGCTGTTCAGCGTGTCTCTCAGATCGGCGATCTCCCCTTCCAGGTCGTCGATGGCGCGGGTCTGCTTGAGGATGTATTCCTTGTTGATGTTGCGCAGCTTAATCTCCGCCACGTAATTCGCCTGAGTCTCGTCAATGCCGAAGCCGATCATCAGGTTGGGGACGACCTCGCTTTCCAGCTCCGTCTCCCGGATGATGGAAATGGCCTTGTCGATATCCAGCAAAATCCGCTCCAGACCCTTTAACAGGTGCAGGCGGTCTTCCTTCTTCTGAACCTGGAAGAAAATCCGGCGCTTGACGCAGTCCGTGCGCCAGGCCGTCCACTCGTCCAGAATCTCCCCCACGCCCATCACCCGGGGCATTCCCGCGATGAGGATGTTGAAGTTGCAGGGGAAGCTGTCCTGCAAGGGTGTCAGACGGAACAGCTTCTGCATCAGCTTCTCCGGGTCAACGCCCCGCTTCAGGTCGATGGTCAGCTTCAGGCCGCCCAAGTCCGTCTCGTCCCGCATGTCGGAAATCTCTTTGATTTTCCCCGCCTTGATCAGCTCCGCCACCTTGTCCATGATGACTTCCGTGGCGGTGGTGTAGGGGATCTCCGTGATTTCAATGAGATTGCCGTCCTTGACATAGCGCCATTTTGCCCGGAGCCGGAAGCTTCCACGGCCTGTGGCATAGATTTCCCGGGTGGCGGCTTCGTCAAACAGCAGCTCCCCGCCGGTGGAAAAATCCGGGCCGGGCAGGGTCTCCAGAATGTCGTGGTCGGGATTTTTCATCAGGGCAATGGCGGTGTCGCACACCTCCCGCAGGTTAAACGAGCAGATGTTGGACGCCATGCCCACGGCGATGCCCTGGTTGGCAGAAACCAGCACGTTGGGGAATGTGGTGGGCAGCAGCGCCGGCTCCTTCATGGTGGCGTCGTAGTTGTCCACCATGTCCACGGTGTCGCTGTCGATGTCCTTGAACACCTCGGCGCAGATGGAATCCAGCTTGGCCTCGGTGTAACGGGCGGCGGCGTAGGCCATGTCCCGGGAGTACACCTTGCCGAAGTTGCCCTTGGAATCCACAAAGGGATGCAGCAGCGTCTCGTTGCCCTTGGCGAGACGCACCATGGTCTCATAAATGGCGGCGTCGCCGTGGGGGTTCAGGCGCATGGTCTGGCCGACGATGTTGGCGGATTTCGTCCGTCCGCCGGTGAGCAGCCCCATTTTGTACATGGTGTACAATAGCTTGCGGTGAGACGGCTTGAAGCCGTCGATCTCGGGAATTGCCCGGGAAACGATCACCGACATGGCATAGGGCATGTAGTTTAATTCCAGCGTCTCGGAAATGGCCTGCTCCGTGGTGGAGCCGTGCAGACCCATAATGCCGTCGGTGTTTATCTTCTTTTTTTCAGGTTCTTGCTTTTTCCGTGCCATGGTTGGCTCCTTTACAAGATTTATGAATTCGCTGTCTGGCCGGCCTTACGAAATATCCGCCAGCTCCAGATACCTTGCGCCGTTTTCCGCAATGAAGTTCTTCCGCTCCTGCAAGCCGTCGCCCAGGAGGAAGTCAAAGTAATGCGCCGTGCGCTCTGCATCCTCCGGCATGACCTTGATAAGGCGGCGGGTCTGAGGGTTCATGGTGGTCATCCACATCATCTCCGGGTCGTTTTCGCCGAGACCTTTGGAGCGCTGGATGGTGATTTTTTTGCCGTCCAATTCCTTGAGAATTTTCGTCTTCTCCTGCTCGTTGTAGGCGAACCAGGTTTTGTCCTTGCAGGTGATCTCAAACAGCGGCGATTCCGCGATATACACGTACCCGTCCCGGATCAGCGTCGGACACAGGCGGTAGAGCATGGTCAATATCAGCGTCCGGATCTGGAATCCGTCCACGTCGGCATCCGTACAGATGACCACCTTGCTCCAGCGCAGCTGGGAAAGGTCAAAGGACGACAGCTCCTTTGCCTTCTTGCCCTGCACCTCCACGCCGCAGCCCAAAACCTTCATCAGGTCGGTGATGATGGGCGAGGCGAAAATCTTGCCGTAATCCGCCTTCAGGCAGTTGAGGATTTTGCCCCGAACCGGCATGATGCCCTGAAATTCCGCGTCCCGGCTGAGCTTGACGCTGCCCAGAGCGGAATCGCCCTCCACGATATACAGCTCCCGCACCGAAGCGTCCCGGCTGCGGCAGTCCACGAATTTCTGCACCCGGTTGGCAATGTCGATGGAGCCGGAGAGCTTCTTTTTCACGCTGGACTTGGTCTTCTCGGCGGATTCCCGGGCGCGCTTGTTCACCAGAATCTGCTCCGACGCCTTGTCGGCCTCCTGCTTGTTCTCGATGAACCAGACCTGTAGCTGCTCCTTGAAAAAGGCGGTCATGGCGTCCTGGGTGAATTTGCTGTTGACGCTCTTTTTCGTCTGGTTTTCAAAGCAGCCGATGGTGGAGAAGCAGTTGGTCACCAGCACCAGAGAGTCCTGAATGTCCTGGAAAATGATCTTATTCTCGTTTTTGGTGTATTTGTTATTGTCCCGGAGGTACTTGTCGAAGGCCGCGGTAAAGCCGGAGCGAACCGCCTTGTCCGGGCTTCCGCCGTATTCCAGCCAGGAGGAATTGTGGTAATACTCGATATGGCTGATCTGCTTGGAGAAGCAGAAGGAGGCCGTGATTTTCAGCTTCATTTCCGGGCGGTTTTCCGCGTCACGACCCCGGCGCTCGGCTTCCCAGTAGACGGGCATGGTGAAGGCGTTGTCCCCCACCAGCTCCTCGATATACTGGCGGATGCCGTCGGCATAACAAAATTCCTCCGTCTCGAATTTGCCGCCCACCTGGTTGCGGAAGCGGAAGGTGATGCCCTTGTTCACCACCGCCTGACGGCGCAGCACGTCCCGGTAGTATTCCACGGGGATGTTGATGTCGGTGAACACCAGCTTGTCCGGCTTCCAGTGAAAGCAGGAGCCGGTCTTTTTCCGGTCGGTGGGCTCCTTTTTCAGGCCGCCCTTGTTTCTGCCCTTTTCAAAGTGCAGATCGTACCGATAGCCGTCCCGGCGGATGGTGGCGTCAAAAAACTCAGAAGCGTACTGGGTGGCGCAGGAGCCGAGGCCGTTCAGGCCAAGGGAATACTCATAGTTTTCCCCGTTCTCCCCGTATTTGCCGCCGGCGTACATTTCGCAGAACACCAGCTCCCAGTTGTAGCGCTTTTCCTTTTCGTTGTAGTCCACGGGGCAGCCCCGGCCGAAGTCCTCCACCTCCACGCTCAAATCTTCGTAGCGGGTGACGATGATGGTATCGCCGTAGCCTTCCCGCGCCTCGTCAATGGCGTTGGAGAGAATTTCAAACACCGCGTGCTTGCAGCCCTCCAGATCGTCCGAGCCGAAGATGACAGCCGGGCGCTTGCGCACCCGATCCTCGCCCTTGAGCATGGAGATACTGGAATTTCCGTATTGTTCCTGTTTTTTCATGTTGCATACCTGCCTGCATAATCCATAATCGTTCGATTTTATTATATGCAAAAATCAGTCAAAAGTCAAGAAACGCCCCTTGGGGCGGAAAAAGCGTCCTGCATGTTCCGTGCAGGACGCTCTTTTCAGGATTCATACGATTTCTCGATAAAATGGTTAACACCATTTTATCCTGCGAATCCTTCGCAGGCCGCCGGTGGCGGCGAGAAATGTATGGACTTACGTTTTTTGCGGCTACGCCGCTGGCTGCTGAAACAGCAGCCGAATAAAACGGTTTTTAACCGTTTTATTGAAAACTAGTATCAGCGTCAATCGTGGCGCTGCTCCCAGTTTTCGTAGGTTTCGCAGAACCGGCCGGAGAAGGACGGCTCTCTTCCCGCCGCGTACAGGTGGGAGGTGTCCCCGAAGGCACTCATGCGGAACGACGCGATGCCCTCCCGGCGCTCCTCCGTGGTCAGGATGGTGACGGAGGTGGGCAGGGAACAGACGCCATGCCACAGCACCATGGGGGAAATTCCCAGCAGATGGCTCAGCAGGACGCAGGTAACGCCAAAATGGCAGAACAGGATGACGGTATCCTCGTTGGACCGCTCCGCCCGGTAGTATTCCCCCTCCCGGCGGTAGCCGTGGCGGGCAAGCAGCGCATCCAGTCCATCCCAGACCCATTGGGCTTCCTCCCGCACCCCGGCGGCGGTGAAGAGGTCGTTTTCCCACCAATGCTCCCGGTCGTAAAACCGCTTGTCTTCCGTCCAGTCCTGAGGCAGCCAGTCCCAGGCAACGCCCGGCTTGTCCTTCCCCGGGCGGAGAACCTTGGGGGAGAATTCCCGCAGCCAGGGAAGGATTTCCGCCTGCCGCCCCAGCTTTTCCAGCGTGGCCTTGGCAGTATCCTGCGCCCGTCCCATGGGGGAACAGTAAAACGCCTTTACGTCCAATTTGCACAGGCGCTGAGACAGCAGCTCCGCCTCTATCCAGCCGGTTTCGGTCAGGGCGTCGATGGAATAGTCCGGGTCGCCGTGGCGCACGATTAACAGCTTCATGGATTTCCTCCTTTATTCTCCGAACCTTTCCGCAGCCTCTTTCAGCATACTGCGGATGGGCAGATGGTAGGGGCAGCGGCTTTCGCAGGCGCCGCAGCCGATGCAGTCCGACGCTTTTTTCGTAAGCGTCGCGTAGCGGCTTCTCGCCCAGTCCGCCAGACCGTACCGGGACAGATATCCCTCAAACAGGAACACGCTGGAAATGCTGATACCCGCGCTGCATGGCTGACAGTAATTGCACCGGCGGCAGAACTGGGTTCCCAGGGCGTCGCGGATGGCGCGGAGCTTCCCCTCTTCCTCATGGGACAGCGGGGAAGCGTCGTTTACCGCGGCGAGATTCTGGTTCAGCTCGGCAATGTCCGCCATGCCGGGTATCACCACGGTGACATCCGGGTTGGCGCAGACATAGCGCAGCGCCGTCACGGCGTCCTCAATCGCGCCGCCCGCCAGGGGCTTCATGGCAATGAAGCCGATGTTCTTTTCGGCGCAGGCATGAATCAGCGCTTTTGCCTGATCTTCCACGATGTTGTAGGGGAACATGACGGTTTCCACCCATGGCAGCTCCAGCGCCATCCGGAAGGTTTCCAGAGAGTGGGCAGTGATGCCGATATGGCCGATCTTCCCGGCCGTTTTCGCCGCCGTCAGGGCTTCCAGCGCGCCGCCGGGGGCGCAGACCTTCTCCAAATCCGCAGGGGGCGCGTTGTGAATCTGGTACAAGTCAATATAGTCGGTGCGGAGATTTTTCAGGCTGATGTCAATGTCTTTCGCCATGGCCTCCGCCGTGCGGGACATGCTCTTGGTGGTAAGGACGAAATGTTCCCGGATGCCCTCCAGACCGACCCCCAAGTATTCCTCGCTGACGGTATAGCCCCGGGCAGTATCGATGTAATTGACGCCGTTTTCCAGCAGCTTGTGCATAAGGGCTTTCGTTCCCTCCCCGTCAATGCGCTGGATGGGGATTCCCCCAAAGCCCATGCGGGAGATTTTCAGCCCGGTTTTGCCGAGGATTCTGTATTCCATAGTCACGCGCTCCTTTCCGTTTCTGACATTATACGGCAAAATCGCTGAAAAAACAACCTGTCCGATCATAAAAAACGGGTCAGGTTCCGCTGACCCGTTCCGTTACTTTCCAAGCTCTTTGTTCTTCTTATAGGTATCAATCACGCAGTCCATTGCCGCGCCGCGGAAGCCGTGGTTTTCCAGCGTCTGAACACCGACAATGGTGCTGCCCCCGGGAGAACACACCGCGTCCTTCAGCGCACCGGGGTGCTGACGGGTGGCAAGCAGCATTTCCGCAGAACCCGCCATGGTCATGGCGGCGTATTCTATTGCCTTGGCTCTGGGAAGGCCGCAGGCCACCGCGCCGTCGGCCAGTGCCTCCACGAACATGTACAGAAAGGCCGGGCCGCTGCCGGACAGAGCGCTCGCCGCGTCGATCAGCCGTTCCTCCAGCGCGTCCAGCAGACCGCAGAAGCGCATGTCCTCCCGCCAGTCCTTCAGCGTTTCCTCCGCCACAAGAGCGTTGCGGCAATAGGGAATCACGCCTTTGCCGATGGCCGTGGGGGTGTTGGGCATGATGCGGATGACGGGCAGCTCCGCCGCGGCAAGCTGCTCCAACTTGGCAATTTCCATGCCCGCCGCCATGGTGATGAGCAGCGGCTTGCGCTTCCCCAGAACCTTTTGCAGCGGGGACAGCACCTCCTGCACCATATGGGGCTTCACCGCGATAAAAATCCGGTCACACCGGGCGGCGACGGTTTCCGCGTCGGAATAGACGATGCCCAGCTCCTCGGCAAACGCCTTTGCCTTGCCGGAACGGTCGGACACCATGATTTCCTTTGTGGCCCTGCTCAGGGCTTTGGCAATGGCGCCGCCCATGTTGCCGCAGCCGATAAATCCGTATTTCATACGTTTTCCCTCCTCAGCGGATATGTCCGTTTCCGTGAATGATGTATTTATAGGTGGTCAGCTCCTGCAAGCCCATGGGACCCCGGGCGTGGAGCTTCTGGGTGGAAATACCCATTTCGCATCCCAGACCGAATTCGCCGCCGTCGGTGAACCGGGTGGAGGCATTGACATACACCGCCGCGCTGTCCACATTGGCGGTAAAATACCGCTCCGCCTCCGGACTACGGGTCACAATGGCCTCGCTGTGGCCGGTGGAGTGCGCCGCGATATGGGCGACCGCCTCCTTCACATCCTCCACGCATTTGACGGCAAGGATATAGTCCAGAAATTCCGTATCAAAATCCTTCTCCCCGGCCTTTTTTCCGGGGATGATGGCAGCCGCCGTCTCGTCCAGGCGAAGCTCCACCGCCCGTTCCCGGTCAGTGACCAGACGTTTATAAAGCATGGGCAGGAACTTGGGGGCGATCGCTTTGTCCACCAGCAGGACTTCCTCGGCGTTGCAGACGCTGGGGCGGCTGGTTTTGGCGTTTTCCACGATGTTCAGCGCCATGTTCAGGTCGGCGGACTTCTCCACATATACGTGGCAGATGCCGGTGCCGGTGGCGATGCAGGGGACGGTGGCGGTGCTTACACAGGCGTTGATCAGCCCCGCGCCGCCCCGGGGAATCAGCAGGTCAATATAGCCGCCCGCGGTCATCAGCGCCGCGGCGCTTTCCCGGGAGGTGTCCTGCACCAGATTCACCGCGTTCTCCGTGATGCCCACCGATCTCAGGCCGGAACGGAGGGCGTCCACGATGGCGTTGGCGCTGCGGAACGCCTCCTTCCCGCTTCTCAGGACGCAGACGTTCCCGCTTTTCAGCGCCAGAGCGGCGGCGTCGCTGGTGACGTTGGGGCGGCTCTCGTAGATAATGGCAATGACGCCCATGGGGACGGACACCTTCTGAATTTCCAGACCGTCCTCCCGGGTGTGGGTCTGCAAAATCCGCCCCACCGGGTCAGGCAGCGCCGTCACCTCCCGGATGCCTTGCGCCATCCCGGCAATGCGCTCCTTTGTCAGCTTCAGTCTGTCCAGCATGACCGGGGAGATATGCGCCTTCGCGGATTCCATGTCCAATGCGTTCGCGCCGAGAATTGCGTCCTGCCAGGCAATCAATGCGTCCGCCATGGCGTTCAGCGCGGCGTTCTTCTGCTCCGTGGTCAGGCCAGCGACTTCCCCTTTTGCCGCCTTGGCGGCTTCCAGCATTTCTTTCACAAGCGTTCCTCCGAAAACGTGGTGCCAACGGCCTTTCCTTCCAGAATGTCATAAAGATTTCCCGGATTATTTCCGTTGGCGATGACCATTTTGCAGCCGCAGCCCAGGCAGATTTCGGCGGCATGGAGCTTCGTGACCATTCCCCCGGTTCCCTGGGCAGAGCTGCTGATCCCGGCAATTTCCCGGATGTGGTCGTCAATTCCGGCGACGTGGTGCAATAGCTTCGCCTCCGGGTGGGTGTGTGGGTCGGCGGTGTACAGGCCGTCGATATCGGAAAGGAGAATCAGCATTTCGGCGTGGACTCTCCTTGCCACGATGGCGGCGAGGGTATCGTTGTCGCCGATGACGATCTCATCGGTGGCGACGGTGTCGTTCTCATTGATGATGGGCAGCGCCCCCAGCTCCAGAAGCCTGTTCAGGGTGTTGGTGAAGTTGAAACGCCGGGTATTGCTGGCAGTATCGTCGCCTGTGATCAGCAGCTGCGCCACCGTGTGGTGGTACTCGCTGAACAGCTTGTCATATACATACATCAGCTCGCACTGCCCCACAGCGGCGGCGGCCTGTTTGGACGGGATGTCCTTTGGCTTTTCCCGCAGTCCCAGCTTCCCCACGCCCATGCCGATGGCGCCGGAGGAAACCAGGATCAGCTCATGTCCGGCATTTTTGATGTCGCTCATGATCTCGCACAGCTGCTCCACCCGGCGGATATTTAAGTGGCCGGTGGGATGCGCCAGAGTCGATGTGCCGATTTTGATTACAATGCGCATTTGCGTTCTCCCCTAAAACAATTTCGTCCATTATATCACTTTAGCATAATGAAGTAAATAGTCTGAAAGCAAGTTTCCGGTAAATGTTTTTACATATAAAATACTGACGGGCAGCATTTAGGGGAGCGTAAAACAGCGAATGGAGCGTATCGGTACAGATACGCTCCATTTCCCGTGACACCATACGCAGCCCCTTGGCTCTCCCTCTGGGAGAGCTGTCACCGAAGATGACTGAGAGGGTACTGCACCCCGGTTTCCCCTCTCCGTCCTCGCTGCGCTCGGCCACCTCTCCCAAAGGGAGAGGCAAGGGGTGCTCGCATTAAGCCCCGTCTATTCTGCCGCCCGTCAGGGTTATTTCTTTTCCAGCAGCTCCAGTGCCGCCTGAATTTGGGGATCGTCCTTCGGTTCCAGTTGGTCGTAGTAGATGGCGGCGGCGGTTTCCTCGTCCACCGGCACGACCACGTCCGGCGTGATTCCCACTCCCGCCAGGCTGATGCCCTTGGGGGTAAAATACTTGCCCACGGAGAGACCCACCGCGGAGCCGTCACTCAGGCGCATGGTGTTCTGAAAATACCCCTTGCCGCAGGTTTTCTCTCCCACCACGTCGGCAACGCCGTACTCGCTTAAGGCCGCCGCGAAGAACTCCGCTGCGGAGTAGGAGTCCCCGTTCACCAGCACCGCCATGGGAATGTCCAGGCAATCCGCGTCGGAATAGTCCACCTTCTCCTTCCCGGCATAGTCCACCGTGCGGAACAGCTCCCCCTCGGGCAGCAGATAGTCCAGCACCTTCACCAGCTCCTTGGCATAGCCGCCGGGATTGTTGCGCACGTCGAAAATCAGCTTTTCCGCCCCCTGTGCAAGCAGCCCGTCAATGGCCGCGATGGCTTCCTCGGCGCACCGGGCGTCGAAATTCCCGATGGTCACAAGCCCGATATCGCCGCTCAGCATCCGTCCGCTGGCAACGACGGTCTGCACCTGCCGCCGCTCCACGGAGATCGTCATCCGCTCCCCGCGCCTGAGAACCGTCAGGGACACGTAGGTGCCTTCCTCTCCCCGCACCAGATTCCGAACCTCCGCGGCGGTCATTTCCAGGACGTCCCGGCCTTCCACTTCGACCAGCAGATCGTCCACCTGAACGCCCGCGACCTCGGCAGAGCTGCCCTCGTTCACGGCCTTGACCAGGAAGCCCTCCTGCTCCTTGGCCTCGATGGTGATGCCGACGCCCACGTAGGCGTTGTTCACCTGCTCCTCATGGGCGGCATATTCGCTGGCAGGGATATAGTAGCTCCACCGGTCATTCAGGGATTTGACCATGGCGGCCGCCGCGGCGTCCTCCATGGCCGTTCGGTCGGCGTCCCCGATAAAGCGTTCCAGAATCAGGCTTTCCAGCTGCTCCAGCTTAGAGCCGTAGGCATACCCCGGATAGCCCACCGCCGCCAGGGTCGCCACCGTGGCCAGCACTGCGACCAAAAGATAGCTTAAAGAGATCAGGATTTTCTTTTTCACGGAATAACCACCTCATAGAAAGGATTCCCACAGTCCATAGTATGAACTGTGGGAATGGTATTGAATCAGTACAGAGCTACGTAATTACACGGATTGACGTAGACGCCGTTGTAGGAGATGCCGAAGTGCAGATGGTCGCCGGTGGTAATGCCGGTGGCGCCGGTAGCGCCGATCAGCTGCCCCGCGCTGACGATCTGTCCGGCGGATACGCAGTAGCTGCTTAAGTGCATGTAGATGGACGAGAAGCCGTCCTGATGGTTGATCTGCACGTAGTTGCCGGCGGCATTGCCCCAGCCCGCTACGGTGACGACGCCCGCACGGCTCGCGTACACGGGGTCGCCGGTGCCGGTATCCAGGTCAACGCCCTGATGGTATGTAGACGCACCCGAGGTGGGGGAGTTACGATTGCCGAAGGGACTGGTGATGGAGGTGTAGCTGCAGGGAACCAGCCAGCCGCCGCTTCCACCGCTGCTGCCGCCGCTGCCCCCGGATGTTCCGCCGGCGCTGCTACCGCCGGTGCCGCCGGCCTGGGTCGTGGGAGGTACGGAGGTTGCCTTCCAGGCTTCCCATTCCCGCTGCTTCGCCGCGTTGAACTGTACTTCCATGGCGGCGATCTGCTTCAGGAACGCATTTTCCTGCTCCTTGCATTCCTCTTCCAGCGCCTGGAGATCGTCGGCCTTTTGCAGCAGCTCCTGGAGCAGCGCCTCCGATTCCTTATTTTTCTCGTTCATTTCCGCCTGGGTGTCGTCCAGGTCTTTCTTGGTGGTTTCCAGCTCGCCCTTTTCCGTTTCCAGCTCGGCCTGGGCTTCCTCCACCTTGTTGGCGGCGTCGCTCAGCTCCTGCAAACGGCGCTTGTCGGAGGCCGCGATCTCCTCCACCATGTTCAGCCTGTCCAGAAGGTCGGAGAAGCTGTTGGCCTTGAAGAGAACTTCCCAGTAGGAAACCTCCCCCTCCTCCTCCATGGTGCGGATGCGCTCCTTGTTTTCCTGATTCAGGGCTTCCAGACGATCCTCCGCCGTGTCCAGCTCGTCCTGCTTGTCCGCAATGAGCAGATTGTAGGCGGAAATCTGTTCGTTGATGTTGATGATCTGGGTATTCAGAAGCTGAATTTCCTGATCGACCACGTTCTTCTGGGCAATCAGATCCGCAATTTCGTTCTCATTCTCCTTGTACTGCTTCTTCACATCCGCAATCTGATTCTGTACCTCCTTGCGCTCCTGCTGCAAGGCAATGATCTGCTTGCGGATCTCACCGGAGGATGCCGCACCGGCGAAGGTGGGCAGAATGCTCATCAGAAGCGTCAGCAGCAGTACCGCCGCCATGACGCCGGCGAGGACGGATACCAAACGTTTGCGATTTTTCATAGGAATCTCCTTTTCACGATGGGGACGGGCATTGCCATCAGCAGACGCAATGCCAATGGATTTACAAGATATATGCCAACGGGTTTACATAAGTTCCTGCGTAGGAAATGCCGAAGTGCAGGTGGGGTCCGGTGGAAAGGCCGGTGCTGCCCACATAGCCAATGAGCTGCCCCTGGGACACGCTCTGTCCCGCGGAGACAACGTAGTTGGTCATGTGCATATAGATGGAAGCGAAGCCGTCCAAATGGTTGATGCTGACATAGTAGCCCGCGCCGCCCGCCTGATAGGAGGCCACCGTGACGGTGCCGGCTCTCGTGGCGTAGATGGGCGTTCCCTGATTGCAGGCCATATCAATGCCGTTGTGCATTCTCTGGGTGCCTAAAATCGGGTGGGTGCGCATTCCGAAGGGACTGGTGATGGTATAGCCGGACACCGGCGTCGTCCAGGAGGCGTTGGAGGGCGGGTTTTCCCCCTGCATGGCCAGCTTGGCCAGATACTCGTCGTACTTTGCCTGCTTGAGGTCTTTTTCCTTGGCGGCAATTTCCTGCATCAGGTCTTCCTGAAGGGCTTCCGACTCGTCCATCATCCGCTGGTATTCCTCGGACTTCTTTTCCAGCTCCCGGAGCATGTCGTCGGATTCCGTGCGCTTTTCCTCCAGCTCGGCCTCCGCCGCCGTCAGCTCCTCCCAGGTGCCTTCCAGCTCGGTTTTTTCCGATTCCAGGCTCATGCGGGTGGCGGTAACAATGTCCGACGCAATGCGCATTTCCTGAAGGCGGCGCTGGTCGGCCTGGGAAATCTCCTGCATCATGTTCAGCCGGTCAAGCAGGTCGGTAAAGCTGTTGGCCTCGAAAATGACCTGCCAGTAAGTAATGCTGCCGCCTTCCTCCATCGCCCGGATACGCTCCCGGTGCTGCTCGCTCAGGGTGCGCAGCTCCTCCTCGGCGGCGTCCAAAGTGTCCTGGGTGTCCGCAATGAGCTGGCTGTAGGCGGAGATCTGGGCGTTGGTGGTCTCGATCTTGCCTGTCAGAAGGGCGATTTCCTCGTCGATGGCTTCCTTCCTGCTCACGATATCGGCCATGTCGCTATAGTTGGCGTCGTACTGGCTTCGCACAGCGTCGATCTGCGCCTGGATGGCCTTGTTCTTTTCCTCCAGTGCGTCAATCTCCTTCTGGATTTCACCGGAGGTGGCGGCATCCGCCGGAACCGGCGCGATGCTCACCGCCATCACCGCCGCCAGACATAGGGCGACCAGCGATCTCACGGTTATCTCTCTGTGTTTGCTCATAGTTATACGTCCATAAACTTTCGGATAGAAGTCCAGCTGCCCACGATGCCGACGAACATACCGGCGGCGGTGAAGGTGGCAACCATGGGGAGCAGCAGCTCCTGGAAGGGTACGAAGTTGAACAGCTGCAAGGCATCCACGCTGCCGATCTTATTCAGCATCGCGTCGTAGCCCAGCCATTCCAGGCCGAAGGCCAGGATGGCGCCGATCATGCCCAGGGAGAAACCCTCCACCACGAAGGGCAGCCGGATAAAGCCGTTGGTGGCGCCCACCATTTTCATAATGGCGATCTCGTCCCGCCGGTCGTACATGGCCAACTTGACGGTGTTGGAAATGATCAGCAGGCTGACCACCAGCAGCACAGCGATCACCGCCACGGAGACGATGTGCAGCACGCTCTGAATGGTGGTGAAGCCCTCCGCCAGCTCGTAGGCCGCGTTGATCTTATCCACGCCGGGCAGCTGCAAAAGCAGATCGGCGGTCTGCTGCATCTTGGTGTTGTCCTCCAGGGTGACCACATAGCGGTGGCGCAGATCCTGTGGCTGAACGCCGCTGAAGGCGCTGTCGTTGTCGTGGTCGCTGACAAAGCTTTGAAGCGCTTCCTCACGGGAAACGAACTTTGCCTCCAGAACGTTGTCCAGAAGGTTAATTTTGGTGCCGATCGACCTTGCTTCGGCGTCGGACAGGCTGCTGTCGATGTACACAAGGATTTCGCTGGTCTTATTTAAGTCCTGCACCATGATGTCCAGGTTATAGGCCAGCGCGGAGAAGCTGCCCACGATGATCAGACACGCCACCGTGACGCAGATAGCGGCAAAGGACATAAAGCCGTGCTGGAAAATGCTGCGGAAGCCCTCCTTGAGCAGGTATCCGATATTATTGAGCTTCATGTTTGCTTTCCTCCCCGATTCCGTCTCTCACCACGACGCCCTCATTGATGGCAATGGTGCGTTTATGGAACAGCTTTGCCAGATTCTGATCGTGGGTGACCACCAGCATGGTGGTACCCAGATTGTTGATCTCCTGCAGCAGCGCCATAATTTCAAAGGAGCGCTCCGGATCCAGGTTACCGGTAGGCTCGTCGGCGATGATGGTGGACGGATTGTTCACCAGGGCGCGGGCGATGGCAAGTCTCTGCTGCTCGCCGCCGGACATCTCGTTGGGATGGCGGTTCATCTTGCCTTCCAGACCCACCAGCTCCAGCACATAGGGAACCCGCTCCTTGATCTCGGATTCCTTCGCGCCCACGACCCGCATGGCGAAGGCCACGTTCTCATAGACCGTCATTTTCTCGATCAGGCGGTAGTCCTGGAACACGACGCCGACGGTGCGGCGCAGATAGGGAACCTCACGCTTGCGGACCCGCTCCAGGGAATAGCCGTTGACGTGGACAGTGCCGGAGGTGGGCTTCAGCTCGCCGGTGATCAGCTTGATGATGGTGGACTTGCCGGAACCGGAAGGGCCAATCAGGAAGCAGAACTCGCCGTCCTCGATCTGCATGGTAACGCCGTTAAGGGCTTTGTCACCCTGCGTATAGGATTTTACGACATCAGTAAATTCAATCATATTCGCATCTTTCTCCCGTCATAGGCGGTATCGGAATTGCCGTTAACGCAACCCCATACCGCCCGCAGTGTAACCGAATTGTAACACATCACAAAATCAATGTCAATCACATTCCGAAATAAATGGGGCAAAAGCGCAGATTTAACAGATTATCCACAATTATTCCCCCGATTTTTTCAGCTTTCTTTCATATTTCTCCTATATTACGCCCCAAAACAGGAAACACTTTCCGTTTTGAAGCGCCCGATATGCAGAGACGGGGCTGCGTGTGCAGCCCCGTCAGGTATCGCTTTTTACCGGGTCTCCCGGGAAGTGAGGTACTTGCGCACCATCAGCGCCACCTTGAAGACAATGGCGTGGTCAAACTGCCGCAGGTCCAGTCCCGTGAGCTTTTTGATCTTTTCCAGACGATAGACCAGGGTGTTGCGGTGGACAAAGAGCTTCCGGGAGGTCTCGGAGACGTTCAGGTTGTTCTCAAAGAACTTGTTGATGGTGAACAGGGTCTCCTGGTCAAGAGAATCGATGGAATTCTTCTTGAACACCTCGCTGAGGAAGATCTCGCACAATGTGGTAGGCAGCTGGTAGATCAGACGGCCGATGCCCAGGTTTTCGTAGTCGATGATGCTCTTTTCGGTGTCGAACACCTTGCCCACGTCAATGGCGGTCTGGGCTTCCTTGTAGGAATCCGCCAGCTCCCGCAGATGGTCGGACACGGTGCCAATGCCGATGACGGTCTTGATCCGCAGCTCGTTTTTCAGGGTGTCCTCCATAGACTTGGCGATCTTCTCCAAGTCCTCGGGGGTCGTCCCGCCGGTGATCTGCTTGATAACCGCCACGTCGCTTTCGTTGATGGACAGGACAAAGTCCTGCATCTTGTCCGGGAACATCCCCGCCAGCACATCCACGGTGGCCACGTCGCTGTGACCCACCTGCCGGATGAGGAACACCGCCCGGGGGGCGTCGGTGGCAAAGTGCAGCTCCTTGGCACGGATGTAAATATCACCGGGCAGGATATTGTCCATGATGATATTCTTTACAAAGGTTCCCCGGTCATGCTTCTCCTCGTAGAAGGTCTTGGCATCGTTCAGGGCGATATAGGCCATCTGGCAGAAGCTCCGTGCCATCTCGTCGTCGCCGGAGCAGAAAACGGCGTATTCCAGCACGTTGGAATTGCCCAGAATGGCCTTGAAGCTGCGCTGGCCGAAGGTGACGATGCTGTCGGCGGCGTTCGCCACCTTCAGCGCGGCGTCCGTCCAGCGCTCACCCAGAATGGACATATCGGTGCAGGAAACCACACACCCCTCGGTATCGATTACGCCGAAGCTGCGGTCCGTAATATCCCGCAACTGAACAATGACACTCTGAAAAACGCTGTTGGACATATCTACAGTCACTCCTTAGTATCTTGCATAAATGCGCATTTCACAAAAACGCATTGTTATTATACACAGCTTTTGCGCACATTGCAAGTGCCTTTTGACATTTTATTGCAAAATCTCTTATGTTTTTTAGATAATATACCAAGGTTTACCGGCAAGCGGTCCCTACGCAGTCTGTTTCTTCCAGCAAAATGACCGTTCAGGGCTGAGTTTTCCCTTCCAGCAGGGCAATCTCCTCTTCCGTCAGCTCCCGGCTCCGGCCTCTCGGAAGATCGCCCAGAGTCAACGCGCCCTCCTGCCTGCGTTCCAGGTAGGTCACGGTCATATTCCGGGATGCCATCATCCGCCGCACCTGGTGGTATTTTCCCTCCCGGACGGTGATCCGGCTCTCCCCCGCTCCCAGCGGCTCTAAAAGCGCGGGCAGGCATACCGTGCCGTCCCGGAGGGTCAGTCCCGCGGCAAAGGCGGCTGCGTCGTCGGCATTTGCCTGTCCCTCGTGGCGGGCATAGTAAATCTTCGCCACTTCCTTTTTCGGCGAAATCAGCCGGTGGAGCAGCTCACCGTCGTTGGTAAACAGCAGCAGCCCCTCGGTGGCCTTGTCCAGACGGCCTACGGGCTTTAAGTCCATGTGCCGCCACGCCTCCGGCAGCAGCTCCATGACGGTTTTTTCGTTCGCGTCCTCCGTGGCCGTGACGTAGCCCGCCGGCTTGTTGAGCATCACCACCATCCGGCGCTTTCCGCTTAAGAGTTCCCCGTCAAGGGTAACGGTGTGGACGGCGGGGTCAATCTTCCGGGAGCCGTCCTTCTCAGGATTTCCGTCCACGGTCACCCGCCCCGCTTTTAAAATGGCCTTTACCTGGGAGCGGGTGCCTGTGCCGCTGTCGCACAGGAATTTGTCCAGTCGTTCCATAGCTCCTCCGTTCTGCGTCCCGGTTCCGGCGCATAGGCTGTACCACCGAAATATGAACCGGGAGGGATTTTTTATGATGGTTATGACCGCGAAGGTCAATCTGAAAAAGGCAATGATCGCCCTTGCCGCCGTGGCGGCGCTGATCGTGGCGCTGATTCTGCTGCTGGGCGGGGGCGGGGATTCCGCCGAGACTTCCGCACCCACAGCCTCCAGCAACGACGGCCGGGTGAAATTTCTGACGGATCTCGGCTGGGACGTCACCACGTCCCCCACAGATTCCAGTCAGGTACGCATCCCCGCGGCGTCCAGCGACGTATTCGAGCGCTACAACGCCCTGCAAAAGAGCCAGGGGTATGACCTGGAGCAGTACGCCGGGAAAAAGGTCATGCGCTACGTCTACAAAATCAACAACTACCCCGGCGCCACCGAGCCGGTGTACGCGACGCTGCTGGTCTACAAGAATCAGATCATCGGCGGCGACATAACGGACACCGCCGCCCAGGGAAAGATCCGTGGCTTCAAAATGCCGGAGGCCACGACCGTCCCCACCGTTCCCAGCCTCCCCACGGAAACCGCCGCCACCGCGCCGGAAACCACGCAGTAAGCAAAGAGAAGCCGCCGTATTTTATCTATGGTATCACACAATTCCGCTCTTGACAAGCGCCCCGCTCTGTGCTACTGTGTAACCGAACTGAACAGTATCTTCAGGGCGGGGCGAAATTCCCCACCGGCGGTAAAGTCCGCGAGCGCGTCAGCGTTGAATCGGTGAAACTCCGATACCGACAGTACAGTCTGGATGGAAGAAGATACGCAAAGGATATTTGCGTTTTTTCACGCCCTGAGTGTAAACTCAGGGCGCATTTTTGTTTTGAGGTGATACCAATGACCGATCTGTGGAAACAAATTTTAGACAATCTGTCCTTTGTAGGCGTGAGTCTCGCCATCGTGGTGGGGCTTGCCCTGCTGGCACGGCTGGAGGAGCGTTTTCTCCCGGAAAAGCGGAAGGTCAGTCCCGCCCGGCGGGTCAGCATCATCGGCATCAGCGCAGCCATCGCCGCCGTGCTCCATGTGCTGGACTTTCCTCTGGTGGTTCTCGCGCCGGAATTCTACAAGCTGGACTTTTCCGAGCTGCCCGTGCTGCTGTGCGGGTTTTACCTGGGGCCCAGCGCCACCGTAATTTGCGAGGGCGTGAAAATTCTGCTGAAGCTGCTTCTGAAGGGCACTTCCACCGCCTTTGTGGGCGATCTTGCCAATTTCGTGGTGGGATGCTCCCTGGTTCTCCCCGCCACCGTTTTCTACCACGCCCACAAGAGCAAGCACAGCGCCATCATCGGCCTTGCCATCGGCACGCTGGTCATGACCGTGTTCGGCAGTGCCTTCAACGCCGTCTACCTTCTGCCCAAGTTCGCCCAGCTGTACGGCATTCCCCTGGACACCATCATCGCCATGGGAACGGCCATCCGGGGCGGGGTCAGCAATATCTCCACCTTTGTTCTGCTGTGTGTTGCGCCCCTGAACCTGCTGAAAGGCACCGTCGTCTCCGTGCTGACGATGCTGCTGTACAAGCGGGTGGCAAGCCCCCTGTTCGGGCTGCATCAATAACGCTCAAAACTGCCGGGGTGCCTCTCCGGCAGTTTTTCTTTGCCTTTCTCGGGAAATTGTGGTATAGTGTTAAGAAAAAAAGGAGGTAATTTTTATGTGTGAACTTCTGAAAACCCGCCGCAGCGTCCGCAAGTACCGCCCCGAGCAGGTGCCGGACGCGCTGCTGGACGCCGTGCTGGAGGCCGGGCTTTACGCCCCCTCCGCCATGAATAACCAGAAGCCCGTCATGGTGGCCGTCCGGGACAAGGCTATCCGGGATCAGCTTTCCCGGATGAACGCCGCCGTGATGGGTACCGACCGTGACCCCTTCTACGGCGCACCCTGCGTCATCGTCGTGCTGGCCGACCCCGGCTATCCCACCTGGGTGGAGGACGGCTCTCTGGTGCTGGGCAATCTGCTCAACGCCGCCCACGCCGCGAAACTTGGCAGCTGCTGGATCAACCGCGCCCGGGAGATGTTCGACACCCAGGAGGGCAAGGCGCTTCTCGGTAAGTGGGGCGTTCCGGAACACTACCGGGGCATCGGCTGCTGCATTCTGGGCTACGCCGACGAGAACCCCGCCCCCAAGGAGCGGGCGGCGAACCGCATCCTGAAAATCTGACAAAAAAGGAGAAGAATGATGGACTTTCTGGAAATTGCCCGCGCCCGGCAATCCTGCCGCAGCTATGACGAGACCCGGCCTGTAGAACAGGAAAAGCTGGACGCCGTGCTGGAAGCCGCCCGTTTGGCTCCCTCCGCCTGCAACGCCCAGCCCTACCATTTCACCGTCTGCCGGGGGCAGGCCGCCAAGGCCGTGGTCGCCGGTGTGACCGGCATGGGCATGAACAAATTTACCGCTCAGGCGCCGGTGCTCATCGTAATCTCCGAGCGTTCCTACAATAAAACCGCCGCTCTTGGCTCCAGAGTCACGAAGGTAGACTACCGCTCCATCGACATCGGCATTGCCGCTGCCTATCTCACCGCCGAGGCCACCGCTCAGGGGCTTTCCACCTGTATCATCGGCTGGCTGGACGACGCCAAGCTCCGGGCAGCCTGCGGCCTGAATCAGCCGGTGCGGCTGGTGATCGCTCTGGGCTACGCGAAGGAGGGCGATCCCCTCCGGGAGAAAAAGCGCCGGGACATGGGAGAGCTGGTGGATTACCGATGAACCGTCCCATTGTGACCGCATCCGGCGCTTTGGTCTGCCACTGCGTCCGTCTTCACCGGGGAGACGATCTGCTTCTCTCCATCCGGGAGCTTGCCCGGGAAAAGCATATTGCCGCGGGCGTGGTGCTTTCCGCCGTTGGCTGCGTCACGGAGGCGAAGGTGCGGGACGCCGGCGGCGTGAACATCCGCTCCATCGGGGAACACTGCGAGATCGTCAGCCTGAACGGCACCGTCAGCGAGCAGCGGTGCCACCTGCACATTGCCCTGTCCCGGGAAGACCTCTCCACCCTGGGTGGTCATCTCTGCCCCGGCTGCATCGTCAACACCACCTGCGAGCTGGTGATCGGGGAGCTTCCCGGCGTCCGCTTCGGCGTGGAGCAGGACGGAGAAACCGGGTATGACGAGCTGGTTTTTGAATCTATCTGACTACATGGGCGGCCATAATGAGCTGCACCCCTTGCCTCTCCCTATGGGAGAGGTGGCTGAGCGAAGCGAAGACGGAGAGGGTACACATGGGCGCAACACCCTCTCAGCCACCTTCGGTGACAGCTCTCCCAAGGGGAGAGCCAAGGGGCTGTACTAATCGCATGTTTGCACGGGAAATGGAGCGTATCCGCACCGATACGCTCCACTCACTGTTTTATGACCACCCGTTAAATTGCCGCTCCTTTTTTCCTCTTGACAAAGAGCCGTTTCCGTTGTACAATACATTTAACAATTCAGCTAATTGTTAAATGTTTGATCGGAGGTGAATCCCTTGGCATTACAGCAGACCCTAAAAGCCCTGTCCGACCCGACCCGGCGGGAAATTCTGAATCTGCTCAAGTCCGGCAGACTGTCCGCCGGGGAAATTGCCGACCATTTTAGCATCACCCCCGCCGCCGTTTCCCGGCATCTGTCCGTTCTGAAGGATGCCGACCTGATCTGGGACACCCGGGAGGGAAAATTCATCTTTTATGAGCTGAACACCTCGGTCTTAGAGGAGATCATGCTCTGGCTCACGGATTTGAAAGGAGGCGCTGCCCCATGATAAAGCAGTACAAAAAAGAACTGATTGTCTCCACGCTGCTTGCCCTTCTCCCCATCGCCGCAGGGCTGCTTCTGTGGAACCGGCTTCCCGGCCAGCTTGCCACCCATTGGGGCATGAGCGGCGCGGACAGATGGAGCGGCAAGGCCGCCGCCGTGTTTCTTCGGCCGCTGTTGCTGCTGGCCGCCCATTATCTGGTGCTGTTTCTCGTTTTCCGCGACGCAAAGAACCGGAATCAGAGCAAAAAAGTGGTGGGGCTGCTGTTCTGGATGATTCCCGCCGTCTCCATCCTCGTCAGCGGCATCACCTACGCGGTGGCGCTGGGGTGGAAATTCCGGCTCGCCGGCCTTCTTTTCGCGGGGCTGGGACTGATGTTCGCCGCCATCGGCAACTATCTCCCCAAGTGCCGCCCCAACCGCACCGTGGGCATTCGGGTCTCCTGGACGCTGGGCAGCGAGGAAAACTGGAATGCAACCCACCGCTTCGCCGGTAAGGTCTGGGTCATCGGCGGTCTTATAATGGTGCTTGCCGCTCTGCTTCCGGAGGTGCCGAGGATTATCGTCACCATTCTCGCCGTGGCCGCTCTGTCCATCCTTCCCATTGCCTATTCCTACCGCTACCACCGGATCCACGGAACGAAAAGTGAACCCGACCCGCTGTCCAAGAAAATCTCCGTTGGCATGCTGATCTTCACGGCGGTGATTGCGGTGTTCGTCGCGGTCATGCTGTTCACCGGCAATCTCCATTACCGGTTCGACAGCGACAGCTTTACCGTGGAAGCCTCTTATTTCGACGACCTCACCGTAAAATACGACGCCATCGACTGCATTGAATACCGGGAGGGCAACGTGGACGGCACCCGAACCTTCGGCGTGGGCAGCTTCCGGCTGCTGCTGGGAACGTTTGAAAATGCGGAATTCGGCACCTATACCCGCTACACCTACTACCGTCCGGAGGCCTGCGTCATTCTGTCGGTGAACGGAAAAACGCTGGTTCTCAGCGGCAGCAGCGCGGACAGCACCCGAACTCTCTACGATACCCTTGTGGCAAAAACCGGCTTATAACGGAAAGGAGAAAACGATATGAACACCGTATCTTCTGCAAGCATTACCGGCATGGTCGTCAGCCTGATTCTCTGCGTAGCGGCGCCCGTGGCGCTGTGCGTCCTGCTGAAACGCAAAACCGCCGCGAAGCTTTCCGACATGTTCCTTGGCGTGGTGATTTTCATCCTCTTCGCCCGGTTTCTGGAGCAGCTGCTCCACATGGCCATGCTCTCCGCCTTTGGGGAAAGGCTGACCGGCAATCTGTGGCTGTCCGCCCTGTACGGCGGCGCGGCGGCTGCGGTATTTGAGGAATTCGGTCGCCTTATCGCCATGAAGTATCTGCTGGACAACCAGCTGGAAAAGGATACCGCCCTGATGTACGGCGTAGGCCACGGCGGCATTGAAGCGCTGACCATCGGCGCCCTGACCTGCGTTTCCAACCTTGCCACCGTTTCCATGATCAACGGCGGCAAGCTGGAAAGCGCCCTCGCCGGGCTGGACGAAGCCGCCCGGGCGACCACCATGGCGACGGTCTCTCAGCTGTGGACGCTTCCTTCCTACCTCTTTTACATGGTCGGCGTGGAGCGGCTCATTGCGTTCGCTCTGCAAATCTGCCTGTCGTATCTGGTGTACCGCGCCGTGCGGTATCACCGCCGGGGCTTCTTCCTTGCCGCCATGGGCATCCACTTCGCCGTGGACGCCCTGGCCGCGCTGCTCAAGGACACCGTTCCCATCCCCGCTCTGGAGGCCATTCTGGCAGCCATCGTCATCGTGACCGCGATCTTCACCGTCCGGCTGTACCGGGCGGAATCGGAGAACGCCGTCAGCAACTGATTCTCCCATATTATCGTCCGCCCGTGGCTCTCCCACGGGCGGACATTCTTTCCCCGAAAACCGCAAATAAAACTTGACTATGGGGCATAATTCTTCTATAATATCTGGAGCTATCGATATTTTTATCTGAGAAAGGATTTTGAATATGGCAAAAGAATTTAAGATCACCAGTCTGCGTCTTGCCGACCTGGAAAAGGAACTGAATTACCTGAAAACCACCCGTGAGCGCGAAGTCGCCGCCATGATCGCCGAAGCCCGCTCCTACGGCGACTTATCCGAAAACTCCGAGTACGACGCCGCCAAGAACGAGCAGGCCAAGCTCTACGGCCGTATTGCCGAGATTGAGGACGTTCTGTCCCACGCCGTCATCATTGAGGACGAGAACGAAGCCAACGGCCGGGTGGGTCTGGGCTGCACCGTAGTGGTCGAGGACGAGCACGGCAAGCAGACCGAGTACCGCATCACCGGTTCTCAGGAAGCCAACCCCATGGAGTTCAAGCTCTCCGACGACTCCCCCTTCGGCCGCGCCGTGGTTGGCAAGGCCGCAGGCGAGACCTTCACCGTCAACGCCCCCGCCGGCTCCTTCACCATGAAGGTGGTCAGCGTTTCCCGCGAGGGCTGAGCCATGGCAAAGTTTGTACCGCAGCCGGAGCTGTCTCTGAATGACCAGATGCAGATCCGGCGGGAAAAGCTGGCGGCGCTCCAGGCCGAGGGGCGCGATCCCTTCCTCCAGACCAAATATGATTTCAATACCGATTCCGCCGCCGTCAAGGCAGACTATGAACGCTTTGAGGGCAAGACCGTCAAAGTCGCGGGACGTCTGATGAGCAAGCGCGGTCAGGGCAAGGTCATGTTCTGCGACTTGCAGGATCGCACCGGCCGCATCCAGATTTTCGTCAAAATCGACGAGCTGGGCGAGGAAGAATACAACCGCTTCAAGAAGTACGACATCGGCGACATCGTCGGCGTGGAGGGCGAGGTCTTCAAGACGAAGACCGAGGAAATTTCCATCCGCGCCAAGGCTGTCACCCTGCTGAGCAAGTCTCTGCTGCCCCTGCCCAACAAGTTCCACGGCCTGACCGACAAGGAAGCCCGTTTCCGTCAGCGCTATGTTGATCTGATGGTGAATCCCGAGGTCAAGCGGAATTTTGTCATCCGCTCCAAGTTCATCAAGCACCTGCGCAACTACCTGGACAGCATGGGCTACATCGAAGTGGAGACCCCCGTGCTGAACACCATCGCCGGCGGCGCTGCCGCCCGTCCCTTTGTCACCCACCACAACACCCTGGACATTGACATGTACATGCGCATCGCCACGGAGCTGCCCCTGAAGCGGCTGATCGTCGGCGGCATGGATCGGGTGTACGAGGTCGGCCGGATTTTCCGCAACGAGGGCATGGATCCCAAGCACAACCCGGAGTTCACCACCGTGGAGCTGTACCAGGCTTACGCCGATTTCCACGACATGATGGACATTGCCGAGGGCATCTACACCACCTTCGCCAAGGAGGTTATGGGCAGCTACGAGCTGGAATGGATGGGCGAGAAGATCGACCTGACCCCCGGCTGGCCCCGGCTGACCATGGTGGAAGCGGTCAAGAAGTACGTAGGCGTTGACTTTGGCGCCATCACCGACGACGCGGAGGCCGTAGCCGCCGCCAAGGCCGTTGGCGTTGCGCTGGCCGACGCCGCCGAGAAGACCTGGGGCAACGCCCTGTATGCCTGCTTTGACCAGAAGGTCGAGGAGCATCTGGTACAGCCCACCTTCATCACCATGTACCCGGTGGAGGTCTCCCCTCTGACCAAGAGGTCCCCGGAAGATCCCCGTCTGACGGAGCGCTTCGAGTTCTTCATCAACCGCAGCGAGATGGGCAACGCCTATTCCGAGCTGAACGACCCCATTGACCAGCGGGAGCGCTTCATGAAGCAGGTCGAGCAGCGCGAGCGGGGCGACGACGAGACGGAGATGCTGGACGAGGATTTCCTGACCGCGCTGGAATACGGCATGCCCCCCACAGGCGGCATGGGCATGGGCATCGACCGCGCCGTCATGCTCTTCACCGGCGCCGATACCATTCGGGAGGTTATCCTGTTCCCCACTATGAAGCCCCAAGACTAAAAAGTCATTGCGCTGCAATAACTTTTGCCCTCATATTCTTCAGTTGACAACAAATTGACAACAATTTCGTATATCAATACGAAGTGATGTGACGCAGGATGAAGTTTTGTTAGACCCCAGCGCAAAACAGCATGTATCATTTGAGGACACTTTCTGTACGAATTTCCAGAAAGTGTCCTTTTCTTTTTGCAGGTTGCAGCATCTGTCTTGACAAATTCCAATTTGAAAGGATTTTGAACGAATGATCAGTGAACAGACAAAAGAATACTTTGAACTTGGAAAGCGAAACGATGTTCGTGAGCATGCAAAGAGGCTGCGCCGGCAATTTCTAAGGTATAAAGACGCGGAGATTGTTTACAGCATCCACCATAAGAAGCTTCTGGAGATGGCCAACAAAGCAGGCGCTATTTATCGTATCGATGGCACTGTGCTGATTAACCGGGATATCTTCGATCAGTATCTGGAGCAGTTTCACGAGCCCAGTACCCTTACGCAAGCGGAGGAAAAACAATGAGCGGGAACCTGTGGATGTTTTCTGATAAGCTGGATGATGAGGATATTGAGATCATGAAGCATGAGTTTATCACCTACTATCAAGGCGCAGATTATTACGGTTTGGGCTTGAAGATGTTCACCAGATTGGCTCACGAAGCAGGCGCTGTCTACAAGATAGGCAAGAAGGTACTAATCCGCCGTACTATCTTTGATGAATACCTTCGGCAGCAGTATCATATTGAGCAAATGGCGTCGCTTGCCGCCGATGGAAAAGAGGCGTCCACAAGGCAGGGAACGCTTGTACTGGACACCGATAGCGGTCGCATGAACATTCGGTTTGGCTTAAATGACTACTACGGTTTTCTCTCCTGCGGAACGCGAATGGAAGTGCGGGTAGACGGAGAATGGATCCCGACACGGCTTGAGATGGCTGACAACTGGATCCTGATTGGTATTGAAACAAAAGATATCACCGGCCTGACAGTCAGAATCAAAAAGCGATGCAGCAACAAATGCAACTATGCATAGCTGTGTACTCCGGGAAGTCCGATTCTTAACTTCTCCCACATTGGAGGTGATAATTTCTCATTTGCTCGGAGCATCCGAATAGCTCCACATAATTTGATATAGCGCAACTTTCCAAATCCTGCCACACAGGATGGGACCCCGGACGGTTTCTGTCACACCGTTCGGGGCCTTTTAGCATAGTGACATATTCGGATTATGAAAATAGGAACATTGGTGCCGCAGCGAGACACAGGCCGGATGGACATTCGCTTCTCTCCCAATAACTATTACGGAGGATTGCATTGCGGTGAAACCTTAGATGTAAAGATCAATGGGAGATGGGTTTCCACTCGTATTGAAATGGGAAACGATTGGTATCTCGTCGGCGTCGATACGGATGATCTCGTCGGTTTGATCGTCCGAATCTAAAAGCATAACTGGCCAGTAGGAGCATCCTGCTGGCCTTTTCTATTTCACAGGGAGGAAAGCAACATGAAGTGTCTGCGCAAATATCAGTGGGTCAAGCTGCCCAGAGATATTCCGGATATGGGAAAAGGGCTGATGGCCTACTGGGCCATGCTTGCCTTCCGCGCAGCCTTCCGCAAGGGCAATGCCAGTTACTGCGGCCACAGCAATCCCGTAGCACCCGGAATGTGGGCGGGTGGTGTTGTCGGTCTCAAGAGTATTCTGGGTGTCAGGAGCCGTACCAAGGCGCTGCAGATACTCGGCGAGCTTTCCTCCCTTGGCTTTCTGAAATACTCTCTTGACAGCCAGACAAAAAAGCTGACCTATGAGATCACCGATTGGGTGGTTAAGTGTTCCGGGGCTGAATGTATGTCCGGGACCGTTTACGCTTCCACAGGGTATGGTTTTCTATGCCTGCCGCGGAACATTACGCAGCGGCTGGCAAACGCTAAGAGAGTTTTCGATGAAGCGGATGCATGGCTTGATCTGTGGTGTCATACCACCTATGAGGACTATGGGAACGCCTTCTCGTTTCTTGCACCTGTCGTGCAATACGGTAGATTCGGGAGCGTCCTGACTTTGGAAACGCTGGGAGAGCGTTGGGGCTGGGAGAAAACAAAGGTATGGAGGTTCTTCAAAAAGCATGGGGATGTCTTTTCTCTGTACCGGCTGCCCAGTTCCTATGGCTGTCTCGTGTTTAACGCTTCCTACCCGACCGGAGCTGATATTCAGCTTCCGGAGCAGGAGATAGTTATGCGTATTTTGCGTAAAATACTTATTTGCTCAGCTTATAAGTGCAAGGGCGGCAGTGAGAACCTACGTGTAAATCACATGGTTGCATGGTATAGCAGAGCGGTCATTTTGTCTCAGCAGATGCAACCTGTCCCTGAGATTTCAGAATGCCGCGTTGCGCTTTCTGACCCCATAACGCGCGCGTATCTTTCTCATGGTTGGAACTGTGAGCATTGTAGGAACTACCATTATGCCTGCCCGGGTATGTTAGAGGGAACCCCCTGCTTTTTCCGTTCTGGGCATGAAATCAGAGGACCATGTACACAAGTTGAAAACCACAATTACAACAACGAGGAGATTTTGCCATGAAAAGTAAAAAGCCGTCACTATACGATGCACAGGAGGAGCAGATTCAGCTGCAATCTGCCTCCTTTGTAGATTTCCTGACACGGAAAGGTGTCCTTGAAGATCATAACATCGACAACGAGCGTGTCCGGAAGGCCAAAAAGGATACTGCACAGAGAGCATATCACAATACCGAGGTCTTGCTGAGCCAGTATCGTCTGATTATCTGGGTATTGGAATGCATCCCCGGAGAACTGTCCGATGAGCTGGAAGTCCCTGTACATGACATCGATGCTCTGGCGGAGAAAATCGATATCCAGACCTCCCTTGAAAATGCGCGGATCGAAAGTCGGGTAAATGCCATGATGAAGACCCGATATCTGGTAGATCGCATCCATGAAGCTCTTGCGGTTATCCGGAAGAAACCCGGCAACGGAGAAGATCTGTACTCCGTCCTTTATACGACATATCTTGACCCTGTTGAGAGAAAACATGAAGAAATCCTCAAAGAGCTTCGCATGACGTCAAGAACCTATTACCGCTTACGAAGGGAAGCCATCACAATCATGTCCATTCGGCTGTGGTCTGCCCCTTCCGGGGAAACTGCCTCGTGGCTTGAAGTCCTCACTATCCTCGAAGAGATGTAAAAGATGGGATGACAAACGGGATGAAACATGCGAAAACATTTTGGCAGGTCTTTGCTGATGACTAGAGAATGGCAATGTGATATAATCTTATCGTCCAAAGTGGACGAAACGATCAGGCACTGTTTTGAGAGCTGATTCTGGCTCCTCAGAATGGTGCCTTTTGTCGTTTCATCACCAAGAAAGGAGGAAGTAGCACATGGTTAAACAGATTACCAGAGGCAAAGACATCGCCAGAAACACCTACTGGTCCGCAGTTGGTATGACCGCGGCTACCATGCTGGCAGTCCAGCCCGTTTTCGCAGACACCATCTGGGATCGTTTCTCTACGATCCTGAAGGATGTTTACGGTCAGGTCGTTGCCATCAGCACCATCGTTGCCGTCACAGTCGCAGCCATTGCACTGCTGATCCGCATGATTTCCCGCAATCAGCGAGCCGTTGAAGAAGCTACCAGCTGGCTGAAGCGCATCGTCGTGACCTGGATCATCCTGAACTCTCTGGGCTTCGTTGTAGCCTACCTGCAGCCCTTGATTCAGGGCGGCAGTTACTCCGGCTAGGCGAGGCATAGGGAATATCCAGACTTACCAAGGAGGTGATACCCATACTAGACTGGATATTCGAGGGTATCGTCAATTGGGTGGCAAGTGTCGTCTCCCAGCTGTTTGACGCGGTGTCCGGGCTGTTCCTTGAAGCGCTCGGTACCGATATGACGGCGATGGAAGAATACTTCCCCTTCGTCACCAAGGCCTACGATGTCATGCAGGTAACAGCATGGGCAATCTTAATTCTGATTACCATATGGCAGCTGTTTCGAGCATTCGGAGGGCCTATTACAGAAGCCGAAAACCCTTGGCATCTGCTGGTCCGGAGTTCTGTCTACGGCCTTCTGATTGGCTACGCCAAACCCATTTTCTCCCTGTGCCTGAACATTGCGCGGGCGCCCTATACAACCCTTATGGAGTTATCCATGACCGCAGAGGATTTCACCTTTGCGGGCGTGGAGCAAACCCTCACCAATGGCCTGTTGACGATTGTGTCAGCTGCAACCGTTGTCGGTCTGATCCTGATCCTCATTCTGGAAATCGCTCTGGGCTGGAACTACTTCAAGCTCCTGCTGGAAACTGTAGAACGGTACATCGTTGTTGGTGTTCTGTGCTATACCTCACCTCTCGCCTTTTCTATGGGCGGCTCCAAAACCACGAGTACCGTGTTCAAATCCTGGTGCAGAATGGTTGGTTCCCAACTGCTGCTCCTTGTCATGAACGTCTGGTTCCTTCGTGGTTTTGCCTCGTCCATGGGACAGTTCATCGCAAACGGTGGTGCGCTGACCACCGGTAAAGGAAGCATTTTCCTGTGGATGTTCTGCGCACTGGCTTATCTGAAGTGCGCCCAGCGATTCGACAGCTATCTGGCCTCCATCGGCTTGAATGTGGCGCAGACCGGGTCCAGCATGGGCATGGAACTGATGATGGCTGCCAGAGTCATCTCCGGGGCAGGCAGCAGTGTTCGCAGCGCGGGCAGTGTCTTCGGCCGGGGCGGAAATGCCGCTGCTACCGGAACCGGTGCTGCCGCAAATGGCTTTGCCTCCGGTTTCGCTTCCAGATTCAGCCCCAACTCCTATGTCCGTGATGCCGTTGTAGAAGGTGGCTCCCGCATGGGCTTCAATGGCGGTGCCGGATTCGTTGGCCGCGCCTTCGGTGGTATCGCCGCCCGGAATGGTGCTACCCTGAATGGGAACTCCATTTCCTCTGTAGCGGCCAGAGCGCCCAGCACTTCCGGCACGATTGCCGGTGATATAGCGGACAGGAGCCTTGGCAACTATATGCCCCAGATGCAGGGATTCCAGCTTCAGGGAACGCAAATCACAGGAGGCCATATCAGTACGACCGCAGTTTCCGCGGATGGCAAATCGGCTTCTTTGGATATGTTCAACGCCTCTCAGTTTGAAAAGCCAGAAGTTCCCCACAGCGTGGTTACTGCGGCGGATGGAAGCCAGTGGTATCAGATGGCCAGCGGCGAGGGCCGCGGCGCCTTTTACGATGTACCCACCTTCCATGGTGTTGGAGCAGATATCCCCAACACAGCAGCAGGTGATGGCGTGTCCGGAGCATCTCAGCCCGGCGAAAGCGGCCAGAGCTTCGGCGAGACGCTTACCCACGATGGCGTTGAAGGCCATCCCGGCATGGTGACTTACCCCGGCGCAGCAGACGGAATTGGTGCAGCGGATACCCCGGCTCCGGAGAGTACCCTGCTTACAGGAGTTGCCGCATCCCCTGTGGGCGGAGGAGATCAACCGCCCATTGGATACGGCAACGGCGCTCCCTCCGTGGATACCGTTTACGGCAACGCCCCCGAAGCACAACACTTTGGTGCTGCATATGCGGGTGGCTTTGGCGAGTCTCCCCAGAACGGCGCTCAATTTGCAGATCATGGAGAAAACGTTGGTCAGGGATTCTATTCCGAGGCGCCCCTTGTGGCAGCAACCTTCCCCAGCGCACCGGAGGGTACTTCCCTGCGCACCGTGGGCGACGGCGTTATCGAAGCCAGTTCCCCGGATGGAGGCAACACGCTCTGGTACAACAGCGCCTATTATCAGGAACCCGATGCGCCCCACAGCGTCATGCAGTCTTCCAACGGTGTGGATTGGTATGCCATGCAGCAGCAGGGCAACATTCCCCAGTTTGAAGTTGGCGAGGCCGCAGCTGCTTATAATCAGGCGGCATTCCAGAACTTTATGCCCGGTTATGATCTTCCTGTTTCTCAGGTTGATGGCACACACCGTCAGGACGGCTACTTTGAAGTCCGGCACGAGGATGGCTCTGGCACGAAGTTCTATGATATCGCCAGATATGCCGCACCTCGTGGTGACTATCAGGTCTTCGAGGATTCCCGCGGCAGTCAGTGGTACGCAATTCAGGGCGATGCCGCTGTCGACCGCAAACCCGTCTACGAGAACGGTAAGCCTGTCTATGACAACGGAAAACTCCGCACGACCAATGTGGAAACCATTCGTTACAAGCAGACGCCCACCCGATTCGCTGAGCCTGAAAAGCGCGGAGATATCGAACGAAAGCCCCCAAAAAGAAAAATGTAACCAGATGGCCATGGTTGTGAATCTCACGATCATGGCCTTTTTTCATTCCAAAACGGAGGTGATTCCATGGCCGAGCCGGAAAAAGATCAGATCGGCGATGGTCAAGACAATTTTGGTCAAGCTGCCGGGAAAGCAATTCAGGCAGCGAAGCAAATCTCTCATGATGCTGCCGCAGAGGCAGCCGTAAAAGGTGCGGAAGCAACAGCAAATGCGGCCGCTGCAGTGGTTCAAGCCGGTGCGGAAAGCGGCAAAGCCGTTGCTGAAATCGCCGCAGGTACTGCCGCCGGAGGCCCGTGGGGCGCAATTCTTTCCGCCGCGTGGGCAATGCGCCACAGCTTGTTCAAGGTTCTGGTCTGCATCTGCCTGTTCCTCCTGATTATCGTCATCCTTATCTGCTCCATCCCGAGTATCGTTCTGGACAGTGTGTTTGGCCTGAACGGGGTTCCTCCCGCAGAAGAAGTCACGCTGGAATCGTCCTACTCTGAAATGTCCAATGCGGTATCGGCAGTGATCGACGCAGGGTATGACCAGTCCCTTGCCAGAGTCGAGGAAATTATTCTGGATGGCGGTTATGACTATGACCTTTCCATGGATGCCCTTATCAACCATGCGCAATCGTCTGCCGGTTATGATGTTTGTTACATTCTGGCCGCCTATTCCGCTTCCTTACAGCAGAAAGGCATATCCGTGGAGGATATGGTGGCGAAGCTGGCCAGAATCTCCGATCAGATGTTTCCGGTATCCTACGTAGAACGGCAGCAGGAAAGGCTCGTACCTGTAAGTTATTCCACTTACAAGCCCGTGACAGTAACCGTTGTGACACACATTGAATCGGCAGGCATTGTCAATAACGTTCCCCGCTATAACTACACCACTGAACGGCGGCACTACTATCTTCCGGACGAGGCAAGGGAATCTGATGAAGAAATCACGGTTCCCAAGTACAAAGCAGTTTCCGTGACGGTACCGATCTATTCTGGCAGTAAGATTTCCGGCACCCGGACAGAGACCTATTATGAAGCAGACGGTGACGAAACGCTTGAACCAACCACCGAAATTATCAAGTATGTGGAATGTACCATTTCGCCCTTCGACAATTCGGTGATCCTGGAAGCCTTTGGCATTGACACCTCAGCACAATACCCCCAATTCAATCTGACCTACGGTGAGGTAATTCAGAATATGGCAAATGCCTTAAAGATGACCCTGTACGGCACTTTGGGAAGCGGCACGTCCGTTCCCCTCACAGATGCTGAGCTGATCGCATTTGTCAACAGCCTCAGCTGTAATGACACCAGAAAGCATATCGTCACAACCGCTCTGTCGCTGGTAGGAAAGGTTCCTTATTTCTGGGGCGGCAAAAGCGAAGCCGGATGGAATGACGAATGGAACACTCCCAAGCTGGTTACCGCTGCCGGATCAAGTTCCACGGGAACGATTCGTCCGTATGGGCTGGATTGCTCCGGGTTTACCGACTGGGTGTACAAAACCGCCCTTGGCATCAGCATTCAGGCCGGCTCTTGGGCGCAGTACACAAGCTCTACTCCCATTTCCGAAGCGGAGCTTCTTCCCGGTGATCTGGGTTTCCTCCTGAATGACGGCGGCACTACAGACCATGTTCTTATTTTCGCCGGTTACGATGAGGGCGGCAACCGGAAATGGGTGCATTCGGAGGGTGGCATTGGCGTCCATATCAACACCCCCGGCTATGACTCCAAACTGGTTCTGCGAAGACCTTCCGGGGTTAATTTCGAGCAGGATGTCAGCAGTCCAGCCTATGGCGAACCGCTTTACTCCCTTGAAGTCAATGTGACCCATTACTGTGCCTGCACCAAGTGCTGCGGCCCCAATGCCAAGGGCATTACTGCCAGCGGCAAAAGAGTCGCGGTCGGTATGGTTGCCATGTCCAGCTACTACCCATTCGGTACCCAAATTATGATCAACGGCATCATGTACACAGTTGAGGACCGGGGTGGCTCCGGTATCGAGAACAACATTGCCCGCGTCGATATCTTTGTCCCGGATCACAACGAAGCACTGCGGTTGGGACGCTTTAACACCACCGCTTACATTTACAGAATTGGAAGGTGAAGAAATGTATTTGCAGGAATTCAAAATCTATCTGATTGGCGGCCATGTGCTCAAGGCCGCCGAGGAAGTGACCATCCCCGCCGAGCATCGGCTCCTCAACCGGTTCAAGAAAGCCAAACCTGATGATATCCTTTCTGTCGGCAGTGAGGAAACCAGTCAGGCTTACATTCCTGTCCGGAACATTCTATACATCTCCACCGGCGATGTGATTCGGTGGTGAGCAGTATGGAAGAAAAGGAATACAGCAACGTGTATGCCATCCCGGCAAACTACACCGATTCCGGCAAGCTGCTGGGCGGTATGGTAGAACCCCGGAACGCGGTTGAGGCCGTTGCCCTCGTGATCATGGTGGGCTACCCGGAAGTCAAATGGATTCCGATGCCCACTACAATTCGCATTGTCATCATGACCGTGACCCTGATTCCGCTGGCAGTGGTCGCGTTCATGGGAATTGGCGGAGACTCTCTGCTCCAGTATCTGGGGCATATCCTCTCTTTCTGGGAAAACCGGCGGATATTACACTTCAGGAGGATCGGATACAAGTATGACCCAAAACAGCTCAAAAAGCCCGGGCGCAAAGGCAAGAAGAAAGAAGCCGGAAAAGCTTGAGTTTGTTCAGCCTTTCATCCCGGTCAAGGATATCCGCAACGGCATCGTGGAAACAACCGATGGCCGGTATGTAAAAATTCTTGAAATCGAACCCATCAACTTTATGCTCCGGTCTTCCGAGGAGCAGTACAACATCCTATCGTCCTTTGCCAGCTGGCTGAAGATATCGCCCATGAAGCTGCAGTTCAAATCCATTACCCGGAAAGCAGACTCTGACAAGCACATCGCTATGATCCGAAAAGAGCTTTCCATAGAGGACAACGCGCAGTGCAAAGCCATGGGGGAAGATTACATCCGGCTGATTAAGGATGTGGGCTCCAGAGAAGCGCTGACTCGGCGCTTCTTTTTGATTTACCAGTATGAAGCCATCGGCAGAAGTGAATCGGATGACTATTCCAAAATCTACAGCATGTTGGTCAGCGCGGAGCAAAATGCACGCGCTTATTTCATGCAGTGCGGAAATAACATCATCCAGCCCCAAAATCCCGATCAGGCGGTAGCGGAGATCTTGTATATGTTCTTCAATCGCCGCTCCTGCGTGGATGAACCGTTCACCGATCGCGTCAACCGGGTGATCATCGACACCATGGCCGCTAAGGGAAAAATTATTGGTATTGACCCCATCCCGCATATCTCTGTCCGTCACTTTATTGCCCCCAGAGGTCTGGATTTATCCCATTACAACTACATCGTCATGGATGGCAGATATTACTGCTTCCTCTACATCAAGGGGAACGGATACCCCAGCACCGTGCGTGGTGGTTGGATGTCCAGCCTCATCAATGCCGGTGAGGGTATCGATATTGATGTCCACCTCTCCCGGGAGAACCGAAGCAAAACCATCGACAAAGTAGCCCAGCGCATCCGCTTAAACCGCACCAAGCTCAAAGGTATGCAGGACACCAGTACCGATTACGAGGAACTGACCAACTCCATTCAGGCAGGCTATTACATTAAAAATGGCATTGCCAACCACAACGAGGATCTGTTCTACATGTCGGTGTTCGTGACCATTTCCGCCAAAACCTATGACGAGCTTCTATGGCGCAAGCAGCAGATGACCGATATGCTCAAGTCCATGGATATGTACCTCAGCGATTGCCGATTCCAGCAGGAGGATGCCTTGCGCAGCGTCATGCCTTTCCTCCAGATCAGCCCCAAGCTGCAAAAGAAAACCCAGAGGAATGTCCTGACCAGCGGCGCAGCATCCACCTATATGTTCACCAGTTTCGAGATGTCCGACGATTCCGGTGTGCTTCTGGGCGTCAACCGGCATAACAATTCTCTCTGCATTGTTGACCTCTTTAATACGAAGATCAACAAGAACGCGAACCTGACCATGTGCGGCACCAGCGGCACCGGTAAGACCTTTACGCTCCAGCTTTTGGCCCTGCGTATGCGAATGCGCGGTATTCAGTGTTATATTATCGCCCCCATCAAGGGTCATGAATTCAAGCGGGCCTGCAGCAAAATCGGCGGCGAGTTTATCAAGATCGCCCCCGGTTCTCCCCACTGCATCAATGTCATGGAGATCCGGCACACGATTTCTCCAGAAATGGAACTGATTGACGAGGTTGACTACAACGACATGGACTCCATGCTGGCCAGAAAAATTCAGCAGCTCATGATCTTCTTCTCCCTGCTGATTCCCGACATGACCAACGAGGAGGAGCAGATGCTGGATGAAGCGCTGATCAAAACATACAACGAGTTTGGCATTACCCATGACAACAACTCACTGTATGCCGACGCAACGTGCTTCCCTCCCAAGCTGAAGAAAATGCCCATTCTGGGTGATCTTCATAAGCATCTGCTGGAGAATCCCATGACCACGCGCATCGCCGCCATCGTCAGCCGTTTTGTGACGGGCTCCGCTCAGAGCTTCAACCGGCAGACCAATGTGGATCTGACCAACAAGTACATCGTTCTGGACCTTTCCGAGCTGAAAGGCAAGCTGCTCCCCGTAGGGATGATGATTGCGCTGGATTATGTCTGGGACAATATCAAGGCTGACCGGGTCAAGAAAAAGGCCATTATGATTGACGAGATCTGGCAGCTCATTGGTGCGTCTTCCAATAAACTGGCCGCCGAGTTTTGTCTGGAGATCTTCAAGGTCATCCGTGGTTATGGCGGTGCCGCCATAGCAGCGACGCAGGATCTCAGCGATTTCTTCAGTCTGGATGACGGCAAATACGGACGGGCCATCATCAACAACTCCAAGAACAAGATCATCCTGAATCTGGAGCAGGATGAGGCTCAGTACGTCAAAGACGTACTGAAGCTGACCCGCACCGAGGTGCGCTCCATTACCCAGTTTGAGCGTGGCGAGGCTCTGATCCACAGCAACAACAATAAGGTTCCTGTGGTTATCAAAGCCTCCGTGGAGGAAAAAGAAATGATTACCACCGACCGGGCAGAGCTGGAAGCGATTCTACGGAAGCGCCAGAAAGAAGCCACATAATCAACGGGCGTTGTACGCATTTTCCCGTTTATGCGTATAACGCCCAAAATAAGTACAAGGAGGAATATAAATCATGGCTCTTATGGAAGACGAACGCCTGATCCTACGGTGGCTCAGTCAGTACGGGCCTTTGCGTTGGCCGCAAATTCGCGGATTGCTCTACTACAGACCGCAGCGCTCTGTCAACAGGCTTGTGCAGAACATGAAGCATACCCGCAGGATTGCCGCTATAGAAGATGGTGAATATCTGGCAGTCGATCAATACTGCGAGCCGAAGCAGCGAATGATTACCGCCGTCTGGGTATTGCTCCAGTTTATTGAGCAAATTGCTCCCGAAGCCCACTGGCAAGCAGATGCCCCGGCACAGATTTCCTTCCTGAAGGATAAAACAGCTTACGAAATCGTGGTTCTGTATGAAGACGAGGACCATTTGGTTCGACTTCTTCAGCCTCAAGAGGATACAAAGTACATTCTCGTTGTCCCGAATATGGAATTTGCGAATAAACTGATTCTCCCGGATGCGCCGTGCCTTTTCGCAACAGTCGATCAAACCGAATGTGAGGCTCCCAAAATCACTTTTTATTCCAGTTAGGAGGAAAGCAATATGCCCGAAGAAAATTCCATCTTTATGAAAACCTCCAGCAGAGCACTGGGCATTCTGACCCAGCTCCATAGCGAAACCGCTCAGGCAATGTACGCATACACAGTCGGACGGCAGCAGGGAGCAAACGAAATGGCTCTCAGCAATGCAATCCTTGCGGAAAGGCTGATTGGCTGTTACCGGGTGATTCCCTCTCTGCTGGGTTCTCCCCATGCAAGGAAGAACATCGAGCACATCATGCAGGATGAAATTCCCGTTGAGGTTGGCTTTACCGAGGATGGCTGGTTTTCCCTCCGGATTCCCCGACTGCTTCCCCGAAAGGAGCGTGGCAAAGGCTCCGTCGAATACATCCGGGGCTTTTTGGGGCCTGCCATGCAGCGCTTTTTCAATGAGGGATCTCCCGTCCGCTTTGACGACTGTGTAATCATCTACCGTCACATCTATGACCGGGAGGAACCGGAGCGCAGGCACCGGGATCACGACAACATTGAAACCAATTTCGTAACGGACATTGTAGCCCTGTATGTCATGACAGATGACGCGCCGCTGCGCTGTCGGCATTACTACTGCAGCGCTGCGGGCAGCACGGAACGCACCGAGGTTTATGTCGTACCTGAGCAGGACTTTATGCGTTGGTATGAAGCAGAAAAGAATTTCCCGGACGAGGGGGTGAAGCTCCATGCGCAAACCACTTTTTGGCAAGAAAAAGCTATCCCAAAACAGGGGTAAATTCCCGCAGCGACTTATCTACACGCCCCGAAATGCGAAAAAGCTCTGTGTCCCAAGGAAAATCCCGTCTCCGAATCGATCCGATTTAGCCAAGAGGAGCAGGCATGGGGACGAAAATGCTCCACTTCGAGGTAAGGAAACATGACCACCATAAAGCAGGATTCTCATGTGTACAGATTGCTCACGTTTCTTTCCTATGTTGGGGAGTACCCGCTGTGTTCTTTGCAGCTTTTCGGAAGCAAAGAGGTGTGGCGCAAATTGATCCACAAACATTCCCAACGGCAGGAGTATCGCATCCCCGGCCATGCCGACAAGATTATTTGCCGCCTTCTTCTGATTACAGGCAAAGGCAAAAGCAAATCTGTCCGCTTATCCAAGGGAGGGCAGAATATCCTTGAAATCGTCAATCCCAATGCCGCCCTTTACTATACCCAGAATTACCTTCGCCATAATCATGCCGGTGAGGCCAAACGGTTGGATCGTTTCCATCGGGTGGCCGAATCCGCTGCCCTAATCAATCTGGCCGGATTTGAGACCTGCCCCTATAGGCTGCCCCAGCTTCAAATGGTCACAATCCGCAAGGTCGTTACGGATGCGCCTTCGTTCTATATCAGCAAAGAACTCAAGTATGTGGGCGATGATGATGTCAACAAAACCAGCTTCTCCAGAATAACAGGGGCTCTGTTCTGCCCCGGCGGATGTTACGCCGTGTACAACAGCCGTGACTACCTGATGAACTGGAATGGCAGAGGCGAGGCAAAGGTCAGGCTCCACCTTACGGAGATTGCACGCATGAATGCAGATGTGGATGATGTACAGTCGGCTATTCTTTTGGGTACAGGGTACGAAATCGCTGAAATAACCTTGCGTACCCTATGGAAGACCAAACGGGCTGAAACAGAGTTTACCGTCATCTACGACCATCTCCATTTCATCCCTCTGAATGGATTCGGCGTGCGCCTTCTGAAAATACTGACCACCCCAGACTGGAATGAAACATTGCTGGATCTTCTGTTCGATCCGAATGACAGATCCTATGGTAAAGGCGTTTTCGAGTATGACGCCCGTGAGAACGGCATTTATTTGTTTTCATTTCTGGACAGCGACATCACCCGATTGAATCATTTCATAGATGGGACAAAAGGAATCGAACGGGAAACAGCCGTTATCTGTTTCCCGGAACAAACCGCTTTTGTCCGGAATGTCGTTGGGCCGAAAGTCAGCATTAAGACGGTAATAATGGATATGGTAGAAGATGCCCTCTGCCCGAAAGGCGGTGATGCAGATGAATGAAAAACAGCGCAAGGCCGCAATTATAGTCGCCTCCATCCTCGGATGCGGGGCGCTTTTCTATCTTGGCGGTCTGCTGGGGCAGGTGTTTACCAACTATACTATCTGGATGGAGTCCGGCGGTATGTGGGGGCAAACACAGATTGCTGCCCCAGACTGGAATCCGGCTGTGTGCCTTCTGAATGCCTTCAGTTGGAACGGCGTCAAAGCGATCTTCCTGATCGTGGTCATCGGAGCCGGTATTGTGATCTATGTAAAGGTTCACGAGAAGTTCTCCCAAAACCAGTATGACGACCGGGGCTTCACCAAGAGCAAGGCCGGCACTTACGGTACCGCGGATTGGATGACAGAGAAGGAACTGAAATCCGTTTTGGAACTATCCACACCGGAAAGGGCTACCGGTATGATTCTTGGTGAGCGAAAAGGCCAGCTGGTATGTTTGCCGGAGAACACCCGCCTCAACCGTCACTGCGCCATCTTCGGCGCATCCGGCACCATGAAGTCCAGAGCCGTCATTCGCAATGCACTCTTTTCCATCATACGCCGAGGCGAGTCCGCTCTGATTGCGGATCCGAAATCAGAGATGTACAGCGATACTTCCGAGCTATTCCGAAAAAACGGGTATGAGGTCAAGGTGCTGAACTTGGTTGACCCCCTGCACGGTGACTCATGGAACTGCATGTCCGACCTGAACGGAAACACCATGATGGCTCAGGTCCTCACAAACGTCATTATCGGCAACACAAGCAACGGCAAAAGCGATCATTTCTGGGATAACGGCGAGGCGAACCTGCTGAAAGCGCTGGTTCTCTACACCGATTTGGACAAGACGCTCCCGCCGGAGCGGAAGAATCTGGCCTATGTCTACCAGCTGCTGACCCACAATTCCGAGAAAACGCTGACCATCATGTTCGAGAAACTGCCGCCGGATCATCCGGCCCGGGCGCCTTTCAATCTGTTTTCCCAGTCCAGTGATACGGTCAAATCCGGCATCATTCTCGGTCTGGGTACCAGATTGCAGGTACTCCAGAACGAAGCTGTGAAGCAGCTTGTCTCTTTCTCCGACATTGACCTTACCGCACCGGGCAGTCACAAATGCGCCTACTACATCATTCTCAGCGATCAGGAAACATCCATGGCATTCCTTTCCTCGCTTTTCTTTTCATTCCTGTTTATCAAGCTAACCCGCTTTGCAGACCTTTCCCCCGGCGGACGGTGTCCTGTACCCGTGAATCTGATTCTGGACGAGTTCAACAACATCGGCCGGATCGGCGGCGCACCGGACGGCTCAGATTTCTGCCGTTCCCTGAGCGTCATCCGCTCCCGGGATATTCGGGTCATGCTCGCCGTTCAGAGCCTTGGTCAGCTTCAGAACCGGTATCCCAACAACCTTTGGTCCGAAATCATCGGCAACTGCGACATCCAGCTTATGCTCGGCTGTACGGATGACGTCACTGCGGATTACATATCTGACCGCAGCGGCGAAATGTGCATCGTTGTGGATTCTACCATGACCGTGAAGAAAACCGTTGCCGTCACGCAGGTGATTCCCCAGTACCGGGAAACACAGGGTCAGGGGAAGCGCAAGCTTCTCACCCCGGATGAAGTTCTTCGGCTTCCGCATGAACAAATGCTGGTCATTATCCGCGGTCAGAATCTACTGCTGCTGAACAAGTTTGACTATACCCGCCATCCCATGTCCAAGGAAATGGTCCGGGCTTCCATCATGGATTACTGCCCGAGAACCAGTTATGCGCCCACACCCCAGACCGGTTCTGAAAATGAGCCGGACAAAAAGCCACAACGGGAGTCACGCGGCAGGAAACTCAGTCGCTCTGATACGCCACCCGTCGAGTTTTAATTTATCAAAAGGAGGAAAACCTATGTCCACAACCGAAAACAGCCTACCGCCCGACGATATGCCCGTAACCCCAAACAGTGAACCGTCCCAGACCGATTCTGTCCTGAAAGTTCCGCCCCGGCATCAAGCATCCACCGGCGAGATCGCCGGAAATCCCGAAGGCAGCAACGAAGCTCCTCATTCCACCATATCTCCCCGGCAGGCAAGGCAACGGCTCAATGTTCCCATGCCCAATATGGAAGTTTTGGCGATTGATGACGCGCTCGGCATCCAAACTGAGATCGATAAGGCCAGAGATAAGTTTCTGGATCTGGTCGAGTCTCTGAAAACCGGCCGCTACCTTACCGATAAGATTCAGGGCGTTGAAAAGCACTCTGGCTTGGGGGAACCCCGCGCCGTGATTTTCCACGGCGATTATAAGGTCATCATTATGGCTTCCATGATCGTCGATCTGCCCAAGGATTTACGGGGACAGGATCCCTATGAAGTCTACCATTACCTGCTTACCAAGCGACTCGGATCTGAAATCGATTATGTTGTCAAAGGCATTGACCGCAATACCGGTCTGGCAGTCGGCAGCCGGAAGGATGCTATGGCCACGAAGCGCCGGCATTACTACCTGAATCAGACCCGTGACGGCACATACCGGATCTACGAAGGACTCTGCTGCGAAGCGAGAGTCATGTCCGTCATTCCATATGGCATTTTCGTGGATCTGTTTGGTATCGACGTTTACATTCCCTTGCGGGAGCTGAGCTATGTACGGCTTACCGATGCCATGGGCTACTATGAACCCGGCGACCGGGTACTGGTGAAAGTCACCCAACTCAATCGGGATGACCCGGATGACATCCGTGTAGCTGCTTCCGTAAAACAAGTTGCTGCCAATCCTGTGGATAAAGCTCTCGAAAAAATCGAGGTGAACAGCAACTATGCCGGTACCGTTACGCTGACGGACAGCACCGGTATCTTCGTGCGTCTGGATATGGGTGCTGAATGCAGATGTAGGTTCCCATATCGCGCAAGGCCGCCCAAGGGCGCCCGCGTAGTCGTGAAAATCGCAGGTGTCGATATGGAGCAGAAGACTGTTTGGGGAAATATCACCTATGTCACCATTCCCAAATAACTCTGAAAGAAGGTATCCTTATGACCCAATGCGAACTGCCGAAAGAGGAATTGGTTCGCCGAAAGGAGCTGTCTGATAATACCCGGAAAATGATTTACAGCTTGCTGGATGTTGCTGCCGAGGATGAAACCTCGCTCATGACGACCTACCGTGACTTTTACCTCCAGATCAGCTTCTCGGAGCTGCATCCGCTGATGGTTTTTTACCTCGCACGGCCTCTGGACGGAGAGAAAGCCATGCTGGCAGATCGTTCCAACGAGATGAATCTGCGCAGCGTTCTGGGCAGTCATTCCGTCAACGAAAACTTCAGCTGCTATAACTATCGTGCGACGCACTGGCTTGATGCTCAGATGACCAAAACCAGATTTTTTGAAATTCTTGACCGGTGTGTTGATGAAGCTGTACGCGGGTATTATCAGCTCGCACACTGAGCACTGCAATTCCCTGCAATTTTGATTAGATCATGCAAGCAGGAGGAAATGTACATGTAAAAAAGCGATTGCTGCTCTATCCGCTGCCGTAATACTGGTTTTGGCCGTCTGCCGGTATCCCAGACTGATTCCGAAACGACCGCAGGCGCCTCAGCCTTCCGTGAAGAGGGTCCTGAATTCCCGCAGATAAAGCCCGTACACCAGACTGATTCTGACAGAACGCTCAGCGGAAAAGCCGGCCCGCCAAGCCAAGGCAGTCACTCAGGCAGTGACACCAATTCCACATTTGAAGTCAATGCCTCAGTTCTTTGGACTGGGGCCTTTTTCTACCCCAACTTGAGAAAGGATGACAACCACATGAAAACACCTTGTCAGCGGCTGCTTTCGTTGCTGCTGGTATTTGTGCTGGTGCTAAGCCTCATCCCGTCGGTTTATGCAGCCGACAATGATGAAAGTACCCCCACAGAACCGGAAGCCACGGAAACAACTGCATCCACCGAATCCCCCACGACCACACCCCCTCAGTCAGATCCTTCTGAAGAAACAGAAGGCAGCTCCGCAGGCGCACCTGATTCCCAGCCTGACAATGAATACGGGATTGCGACAACCGCCAGCACATCTGCAGGCGTCCTGCTGTTTGACTATGCCGACCACGGCAACTACACAACGGTGCTGAACAGTCAGGTCTCGGTTACTTATAAGCCCAACGGAACCGGTTCCGCGAAAACGGCATATATCAAAAATCTGGGCTGGCATTTCGCCCGGTACAATAACATTGCCTATGCAGACGATCCGCTGTACTGTATTGAGCCTTACAAAAACTATGCCGCAAGTACATCCGGCAACTCTGTCGACCGGGATGTCACACTTACCGGCAGCGGCAGCACCGCCGGTGCAACCGCATGGTATTCCCTGCCGGAAGCAAGGCGAAAGGCCATTGGTCTGATTCTTCTTTACAGCGACGAAATGTGGGATCACTCCATCAGCGTCACCACGACGTACAAAGACGACAATCCCAACGTCCCGCTCAGAATCGCAACGCAGTTCCTCATTTACGAAATTGTGTGCGGCCTCCGGGATCCGGAAACATTCGTCCTGAATTCTGCCAACGAAAGCGGAACTGCAGGCAACATTTTCTACAACGCCGGTGCTGCCTCCGTATCTTACTTTGCTCCGAACTATAACACTCTGGTCAGCTGCGTTCAGGCTGCCCTGAAGATTCCGAGCTTCACCTCCAGCTCCAGCAGCTCCGCACCCACCATTACGCTGACCGGAGATGAAACCAGTGTCTATGACTCCAATGGAGTTCTGTCCGGGTTCAGCTTCACGAACGGCAATGGCGCAGAGTTCCGTAAATCCGGCAACACACTTTATATCTCCCAGACTGGCACCATCTCCGAGTCTACTGTCTTCAAAGCGACGAAGACGATTCCTTCTGCTGAAAACTCGGCCTATTCTCTTTGGTACATGTCCGGCTCCTCTTACCAGACAACGATCAACCTGTACCGTCCTGAGTCCGGTACGCTGAACGCCTATTTCAAATTAAAAGGTCAGGCGATTGGCAATCTGAGCCTGACGAAAACCACGGAAGATGGTAAGAACTTATCCGGATGGAAGTTTGGGATCTATTCCAACTCCGCCTGCACCAGCCTCGTTTCCGGCCCTCACACGACAGATTCCAGCGGCAGGATCTCCGTTACCGGTCTTACCGCTGGCACCTATTATGTCAAAGAATTGGGGCATACCAATTCCGGTATTGAGGGCCTGTACGTATGCTCCAGCACAAATCCTCAGAAGGTTACGATTATCAACGGCAGCACGGCATCTGTCAGCTTCGTGAACAAGCTCAATACCGGCAGGCTGGCTTTGACAAAGAAAACGGATGACGGGTCGAATCTTTCCGGCTGGCGATTTGGCATTTATTCCGATTCCGGCTGCACGACTCTGGTTTCCGGCCCTCATACAACGGATGCCAACGGCAGCATTTCGGTCGACGGCATCACCCCGGGTACCTACTATGTGAAAGAAATCGGCCACACGGATTCCTCTGTAAACGAGAAGTATGTGTGTTCCGGCACCAATCCGCAGAAAGTAACCATCGCCGGGGGTGCAGCAGCCTCTGTTACCTTCATCAATAAGATCAAAACCGGAAACTTCAGTCTGACCAAAACGACCAGCGATGGGCTGAATCTGGCAGGCTGGGAATTTGGAATCTACTCCGATTCCGGTTGCACCACATTGGTGTCCGGTCCCCATACAACAGATTCCAAGGGTGCCATATCCGTTACCGGTCTGGAAATCGGCACCTACTATGTCAAGGAGCTTGGACACCGTGACGATGATATTGAGGCAATGTACAGCTGTGCAAGCGACAACCCCCAAAAGGTGACGATTACCTACGGTACCACCGCCTCTGTCAGCTTCCATAACTCTCTGGAACCCGGTTCCGTCAGACTGATCAAGCAGACCAATACAGGAAAGAACCTCTCCGGCTGGCAGATTGGGATCTATACGGATGTCGCCTGCACGCAACCAATCGAAGGTTCCCCCTTTACAACAGGCAAAGACGGCACCATTGTGATAGATGGCTTGTCTCCCCAGAAGCTGTATGCAAAGGAAATTGCGGTGGATGATCCCTACTGGGTCTGTGATTCTTCTGTCAAGGCCATCACCGTCAAAGCGAATGCGACGGTATCTGTGACCTTCAGCAATACCCACAATGGCGATCTTCGCGTAAAAAAGAATGCCGTTGACGGAAGCCCCGAAGGGTGGAATTTCCATATTTTGGATGCCAATCGGGAGCTGGTAGAAACCATTACAACCGGTGAGGACGGCTATGCAGCATCCAGTAAGCTCGAACCCGGCACGTATTACGTCGTTGAGATTCACGACAGAGATGAAACATACTGGACTTACGATGCTGTTGTCGAAAAGCAGGTTACAGTTACTGCCGGTACACAGTCCGAAGTCGAATACACCAACGAACAATTTGGCATTCTGGTTTTCTGTAAGACGACGAACACTGGCAATCAGCTCGGCGGCTGGACGTTCCGCGTTCAGGATTCGGACGGGAATGTCGTGGGCGACTATACCACCGACGAAACGGGGTATGCCAGCACCGGCAAACTCAAGCCCGGCAGCTATACCGTTCTGGAGCTTTCCAACGGTGACGACTACTGGAACTGCGAGCTGGGATACCACTCCGTCACGATCATTGCAGGCAAGGCCACAGAAGATGCATGGCATAACCGTGAGCAGGGATTGGGCTGGTTCCATAAGTCTACCAACACCGGCGAGTCCCTTGAAGGCTGGGAGATCACCATTTACTCCGATAAAGAATGTACCCAAAAGGTGACTACCGTTACCACAAATGCCGACGGCAAGGTCGGTATATATCTTGACCCCGGCATCTATTATGCCAGAGAATCCGGAGACACCGAAGGCCGCTTTGAAAATGAGTACTGGCTTGTGGATGAGTCCATTAAAGAGTTTGAAATTCTGCCCCACAAAGATGTGGATATCACCTTTGTCAACACCCAGTACGGCAAAATCAAAGTCATAAAGTCCATGCCCTCCAGCGGCTCTCTTGAGGGATGGACCTTCATCGTCAGAGACATCAACGGTGACGAAATAAAAGGCTCGCCCTTCATCACAGACGCATCCGGTCTCATTGTCAGTGAGAACCTCTATCCTGGTACTTATGCCGTTGAAGAGGTAATCCCCGATGACAGTCCTTACATCTGCGTTTCGGAAAATCCCCAATCCGTCACTGTCGTCCAAGGGAGGACTGCTGAGGTACGCTTCACAAATTCTCTCCGCTCCGGCAAGATTGCAATTCGGAAGGTCGATACCACAGGTGAGCCTCTGGCTGGCGCTGAGTTCCTGCTGGAATGGTCCGTGGACGGTACCTCTTGGCTACCCGTTGTTTATTCCAACTCCGGTTATGCGAAAGAAGGCACCTGCTCCAGCGAGGGCCTCACAGATGGCCGCCTCATCTCGGATAAAACCGGTCTGGTAGAATTCACCGGTCTGCATCCGGAACGCCTTTACCGTCTGACCGAAACTGCCGCACCCGATGGTTTCCAGCTGCTTGCGGATACCGCCTATGAAGGCGGGCTGCCCGACGATAAGGAGTACACCGTTGATTTGACCGTCGTAAATGTACGTACCTATGAGCTTCCCGAAACCGGCTCCAAGTCTCTGGTACTCATGCCCATCGCATTGATTCTGGCCTGCAGCCTGTGCGGTGCGATTCTGTTCGTAACCAAGCGTAAGAAGCAGTAACGGGAGAAAATGAATATGCGTTTTTTCTACTGGCGCCGAGGTCCCCCCGGCGCCTTTTCTTTTTCCAAAATGGATGCCAACCAACAAACTACTTTTTCAACACTGAAAGGATGTATTAACCATTATGAAGTCTGTCAAAAAGATTCTGGCCATGTGCCTTGCGATCATGATGATCGTTTCCTGTATCCCCGCCGCCCATGCTGCTGATGTCCCCAACACAGCCATTGACCTCGATGCCAAGGGCAGCCTTACTCTGTATAAATACGACCTTACAAACGCGGAAAAGGATGGTGTGTGGGATTCCTCCTACGTCTCCACCGGCGTATACGACGAGAACGTCAACAAAACTCTGGGCGAGTCCAAACGTGCCGGCGATAATGATAACAGCGCTGATCTTGGCAATGGCGAGGTTAGCTACGGTTATGCCGTGAAGGGCGTCGAGTTCACATACCTGCGCGTCGGTGACATTGTTCAGTACACCGAGTCCGCCAACGATGGTGATGCCGATAACCATATTGAAATTCTGTATGGCATCGACAAGGCTGTCGGTGCAGACCTGCTGACTGTTTTGGGGCTGGAAAATGGCGCTGATCGTTATACCAATGCTGACCATCTGGATAACGCGAAATACTACTATCAGAGCGACGTTCTGATTGACGCTCTGGCACAGGCTCTGCAGAACAATTCCACCACCGTTAAGAATGCACTGGAAACCTACGTTGCCAACAATGGCGGTACCGCAATGCCCCTGACCGGTGCCTACGGTAAGTCTCAGGCCAACAATCTGGATCTTGGCCTTTATATCATTGCCGAGACCAAGTGTCCTGAAATGGTCACTTCCACCTGCGCCCCCTTCTTCCTCAGCATCCCAATGAGTCCCGTTTCCGGTAGCAATGCCACCGATGGCAATACCCGTTGGCTCTACGATGTGACCATTTATCCGAAAAACCTGACCGGCATTCCTACCCTCACCAAAAGCCTGCGGGAAAATGTGAACGACACCGGCAAACACAAGGGCGCCACCAATGACGTCACCGATGGCTATGCCAACACCGGAACCGCTTCTGACGGCGACGTCATCGACTACCAGATCCTCTCCACGCTCGCCTCCATTACCAGCAAAAGTACCTACTACAGCGAGCTGGCGTTTATTGATACATTGTCTCCCGGTCTGAGCTATAACAAGAACGATATTCTCATTGAGTTCTTCTCCGATGCCGCCTGCACCAATTTGCTGGATAGCTGGGATGAGTCTAAGGGCTACTTCAAGGTATCCTATTCCAGCACCTCCAAGAACGAGTCCGTTATGACCATTGAAATGACCGCTCAGGGCCTGAATGAAATCAACACCAACAAGCGCGTTTACACCGGTGCCTCCATGATAAACTCCGGTTACTCCGACTGCACCGTCCGTATCACTTACAAGGCTACCATGCACTCTGATGATTCCGTTGTTTACGGCAATTCCGGTAATCCCAACGAGGTCGTCATGCTTTGGAAGCGTTCCTCCCAGGATTACTACGACACGCTGGTTGACGATGCGCACATTTTCACCTATGCCGTAGAGCTGGTAAAGCTCTTCTCCGACGCCAAGGGCGACTATGCCAACGTTGAATTCATCATGCAGAATGATTCCGATAAGTACTATGTCAAGGCGGAGCTGAACAAAGACGAGGGTGTCTACTATGTGGTCGGCCATGTAGCCGACAAGAAAGACGCTACGCACTTCATTCCCGTCAAGAACGCTGACGGTGAGGGGCTGGTCATTGTCAAGGGATTGGAGGACGATGCTTATACTGTAACTGAAGTCCGAACCGATAATGGCTATACGCTGCTCAAGGACAACATCAAAATCGTCATTTCTCAGGTCGAAGCCACGGAACTGTGTGACATCTACTCCTCCGACCTGCTGGGGCTGGTTCAGAACGATCCCCGGTATGCAGCCATTATCAAAGACACCGGCAACCTCAAGAATATGCCTCAGCCCCATCTGGAGCACCACCTGCTGACCGCATCCGCCACTGTCGACAGCAAGAATGTCAACATGCTGGACGATGACGGCAGTGCAAATGCCATCGTTCCTCTGAAAGTCATCAATACCCGCGGTTTTGATTTGCCGCAGACCGGCGATTCCGGCACTATGGCATTCAGTATCATCGGCATCCTGCTGATGGCCTGCGCAGCCGTTGTCATCGTGATGGTTTTCCGGAAGAAGTGTAATTCCAACTAAGCGCAGATAACGGAGGGGAACCAGCGTCCCCTCCGTTTCCGTCCTATGGTTCATAAGCTATAACTGATGAACTGGCTTTTCCTTCCCGTCTCTACACCTATAAAGGAAAGGATTTTGACATCTTTATGCCGAAAAAAGTTCCGAAATCCATCCGTCTCTCTTCCAAAGCGCGTAAGAAGCTCACAATCGCCTGCGCCATACTGGTATTTTTGTTTGCCCTCGGGATCACTTTGTATCCGCTGATCAGCAACTGGTATAACAGCCGGCACCAGTCTGAGATCCATACACAGTATCTGGAAGTGCTGCGGCAGGTCGACAACTCTGAGATCATTCTGGCCGAACGTTATGCAAATGAGTATAACACAGCCATCGCCCCCGGCACACAGCTCAGTGATGCATTCTCCAAAGAGGCACTGCTGTGGGCATCTGAGGACTACGAGAACCTGTTGAATCTGGCAGGTGATGGGATCATGGGCTATATTGAAATTCCCATGATTCAGGTAAATCTGCCAATCTATCATGGTACTGATTCAAAAACTCTGGATATCGGCGTTGGCCATCTTCTTGGCAGTTCTCTGCCGGTCGGCGGCAAAGGTACGCACACCGTCCTGACGGGGCATTCCGGTATGGCCACACAGAAGATGTTTTCCGATCTGGACAAACTGGAGCTGGGCGATGTGTTCTACCTGCAGGTATTGGACGAAACCCTTGCTTATCAGGTGGATGCCATCCATACCGTCCTGCCTTACGATACCTCTTTCCTCGGAATCACCGAGGGTGAGGACTATTGCACGCTGGTCACCTGCACCCCCTTTGGCATCAATACCCACCGCCTGCTCGTTCGCGGGACACGCATCCCCTACGAGGAGGCCGAAGTCATCACCGCAGAGAAACTGCAGGTGGAAGATACCCCCGCATCCACTTGGGAACAGCAGTATATCAAAGGCATCCTGCTTGGCATCGCAACTGTTGCTGTAATTTTAGTCTTCTGCATCTGGGGCAGCCATTGCCAGAAGCGCAGACGCCGTAGAAAAACACGTCAGCGTGAGCAATTCCGGCCGAGAAAGCGAGGCAAGTATGAAAAAGCTTAAATACCTTGTACTTATCCTTATGATCCTTGTTTTTCTTTCCGGTCTGGGAGTTCTCCTATACCCATATATTCGAGGATATCTGGTCGACCGGCAAATCGAACGGACCGCTGAGGAATTCCTGAGTCGCGTTGAAACTGACCCAATTTCACCATACCCATCTGAAAGTCAGTTGGATCAGGATACGCCTTCAGATTCGCCGGAACCTACCGAGCCGGATACCTATACTGACTTATGGCGGGATATGGTCGATTACAATAAAGAAATCTATATCAATGGCCAAAAAGGGCTGGATTGCAAACTTGCGTATGAAGACCCCAGTTTCGTTCTGGCTGACTACGGTCTGGAAAGCGAAGTCTTTGCCGTGATTTCTATCCCCGCCTTGGAGCTGGAGATGCCGGTGTTTCTGGGCGCAAACTACCGTCACATGGCCGATGGTGCTGCTCTCCTAGGTCAAACCAGTATCCCCATCGGAGGAAAGAACACAAATTGTATCATTGCCGGCCATCGGGGATGGGGCGGTGCCTCCTACTTCCGGTATGTGGATAAGCTGCAGCCCGGCGACGAGGTCATCATTACGAACCTTTGGGAAGCGCTCCAGTATAGGGTGGCCGAAATCCAGATCATCCAGCCAAACGAAGTTGAGCAGATCCTGATCAAGCCCGGTCAGGAACTTGTCACTCTGCTGACCTGCCACCCTTACGCATCCGGAGGCAGACAGCGATATCTTGTGATCTGTGAAAGGGTAGATGAAAACAGTTAAACCATCACATTTTTTACTGACTATAAATAACGGAGGTACTCACATGAAAACGAAAATTATGAAGTGTCTGGCGCTTGTCCTGGCAATGACCTGCATTCTGTGCTTCCCCACCCCTGCATCTGCGACCGCCCAAGGTACTGACGGTACCGAGCTGGAAGTGGTTCAGCCTGAAAAGCTGGAGATTCAGCTGGGCGAAAGCTGGGCCGGTGTTGCGTTTGAACTGAAAACCGATGCCGGCATGTACCCTGGGGTGATTCCCGTTGGCGAAGATGGCATCCTGCGTCTGGAAATCGGCGGCAGCACCAGCTACATTCTCACCTGCGTGAACTCTGAAGTCGAAACACCCGATCCTGATGCAGTACAGCATACAGAAGGAGTTTCCGAATTGGAAAATACAGCTGATACCATACCCACCGAGGATACGGAAGCGACTGCGTATCCTGAGGAGGGTACCGTTCCAGTCGAACCCGATATGGCTGATGGCACCGTCTCCGGCATTCCCGTCGCACATCTGGCACTGTTTGGCGGCGGTCTGATCGTTGCTGTTGCTGCCCTTGTCGACATCCATATCTTCCAGAAGCGCCGTGAGGGTAGCTGCGCTGAGGACGATGATGAAAATGACGAAATCTGAGCCTGAAATGGGTATGGGAAGCAGGAAATTGTGTGATAAGTAGAACTTTTTTCATTCGTTTCCCAAACCATTGACTATCTGAAACCCGGGTGCTACAATGCAAGTGTGGCAGGGGCTTGCACCCAGGCTTTCGATCCGCCGGAAGAGCTCCCGGCGTTTGACGCACCCGGGTGGGTAGCGGAATCGTTACGGACTTAGCGTTGTTATAGCGGTCCCTCAATGGTGCAAGCCAATTAAACATGATTACCGGAAGGTTGCTTACTTTAGGCCTCGGTCGGATCCGACCCCATCGAGCGTGCTTTAGTATTGCTTCCTTCCGGTATTTTTTAATTTTACGGAGGTATATCACAATGAAACCTAAAAACAAACGAAAGGGAATCGACAGAACCGCCCCTCGCTGCCCCTACTGCGGCAGCCATACCATTCTGAGAAGTGCCGACGGCATCTACCGGGAAAATACACGCAACGACATGCTCTACGTGTGCAAGAACTACCCTGCGTGCGACTCCTATGTCCGTGTCCAGCGCGGCACCAAGATCCCCCTTGGCACTGTAGCGAACCGGGAACTGCGGGAACTGCGGGCGGAAGCGCACCGCCAGTTCGACAAATTATACAAGCACGGCTATATGAGCAAGCACGATGCCTACCAGTGGCTCGGAGGTGTCCTTGGCGTTTCTGCCAAACAGGCGCACATTGCCCAGCTCAGTCTGTTGTCCTGTAATCTGGTCATTCGGGAAGCCAAGAAGCAGGTCAATTGGTACCATGCGCGTAAAATGGCTGCTCCGCAGCAGACTCAGGAAGGGGATGTGCAGGCATCATGACACCGGAGCAGCAGAAAATCGTGGAAGCGAATATGGGTCTGGTGGGGAAGGTCATCAAGGAGAAGGTCCGTCGACTTGGTCAACCCGGTACCCCCAGTTATGAAGACCTATTCCAAACTGGTTGTGTCGGTCTGTGCAAGGCTGCCATGACAGACAAAGGCGGCTGCTTTTCAACTTATGCGTATAGACTGATCTGGAACGAGATCTGCGATGAATTGATCCGAAACACCAGACTGGTTCTGAACGAGCAGTCTACAGATACAGTCGACGTTCTTTCCGAAGCTGCGTCTGCGCATCCGGATCCTTTGACAACCTCCGACCTGCGTCATACCATTGGGCAGGCAAAAGCAAAGGCTCAGGGAGGGACAGCAAGAGGCATCCAATGCCTTGAGTTGACGGTTCAGGGATACACCAGCAAGGAGATCGGCACCATCGTAGGTGCCGATCCCGGTACTGTCCGAATGTGGATGACCAGAGCAAGGAAGTACCTCAAGGGTCTTCCAGAACTGCGGGCATTGGGATACCCGGAGGCCGTATGAGAAAATCAATATGGCAGAGGGTCAAGCCATGGTGTGTACCACTGGTCTTGACCCTCTTAATATATATCATGCTGCGCTCTGTTTTTCTGATTGGCTATGTTCCTTCCGCTTCCATGGAACCCACTTTGCATGAGGGGAGCTTCATCCTCGGCCTGAGGCTATATAGCGAGCCGAAAGTGGGAGACATCATCATTTTTGAGAAAGATGGTGTTTTGCTGGTAAAGCGAATTGCTGCCTGCCCGGGTGATTCGGTAGATCTGTCACAGCTGGAATATATGATGTCCACCCCAATCCCGGTTTGGGAGGAGGCAGTGCTGACCGTACCGGATGGGTGTTATTTCGTTCTCGGCGACAACGCCCAGAATTCCTGGGACTCACGCTATTGGGAGCAGCCGTATGTTCCCAGCCAGCAGATTGTTGCAAAGCTGATAAATTCATTTTACCATTGTTCAGACAAATAGCAGAGGGAGTTTTACGCATCATTTATGCTGTTAAGAGCATAGTATAGTTTCCCATCGAAATCCTTTAATTCAAAACGCTGAAACATCTCATTGCCATCAACATCTTCGTAGTTGACATTGAACCATGTAGGAACACCTTGGTCATTACGCTCGTATTCGTCAGTCAACACTGCCATCTGCTTTGGCCATTTCTTCGCATCAACTGAGTCGTAATATGCGCAGTGAACGTATTGTATCTCATTGCACTTCAGAAGTGGAGTGATGTACTTGTCAAATACAATCATATGCTTAATGGGAAATCTATTGACATTCTCAACACTAATTTTCACATTTTTGTGAATGGGGTTCGTAGCTTTATCATATAAGCTAAATGCCTCAGCCGTTCCATCCAACTGCATATCTATAGAAACTATTTTAACAGAGAAAATTGGCTGTATCTCTTTCTTCCTATTTTCAGCATCCTTTCTTTCATTCAATTCACTATAATAAATGCTCTGAAATATCGCAATCAAGCTTACAATTACAGTACCAATAAAAGACAGATAAGCTCCTAAAAATGAGAGCCAATCACTCTTTTCTAGGCCTGTCCCAACAGGGAAAATACCATTCTCCTTGAATACAAGGTAGATAATGACATAGACGATAGCAGAAAAAGCAACTATAGCAATAATAGGCATCTTGTATTTTGACCAAAATGTTAGCTTTTTTCTTTTTTGTTTACTCATAATAAATTACCTCTCACGCCTTAATATACCGTGCCGCCCGCCCCGCACCGATCCGCTTTATTGATCCAGTTTTAACCATGGCACCGAGCACGGCCTCAACAGTTGTGGGACTGACATCGGGGAGAATCTTGCAAATTTCGGCTTTAGAAATTGGAGTAAGGTTATTCAGAACAGTCGCTTCCACACGAGCCTTCTTCGTGACCTTCTTACCGTGTACCACTGCAAACCGCTTGTCCAGTTCCTTATAGCACATATAGAGCGTGGACAGGAAATTCTCAACAAATGGGAAATAGGAGTTTTCTCCCGCTTCCCACCCAACCGAGGATTGCCGCAGAGCCTCGTAATAATATGCTTTGTAGTTGTTGATCTGTTCCTCAAAGGACACATATTTTCCTGCGTCAAAGCCGTTTTTATATAACAGCAGCAGCGAGAGCAAACGGGACATTCTGCCGTTGCCATCCCGGAACGGATGGATGCAGAGAAAGTCCAGAATCACGCAGGGGATCAAAAGAAGCTGATTGATATTCGCATCGCTTCGGGCATCCAGATAGGCAAGCTCTAACTGCTCCATCGCTTTCGGCGTTTCACTTGCAGGCGTAGGCCGGAAACGGACACGACGGTTTCCGTCTGCGTCAATTTCCAAAATTACATTGTCATCCGTCTTATACTGTCCGCCGTACTCGTAGCCTGCAAAGCTCATCATCATTTCGTGCAATCGCAGGACGTCGCTCCGGCGAAAATCAATATGCGCATAACCCAAATGGATTGCATTCAGAGCATCTCTGTAGCCAGCAATCTCTGCCTCGTTGTGGTTCAGCGGGGCACTATTCTGATTGACAATAGCGGCAATACGCTCGTCGCTGGTCACAATGCCCTCAATAGCATTAGAACTTTTGATAGACTGCACCTTAGCGACAGCTTCCAGTTCTGTAAAAATCTGCGTATATTCGTCCTTGCGCACCCCCGCCATTGTTTTCAGCGCTGCAATGTTGGAAGTGAGGTTCACAAGATTTGCTGGCAGCAAACCATTATTCAAAAAGGAGTAGTCAAATTTTCTCATACAGCACCAGCCTTTCTGCATATAATTATATCATATTATATGCAGAATAGCAAGGTTCTGTCCCGGATTATCTGCATATACATTTTCAAAATATGTGCAGATATAGGTTCGGAATAGGCAACAATATAAGAAAACAGTGCAATTCTACCGTACTGGCTACACTAGATTGCTTTGACTTATGATATAATCCTCGCCCGGCTCCGCGCCAAGCGGGCTAACGGCAGAGTCCCGACTTAGTACTCCGCCGAAATTTGTTTTGGGGTATCTTATCACACTTTTTCAACAGATGGAAGCTCGTACATCCAAGATGCCCCATGTTCAGGAAAATGTAAGACGGTAAACTCCGATATCTACTTAAACTGCCGTCTAGACTAAACAGCAAATTCTAGTTACTGAGGTTGTTAATTTGCCCGAATAGGTGGTCGTTGAGCGCTTATACTTTGCGTGAAAATGGGTTTGAACAACCATACCTTCCTTCATCGATGTCGTGTTTGACATCTTCTAAGGAATCATAGATTCGCTCGCCATACATACAATGGAAATTACCATTTGCAACGATTGAAGTAACGACAATCTGTTTGGGGCGCTCATTTTGCTTGGAATAACTATCTTGCACGGGACGCTCATTGTATTGAATCATGTATTCTTTGTAAAATGTAATCATGTGAAAAACTCCTTTTGTCATTAGATCGTTAATCAAAGTCGCATCCGAAATCACGGATGGTTTTCAGGGCGGGCAGAGCGTTCCCGTCGTAGTCGAACAATGCCTGATTGGCCCATTCGTTGCCGCCGGGGCCTTGTTCTCCGGTGTAGGCCAGTGCGGCTTCGTTCGCCCAGCCGCAGCGGGGGACGGGCAGCCACGCAGGCTCCCAATAGACGAAGCCCTTGCCCCGGTTTTCGGGAACGTCCCGGATCAACTTCATGATGTCAAGCATGAATGTGCTCTGCCCCTCCGGGGTCATGGGATAGGGAACCTTTTCCGCCAGCTCCCGCTTGGTGGCCATGCCCTTCCGCTCCTCCGACGCCAGCTTTTCGTAGGAGGCGTAATCCTCCAGCGTAAAGCCCGTGGATACCTCGGCCACGATCATGTCCTTGTGATACCGCAGCGCAAGATCCTGCATGTTGTTTCGCAGGTCGTCCATGGTGCCGTGCCAGAAGGGGTAGTAGCTCAGCCCGATATAATCAAAATCCTTGCCGCCGCTGGCAAAATAGCTGTCGAACCACGTCCGGTACAGCGTATTGTTGCCGCCGTTGTCCAGATGCAGCATGATCTTTACCCCCGGCGCGGCGTCCCGGACGGCCTGAATGCCCGCGTTCAGGAACAGCACGATGTTTTCAAAATTGGGCGTCCTGCCGTAAGGCCACAGCAGCCCGTTGGACAGCTCATTCCCCACCGCCGTGATGGTGGGAAGCAGGCCGCTGCTTGCCAACGTGGTCATTACGGAAAATGTAAAATCATAGACGGCTCCGGCCAGCGCCTTCGGCTCCATTCCCCGCCAGCTTTTGGGAATGGTCTGCTTGCCGGGGTCTGCCCAGAAATCGCTGTAGTGGAGATCCAGCATCCAATCGACCCCGGCGGCTTTTAAGCGCTTTGCCATCGCCACGGTTCGCGGCAGGTCGTTGGTGCCTGCGCCGTAGGGAACGCCGTCTTCGCTGTAGGGGTCGTTCCACAGCCGCAGCCGTACCAGATTCATGCCGTAGCTTTTCAGAATGGAAACGGCGTCGCCGGGCTTGCCGTTATCATAGAATTTCCCGCCGCAGCGTTCCACTTCTGGCAGCGTGGACAAATCCATTCCTTTGATAAATGTATTCATAGGCGAACCTCGTTTTATATCTGCTCTGCCATATGAACTGGCAGAGGAATCTTCTTTTTCAGGAAAAGCAGCGGCTGACAGCGTCAGCCGCTGCTCTGCGGTGGATGGTTATTCGGAAAAATCCTCGAAATCGGTAAAGCGCTTCATCATGTCCTTATAACGGACGCGAACCATTTCGTTCATTTTAAGAACCTGTTCCTCCGTGCCGAAAAACTGGCAGCGGATGCAGTAGAACTCCTGTTTCTCGCTGTCATAGAACATGTCAATGTCCAAATCCCGCATAAAGCAGGAGGGGCAGCGGTAGTTCAGTCTGCCTTTCGTAGATTGAGCCATGTGGTGAAGACCTCCTTCTGCTGAAGTTTTCCGGTATAGCTCAGGGTAAACATGGGGCTGAAGGCGTAGCCCTCTTTGATATAGCCCTTCTTCTCCCGGCCGTCGCAGGTCATGCTGACCAGCGTGTCGATGGGAGGCAGCTTGCACCAGACCTCGCCGGCATTGTCCGCAGCCAGTTCCCGGCACTTGTACTCGTAGGGGATGGCCTGCCCATCCACGCCCAGAGTCAGGCTGGACATATCCTCGGTGTACTCAGTGGTGCCGTAGCAGCCGACCATGTATTCGTTGATGGTCACATCCGCGTCAGGGTCGGACATGGAAAGAATGTTCCGGTCGATGCGGATATTGCTTTCGCCCTCGGCAAAGGTGATGACCGTCTGGAGCTTCACCGTCAGGTCGGAGAATACGATCTCCACCGGATCCAGCGTCAGGATGCGGCTTCTGCCCTCCTGAGAGAAATGCGCCTTGGTGCGGCACAGGCACAGATCCACTTCCTCGCCGTTGTGGCAGATTTTGGCACTGCGGATGGTTCCTTCCCCAGCGTAATGGGTAAAGTAACCGGCGCGGTACTTTTCCTGCATCAGGAAGGGGTAGCTCGCGTCCTGCACATGAGGCGTGCCAATGCCCACAGGCCAATGCAGCTTTGCCACATATGGCCGCAGATCAAAAATCGCGCCGCCCTGATCCATGTTCACGCCTGCGCGCATATAGGGGTCGCAGTACCAGAACAGCTGCTTGTTGCTGCCGTAGAGAATATCCCGCCACAGCGCGCACTCCGGCTCGGTGTAGGTCTTCTTTTCCCGGTAGTAATCGGCAAATTCGGACATGGTCATATCCACCAGCTTGCCCTCTTTTTTCAGCTGGCCGTAGTAAGCGCAGCCATCCCAATAGGACTTTTTCAGCAGCTCATAGGGCGCTTCCCAGCGTCCCATTTTGTTCATCCAGCCGGGGCCGACAAACATCATGTTGTAGGCGTAGCCGTTGTTGTACTTGGACAGACTGCGGTACTGGTCGATCAGATTGTACAGGTAGGGATATTCCCATGTTTTCGTATCATAGATCATACCGCGAAGCACATTCTGGGGGTGGGTGCCGAAGTTGGAGCCGTTGCCGTCATAGCAGGCCAGCAGGTCGCGGCTCAGGTGCGGAATGGCGACAATGCCGGAATCCTCGTCCTCGTTGGCCGCTGGCGCGTGGGTGTTGGCCTTGGAGGGGATCCATGGCGCCCATGGGCCGCCGTCCATGAAAGTATACCATGAATTATTGCAGGTGTGGTAGGCTTTGGGGCCTTCCTCCCAGCAGGTGGCAACGGCGCATTTTACGCTGGGGTATTCCGCCTTGATGAAGTTGATCAGATCGGCGTCCAGATAGTAAGAGCCCGTGGATTCCGGGTAAAATCCGAACTTCTCATAGAATTTGCCGAACACATCCCGGACGATGGCCTTCTTGTCCTCCATGGAGAACATCCAGATGCAGAAATCCTTCGTCTTGTATTTCTCCCGGAACTGCTCGCAGGGCAACCCCAGCAGGCTCAGGGCGATCTCGTCGCCATAGACCGCATGATGCTCCTTGGCCAGCGCCACAGCCTCGTCATTGAACAGGCTGGCGTAGGTCATCTGAATGGTGGTTTTCAGGCCGTTTTCATGGGCGCACTGTTGCTGGAGCTTGAAAATGTCCAGACTTTCGGTCAGCAGCGCCTTACGGCCGATATTCTCCGTCTGACCGTGCCCTGTGACCTTTTCGGCATACTCAGGCACCATTTCAGGCCGGTGGATGATATTTATAACAAACGTCGACATATAGCTGATCCTTTCATCATAGATTTCTCCCTGCGCCCTGTTCCACGTTCATATTGCATTTTACAGAATTTCCGGCTTAATTGGAGAAATGACTGCTCTCTGTCACTCAACTTTTCTCAGAATAGCCATATCGAGGTTGCACCAATCATCAGCACCGGCAACAGTATAGACCCCGATTTCCAAAGTGTTGTTGGTAACAACTATTTCATCGATGGTAAAGATGTTCCAGTTAATATCACTTGTAGTAATAGTAGTGGTCAGTTCATCCCCTCCATAATTCTTCGCATACAACTGGAGCACATCCTGATCCCCATTGGTCTTTGCCCAAATTGAGAATTGATACGTACCGTTGGGAAGATTTGTAAATGTCTTATATACAGAGCAGGAGTAGGCAGAATCATCCCAGAATGTCAGCTTATAATCACCATCATATGCATAACCATATTCCGTCTTTACAGTCCCCGTATCTGAGGAGTCGCTAAGCCATACATTCCAGTCGGCGGGAGTGGTTGTAACGCCATCATTTTCAAAACTGATATTTGATAGCAGATTCTCCGCAGGTTGATTCAGCACCTTGATAGAAGACAATGCATTGCCATTAAAATCGAACAACGTCATATTGTCCCAGGTATTACATGGGGTGTAGGTATCATTCTTGTATGCAACGCCTGCATCCGTTGCATAAGTTCCATTCTCTACCGGCAGCCATTCGGGTTCCCAGTAAAAATAACCAAGCCCCTTATCATTAGGAACATTAAGAATGACGGATTCCAGATCGTTCATGAAAGCAAATTGTCCTTCAACCGTTGCAGGATATCCACCGACTTCTTCATCTCCACTGATAAATACATTGCCGACACCATCACCATCTTCTGTTGTCCATGCATATGCAGTTTCAACAATACATACCTCTTTGCCATAAGTGGAAGCCAAATAGTTTATGTTATACTGCAAGCCCTCCATGGTCCCGTGCCACATCGGATAATAGGAAAGGCCAAACACATCAAAGTCCAGATTGGGGGAGGCCGTCAGCAATCCGCCAAAGAACCATGTATAGAGAGAGTTCTGACCTCCCATATCCAAATGCAGGATGATTTTGGTATTGGATGCAGAGGATGCTCTAACACCAGCAATCGCAGATTCCAGGAGTCCGGCAAGATTGGAAAAATCCTCATTTCCGTTGCCAACCTTGCCATCATCATGAAGTATGCCCGTGGATATCTCATTGCCAACCTGAACCATTTCAGGAACAATGCCTGCCGCCGCAAAGTTGTTCAGCGTGTCTTTCATGTAGTTGTACAATGTAGTCTTCAGTTCGGAGTAAGACAGATCTTTCCATGCCTTGGGTTTAATCTGGTTGGCAGGGTCTGTCCAGAAGTCACTCAGGTGGAAATCAATCAACACTCCCATTCCGAGGTTTTTTGCCCGCCTTGCCAGCGCCAAAGTGGTTGCATAATCATTATTACCACCACCATAAGGATTTCCGTTTTCGTCGTATGGATCTACCCATAATTTCAGCCGCACATAGTTAGCGCCATTATTTTTCAAAATCGTGAGGGCATCGCTCTCTACGTTATTTTGATAATAACGTGCGCCAAGGTCTTCCAGCATATCGAGAGTGGATACATCTACGCCTCGGACAAAGTTGTCAGTGTCAACTGCTCCCGTAATTGTGGTCGCAAACACCGTCAAGCCAGAGCAAATCATGGAAAGAATCAGAACACATGAAATTACAGATGCGAATAATCTCTTCATTTTCGTAATAGCCCCTTTCAAATAGTTGGTTTGTCTACTTATCATCCTTTGACGCCTCCGGAAACGAGTCCACTCTGGATATATTTCTGCAAGCACATAAAGACGATCATTATGGGGATAGACGACAGAACCGCCGCGGCAGAAAATGTTGTCCAATGTGCGGCAAACTGGTCACTGATAAACGTCTGGAGTCCCAGTGCGAGGGTCATCTTGCCCGGAGTCTGCAAAAAGATCGATGTTATCACATACTCGCTGTAAGTTGCGATAAAGGAGAACAGGAAAATAACCGCCAGCTGCGGCGCTGCCAACGGCAGAATGATTTTCCGGAACACCTGAAAATGCGTTGCACCATCTACCATGGCCGCCTCGTCAAGTTCCTTCGGCAAGCCATCCATGTAGGATTTCAGCAGCCAGATATTATATGCACTTCCCCCGGCAAGCACAAAAATAAGCGCTGCATTGCTGTCCACCAATCCAAATTCGTATATCAGAATGTAATAGCCAGCCACAGCCATGCTGCTCGGAAAAACCTGAAGGACAAGCAAGGACATCAGTCCGTACTTTCTTCCCGTAAAGCGAAGCCGCGAAAAGGCATATGCCGCGAGAGACGTCATAGCCAGCTGGATCGCTGCCACGATCAGGCACAGCTTCACAGAATTCCACGTCCAGAGCATGAAATTCGTTTCCTGAAAAAGGCTGGTATAATGTTCAATACTGAATTTCTTGGGAAACAACGATGATAGGAAGAAACTGTCTCCCGCCGAAAAGGAGGACATAACGATCCACAGAACCGGGAACAGAACGATTATAATGGTGACCCATATTACTACCCTGCCCATCCAAAGCATTCTTGCTTCATGAGGTGACATTTTCCGATTCATATCAGTCAACCTCCTTGAACGCGCCCGACATGCGCATATTGATCAGCGTAAATGTTCCCACAATGAGGAATATCAGCACGCTGAAAGTCGCAGACAGTTCATACCGGTTCGACCATGTTGTCATCTTGTACGTTGTGCTTGCCAATATATCCGTATAACCCGCAAACTGATTGTCCACACGTGCCGGACCGCCCTGCGTAATCATGTAGATGTTTCCAAAGTTGTTAAAATTGGCAGCAAACGTTGAGATGACCAGCGGGATCGACAGCTTGGTCACCAGCGGGAGTGTGATCGTTCTGAAACACTGGAATCTGGACGCGCCATCGATTTTGGCTGCCTCATAGTAGTCATTCGGGATCGCCTGAAGTCCGCCGAGACAGACATTCATCATATAGGGAAACCCGAGCCAGACATTCACAATAATGATACCGATCCGCGCCCAGAGTGCGTCCGTCATCCATGGGATATTGGCTGTAATACCGAGCGCATGAAGCAGGTTATTGATACCGCCATACTGCTCGTTCAAAAGCCCCTGCCACGCCAGAATCGCAATGGTAGAGGGAAGTGCCCATGGAACGATCAGGATGGTTTTATAGACCTTTGATTCCTTCATTTTTGGATTATTCAAAAGGATCGCAAGGCCGAGTCCCATAGTATAGGATCCCAGTGTACTGAGCACGGCAAAGCACACCGTCCAGCCCAGCACCGGGAAAAAGACATCTTTCAGGCTTCCGGAAAAGACCGTGAGGTAATTCTGAAACGCAATGAACGTAAAATCGTTCAGGTGATACATGTTGTAATTGGTAAAAGAAATTACAATCGTATAAATGATTGGAATGCAGGTCACGATCAGAATGGAAACCAGAGCCGGAAGCAAATATGGAATTGCTTTTGCGTTGTCTTTTCTCCTCATGGTATCACTACTTTCCGGCGTTCATCAGGTCAACAGCTTCCTTCAGCTGCTTTACCATATTTTCAGCGGCAGCCTCAGGAGACAGCTCCCCAGTCCACATTGAGCGGATGTTGTTGGTGTGAATAGACCATAGCTGACCCATTTCGGATACGGTGGGCATTGGTTCACCATTCTGTATCTGCGCAATAAACGCTTTAGAATAGGCGTTGCTCTGGATGGTTTCCTCCGCCTGATCGGTCAGTTTTGCGGGAATCCGGTCTCCGGACTCATACATTCCTATCGCGCCGTGATCAATCAGGTACATGATAAATTCCCATGCCTTCTCCTGACTGTCGCTTTCGTTGCTCACAAAGCAAACCTGTGTCCCCACGGGAGTAATAAACGGTTGGCCATGAAAGGTGGGCATCTGTGCAACGGCAAAGGGCGTTCCTGCGGAGGTAAATCCGTCGATATCCCAAGGGCCGCCAATATAATAAGCAGTCTGACCGTTCTGGAAATTACTTCTGGCAATGTCTGCGGTAACATCCGCAGATACAAGGCCATATTCATTACAGAGCGCATTTATAAATTCATACGCCTGAACGGCGCCTTCGTTTGCCAAACCAATGTCCGTAACGTCATAGGAACCATTTTCGTACTTAAAAATATAGCCGCCGCACGCCCGTACAAATCCGAGATCATAGTAAATGCTGGTAGCATCGAACTGAACTCCGCCAACCTCCGCCGCACCTGCAACCAGTTCTTCCCACGTTGCCGGTACCTGATCTACCAGATCGGTATTGTAGAAGAGGGCGGTCGTTTCAACAGAAAGCGGCGCGGCATAGCGGACACCGCTGACGTAGCACGCCTGAATTGCCGCATCAGCAAAATCCTCGTCTGCGTAAAGGTCTGCGGGAACTTCTGCCGCCAGACCTGCGTTGACATAATCGGCAAGCTGGTCATTGGGGATTCCCACAACCGCATCGGGACCATCCTCGCTCTTGATTGCCTGCGCAAATTTCTGGACGGACGGAGACTGATGAATCACTTCCACCTGATATCCATTGGCAGTCCCCCACTCGTCCGCATAGGACTGAATGGTTTCTGCCTCTACACTCATGTTGGTCCAGATGGTCAGCTTCGTATCCGGTTCTTTGGAGGAACCGCATCCGGATAACGCCAGCGCCATGACCAGAGCCGTCAGAACAGACGCTATTGTCCTTTTCATTCCTTTACCTCCTACATTTGTTTTAAGTTCAGCAATGCCGCATTCGCATTCCCGTCCCGGTCAAAAAGCGCTTGATTTGCCATCGAATTGCCCGCCTCAACCTGATCGTTCATATAGGCGCAGCCATTCGCATTCGCCCATGTACAGGCCGGGATGGGCAGCCATGCAGGCTCCCAGTAAAATACCCCTATTCCGTGTCCCCCGGACACACTCCGGACGGTTTCAAACAAATCACGGAGGAATTGCATCTGACCCGCTTCTGTCGCAGGATATCCGGTATTTTTTTCAAGCTCCTGTGTGAACACGAGCCCCGTACAGCCAAGCGTGTCCGTTGTGTACCCAATGGAGGTTTCGGCGATCATGACATCCTTACCATATTTTTGACTTACCCGATTCATATTGTCAAGAAGAAGGTTGAGTCCTCCGTTCCAGTGTGGATAGTAAGACATACCGATGATGTCATAGTCAATGTCAAACGGCTCAATAGCGTCAAACCACCGTTCATACAGCTCGGCGTCTGTTCCGAAATCCAGATGCAGCACAATTCTTGCTTCAGGACATTCTTCTTTCACTGCGTAAATTCCGGCTTGTAAAAGACCTGCCATTGCCGCCAAGTTTTTGACATGTCCATCCGGCCATAGAAAACCGTTTGTGATCTCGTTCCCGACCTGAACCATTGCAGGAATGATACCGCGGTTTTTCAGATACTTGAGTATCTCACGGGTATGCAGATATACCGCTGCCTCAAGCTCTTTTCCAGTGAGAGATTTCCACGCCTTTGGCTTGATCTGCTTCGCGGGGTCTGCCCAGAAATCGCTGTACTGAAAGTCCAGAAGCACTTCCATCCCGCTGCTCTTTGCCCGCTGTGCCAGCTCCACTGTAGTCTGCAAATCATTATTTCCGCCGCCATAAGGTGCTCCGGACGCGTCATAGGGATCCGGCCAGATCCTGAGGCGTATCATGTCTGTTCCGCATTTTTTCAGGATGCGGAACAGATCATCCTGTTTTCCATCCAAATAGTAGGATGCACCGTGTGCCTCCAGCGCCTTTGCCATGGATACATCCATACCTTTGACAAAGCCCATAGATCACTCCTTGACCAAAGTGATGTTATCGATCGTACCCCAACCGCCGGGAGCAGTGGTCACACTCACGCCAATGGTAATTTCTCCATTCGCAACATCCAGATTGTCCAGTTCCGCGGCGTACCAATTAACGTAGCCATTCAATTCCGCGTCAGCCTTGTATGTCTTGCCGTTGATTACTGCGTAGAAGAAGACCTCTGCGTTCTCGTCCCCAGCGGCCTCGCCCTGAATATAACCGGTCAGCTTGTAGCTTCCTTTTTCCAGACCGGAAATGGTCTGTTCCGCAGTAAAGTTAACATTGCTGGAGCCTGAATAGAAGTGCAGAGACTGAACACCGTCGCAGCAATCCGTTTCACGGGTATAGATATCCAGTTCCTCAGTGGAATCGTCGATATTGGTAACAGTCCACCCTGTGAAATCCGCATCCTCAAAACTTCCATTCACAACATAGTTTCCATTTTCATCCGGTTCCGCTTTGGGGGCGCTGCCACAGGCAGCAAGAGACAGGATCATGCACAGGATAACCAAAATGGACAACAGCTTCTTTTTCATGACATATTCTCCTTTGTTGATGATAGTTAAACAATTTATCTCATTACAAGTAAATTATTTACTATTCAGAATATATCACTCATAACTCGTCTTGTCAATACAGCCGCGGCAGCCACAATAAAATTCGGCGGTTTACATTATAAGAGAAACTGTAATTTGTGCAAAACAGAAAAGGAGATGCAAAAACGCACCTCCTGCTATCCTGTTATATCAGCAGCTTTTCCGGAACACAGGCGTTCCATTTACGAAAATAGATTTCGTTATTTTTCCTCCGCTCAGGACTCTGTTCCGCAGCAGATCCAATGCGGTTTCGCAAATGATAGGAATGTCAATGTGAATTGTGGTCAGCGGCGGTGACAGATACTTTGCGATATTTACATCGTTAATGCTGAACACCGCCACTTGTTCCGGTACCTGAACGCCTGCCTCATTCAATGCCTGAAGGACGCCTACGGCCAGAGTATCGCTTGCAACACATAACGATGTGGGAATCGTCTCCTTGGTCAGAAGCTCTTTGCCCAAACGATAGCCTTCTTCCACAGTAAATTTGTCGGATATCAGAATATAATCTTCATTCAGGCAATTATAATAGCTGGCGCTTTGCCGGAAGGACCACTCACGGATATCCATAGAGGGCAACCCGGTATCAATGTTTCTGTCCGGGCCGCCAATAAAGCCTATTGTGCGGTGTCCCTTCTCCATAAAGTAGTCTACGATCTGGGTCACAAAAGAATCCATGTTGGGTCTTACCGCATCAAACAGCTTCTCGTCCGGAGAAGTTCCTATAAACACGCCTCTCTTGCATATTCTGTACAGCCTGTTGATTTCCTTCCTGTTCAGCCAACCCACCGCAACAAATGCGTTCAGATCCTTGGGTATGGCGTCCATCCCATCCTTTTTACTGTATACCGTAAGGTGAATATTCATTTTCCGCGCCTGCTTCAGAAGCTCATCCTTAACATTCTGGTAGAAGATATCCTCCAGCTCATCTTCCGCTTCTGTGAAGTACAGAAGCGCGACATTTTCTATTTTGGGAAAAATGATTCTCTTTTTATATCCCACTTTTTCAGCCGCGGCAAAAATTGCCGCCCGCGTTTCCGCACTGACAGAAATCCCTTCGTCATAGTTCAGCACTCTGGATACAGCAGCACTGGATACACCGACAATTTCCGCGATCTCCTTTATAGTAGCCATAAATACCTCCATTTCTGTTAATATATTTACATAAATTATTTACTTTGTCAAATACTTTGTTTTTTCTTTCCTGATTTGGTGGTATACACCAGCTTAGGGTGGCTCTGACGAGCCTCGCAAGCATGGAAACCTAGCCTAAAAAACGCCCATTTCTGCTATGAAGCTACAGCTCATGCAGAAATGGGTGTTCTTTCATTAGCGAGTCTTAAATCTACCCGCGACTCAAAGTAGCCTGTTTGACCTACAGGATAGTACGCATGGTTCCCAAGCTCTTTTCGGTATTTTCGTTTACAGTAGCCCCGTAAATCAGAAAATATCCGCCACTATTTCAGTAGCCGCACCTTGACGAATCGCATCTACATCCACCATAGATCGAATACGAATACTGTAGTTTCCGGGGAAATAGTCCCGGCACTCCGCAAAGTGGTAGAGCACGGTGCTGTTCTCCAGGAATGCCGCCTGGATCGTGCGGCCTTCATCTATCAAATATGCCGGAATGCAAGGCTGCAGATTTATTTGCACACCGTTTTCTGTGCGCAGAAACGGTTTTTGGCCGAACATCATGATTTGCCATATGCTCATAAACTCCGCCGTAGAACCGCTCAACCGCGCTACATATCCACGTCCGTGAAGCGCCTCCTCCGGATTCAGACTGCTCACCAGGAAGGAGCTGTTTTCCAATGTACTCCTTCCGTAGACAGCCGGATCTAAGAACGGAATCGCAGCCTGCCGCATTGTTTCCGAAAACTGTTCATACAATCCGCCGCGCAGCAGTTCCAACAAATATTTATATTCCATGTGCAGCCAGATGGAACCATTTTCCAGCCATCCCGGTGTAAACGCAGCCGCGCGCCCCAGCTCCAGCTCGGATATATCCAGTGCCTGATTGACGCGGTACATTCCAAGCTTGCCGTCAAACAGCTCGCTCCGGTGTACTGCCTCGAACAGTTTTTCGCGTTTCTGCTCACTTTCACATAGGCGCATATCCCGCACACTGGATTCCAGGAACAACGGCATATCACACTTTTCAAACGAAGGCGTTCCTTGATCCATTTTCACACGGTATCGGCAATAGGTCGGCATCACCCCGTTTTCTCCGCGGCATAGAGCAAGCCGCTGACCAAGGAAATTTGCCCATGTGTCCAGCATTTCAGCCAGCTGTTCCGCCTGGCAATCTGCATAGTCCCATGCTCCCTGCGTATAGACTTCTTCCCGGCAGTGCTCCAGCGCGGATTTGCTGCTGTTCCAAAAATCAACCAGCACCGTATTTCCCGTATACTCCGGAATATCCTCGACGCTCTGCTTTAGGCGCATCAGTAACATGTAATGGGGTCCCGGCAAAGAAACCTTTCCTCCATAGCGCCGAAGAGAAACTTTCAGAAACCGCAAATGCCGCAGCAGCTCCATAGCTTCCGTAACACTGGAACCAAACAGTGCGGGCAATCCGTTCAGCGCGTCATACCAGCCGGGTCTTCCGCCTTCCATTTCAATGCCGCATCCCCAGGCATCCAACGCCGCAAATTTCATTGCGCACATACAGACCAGCTTTTCCAGCAAAGTGGCTTTTACCAGATTCTCGGCCCCATCCCTACACCATTTTTCGCCCGGTGTCTCTTCCAAAAAGTGGTACTGCCGCAGTTCTCCACCCGACACACTATAGCGTTTTTCTCTGGGCAGTATTTGCGCCTGCGGCCGGTACCAGGGCAGTTCCATTTGCATCAGTTCCTGCTCCCGTTCCGGCCAGATACGCAGGAAGTCTTCAATCAGATCCAGGCCATAGCTCCAATGGTCTGTCCAATATCCCTCTCCGAAGTCCGCATCTGCTTTTACCGTTCCTTGCGCTATGCGGGCCATTCCCTCCTGTCTCCCATAGCGCAGCACATACTGCCCCGGTGTCATTGTCTCTCCACTGGCACTCTGTACCAGATCCGGTTTGATGACCAGGGGGTTATATCCGTCCGGCTGGATCAGGGAATAGAAGTCGGCAACATTTTTTCCGCCTACGAAAGGCGCAAACGATACATCACATCGTCTGTTTTGCCACACGTCCCGGAAATTCCCGTTTCCCTGAGAGAGCGGCTCCTGTGTCAGAGAGAAGTAATTGTAATCCCGTTCCAGATCCCCATGCTTACGGCTATACAGGTGAAAGGTATGTCCAGCCAGGCGTACCGGCTTGCCGCCGCGCAGGAAATTATCCAAATACGTCCTCTTGCAGTACTCATCAAATCGGGGATCTGCCGTGTCGCATGCAATTGGCGCACACAGTGTATCCACCATTGTTTCCGCTTCCGCAAGCTTTCTTGCAAACCATTCGGGCGATACCGCCTCTTCCAGCAGTTTCCCGCAGCCGCTGCCGGTTTTTCCGTGCCCCAGCAGTGTATAAACCGTTTTCTTCTCTCCCGGATTCAGTCGGAGCCGCGCACCTGAAAAGAAACACGGGAACAGATTTTGGCAGCGCTGGTGTGCCGAAATCAACTCCGGCAAATCCATCCGCGCAAATCCATGCGGATGGGCAAAGGAAGTATCCTGTCCGAAAACGGCTTCCGGGTCCCACAGGACAGGCAGTCGTTTTCCTTCCTCCACACAAGAAAATCCAAACGCAAAACCGGTGATCGGCTCGACCCGGGCACTATCCTCCAGGCTTGCCCGTACCCTGTATCGGGGGACGCCTGTTTCGCCTCCTACCGTTTCCATCCAGGCCCTTGCGGTCTGGGTCATGCATTTCAAATGCCAGTCTCCGATCCCATGGGGAACAATTGCCGGAAGTCCATCCAGTACCTCCAAATCCAATACGCCGTTGCCAGTATTTTCAATTGTCAGCGTCCTTGCCAGCGCTCCAACGCACGCATTCGGTAAAATAAAATACTGGACCTGGGCACGAACCGGGGCATCCGTTTCCCGGCACTGAAGCGTCAAGCTGTTTGCCCCAAGCAGCATCTGTTTGTCCCGTGCATTCACAAACAACTCCGACACATGCCCATGGTACTTCAAGAAAGTACGGAAGCCCTTCGTCTGGACATCCTGCCACGCTGTGTGCGCCGGCCGAAATTCCATGATCGGGTGATCCTTATCCTGCGTGCCAAAACTCGCAACGCCTTGCCCCCGATTTACGAAAAAGCACCATGCGGGGATACCATTCTCCCCCGCAATTCCTGGTAAAAAATCGGCAAATGCCGGTTGACTGTCATAGTCTTTTATGATATCGATCATTGTACTTTTCTCCCGAGCCAAGCTTCCACAATATGTATTTTCTCTTTGTCCAATGCTCCCATTTCAGAAGGCAGGATACGTCCATCCGCTATTGGCATATTGTCCAGCTCTGCCTTCACAATTGTATATTCGGAAGGCTCCAGGCGTTCCAACAATGTGTATACAATCTTGAATGCCTTTCCGCCAAACTTCAAAATAATGCTGGTTCGATTCCGCACATCAAACTGTTCCGGCAGCAGCTGAGGCCGCAGACACAGCGCTCCATTTTCCCCGCGGACGCCAAACATTTCCTGCACCACGCACAGCATCATCCAGGCTGCGGAGCCCGTCAGATACGGGTACATACCCCGGCCATCCGGGGCAAAGTATTCCGGGATCCCCGGATAGATCCTGCTCTTTTCAGAATCCAGCGCAAGTCTCCAAATTGGCTCTATGGCCGAAAAGCCCTCTCTGGCATACCCCCGGCTGTACAGCGCATATGCAAACATGACACTCATATGGCTGAACACCGCGCCGTTTTCCTTATGCCCGTAGGCAAAGGCCAGCATTCTGCCAATTTGGAAATCTTCTGGATTTAGCCGCGTATTCAGTCTGAATCCGCCTGCCTGCCGCGCATACAGTAGCCGCCTGGCCGCATGATAGATTTGAGGGATCTCCGATTTCGTTGCTACCCCGCCCAGGATTGTAAATACCTGTCCCGTCAGCATCATACGTTCTTGCCCCGGCGTCCCGCATTCCAGTGGAGTACCGTAATTATCATAGTAGCTGTTGAACCATCCGTCCTGCTCCGTCTGAATCCATGCCTTTTCCCGTATGATTGCTTTCAGCGTATCCGCACACAAGTCCAAATGCCGCACAATTTTGTCCAGCGGGATCTGAATCCGGTCATCATCAGGAATTTGGATGCACTGCGTGCAGAACCGATTCAGCTTCTCCCTGCGCGATGCGATGGAAGCCCAATTGTCCTCTTCCCCCAGCAGGATTGCAAAACGCTTTGGCAGGTCAATACTGCTGCATTTTCCGGTCTGCCGTAAAGTTTCCAGCATTTTCGCCAACAGCTCCATACTTCCGGCATAAGCGGATGTAAACGCACCGCTCTCCCCGCGTTGAGGTGCCATATCCAAAGCGTCGTTCCAATCCGCATCCCGAAGCCGAAGCAGACCATGTTCTCCCGCTTCGCAGAATGCGGTCAGCTGTTCCAACAGCATATGCTCTGCAACAGTTCCTGTGCAGCTTCTTTTTGCCTGGATGGCATCTCTCTGGGTCCCCCGCATTCCGAGACCATCCTGAAAAAAAGGTGCCACTCTCAGAAGGATCTCAATATCGCCTGTTTGTTGGATGTATTGCCAGATAGTCAGTACCGGCCAGTAACCGTGATCCATCCAGACTCGCTGAATTCCATTGCGATCCGCCTTGAATTCTCCCGGACGATTTCCAATGATGGTGGCATTCGTCCCGTCCAAACGGACTCCGCCAAAATAGGCGACCAGGTCATCCGCCACTGTCTCAGGCTCGCTCAAAAGCAGTCCCAGAGAATCCTGCCACAAGTCACGCCAGCCTCGTCCGCCCTTTCCGTAATCGTGATGAGGCAGGAACGAGCAGCCATAAATTCTACGCAGCGTTGGCTGAATTCCGATCCAGCGCAGAATATTGTCAAAGTCTGAATCACCCGTATGGGTGCGGATTGGATTCACCTGATCCCACCAGAGCTTTGTCTCTTCCAGGGAAATCCGGATTCTGTACAGGGAAAGCCAGACGGCGGCAATTTGCTCCGCAGCTGCCTTATCTTCCGCTGTACCCACAAGAATATCGTATTCCCGCTTTTCTCCCGGGCGTAACTCCGTCTCCGGGAAACGCAGCGCACCAATTGTTTCTTTTCCTGCCGTTTCACCACCAAGGGAATCACCAGGCAGCTCTTTGGCAACCCACTCCGGCATGATCAGGCTTCCTTCGCCTGTGTAACGATCCAGGTCCGCACAGACCGCTTCCGCAGATTTCCCGTCTTCCGTTATGCCAAATACAAAATAGCTTCGCTGATTGGGTGTGTGCCCACGCTCATCGAAGGAATAGGTCGGTGTGAGGATTACGCCTTCCTTCCGGCTTTCCGCTCGATTCAGCAGAGAGGTCACATGGCGGTGATCCCTCAGATTATCCGCACTGCGCCCATAGAGTGGGATTGCAGCTGTCGGTGTCAAGCGGAGGGTTTCTTCGCCGCAATTCTCCAATATTACCTGCATGATCTCCACCGTTCCGTTTGCGCTGGGGACCCAGCTGGTCACAGCTGCCCGCAATTGACGAGTCCGGTTTTCCCGCACAGTCCTATGCCACAGCAGCCCCGCTTCCACTATGCACTTCTCTTCCGCGGGCGTAAATTCCTCCGCAATCTGCGCGGCGCTCATTCCTGCTGCCGACCACAATTCGCCGTTTTCAAATCTACACCAAAAATTTCTCCCCGCCATGCCGGAACGCAGATCCTCTTCACTGGCCGGCGGCAGCACAAAACTGTTTTGGTCCCGCTTCAAGTCACCCTTTAATTCCGGCGTTATGCTTGCCATAACGCCGTTTTCTGCGGCAAGGGGAAAATAATTCAGCCTGTTTTTCTCCCCATGCTCTATCCGAAAGGACCCCATATCGTCCAGAAATCCGCTTCCCATTCCATACACCCCTTACTGGCTACTGTTTTTCATCTTCTCTGTGGATCCTGTATTTCTTTTGCTGGTATTCCACAGGTGTTGTACCTACCGCGTCCTTGAACGCCCGATAAAAGCTCTTATAGTTTTCATATCCAACCTGTGCGGCCACCTCGGCAATTGAGATGTCCGGTTGACGAAGCAGCTCTTTGGCCTTCTCCATCCGCGTATTCCGCAAATACTCAGAGAACGTTTTTCCTGTGTATTTGCTGAACATGGTAGAGAAATATGCATAATTCAGGGAAACCTCATTGGAAACCATTGCTAATGTAATAGGCTTCGGATAGTTTCTCCGGATATATTGAATTGCCAGCTCCATGACATATGTATCATTTCGGCTCTGCATATAGGTGTGTGCCAATTGATTCAGGGACAATAAACGCTCATTTACATTTACGAGATATTCCCGCATGGTTGCGAATGTAAGCGGTGACTTTACCCGTTCCAAGTCCACTGCTTCGCCGCCCGGAATGGAGAGCGCCGTCTGGCGCATTGCCCTATAGACGGTGTCGCAGAGCGCAAGCGTATAGCCAATACTGTATTGTACCAGCTTCTGACGGTCAAACAGCTCCGACAGCCGCTTTGTCAGCGCCTCGTCCGCCGCTGTTCCCGTCAGCTCCGTCATCTGTTCGATCTTCCGGTGCGGAACCGTGAAATCGGTTCGCATTCCCGCAATATCTTCCTGGCAGAGTACGTTCTTCCCGGGGTAAAGCAGCCTGTGAACATAGATATTCCGCACCTGCTGATACGCCGTTTTGAACGCATCCGCTTCTCTGCCCACCATTGTATACGCAATACATATTCCGTGAAAATCCTGCTCCAAATTCGGATAATACTTCCGAATATCCACAGGATACGGTGCCAAAACGATTATTTCTGACCTGTCCTCCATACAAAGGAATGGTCTTCCCAGCCTATTGCACAGAAGCGACGCATTCCGATTTTGCTCTTCCCCAATATATCCGGTTCCCGGGAAGCCAATCAACATCAGCGCACACGCCCCGGACAGGAACGGATACGTTCGCTTCATCTGCTCCAATATTCCCGCGTTTGACGATTCTCCCCGCAAGTAATTCACAAACAGAGAGTACGAGGTATTCACAATGGTCGCCCGCCTTGCGTTGGCAGACTGCCAGGCCTTCTCCACAACCCGGTACAGCTCCTGCTTATCCACCGGCTTCAAAAGGTAGGCGCTTGCGCCGTATTCTATCGCCTGCTGGGCATACTTGAAGTCGTCATATCCAGAGATTACGACAATGGATGTATTGGCCCACTGTAACCGGCATTGCCTCATCAATTCGATTCCATCCACATCAGGCATCCGGATATCCGTGATCAGAAGGTCCACAGGATGCTCCCGCATAAGACTCAGCGCCTCCGCACCGTTGCATGCCGTTCGGATCTCCGGGCATATTGCCGGATTCGGCAGCTGAAGCAGCATACTCTTCAGTCCTTCCCGAATCAGCTCCGTATCATCCGCAAGCAAAATTTTCATGCTACCATCCTCCCAGAGCATCCTGCCGTGCCGGTATCCGAACTTCGACGCTCGTTCCCAGGCCTTCACAGCTGATAAACCGCAGCCCACAGGCTTCGCCGTACATCAGCTGGATTCGCTGATGCACATTCACAACCCCAATGCCGTTCTTTCCGGAGCGGATATTCCCAGTCCCGCTTCCATTCAGAGCACACTGAATCTCATGAAGCCGCTCCGGGGCAATTCCGATACCGTTGTCCGTAACGGACAAAATCAGTAGGCCATCCTCCTGGCGGCATTTCAATGTGATGACAATACGCCTGCTGTCCGCCGGCATTCCATGAACGATTGCATTTTCCACCAGTGGCTGGATACTCAGTTTGGGAATTTCTGTATACAAAACTTCCCGCGGAAGCGTAGATTCCAGGCGGATTTCTGTGCCATTTGACGCGGACATGAAGAAGATGTAGCGATCAATACAGTCCAGTTCTTCGGAAAGCGTGACGGTTTTTGTTTTCCACTTCATATGATACCGCATCAGGCTCCCCAGAGAAAAAACGGTTTCCGCAACCTCCGTATCCCCATGTACTTCTGACAGCATACGGATGCTCTCCAGTGCGTTATATAGGAAATGGCTGTTGATCTGGCTCTGCAATGCGTCCAACTCCGCCTGCTTTACCGCAAGTCCACGCTGAATATTCTCATCCACCAGCTGCTGCATTCGGTCCAGCATACCGTTAAAGCTTTTGCTGAGCGTATCCAGTTCATCCCCGCCGTTTTCTCTTTCGGGAATCCGAATATCCAAATTACCGGACTGCACCGCCAGCATTTTCTTCTCCAATAGCGCAAGCCGTTTCAGCATCGACTGGCAGACGTATTGAACCAGGACCCAAATCACGCACATTCCCAGCAGCATAACCGCCAGCACGCTTGCCCCCATTTGATATACGGGCTGCAGCAAATCCGCCTGATCCTCATAAACAACTGCCCACGCGTTCAGCAGCTCCAACCAGCTGTAACGTACCAGGTAGCTTCTTCCGTCCTTTTCCAATACGGCCTGATAGGTTGATCTGGAGGGCGTATCCGGCGAATCCGTCAGCACCGCCTGCAACTCTTCCGCTGAAAACAGATTCTCTTCATTTGAAAACAGCTCTCCATTCGCCGCAAGCAAACAGGATGCAGCATTTGCATTCGAGAAGCCTGAAAAGAATTTGTCTGAATCCAAGCGAAGCCGCAGCAACCCCACAGGGGTAATGTCCAGGTAAATACGATAGCACCCGTATACCTCTCCATCCTCTACAGCGTATACGGCACTTTGTCCGGAGGGGATGATCTCATCAAAAGGCGTATTTTTCAGCCTGTCCAGTCTATAAATTGTCGGCCAGATTTCGTGAATCTGCGGATTATCAAAGAAAAAACTTGCCTCTTCAATGATGTCATTGCTCTGAAAAATGCTCCGGATCGTCTTGAGTTCGTTTTGAGAAAACTTTACCAGCTGCAAACCATCCGCATCCATATCGGACGTACAAAAGCGAACAAATTCCCTCTGGCTGAGCGCTGAAGACGCGCTAGTATCAATTCTGGCCGCATTGGACGCTGTCTCTATGCGCAAATTCTGGAGCGCTGCGGCAGAATCCTTTTCAAAGCTGTCATAGACAAACTCGATCCTACCCTTGATCCACAGTGCGGCAATGATTACGCATGGAATGATCCATATTAGCGACAACATTTTAATGATTTTCGCTGCCAATCTGGTTTTCCCTGGAAGCATACTCTTTTTGGGCACGATACAACACCTCCTGCGTAAATCATTATAGCATGTTGACACTTGTTTCGACAAGGGAAAGGCGGTGGGCAAGTGCCCACCGCCCAAAATTCTACTTACTGAAAGAGCGCCTTCCGCACATCCAGCAGGTTCTGCTCATAGCTGACAACCTTTTCGTAGCCATAGCTGTCCCGTGCTGCCAGGAAGTCAGACAGAATCTTGTCAAACTCCTCGTCACTTGCAGCCGTGATCAGTTCAGGAACTACCTCCTGCCAGCGCTGATTGATTCTGGTCGCCGCAATGGCCTCTTCGCTGTCACCAGTCGGCTCCAGATTGTTATAAATACCGCCGTTCACAAATGCGTTCTTGTCTGCCCAATCGCTCATTGCCGTGATGTAGTAGGGACTTGCCGGACGCCACTGGTCCACAATGACGCTATTGCGGAGCATCCAGTAGGTATCTACCAGGCCATACTGCGTAGCAAAGGTATTGGGGTCACTGTTCATCAGCTCGATCATTTCATCCGTCAGCTGGGGCTTGCCGTCTACAACTTCGTAGGTTTCACCCTCAACTCCCAGGAAAATATCCTTCTGACCCTCCTCACTGAGCATATAGGTCAGGAAAGCGATTGCTCTGGCGGGGTCCTTGCAGTCCTTGCTGATGAAGGTGCTCATCCAGCCATCCAGAGAGCCCGGGAAAATCAGAGGAGCATCGCCGTTAGAATTTGCGGGGCCATCGATTGCAATATAGTAGCTGTCCGGATTTTCGCTGGAGGCCAGGATTGCATTCGCTTCCTGCATTCCGCTCCACTCACGCAACATGCAGAAGTAAGCGCCGTTGTTGCTCTTTTCCGTAACCTGATCGTCAGAGTCAACCAGGTAATCAATCCCGATCAGGCCTTCCTGATAAGCCTGCCGGAAGGTTTTCAGCCACTCGATGTAGTCCGGGTTAGAGATCCGGTCATAGATCTTGCCGTCTTCCTCATAGGGAACAGCCAGGAAGTTCTGCAAGTAGCTGGTCAGACCGTAGCCGCTACCGCCCTGTGCATAGAAGGGGGTAATATCCACACCCTTATAGGTTGCGTACTCATTCTTCAGCGTCCGAAGCGTATTCAGGAAGCCCTCCGGCGTGGACATATCCGGGCTGCCCATATCTTCATACAGATCCTTGCGCACCAGGAAAGTCTGAACAGCCGCCGTCATACCGGTTTCGGCCATCTGTTCGGCACCGTAGGCATCATTGGGAACACAGTAGAGGTTGCCATCGGACTTGGTATGCCATGCGACAACGCTGCCATCCACGACCTTCCAGAAGTAAGGATCGTACTGGTCAGCCAATTCATTCAGCGCGTAAGTATAACCCTGCTCATAGAGCGTATTGTAGCAGGTTTCCCAGGAACCCAGAGAAATCAGATCCGGCAGCGTTCCACTGATCATCATCAGGTTCAGCTCCTCAGACACATCTCCGGTAGGCGTAACAATATTGATGTTCACGCCCGTTTTCTCCGTGATATGCTTTGTGGACAGGCTGTCGCCCCAGGTATAGCCATACCAGGACGCGCCTACAAACCACTCCATATCGATGGGGCTGGTATCCTTTTCCCAAGCGGGGGCATCTGCGCTTGCCGTCGTTTCTGCCGCTTCCGTATTCTCGGTCTTTGCGGCCTCTGTCTGAGCAGGCGCTGCGGATGTGGTTTCCGTTCCGCCTCCCTTTGCGCAGGCAGCAAGTGAGAAGATCATAATTGCCGCCAATAGGACACTGACTATTTTTTTCATTGTTCGCACTCCTTGTTTCATATTTTAAGCAGCTCCAGCCGCTTTGGTTACCCTTTGATTGCGCCAAGCATAACGCCTTTTACCAGGTACTTCTGGATAAACGGGTACAGGCACAGGATCGGCAATGCTCCCACGAACATTGCGGCGTACTTTACGGTAGCCGATGTCGTTGTCCCGCCCAGCGCAAGCATTGCCTGCTGCTGCTGCGCCGTCATACTGGTTTCCGCCAAAAGCTTGTAGAGGATCGTCTGCAACGGTTCCAACGTCTTATCCCGAATATAAACAACGCCCTGGTAATAATCGTTCCAGTGGTAGACCGCCGTAAACAGTCCAATCGTTGCAATGACCGGCTTGGCATTTGGCATGACAATTTTCCAATAAACCGTGAATTCCGATGCGCCATCCAACCGGGCACTCTCTATCAGCGATTCCGGAATAGAACGGAAGAAGCTCATGAAAATGACCATGTTGTAGAAGGTAAACATTCCGGGGAGGATATACACCCAGAAAGTGTTGTACAGCTTGAGCTTGATCATCAGAATAAAGTTGGGGATCAGCCCGCCGTTAAAAAACATGGTGATCATTGCAATCTTCAAGTAGAACTTTTTCCCGATCAGGTCCTTCCGGGACATTCCGTAGGCGACCATGGAGGTGAAAAAGACGTGCGTAAATGTGGCAACAACAGTTCGAAGAATTGTGATTTTGAAACCGCTGAGGATGTATTCATTCTGAAAGACAACCTTATAGGCATCCAGGCTCAAAGCCTTTGGCCACCACGCAACCGGCCCCCGGTTCGCAATTTCCGGCGCTGCCAGTGAATTCGCCAGAATATACCACATCGGGTACACGCAGGCAAAGCAAATAAGCACCATGATAATCGCCAGGATAACATCGAATGCCGTAACAGAATGCAGTTTCTTGCGCATTTTTTGTCCCTCCTAAATGATACTCTCTCCTGTCAATTTCACAGAGGTGAAATTGCACAGGCGGAGAAGTCCATAGGCAATGATACTGCGGAAAAACAGCACGGCCGTCGAAAAAGAGAACCGACCGGACACAATGCCCATATTGTAAATATACAAATCGATGGTCTCGCTGCGTGCCATGTTGGCAGAATTGCTCAGGAAGAAGATCTGGTCAAAATTGCTGGTCAGGCAGCCGCTTACGGCAAGAATGAACAGCAGCGCAATGGTCGGACGGATACACTGAATGGTGATATTCCACATTTTGCTCCAGCGCCCGGCCCCGTCCAATTCAGCCGCTTCGTACAGCCCCGGGTCAATACCCGAGATCGCAGCCAGATAAATAATGGCGCTCCATCCCATTTCTTTCAATGTATCGGAGAGGAACGCGATCCACCAGAACTTCTTTGGGTCGCCGTTATACAGGATCGGTTTGTCCTGCAGACCCAAAGCCATCATAAGCTGATTGATAATTCCGGACTGGGACAGCCAGGTAAGCAGGATACCGCCGAAAATTGCCCAGGAGATGAAATGCGGCATATAAGACAGCGTTTGAACCAATCTCTTAAACTTAGCATTCTTGATCTCATTGAGCATAAGCGCAAAGAAAATCGGAATACAAAATCCCAGCGTGATCCGTAACGCGCTCATTCCCAGCGTGTTGTACACACTGCGCCAAAAGCGGTCATCCGATAAAAACGCCGCAAAGTGCTTCAGTCCGACGAAATTGTTCTCAAACAGCGGTGTGCTGATACGGTAGTCCGTAAAAGCAATATACAGGAACACCAACGGAACATAGCTGAAAACTGCCATCCAAATCAATCCGGGCCATACCATCGCCTGCAGTTCCCGCTGTTTCCAGAGGCTTCTTATCCCTCGCTGGAATCGACTGGAGTTTGACATTTTCTTCTCTGCTTTTTGCTGATTCACGTTGCTCCCCCTCCTTCTGTCTACATGATAGCAGAGCTGCCAGTCAGAAACAACGCATCAATTTTGGATTATATCCCAATTTTTTGGATTTGGTTGACATTATCCTTTGTATTATTTACACTAATTCCACATGCAATATCAGGAGGTTCGCAGCATATGTACGAAACACTCATTTGGGAAGAAACCTTTCCCGGATGTTCGCTGAATGAACATAATTGGAATCGACGGGTAGGTAACTGGCAGTTGTCTTCGGATGGGCAGCCTGTTGTGCCGGGCTGGGGAAACAGAGAGCAGCAATACTACACGCCACACAATCTGGAGGTCAGCGACGGCACCTTAAAAATCATCGCCCGTCAAGAGGAGGCACCCGAACAGTTTGGGATCCGCTGTCCATATACCTCAGCCCGAATCGATACCCATGGGAAATTTTCCTTTCAGTACGGGAGGGTCGTATTCCGCGCCAGATGTTCTGTGGGAAACGGGCTTTGGCCGGCAGTCTGGATGCTGCCGGAGGATAGCGTCTACGGCCCCTGGGCAGCCTCCGGAGAGATCGATATCTATGAAGCAAAAGGGCGTCTGCCCCAAAGCGTTTTCGGCACGATCCACTTTGGAGGTGTCTGTCCGCAGAACACCCACACAGAAAACCAGGCTCAGTTACCGGACGGGCAAGGGATCGATCAATTTCATATCTACGAGCTGATCTGGGAACCAGATTCCATTTCCTGGCTGATAGATGGCGTCCCTTACGCCAAAGTAAACCAGTGGGACTCAATAGACCAGAGGATAAAATACCCGGCCCCATTTGACCAGCCATTTTACCTTCTGGTAAATCTCGCCATTGGTGGGTCTTTCGATCTGGAGTCGGCGCAGAATATAACCCCGCAATTTCCCGCCATCTTTGAAATAGACTATATTCGGGTCTATCAGTGAACAAAAACCGGAGAGGATTCTTGATCCCCTCCGGTAATTTTCAGGAAACTTTATACAAGGAAATGTCGTCAATGGATATCGTATGAGCCATATTTTCTGTTGTGCCAACATTTCCAAGCATAAATACAAGCTTTACGCCCGAAGCAGCAGAACTAACAGTGAAATCATAGGAATAATTCGTCCAATCAGCACTCACAGACATAGTTTCGTCCATCAAGGGCGATTGGCCATCTTTTTCCAGAGCCAACCGGATTTCTCTATTCATAGACGCTTTTGCCTTAAATGTTACACGATAGCTCCCAGAAGCTGGCACATCAATCACCTGATAAAGCTGCGCCGACCAAGCATTGGGAAGTGTAGTAGGAATATTGGCAACAAAGCACTGTTCTCCAGCATCAACGGAATATGTACTCCCGTTTTCTGTCCAAGTAGACCAGCTTGTAAGATCGTTCACGAAATTGCCATTTGTTACAATATCATCAGGAAGCGGAATGAGTGTTATATCATCAAAAGATACCGTATGCTCCACGTTCTGACTTCCTTCTACATTGCCCAGGAAAAAGAGCAGTTTTGCACCGCCGCAGGAAACAGACGGTGCAAAATCATAAGTGTACGTCTGCCATTCTGGTGTCGCGGTAAAAGTGCTATTAAACAGAGCCGCATTGTTGACTCCCTCTACGCCAATTGTAATCGGTCTACTCACAGAACTCTTTGCACGGAAAGAAATGCGGTAGGTCGTAGAGCTGTAAACATCAACATTTTGATAGAATTGGGTAGACCATGTGTTTGGAAGCGTCGTGTAAATATCTGCCTTCAAAGTAGAATCAGCAACAGAAAAGACAGCGCCATTTTCACTCCATGTCGTCCAGCCTGCATAGTCCGTCGTAAAGTCGGAGTTTTGAAGCAGATTCACATTGGGCGTTTGCGTAGAAGAGCTTCCAGAATCAGGCGTCAAATCGCCACCATACTCGTACACCCGAACATAGTCAATGTAGAATTTGGTTGATGTCCAATCTGCCGGATTCGGATCTCCCGGGAAGAACCCGCCAACGGCTAAGTTCAGCATTAAATAGAATTCCTGATCAAATGGTGCAGGATAACTATACGTTCCACTCGAATCAGCACTGTACCAGTCCTGTTGAATCTGGTAAAGATTTCCATCTACATACCAGCGGAATTCACCCGGAAGCCACTCCAGAACGAAATCATGGAAATCGTCCTCAAACGATCCGTTTATGTCATAGTATCCGGTATTGTAAACCCAGGGATTTCCATAATGCAAAGTTCCAAGGACAGTATCCCGATCGCTGCCCATATACTCCATGATGTCAATTTCTCCACAAATTGGCCACTCGCCGCCATAGACATTGATATTCTTCGGCAGCATCCAGATTGCCGGCCACAGGCCCGTGCCACCGGGCAGCTTTGCGCGGAATTCATACCGTCCATATGTCCAACTTGAGGTAGAGGACAGCTTTGCAGATGTGTAATTTTCCTCTCCGTTGGATTCCTGGATCGCATTCAGGACAAGGCAGCCATTTTCGATATACGCATTTTCCGTTGAATCTGTGTAGTACTGCTGCTCGTTGTTTCCAAATCCACCGCCACCAATTGTAAAACTCCATTTGTTTGTGTCGACGGAATCCCCAGGAAACTCATCTGACCAAACCAAGTTCCATTTGGAACTGTCCAAGTTGCTGTATTTTGTGTTTGATGTACTTGTTGCAAACACTTCAAGTCGTGCACAGCTTGCAACAAGTACAATGCAGCAGATGACTGCAACAAGGGCCCTTGTAAATCTGGTATGCATTTTGTAAATCCTCCTTCAATTTTTTGTGCGTTTTGCACATTCATATTGTATCAAAGAGGTCCTTAACTTGTATATACCATAATTTTGGATTTGATGGCATCTTTTTGGATTTGCTAACGGGACACCCCAGAAATTATTATCCAAGGTTTTCAAGGCACTCGCTTGAACAGTAAAACAAAGAAAGTGAACTTCAGCCTACCTTCCCATTCTCGTCACCAGTCCAACTCAGAACTTTTGCCCTTGAGAATGCACCCTCACCATGCACGCATAAGCCAAGACCCGGTTCACGTAAGAACCATGTCTTGTATTTTTCGAGGCAGCCTCCCAACGAGACTGCCCCTTAGTCCGTTTTGTTCTAGCTAGAATATTTTTAGAAAGGAATGTGCATAACTATCTCGACCAACATGCAAGCCTATGATTTCGGGTTTGGCTATTTTGCATATGGGTAGTTATTAAGTGCTAGCACATTTTCAAACAGGAATATACTGCTATTTGTTCATAATTTTGAGTCTACATCAGCTCATTATGTCAATTATATCACACCGCCGGTATTTTTTATCAGTTCTTTAACACTATCATTAGCTCTGATATTTGAGAAATCGCAGCCAGCCAATGCCAGTCCAGGCTCATATTCAACCGGAACCGATAGCTCTCCTATATCCCGGTCTATCAGCGTGACATGGAATGTTTCAAAGCATCCAATCATCTTATTGTTTTGCCACGGTGCAACATAGTTCCAACTATAATACCCCTTGTCGTTCCCAATATGACGATCAAACACTCCCCATAGTATTTCGTAAGTCGCACTACTCAAATTAGATACCCATGCAAGGTCAGCACTATCACGAGCCAGAATTGCCTCTCCCATTTTTTCATCCAGATACATATAGGTTATGAGATTCTCCATTCCTTTTTGTGAAGCCAATGCCTTCTTGTGTCGTACACATATCATCTCAAGTTTGCCAAAGTGAAAACATAATGGTGTAACGGAGTCACCGTCCACCTGATAACATTCAGGGTTCAATATCCGTGCAAATTCAGGCCTGTCTTCCAAAAAGAAACCGCGCGTGAGTCTGTACCTCTGAATCCCATTTTCGTCATGGGGTCCCTCTTTACCGATATCGCCATTTCCGTGCACATAATATGTATACAGCTCTTCCGGTAAATATGGAACAATGTAGTACCATTCCTTGCTGAACTCGAAACCTGCATATTTCGCTACCTTGGAATAGAACTCACACCGGGTTGGCAGTCCTTCCTCTGATCCTTCAGTAACTGTTACTTCAATCCATTTTCCCGAGTAGTTACCGTACAAAAAGCGTTCCTGCCCAGCTGACCGAGCTACAATCATTTCTTCACCTGTAATCAGGTTGAATTCTACGCACTTATACTGCGTTGTAATAAGGACGTAATCCCCATTGTGGCTAAAAGACAAGTCAACTACTGTTTCTGAAGGCATGATTGTAGAAAAAATAGTTTTCTCTTCATAGGTCTCCAGATTCATTACGATAACTTTTTCATGTCCAAGGTCAGCAAACGCAAGTGCTATCCGGTTGTTCGTTTCATCAGAAGCAGTAACGTTGACAGTATAGTCGTGCTCCTGATAGCAATACTGATATTCCAGTTTAAGCGGCTCACTTGAAAACTGTGAAATACCATTATAGGCGTGTACGAGGAAAGCATTGGATCTGTCAGAGCTTACATACAAATAGGCCGTGTCATAATAGGCTTCATTGTACTTAGCACGTATTGTGTCATTTTCTGAATCCCACTCATAAGTTTTTGCATTGTTATCGAACGCAAGAAACTGTGTGCTAGACGGCGCTACATTTGTTGAAAAATGAAGCTGCGTATCCACGCCCTTTTCTTTCAGCTTTTTTTCTATGCCTTTAATAGTAAAACACTTCAGAACACCGTTATTCCCGTTGATCTCTGATTCAATGTTTACTAAGTAGCAACAATCTGAATACATAATCATACACATCGCTGGCATCTCCGCATAATGATGAAATGCTGCAGGCGGATCTTGGTTCTCTCTTGTAATTGGCACAAAAACCGCTTTTTCCATTAAAGTGTTGCAATTCAAGTATTTAATTTGATTATTGTCACCATCATGTATCAAAAAAGCGCCTTTTCCGGTCAGATATGTAGCAGTCGGATGCATATGAGCTGCACCGAGAAAACAATAAAGTACTGCAAGTTCACCTGTTTCCATATTCCATTTCCAAATTGAACATGGAACCCCAAGATTAGCTGCTATGTCATCGCAGTCCTCGTCTGCACCTCCGTCATACTCCTCATCGTCAAAATCCAAGTCCGCACATGGGTCAAATTCATAGGAGAAGATAAAAGCAAGTGCCCCCGCTGTCGAAAAATACACTTCATTATTCCTATAGATACCGTGAAAAACCTTCTTATAGAGCAAATTTCCGGACAGCTCATAACAAAATGCTTGGTTTGCATCACAAATTAGGGCAATAGATTTACTATCATCGGAAAAAGCAAAAAAAGACAGAACGCTGTGTATCCCTTCAGGAATAATGCAAATGGGAGGTTTCTGTGGATAATCCAAATCAAATATATTTAGTTTAATCGACATTCCACTACTTAATGATTCCTGCACTTTCACCCCCAACCATCTTTTGTTTCGAGAAATTTTCATATATCCTCTGGTTGAGTTATCCCTGTTACCAACCGGATCCCCTGAATAGATTTCATATTCAAATTTACCGGAAACAATATCCCAGCATTTAATCAGTCCGGAATCATCTAGAGTAAGGCACTTTTTTCATAATAGATATACTCGATGATATTGTCCTGATGATTCTGAGGATGGAAGCAATCTTCGTGCAGTACTGCCCCACTAAAATTCGTGCCTACTTTACCAAAGCAGCTCTTTCTGCTGCAAATCACATTAAAGAAATTGCTATGAGACAGATCCAGGCCATGCAAATCTACATATGTTAGTTCCTTTCTTCCATAGAGTATGGACGACAGCAAATTCTCCTGCAAATAATGAATGTCTGTCTTCTCGCAAAGCTTGCGGCACGCATCTAAAGCCTCTGCCAAAACAGCCTGCTCATCATTATCCGGTTTGGGTGTATACCAATTGCCAATCTGTTTCTCTAAGTAGGGCTTGTTTCGATGCTCCATGAGGATTTCACTAATCAGTGCGACCTTTTCCAAAGACCAGAAGCTGGTATTCAGTGTTTTACCGTAAGATGCATCCGATTCTTCAGATTTTATTATAAATTTGCTTGGATTCACTTGCGGAAGCATTCTGAGTAACTGCACAGTCCATATTGCAGAGAAATAATCCCTGAAACTGTGATGACAGAAAGCGTATCTTACTCGTTCAACGTAACTGCCTTCATTGATCTGATACTGATAGATAATTCCAAGGTAATCAAATACACACTTAATAACATCAGTGGTCTTGACAATATCTCCTTCAACTAAAGAATCCAGTGTGGATTGCAAGCAATTCTTGGAATAATGAAAATCCACAAAAGGGTTGCTCCCAGCATCTAAGAAAAGTTCTCGAACCGCTTCTACTGATTTCAATATCATGTGCCCGAAGTTGCCAGCGTTGACAGAGAAAATATCCTCACTTTCAAAGCAAGCTCCAATATATGGAAGAATAAAATCCAATACCAGCTGCGTCTGCAATTCATTTAAAGGGTTTGTTCGAGTTTCTACAGCTCTTTTTCGGATATTATAAAAAGAAGAGTTACGGTGAAAGAAGAAATAAAGGATTTCTCCCTGCGTTTCAGGAAGAAGTGTATTCTCTCCACTAGATGCGAACATACACAAATACAGAGGGGTTCTTAAGCACTCCACCAAATGTTTATTATTCATCACCTCTGCAATGAAATATTCTTGTTTCCCACACCCGCGAAGATGCTCAATAATAACCGAATCATCAAGTCCGGTTACACGAATATTGGTAAAGCCCGCTGCATAGTATGCTGCCTGAGTCTCACGACTAGTTGTGATAATCCTGACATTGTCATATTTTTTTATTGTGGATATCTCATTGCTAAGCAAACTGCGGATACTATATCCCTCATCAATTTTCACCTCATTGAATCCATCCAGCAACAATACATATTGTGGCTTTCCACCGTCAGGCCTCTTCTGAAGTTCTTTTTCCACGTATTCCAAAATCCTATCATCAACCGTATCGAGAGAAGCATGATTTTCAAGAAGTGCACCAATGTATCTCGTAATAAATTTTGTTTTCCGTGAAGGATCGTTGTGCCAATGCACGATATCTGTAGGACACCGGTTAAGTTCAATAAAAATGTAAACAGGCAAATCGGAGAATTTCTCGGGACTTTGTGCAAATGATTGCTCAATTAAGTAGTGCAAGAAAGTAGTCTTTCCCGTTCCCCCATTGCCTATTATCGCTACATGGTCATTTATGGCTTTGCATAGCTCTGCTAATGGCGCAGACTGGCCGCCTTCTGTTTTTCCTTCTATCGGCACAGTCAGCTTAGGTATATATCCATTCGGTAGTAGGCGGTCAATAATATCATAGGCAAAGCGCTGCCCTTCTTGTTTTGAAATCTCATAGACGGACTTTGATGCTTCCCATAGCAGTTCTCTGGGATTACTCCTTAATATCTCCTCGATCTTCGGATTTATTGGTTTTTCCAATTTGGATATCCGATCTTCAAGTGTTCCCATTCTCCCCCAAAACAAATTGCACACCTCATTGAATCTCTGATCCAGAGATTCAATCTGCTGCATTTCATACCAGTCAGCAAGCCCTTGGTGTTTGAGAAGTTCTTCTTTAAATAACACCATGAATAAATCATCAATACTACGGATATCTAACTCCGTCAGATACATTTCACGGTTCGCCTCTCCAGTGTTAGTCCATTCAAGGAATAGGTCCTCGATGTCATCCGCTGGAACTCCCTTAACGCAACTCCCCCGCCAGGACTCATATCGAGGAATCACGTAATTTTCCATCAGTTTCCTGTGGGTATCGGATAGTCTACCGCCTTGTATACGAGCAAGCACATTCGCTATGCACTCTTTCAACTGACCATCGATACTGTCATCTTTTTCCCCTTTTAATAGGCCAACCGATTTAACCACAGACAGCACAACATCGACACCAGCACTAGCAAGACTTGCCTGCGAACCAGTCTGTGGATAGGCAACTGACATAACAGCTAATCCTAATTTTACCAGCACAGAACACAAGTCTGCCTTGTTTTCTTTTTCCATTGTGAACCCCCTAACCCATAATGATACAATATTGTTATAATCCTTCATAAGGTACCTTGTCTTTATTATAATTATACAGATTGCCAGACTATAAAGCAAGATTCGTGTTAGAAAATAGATTGTTTTTTAATTAAAGCACCCGAGCAAAAGCGAGTTATCGTCAAAAATGAAGAATGGCTGCAAGTGGAATGGTTGCACATTCGCAGATCGCTGGAGCATTCGAGTATGTAGCGAGTTTTCTAGCTGACCTCTTGTACCGCCGCACGTATCGTCTGGCACGCAGCAATTCAATCACATAAAGTGCAAAGGCTCGTAGCTACTCAGGCTCTCAAAATATCCGGATGCTACGAGTCTTTTAATTCGCGATGGTCATAGTGAGAGTATTGTCAAAATTGCAATTGCACCCAGTTCAGCACAATAGTGAAAAGCTTTTCTCTGTTCATGCAATTCTCCTTGCTTTATTGAACCGATACTCCGTCCAAAGCTCCAGCCCAAGGGGCAGCAGGCAGAGCGCCAGATAACCAATGGCCGCTGTCATGCCAATTCCGTTTAATGGCCGCCAGATAATTCTGGGGTTGTACCACATCTTGCTGGCTCCCAGAATCACGCCCATGACCGTCAGGGTGATGCAGGTGAACAGGGTAATCACAAACGCCCTGTCCCGGTTATCGAAGCGGTAGATGGAGAAAGCCGTCCTTCCCCGGAGCAGACTGCCACGGGAGCGCATGGAATCGGATTCCAGCGCTAAAGCCGAGATCATCCAGGTTATCAGCATGGAAAATATCCGCAGGCAGTTGATGAACCGCTGGAAGACATTTCCTTGATTGCTGCCCCGGCCAATGCCCTTTTGGGCGAGGTTGATTTTCCTCGCCTCCCGGCCAACTCTGGGAATGAACCGCAGCAGGATCGTGAGGAAAAGCGACAGCCTCGGGCTGACCCTGCCAAAGAGGTATACAACTTTGTCCGAAGTCACCACGCGGAATATGGCTTCCAGCCACATGCACAATGTTGCAAACCGCAAGCCGATCACCAGCCCGTAGACGAAGCTTTCCACCGTCAGATTGTTGCCGATGAAGTTCTGTCTCAGCACTGTGACACCGAAATGGTGATAGGAGCTGTAGTACAGCGCAAATGCCAGAATCAGCGGCAACAGACATAAGCTGAAGATCACCGCCCGCTTGCCGCAGCGCTTGATGCTGTAGACAAAAGCGCAGACATAGGCGATAGCCAGAAATACCGGATGCTTGAAGCTCACAGCTCCGTAGATGGCAGCGGCGAAGAAGATGAAATTTACCGCCGGATGGCAGGCTTCAAACCCCATCGTCGTCCTCCGTCATGCCGTATTGCAGCTTTACCCGCTCCAGCTTCTCCAGCAGCGCGGGGCCGAACAACACCATGGTCAGAGCCGTGCAGACGCCTTGGCTGATATTCACCGGGAAGCCGGAGATATAAAGCGGCCATGCCGTTTGAGCGTTGATAATGGGCAGGGTCAGAAATACCGTGCAGGTGTCCAGCAGTGGGCCGACAAACAGGACACAGGCCAGAAAGCCGAACGCGGCCATGACCCAGCGCTTTTGCGGCAGCCTGCCCTTGGCGAACAGGAAGCCCGCCAGCATTCCCCCCGCGCCGTAGGCGAACATCTGCCATGGGGTATAGGCTCCCTGCCCATAAAAGAAGTTGCTGGCAAAGGCGGATACCGCGCCCACCAGAAAGCCCGCCTCCGGGCCAAAGGCGATACCCGAAAGCATAATGATGGCAAAGATCGCCTTGAAATTGGGAATCGGTATAGCCACCCGCGCGGCCACAGCCAGAGCCGAGAGTACGGCAATGACCACTAGTTCCCGCGCCTGTGGTCTGCGGCTTTCAAAGGCCAGCAGGAACGGGATGATGATTTCGATAATGACCAAAGTGCTGGTCAGGTAGTAAGCTCTGCCAGTCAACCGCAGGCCAAAGTACAGCGTGGCCGGGATAACCAGCAGAAATATCAGGAGCGTGGCAATGTGAGATTTCTTCATTTTGCTGCCTCCTTGTTTTCTTTATAGAGATAAATGACATCCTCCGCAGTTATGGCACCGTCAAAGATATGACGGCTCATGCGGTGGGCGGTGGTGCAGAAGCTGTTGGAGCCGAAGAAGCGGCGTAATATATGTGTCACTGTATGACCTTCTTTCATCCCATCCAGAATTCACCCACATCCGCCCCCAGACCGTTGCAGGTGTAGCACCAGACGATATCCTGACCGTCCTGCAGCTTGTAGGCGGAGCAGCCGTAGTTGGGGAACCATTCATCCACCTTGTACATCCAGCCGGATTCCGGTCCCACGTCAAATTCATACAGGTGGTTGATGCCCTCGATATAGTAGCTGTTGTACATGGGCGTCCAGCTGTATTCGATCTGGATGTCCGCGGCCTTACAGACCTTGTTCAGCACCTCGAACACTGTATCCCCCTCCGCGAAGCTGACCCTTGTCTTGGGGAGGATCGTTCCGTTTCTGGGGACGAAGGGTGCCTTTTCCTCGTTCAGATTATTGGTGTTGTCCAGAATGGTGTCGCAGACGATGGTGATTGTGCAGACATGATCCTCCTGACCGGGGGTAATGACGGCGTTGTCCTTCAGCTCCCGGATCTGATACTGGCTGCCCAGACCATCGCCGGTACTGGTTTTCAGCATAAACGCAGTCACCACACCGGCAATGGCGATGGCGGCGATAATCAGAACCATAATCAGGTTCGCGGTTTTCTTCTTTTTCATGTTCCACCTCATTGGCACAAAAACCGGCCATCCGTCGCTGGGCAAACTCAGAGGGGGAATCCTGAGCAGCGTGGGATGATCCGGCTTTCGTTAGGTTAGTTGGTTTCTGCCACACAGGCAGAGCTGCCGCCAGCGGTAGGGGGTAAGCTAATCAGCAGCACTTCTTTCTTTGCTGGGGGCAGGATAACCCACCCCCAGCGGGGTCAAATCAGTCTTTCTTCTTGAACTTGGGAATGATGACGATTGCGATAACCATACCCAGACCGCAGCCGCCGACAACGCAGATCACAAGGATCCACCATGGGAAGTTGGTCTTGGCAGGCTCCACTTCCGCAGGCTCGGTGGTGGCAGGAACGGTAGGTTCTACCTCTACAGGATCGCCGCCCTTGTTGATGGTATCGGTCATGTCATAGAGGTTGGTCTTTCCGGTGAGGAAGCGGTAGTATGCCGTCAGGGCGTAGTACGCCTGTTCGGTGGCCATGCCGTCCAGTTCACCGTCCATGACGTGCTTGAAGCCGCCGCCATTTACATAGTAGCGCAGCAGCGCGTCAATGACAGAGTTACCGTTCTTGACGAACCGGGGGTCGGTATCCGCATTGATGCCCAGAGCGGACAGTGCGGTAACGACCTGAGAAATGGATTCGCTGGTGGCAATCTTCGTCGTGCCGTCGTAGGAGGTGGAGTAGCCGCCGTCCTCGTCCTGCATCTCGGAGAGCCGCGCGACAGCCTTGTCGATGGCCTCCTGTACCTTCAGATCCTTCGTGTAATAGGGAGCCAGAGCGGTCAGCGCCATGCCGGTCATGTCGGAATCGGCCTTGTCGCCGGAGACAGTCCAGCCGCCGTCGGAGGTCTGCACACGCAGAATTTCATCAATGAGCGCCTGACGGGTGACGGTGCCGCCGGTGGGTACGGGGTAGTTGCCGGAATCCAGCGCCAGCAGCGCCCAGATGGGGCCGTTGTTGCCCTGGTACTTCACGAAGTCCAGATCGCTCAAGCCTTGCAGCAGGTCATAGCCGCCCACGTTGGTCACGTCGCGGCCAATGGCCGTCAGCGCCAGAATGATCCGGGAGTTATCCGTGGATTTCGCCTTGTGGAGCCGTCCGGTTTCGGTGTCGATGTTCTCGGCCACGTACTCCAGAACCTTCTTGTAGTAGTCCTCCACGCCGGGGACGTTCCGGTCGGAACGGGCCAAACCGATGACCATCCACTCGCCGCCGATGGAGCCGACGCTGGGCGTACCCAGAGCCTCCATGTAGTCGCCGGTGGTGATGTAGGGATCGCTGACCTTGCCCATGGCCTTCAGCATGGCAAGCTTGGTCTCGGCGGTGGTCAGAACATCGTAGTTGTCAACCAGCTTCTTCTGCAGGTCGGTCAGGGCATCGTAAGCCTTGCGGGCGGCCTCGATATCCTTTTCGGAATCCGGGGTCACGTCCTTCAGCTTGTCAATGAGGTCGATGACCTCCTGCGCCTTTTCCTTGTCCTCTTCCGAAGCCGTGAGCTTCGCATAGGCGGTCTCGGCGTCGGTGAGCTTCTTGACGTTCGTGACCAGATTCTTCTGATCCTTGGTCAGAGCGTCATAAGCCTTGCGGGCAGCTTCAATACTGGTCTTGCTCTTTTCCGTGACGGGGTCTTCGATCTTGTCAATAAGCTTGATAACCTCGTCGGCCTTGAGCTGGTTCCACTTCCGGGTGGCTTCCTGGAGGGTGGAGAGCTTCGTGACCAGTTCCTTCTGCTCAGCAGTCAGCTTGTTGTAGCCGTCCCATGCGGCGTTGATGGCCGCGCCGCTGTTGATCGTGACCGTGCCGATCTTGGAAATGAGGTCGTCTACCGCTTTGGCTTTGGCCTTGTCGTCCGCCTCTTTCAGCTTTTTGTACTGATCCTCGGCGTCAGTGAGCTTCTTGTAGTTTGTGACCTTTTCCTTTTCTTCCGTACTCAGAGCGTCATAGGCTTTCCGTGCCGCGTCGATTTTCGCCTTGCAGGCGTCGGTGAAGGACACGGTGCCGATCTTATCGATCAGGTCGATGACATCCTTGGCTGTGCCGGGTTTCTCAATAGGAGTCATTCCACCCTCTTCTTTGGTGTAGTCATCGGTATAGTGCAGGATGATTTCATCACCTTGCTTCAAATACCGAGCCGATACGCCAACATCCGGATGGGTTCCGTTAACGGTGTACATCCAGCCGGAGAGCTTGCCATTGTCAAATTCTCCAAGGCCGTTGATGGACGCAATGTAAATGGTATTATATTGATTATTATCGCTTGCGTCAACACTCATGCTGTGCTTCGAGAATACACGCTTCAAGACATCCCATACCGTTTCCGTTGTGTCCGCTTCCATATTGGGTTCGCTGGCCCATAGACTTAATCCGCCCATAGCGAGTCCATGAACTCCACCGGATGCACCGTGCTTGCTGTCTCCATAGATAGACACGGAAACTGTAATCTTTGTTGACTTGGGTATTACGACAATAGAAATTTCGCAAGCTGCCGTTTTATACGTCAGAAAAACTGTTTGCTTACCCGATTCATTCTTGTCGTATCCGCTGATTTCTACATCGCTTAGATCAACTTGACTTGTCTTTCCGTCTGTCCAATACGCCGTCAATTTAATTCCGTTCAAATCCAAATCTTCGCCAACTGCGTATTGGGTCTTGTATTGACCGGAGGCAACGAGTTTATAGCATACAGCTTCAGCGTCACCGCCGATTGCTCTTGCTAACTTGTCCGCATCCTTTCCGAGAGGATCATCAGTACGATTGTGATTCTTCTGCCAGATACAGCCGTTTACGGCTGGGGCGCCACTGACATCCGTCTCAGTGTTAAACACAATCGTTCCACTTGGATGCGTGGGATTCTTATAATTTGTATCCACGTAATGTACAAATCCGATTCCCGATTTTACGTCTCCACCGGCAGAATATGTATTGCTCTGGATGTTATCGAACTTATTCAAGCTCTCATAATATCCAATAATTCCTCCTACATACTCGTCGCCAGTTGCCGTTCCCGAGAATGTGTTGCCGATGATAGAGTAGCTATTCCATGCCTGAGCTACCTTTGTATCACCACCAATGATACCGCCCACGTATTTTTTCCCGGATACTGTGCCGTCCACTTTACATCCTGCTATTGTCAAACGGTACGCATTCGGCGCGGCAGCACCCCAATACGGGCCTCCCGCAACACCGCCTACATAGGAATCTCCTTCAACACTACCATGGAAATCAGAATTCGTAACTTCGCAGGTACCCATTGCATTATCTTTCGCACCTACGAGACCGCCTACATAATTGGCCCCTCGCACGGTTGCGTAACTAACACAGTTCTCGATGGTACCTTGCAGTTTTCCGGCAAACGAACCAATTTGATTTTCTGTTCCCGTGTATCCGATTACGGCTCCACGCTCAACTACACAGTTGCGGATTGTAGTCATAAACCCTGCACTACAGCCAGCAAACCCATTTTCGCTGGACAAAACCGAACCGACGAGACCCGATTTTAACGTCTGTGTTCCACTTTTAAGTGTTACATGGTCAATAACAATACAGCTGCCGGACAAGCCCACACCTTGGCAATTATTAACCAGTCCATAACCGGCAATTTTTTCACCATAGATGTTTAAGTCTTTAATGGATGCTTCCCTTACATATCCCAGCAGGGGAAGACCATCGACAGGTACTGTCAAAGTCTTGCCATTTCCGTCTATGTTCCCAGAAAATGCGTTCAGATTATTGCCTGCATCAATTTTGTCGCTTCCATCTTTCGTGCATCCAATGGGTGTCCACCCCTCTGGAAGCGTAACATTGTCTGCAAACTGGAAATAAATACCTGCAAAAGAATTACCATTTGCAACACTTGAGCGAATCGCTTCGAGGTCATCAGCCGTTACGATGATATATGGGTTTTTCTCCGATCCCTCTCCCTTCAACGGCCATTCCAGCGCTTTGACTGTATATTCAGCGCAGGCCGACGTTACCTTTTCTCCAACAATTCCTTGGTAAGTAAGATAAATTTCACAGTAATACCATCTCGTACCAACTTTTGTTGAGTCAGGGATATAAGCGCTTCTTATTCCGGTCTCTTCGGATGTCCATGTACCAGACCCCTCAATGGGCTTTCCGTTCGTTCCTTCACTGTCTTCGCATTCATACCATAAGAATTTAGGCACGCCTTCATTCGCTTTTTTAATAACCACAGATATGGGGCTTTCCGTGCCAACAAAGACATCTCCTCCAACTGGCTGTTGAACGATCTCCGGCTTTGGCAATTCCACCGCATTGATTTTTGATACCCTAATCCTAGGTAAGCTAATCGTTTGTCCTTTACAGGTGACTTTTCCATCTATGATATACGTAAACACATTGGTAGAACTGGTGTCAACACTTACCTCATTTGTAGTAGCGCCATCTATCACAGTTCGATTGGCACCCATACCCCGTGTCCATTCATACACTGCTGTATCATCTGTGTTCTTAACAGCAGCTTTAAATGTAAACTTATCATATTGGGTTAGCTGCGGAATCACCCACGCCTTGAGCTTTTCATTGTACGTCACCTGAATTTCTTCATCGTTTACGAAAAATTGATATGCCTCGAACTCTACCTTTTCCTCCGGAGGATCCTCCACCACCACATGCAGTTTATAGGTCCGGTCCGCTATATTATAGGTTGGTTCTTCATTCGTAATCCGAATAGTAAAGTCGGTTTCTGCTTCAGAGCCAGGCGTATACTCAACAGTGGTAGCCGTTTCGCCGGCTGCATCAGCTTTTGAGAAATAGGAAATACTATTGGTGAAATTTGTTTTTCGAATACCTCCAGATGCCCAAATTGCGTATTTAATTCCTCTTGTCAGTACGACCTCGTATGTCCCGTCCGAAATTTTTTTGATGACTCGTTCAGGTTCAACAATATCACTTTTATTCGTAACAGAAATCCGTTTCAGATCATTATAAAGAGACAAACAAGCCCTATACGTGTAGTCGCTTCCTTCAACCTTAAAAACGAAATCGGAATACTCTAGATTATGAAAAAAGCCTGTTACTTCATCATATCGTGTATAATCCGGCTTTCCTGTGCGGCTATAGTAACCATCCAGTAAAACCTGTCCATTTTCGGATGTAACCGTCTTTTCGCCAAGGCTCTCCCCCGAAGCAGAATCATACGCATTATATGTAACCGTGTATATTTTACCTACTTCTTCTGGAGCTTTTACAGTGATCGTGGGTAAATTTCGATAATCTTGAATACCACCAATCACATAAGTTGGAGCCAGCAGCACAAACGTTCCATCATCCTGCTTTGTTATAGGGAGATCCGTATATTGAAACCGTTCGTCAGACATTTCGGAATAGCTGAGGGTAAAAACAAATGTACTCAGATCGATTTCCGGATCCGGATTGGCTACTGTTACCTCGCAGTTGGCCGTAAATCCGCCGTCAACCGTTGTAGCAGTGATTTTGGCTGTACCTTCGCCAACCGCTGTCACTTTCCCGAATGGATCAACACTGGCTACTTCTTCATTATCTGAACTCCAAGTGACCTCTTTATTGTCCGCGTCTTCCGGAAGCACTGTTGCAATAAGTGTTTCTATGCTTCCGCCCAAAGTCATTTTCAGTTCCTGTTTATCTAAAGAAATACCAGTTACAGCGACAATATGCCGACCCATCAGTGCAATAAGCGGCTCATTGTTTTCTCCAACCGATACCAATTCCCACTGTTGCTTTGTCCCTGAATAATTTACTTTGCTAAGAGCCTCACATCTGTCAAGTGCGTAATCCCCAACTTGTTTAAGAGTTAGCGGAAGCGATATCTCCTCCAAAGCGATATCTCCGCTAAAGCATCCCTTCGGAAGATATGTAATGCCTTCATCAACAGATACATTTTTCAGGTTTTCACATCCGGAAAAGATGTAAATTCCTATTGTCTCTACCGTACCGGGGATTTTCACTGATTCAACAGCTGTTTTGGAAAAGGCAGACTGCCCGATCGATACCAGTCCATCGCCCACGGTGATTACTTTAAGTTCAGCCGACTTGTTAAACGCATATTGCCCAATGGTTTTTACTCCATCAAGGTTAACGCTTTCAAGTTTGCTTTCCTCAAACGAATATTCACCCACCTCGTCAACATGAGATAGGTCAATACTCTTAAGATTCGTGCAGATATTAAATGCTCTTTTCCCAATTTTCGTCACGCGATGCTCGGCGCTTCCCAGCATCACGTTTTCCAGCCCCGTACATTTCAGGAAAGCGCTTTCCCCAATGCTGTCCGCGTTGGGCAAATTTATAGAGGTAAAACCGGAACATTCCAAAAAAGCATTATCGCCAATGGTCTTTACATTTGCTAAGTCTATTTCACTCAGTCCAACATTCGTAGCAAACGAATACGTTCCAATCTTTGTAACGGTACTGGCTAAGATTACATCGGTAAGGTTTGGATACTCCCGAAAAGCATTGTTGCCAACAGACTCGACACTGTCAGAAATTACAATCTTTTTAATTTGACTTTTTAATGCATACCAAGGAGCCCCGCTTGCGGAAGTATAGTCTGACATCTGTCCGGAACCCGATACTGTCAAAACACCGGTTTCAACATCAAAATGCCATGTGGCATTGGTTCCGCATTTCCCGTTGTAAGGATCCGCCGTATACTCGATCTCCTGCCCCGTCTCGTCTAAAACGTAAACTTTCTTTTTTCCTGTATAATTAAGTGCCTCCCACTCAGACGCAGTTCCACCAAAATGAATATTTTTACTTGCAATGTTCGTATCGCCAATTTTGTTTAAGGTATTCGGCAAATAAATTTCTGTGAGTTTTGCCGTGGCCATAAAGGCATTTGCCGCAATCTCCGTCAACGTACTGTCTTCTGAGATTTCAAAGCTCTCCAGTTTAGAGAACATCGCAAATGCGTATTTGCCAATAACCGTGATGCCGCTTCCGATTTGAACCGTCGTAATTTTTGCTTTAACGCTTGCCCATGGCTGTTTTACTGCACTTGCGGAGTCACTGATAGCGCCTTCACCCGCAATAATGAGCGTCGAGGTATTTTCAACCCGCCACTTTGCGTCATCCCCGCAGCTATTCCAAACCGTTACCTCGCATACATCCTCATAAACTTCATCTGCGGTCTTCACAGAAATACTGGCAACGCCCATCCCCACTGCAGTCACAACACCGTCTTCTACAGTTGCGACCGAAGGATCGGACGATTCCCATATTACAGTAGTATCCGAAGCATTGGAGGGCGATACTTCTACCGTCAACGTTTCCGCTTGGCCACCCACCAGCATATCAAGTTTTTTCGTATTTAACGCAATTCCGGTAACCGCAACAAGTTCGTCACCGTTACTTTCAACCGCCGGCACTTCGTCATCTGCCTCAACGGTGACAACACAGGTCGCCTTATATTGTCCGTCCGCCGCAGTAACCGTAATCTCGCAAGTGCCAAGAGTATTGAAAGTAACAATCCCTTGATCAATTGAAGCAATCTCAGGATCGGAACTTTCCCATTGCAAACTAGAATCTGAAGCATTCTCCGGTTCAACCACTGCATTCAATGTAACAGCAGCGTCCCCCAGCTTCACTTTTAATTCGCTTCTATCTAAATAAACTCCCGTTACGGGAATATTGACTTCTTCATCAAATATTTCATCGTTGCTGACATATCCATCGGTTCTTTTTAATGCCCTTATATCATCGCTGCTGTCGTCAAGAACCAATTCCGCATCTTGCGAACGTGAATTGGCTTCCTGAATAACTTCCGCTTTGCCTACTTCCTCCGCCTGTATCGCGATTGAAAAATTAGGCAGCATCAGTGCAATTGCAAGGAGAATGGAAAGGGCGCGTTTCAATCCACTTTTCATGTAGGATACCCCCCTGACAGTAAAAACTGGGAGGGGCTGCCGCCCCTCCCAGTCAGATTAGGAATTACTCGTAGATAACGTAATCGCTCAGGTCAAACACGATCGTCATGCCATCCTCAATGTTGTAGGATGTGCCATACAGCGCCGGGGTAGTAAACACGCCGTTCTGCCCAATCGCAATCCGCCAGCCGTTACCATAGTACTTTGTGTATTCAACGCCGTTGATTGTTTCGGTAGTCGCCCCGCCAGTGGGAATTCCGCCAGGGGTAACACTGTGAACATAACCACCATTAGGAACATTTACGCTGTCCCAACCGCCCGTGGCCTCCAGACCGTTTGCCATCAATGCGCAAATAATCGCGTCAAGCACATTCGCATTTTCGCTATAATTTGCTTCTTTTCCATATACTGGCCGGGTAAACTCGAACATAGCCGCAATCGTTACACCATCAAGTTCGGCAGCTTCGCAGCCATTGAACAGGTGATCACTGAGAGTTTCTTGGTTTCTAAATTCCTGCTCCAGAAAAGTGCCATGGTCAGGGTCATATCCGCCCGGCGTGAACATTCCCGTCGTAACATAAACCGTTACGGTTGCGGTATCCGTATCGGCCGCAAAGGCAGGCACAGCAAAGCAGATAATCATTGCGAGTGCCAGGAACAGGGACAGTGCTTTTCTCATGTGCTTCATAATTTTTCCATCCTTTCAGATTTTTATTTATGCTCACGACATTTCTGCCGGTAGCATCAAAATGATGTAGGTCGCACCCATCCAGCGCTCCTATCATGTGGGGCAATCATTGGAGGTTACACATCCAAAAAGACACGCTCATATCATCGCACATTCAGTTTTGATTGTGTTGCCAGAATCGGATTAACCTGTATATGTCTCCGGGGGATTCCCCGGTTGACACCCATTTTTCCTCGCCAGAAACGCCAATTTCTGTTCCCGTCTCGGCTTCTGGATTCCCTTCGGCAGCGGCAGCTTTGCCTCGGTCAATGCGATCGACCAGCTGACAAACCGCTCCGCAATGTACCGCCCGCCCTCTACCTCGTAGGAATAAGGGGCGTGACCCAGCGCTTCCGCGCAGGTGCGAAGGTATTCCAGAATTTCATCGTCAGTCATATCCCCGTGGGCTTCTCCCCACCGGGCGTCCCGCTCTATGCGGGCCTGTTTCTCGGCCTGCACCGCCGCGTTTCTCTCCGCGCTCGCGGCCTGAACCGTTTCCATTTTTTCAGCCCGCAGTTTATCAAAAACGCGAACCTGTTCTTTCATCGTCTGACGATAGATGCGGCAGCCTCTCTCGCTGACCTTGTGCGTCGGATAGGGCAGCCCAGCGGCATTCAGCACCTTTGACCATGTGCCGAAGCGCTCGTAAATCATAGCGCCCCCGAAGATCTCTCTCGGGTAGGGCGTGTGTCCCAGCTCCTGAGCTGATTGCCGGACGTAGGCAATCAGCTGCTCGTCCGTGTCGCTCCGGTGCGCTGCCACAAATGCGGCGTTCTTTTGCCGCACGGCAGCGTCCGTCATGGCTTCCAGCTTCTGCTGTTTCCACTTCTGCGGGTCAAAATAATGGGGCTTGTCCTTTTTGCTCACACCGTATCCCTCCATCGTCAAGGCGCAGTGCCTCCGTTTGGGTGGGATCTTGCGGTGTACCTCGCGTCCAAAGATCGTCCTTGGTTTTGTAGGTCTCCTGGCTTCGTCAGCTTTGCGCCTTCTCGCTTTCGCAATGGCATGAATGCAAAGCCCATATCAACTTTCACAGTAGCGCGTCTGCGCCGGATTCACACCGGCTTCCCTTGTTCAGCCCGCGGCAAAGCGGGCCACAAAACCTATTCAGCTGTCCGGCAAAAGAAAAAGCCACACGGGCAGACTTCTGCCAGCGTGACCGATTGTTCTCACATCCTGCCTTCCTTCATCCCATTTCAGGGACGCGCTCCGGGTTCTCACACGGTCGGTATTCTGGCTCGCGCATCACAGCGGGCAACTCCGCCAGCGCCCGCACCCAGCCTTCTCAGGTTTCCCCAATGACCGGATCACTCCGTTAAGGGTGCGAACATTCTGCGCTTACAGCTACGGGTATAGCACCGGGATTTCACCGGATTCCCTGATCTCCACATCTGTGAACCACAGACGCGTGACACCGTGCAGCATTTACTTGTTAAATAGAAAATTTCTGTGCCATACTATGTACGACGGACAGAATGACAGAGAAAGGCTGATCGTTTCGCTAAGTAACTAACTTGACGAAAGCTTCGACTGACCTTTTCCACCCATCTATTCGCTTACAATGTACCATCAATCCCAATAAATGTCAATTAGATTTACTTCCGATTGTAAAATTTTGTGTAATATTGTTAATTATCGGAAGCTGTAGGCAAAGAGAATATAAAATTTAATGCTTATCGACTTAACGCAGCAAGCCACAATATCTTGACAAAGTCCGATTTGTTGGACAGATAGGATGCTACAATGTTCCCAAAAGCAAAAAGGGGAACATCATCAT
>ERZ773258.89-NODE-89-length-110244-cov-7.711468_pt1 | contig 110244 bp, 104 predicted proteins | sample MGYA00511962_ERZ773258 | MGnify/ENA primary metagenome ERZ773258 (study PRJEB29015, sample SAMEA2737755) | human gut metagenome | biome: human gut; feature: human-associated habitat; material: faeces | place: China | collected 2012 ... | reverse complement strand
GTGGAAATTTGGGAAGCATCAAAAAGCAGCCGAAAAGTGTTAATTTTTAGAATATTCTGATAGATAAAGACTTACGCTTGAATATTTCTGGTTATTTTTGGTTGTTTTGAGATTCTAAATACACTGTATGAAACTCCAAATCATACCAGGAAATGAGTAATCTTTAAAAGTTTCACAAAGCCATCCGGCAAGAAATGCAGAAAGCACCCCACCTATCCATTTTACAAGACTATGCCATTTCATTATGGTTCATAATTATTTTTTTATTTTCAAATAACCATTTTCATCCACACACACTACGAACTCCTTCTCTACTTTTTTTTCTGTTAAGGCTGGAGTTTCACCTTTCAGCATTTCGCCTTCTCCACGAAGTAGCCATTCGGCAGACACATCCGGAAAAGCTTGGAGTATAAGTAATATCGTACTTGATGACAGTTGTACATCAGAGTTAATTTGATTATTTAAGGTCTTTTGATTTACAGAAAAATCCTTTGAAAGCTTTGTCGGATTGCTTTCTTTCAAAAAAAGAATATCTCTAATTCTTTGTTTTACTGCATTTTCGTTCATATAAAACTATTTTATAGTAATATTTTACTTTCCTTTTCTTGCTAATAAGTACTATCTTACTTATATTTGCATTGTGATAAACAAATAAAGGTTATCACCGATGCAAATAATTTGATGCAATATGTAAAGGTATTAAAAAGAGAATGGGAAAAGACAGATTAAAGGTTAAAAAGTTTAAATCAAATCTCAACAGAGAGAGAGGATTGATAATGGCAACGGGAGCTGAACGGGCATTGCCTTTGATTCCCGTGGGTGAAACAGCGGAATTTAGTGAGATGGAATTTCGTTCAAGTGTAATCCGAACTGCGATAAACCGTCTTGAACAGCTTGGTTATAAGTTCGATTGCACTACTAAAGGCTGTATAGGTTATTGTCTGGTAACACGTACAGAATGAAAGATTTTCAGACTATACTAGTTGAACTCCCCTATGATGTAGCACAATTGCTACATGTTCGCAGCCGTGGAGTCAGTCAGTGAGAAAGGAGGAAGTATGGAAAAAGAAAAGACAGAGTGTGTAATGTCATCCGTGATACGGATAGAGACATGGCACGAACACAAGGCAGGAGTTCCGGAAGTTGTACGGTATAGAATACGAAAGGTGTATTCTAATGACCGACTGCTTTACGAGGACAAGATGACTACCAAGATATTTCGTGCCAAAGAAGATGTATTTCGCGAGTTGGACCGCTTTCTGTTAGGCCTTAAAGAGAGTGAGAGCAGAAAGGACTGCCATAGCAATAGAAGAAAGCTGATTGGCTTTTTCAAGATGCTTTGGTTCAAGCTCTTTGGATAGAACATCCAGCTCATATCCCAGCTTATTGATATTAGCCTTTAGCAGTTCCTCTTGTGCAGTAAATCCACCATGAGCATAGAAATCGTATGCTTTGCCTTTAATTTCAATGATAAGATAATCGCTTGTAGATGTCTGGCTTATCAAATCCAGGTTCTCGAGTTCATCAAAAATCATCTTTACTTGAAATTGAAGACAGCCGGAATACTTGACAACCTCTGAGGTTTTAGGATATACTTCGCTGTCATTAAATGAAAGCAGATACTCTAAGGCTAAGTCCTTCATTTGGGGTGTAATAAGCTTGATTGCCATAAGATTAATGATTTAGTGAATAATACCACAAAGATAACAAATATGATGACAAGTTCGGACATAAACAGGTTAGCAGCAAAGGTGGCAGAACAGGTGCTGCAGATGACAGACGAGCTGATGACTCCCAAGCAGGCGGCTGAATACTTAGGCATAAGCCTGAACGCCCTGCAACAACGGAGGTCCAAGACACAGATACCATCCCACAAGAAAGACGGATGCGTGTACTACTCAAAAAGGGAATTAACCGAATATTACTTGAGCTTATGAAACTGAATGATATGAGTAAAGGGGCACTTTTTTGCCTGGGGATTCTGGCAGTGATGGCAATAGCCGGGACATGTGACTATCAGGACGCAGTACATTTCAACGAAATGGAAAATGATACGTTCAAGGTAGAAGAACCTGATACTACAGAAAGCGCATACGATGTAATCAAATATGTGCAGACTATGGAGAAGAAAGAACCGCAGTGATGCGCTATGCACAATACTTTAACTCAGTTATATCCCGGCTCATAACATGGCCGGGATATTCAAACAAAGTACGATCAAAGACATAATACAATGGAAACAAACAGAAATGAAGGTAAAGAAGATGACATGATTATGTTGTTTTCCCTTACTAATACAGATCCTCCGTTACATGGAGAGTTGGAGAAGCATTTGTCGGAAGTAAAAGAACAAGTTAGCAGGATAAGTTCTATTAAGCCAGTTCATAAAATACACATTCCAAACGGATATGTGATGACCACACGTCCTGAGTTATGGGATGGATATAAACTGGATGCCAAATCAACTGTATTTTAGTAATAATCTATAAACTGAAGAGATATGAAAACATGGATGGAAGTACAAGCCAAATACTCAAAGGAGAACGGCTTGAAATCAAAAACTGTAAAAGGGACATATTTAGTAGAAGCTGATAGCATGACTATTGCGGAATCAGTGGTGATCAAACAGGTAAAACCTCTGTCAAACCGAGGTATAAGTGTGATATCTATCAAGAAAGTGAGATATGATGATGTTTTTCCGTCTGAAACCGAAAAATGGTTTAAAGTCAAATACCATACCATTGACATAAAGTATGGTAAAAAAGGCAAGGAAATTAAAAAGAAAACCACATACTACGCACTGGTTGCCGGTAACTCTACCAAGGATGCAGAAGATAAATTTCATACTGCAATGAAAGGTACTATGTTTGAATATACTGTTGACTCAGTGTCCGATAGTAACCTGTCAGATGTATTTCCTTATATCGAAGAAAAACAAACAGAAGAAACAAGATAAGAATATGACAACAATATATGTACATCCATCAGTAATGGCAAGGATAAAATCAGGTAATCTTTCTCCCGTCACAACCAGATATGAGGTTGATGTGGGAAATATTGTTGAAGTGATGGATGAGGATGAAGTTAATTCTATTATCACGAAAGTAAAGAGTGTAAGAAAAGTTGCTGTCAGCCTGTACCAGATAGAACTTATGGATCCAGCTACAGCTTTTATTGACTAATTATAAAATCACTGGCTCCTTCAGGATAACAATATTCTCATGGCATAAGTTTTTGGGGTGAATACAAGTTTGAGATAGGTAAAAGTTATGAGATTGGGAGCCGGTGATTTTTTTATTGAGTTATGTGGAATAATAAGAGAAAAAGCAAAACATCAGGAAAGACGGAACATCAAAAACTGGTAGCAACATTGGACAGATGGTTTTCAAAGTATATCCGGTTGAGAGATTCGTTTGTGAGTCATGGAGAAATGTTTTTCCGGTGTATCAGTTGCGGAAAGATTAAGTCATACGATGAGGCTGATTGTGGGCACTACGTTAACAGGGGTCACATGTCAACCAGATTTGACGAAGATAACTGTCATGCACAGTGTAAGTTCTGTAACCGATTTGATGAAGGTAACATCTACAACTACCGGGAACGGCTGATCAATAAAATCGGCATGAGCCGGGTGCTTCTGCTTGAAGCAAAGAAGAACCAGACCTGTAAGCTGAGTGACTTTGAGTTGAAAGTTATGATAAGTCATTACAAAGCTGAGGTCAAAAAGATGGAGGAAGAAAAATGGAGCAAGAAATGATAACAGTACCTCTGAGTGAATGGAATGATATAAAGAAAAGGTTAAACGATATACAGAAGAAAGTTGAAACGCTGTATAACCGTGAGACAGATTATGTTTCGATTTCAGAGTTAAGCGAATGGCTGAACATATCACGTACTACGATATGGAGATTGAGAAGTGAAGGAAAGATAAAGACATACCTTATAGGAGGGAAAATGGCAGCGAATAAGGATGAGATTCAGACGCTGCTGAATGAAGGAAAGATATAATTGAAACAACATGTTTGACAAGATGATTTTTAATGCCCAGATTGATTTTGTACATGATGCAGAAAGGATAGCCAGCAAGCACCACCTCATCAGATGCACAGAAGGAAGTGAAACCTATTATCAATCATCGGCATTAAGTAACATTGAGGGTATCTGGTGGAAAATAAAGGGAAGGACAGCACAAATTAAATGCTCCATACACAAGCTTTTCTGGAGATCCAGATACGGCACGCTTGACAACTCTCAAATGTTCACCATATCAGAAGCCAAACTTATTATATCAGAGTTGCTGGATGAATGGGATATAGATCCGGCTCAGGTAAGAATAACTTATTATGAAGTGGGATTGAATATACCAGTCGATCATGATCCGATTGAATACATTTCGTTGGCTGAGTCTATCGGTGTGATGAGAAACAGGGAACTTTTCAATGATGCGAACTTTGAAAAGAACCGGCAGAAAACAACGGAGAAATCAAAGAACATCAAGAAGGTTTTCAAAATATATGATAAAGGCTTTGAGGCACGCGATAAAGGCAGAATATGTGAAGGTGATATTTTAAGGATTGAGACTATATACAGGAGACAGTCTATCAACCTGATTGATTTTTTCTCTGAGAAGTCGATATACAACATCATCCATACCTTCTACCGTGACTGGGCCACAATTGGATTCAGGCAGAGACTAAGTGCTGACAAAGGTATCAAATCAAGCCAGATTGATAAAGCTGAGGCTTTGTTGAGGCTGGGAAGGGATGACTACCTGAGTAGCACATACGAGCGCTGGAAGTCGGGCCATCTGACTGACAAGCAATATCGTACTATAAGAGAGTTCATCAACTCATGGGATGAGATTAAATGCCATTTCAGGATGATGATGTCACCTCATGAGATTGAGTATAAAACCAAGTTACTGAGCCTTTTTAATGAGGCAAAAAATTAATGACCTTATAGGCATATAGGAATATGATTGAAAATCAAAGAAATAACTTTTTAGTGAAACGTATTGAAACAGGGATTGTTTCATTTAGGGAGTTATTATGTGTCCTGTTATCTTTTCAGGTAACTTGTCCTATACAGCCATTAGCTGGTCGGCAAATAATGAAACAAGAGAAATGGAAAAGGAAAAAAGAGTAGTCTATTATGCAACAAAGAAAAAAGAAGAAATAGCAAGATTACAAGCTGAATACTCCTTACCTAAAGGATACAACATAAATGGTGAAGTTGAATGTATGTTGTCAAAGGATGACATTAAGAGTTTGTATGAGGAAGAGAAAAAAGGTTTGATACAAATAAGAAAGAAATAGCTATGACAACTTTTGAAACAACAATCCAGACGTATCTGGAAAACCGCGCAAAGACTGATTCGCTCTTTGCTGAAACCTTTAAGAAAGCGAACAAATCCATTAAGGAATGCTGCAGTTATATTTACTCAAAAGCTCGGAAATTGGCTTCTGGTGGTAATGTTGTCGGTGTGGATGAAGCAACCGTATATAACTGGGCAGTGCATTACTACGATGAGGACGATATCAAAGTAGACAATGTACAAGAGCGTGTGGAAGTCGTTGCTCCGGATGCCGTCCAAACACCAGTCAAAAAAGAAAAGACAGTAAATAAAAAGTCTGAAAGAAAGAATACAAAGCAGGAACAGCAAAAGATTTTTGAGTCAAGACAACTATCACTGTTTGATTTTTAAACACTATGAGGCCAAGAACAAAACGTGAAAAGCTGGTGGTTGAACTCAGCAGTAAGCTGCCAGCAATAGCAGAAACCCAGATAAGATGGGGAAAGAAGCATTGTTTTCCGCATAATGCTTACCGCTGTAAGGATGAAATGTGGTGCAGTGAATGTGGAAAGATGTGGGTTGATGTAGCTGGCCAGAAGGAAGGGTACATCAAGTGTCCTTACTGCGGTGAAAGATTGGAAGTGAAGGTAAGCCGTAAGACCAAGGATAATGCAGTAAGTTATCTGACAGTCGTTACAACATCGGGAGATTTTCAGGTGCTCCGTCACTTCTACACAGCCAAGTATGCAAGAAAAGAACGTGACACACATTATTTCATCGATGAGGTATGCCAACAGTGGATAACTGCAGACAGAAAAGAAACGGTTATGGCCAAGGCTATGAATATGGGATATAGAGGTTGGCTTCACGGTACAGATATGAGCATCAAACAGGACGGAAATATATACTATTCACATTCGTATGACATAGATGGTTATGTATATCCGAAAGTAAAGCTGCTGCCTATACTCCACAGGAACGGCCTTCGTACTTCGCTCCATGGCGTTACTCCGGCCAGACTGATACGTGCGATTCTTGGGGAAAGCAAGTATGCGGAAATGTTGCTGAAGACAAAACAATATAGTATGTTGGATTTCTATATGCATCGAGGTGGGCTTTCCTATCCGTGGGCAGTGAATATCTGTAACCGCAACGGGTATATCATTAAGGACGGATCGATGTATGACGATTACCTTCATTTGCTTGATTATTTCCACCTTGACACACATAATGCTCACTATGTATGCCCAAAGAACCTGAAGAAAGAGCATGACAAACTGGTTGAGAAAAAGAGAAAGATAGAAGCGAAGATTCGGGCCGAGGAGGAACGGAAGAGACGGATTGAACGCATGTCCAGAATGAAACAGGATATCCTCTCTTTCATCCAGAGAATCCAGCCATTCCTGGGAATAGAAATCAAGGATGAGGATATTGTGATCCGTCCATTGGAAAGTGTTACCCAGTTCTATCAGGAAGGAAAGGCTATGCACCATTGCGTATATCAAAATGAATATTACAAGCGTAAGGATTGCCTTATTCTCACAGCGCAAAAGAATGGAAAACGTCTTGAAACGGTAGAGGTCTCTTTAAAGACCTTCAAGATCGTACAGAGCAGGGCGGTCTGTAACAAGACCAGCGATTACCATGATCATATTATCAAATTGGTAAACCGTAACATGGGACTGATAAGGAGGGCTGCATCATGAAGGTTTGTATCGAGTGTGGCCGGAATCTTCCGGAAAGGAAGTTCCGGGCCTATGAAACAAAATCCGGCATCCATTACACCAATAGATGCCGGTTATGTGAGAGCAGGCACACGGCTGAAAGAAGAAAGCAGGACAGACTGCATGGGCGGCTGGCCAGATATACCAATGATCAGCTGGTGGCCGAACTACGGAGACGTGGAGCGCATATCATGTATGGAAGTGATTTTGATTGTGTAACAACGATTTGACGATGGGAAAGCTGAAAGTTTATTATGGATGGGCGAAGATAGGCACTATCCGCAAGAAACGTGCTATATCCGTCATATATGAGAATGAATGGCATGGCTGCAGGTGTGATCGTGGACAAAGGATTTTGATGTCATCACAGGAAACAGTAATAGAGAGGTACCAGGATGAGGAAGAAGAGAAAGCCGCAAAGGATTGTACCCGGATATTTACCGAGTATAGCCTGTTCTTTGACGAAAAGCCAATAAACGGCAGTCTTAACAAGATACTCCAAATGAACAGTGAGGCCGACAAGAATCATGTATCTAAGGCTATGCGTGATAAGATTGCTGAAGCCTTACGAAAAGCCTTTATGAAGGCCAACCGCGGATATAGAGAACCAGATGGACAACAACTTGAATTAAATTTTGAATAACATGGGAAAGCAGGAAAGTTTGAGTGATTGTTATCAGTTCGCAAAGGATTTGGCCAAAGCTGAAAGGGAGCTGAAAATCGAGAATTGGGTGCAAATCAGCATCTGCTACGGTTACGGTCATCAATCTGTCACCCTATACACCTACGACCTTCCGCGTGAAGTGTACGAAAGGAGGATGTGGGTAATCAGGTGGAGGGTGGCCAGATTGCAATGCCAGCATCCAAGGAATGATGTGTACACTTCTTTTTACTACTACGACAAGCGTTCAGGAGAGTCGCTTGAAGTGAGTTCCTGCCTTTCAAAGCTGGTTTCAGCAAAAGCCCAGATAACAAAAGCAGAACGTAGGATGAATGAGTACATTGAGCACAACCGTCAGAGCAACATGTTCTTTGATGAGAATACGGACGAAGAACTGGTTAAGTTCCGGGAGAAACTGGAACGCAAGAAACTCGAATGTGCCGAGTGTGAAAAGAGACTTGAGCAACTTGTAGAAAAAAGGAGAAATAATCAATGAAAACGAAATTGTATTACCTGTTTCTGGCAGTCATGTGGTGGTTGCTGGGATAGGTGGAAAGGAGAAATGAATATGATGCCAAAAGAATTACCTAATGTAATGAATGATAAAGGGTATCAGAAAGATGCCCGTGATTTTGCAAAGAAAATGATGGGATGCAACGGATTGCTTTTCCCTTGCAAAGATTTCAATCATTTCCAGGAATGGATGGAAGAAGCCTTGTTAAAAGCTTACTTGTATGGTGCGCAAAGTGCTGTAAGAGTAGGTTATCTACTTGCTGACAAGGATTGGGAAGAAACATACAAAGGATTAAAAAAAGAGATTTCCGAATTGAAGGAAAGAATAAAAGATGAGTAAATAATATGACTAAGAAAGAAGAAATGCTTAGGGAAGCCGTTCACGATCATTATCAGTGTAACGGAAAGTATGCTTGTGAAGAACGTGCTTATTGCCGGTTCTGCGAGGGAGAAAACATAGCACATGATTGTGATGAAGATTGCTATGCAGATGAATTCAGCGAAGGATTTATAGCTGGCTGGGATGCATGCTTGAAATACCTTGCTTCATTGCCGCTGGATGAAGCTGCTAACAGAATTGTATATCATGGAACTAAGATAAGTGATAATCCAACAAGTAAGAAATGAAAGCAATATCCATTAAACAGCCGTGGGCTAGCTTAATCGCTCACGGTATTAAAGACATCGAGAACCGGACATGGAAGTGCCCTCAGAAGTATATTGGCCAAAGAGTGCTGATTCATGCAAGTGGCTGTCATGGTAAGAAGTTTGAAATAAACCTAACTGATGAACAGATGAAACAGGCTTTTCCATTAATTTCTGAGAAAAGTACTTCGGGGAAATGGGAGTTTGGTGCTATCATCGGCAGCGTGGTTATAGCCGACTGCATACAGAACCATCCTTCAGTCTGGGCTGAGAAAGGTTGCTGGAACTGGGTGCTGAAGGATGCGGTACTGTTTGATAAGCCGATTATGAATGTGAAAGGAAAACTTAGTTTTTGGGAGTATAATATCAATAACGCAGAAAATGAATATTAAAGGGAAAATAACTATGGTGAAAGAAGTAGAGTCAATCACCACAAGAGATAAAAGATTAATATTGAAGAGAACGGCAGTAATCGAAACAGAAGGAGGGAAATATGCCCAGTCGATTGCATTCGATGTAATGGGAGAAGATGTAAATAACCAATGGTTGTCGGTTGGCCAGAGAGTAGAGATAGATTATAACTGCCATGTAACGGAATTTGGTGGTAAGTTATATAACAATATCAGAGCATGGAGAATTATTGAATGTAAAGATGGGAAAGGATAAAAGAGTGATGGTGAGATTTGATGAATCAACATTTATGGCACTCAATGAGGTAGCAATAAGAATGGAAACAAATCTCTCAGTAGTGATCAGAGCATTTTGTAAAAAGCAGATAAGTGAAATAACAGATGTAAATGGGAATATAACACTCCATGAAAAACAAACGGAAAGTAAACAACAATGTGCTATTGATGATAGCTAAGTTATATGAAAGGCTATCAGATATATCAGCAAAGGATCGGCAAATTTATTATGCCGGTCTTAACTATGAAGATATCTTTCAGGATACGATTCTCAGAGTAAGTACAGATGAGAAAGCTGCGAAAATAACAGATGAGAATGAATTTGTAGAGTACTTCATATATCGAATGAAAGCTGCACAATATACGATAATAAAGGATTCAAAACGCTTAAAAATTACAGATTATGCCGACAATTTACAAGCCAAAGACAATGAAGAAAAAGGAGAATAGCCTCTATGATGAAGAAAGAAGGAAGATATATAAGTCTGCCAGATGGAGAAGTCTGAGAGCTATGAAGATAGCAGAACAGCCACTATGTGAAGTATGTCTGAAAGAAGGGAGGACAACCATTGCAGAGGACGTACATCACATTCAATCATTCATGTCAACTGATGATCCGGTGAGAAGGAGGGCTTTAGCCTATGATTATGAAAACCTTATGAGCATTTGCAAGATGCATCATCAGATGATACACAACAAGTCGGATGGGAATGCCACCAAAGGGGGTATGGGGTGAAATTTTAGAAGGTCACGTAATTTGAACCTCGCCCCAACCCATTCAACACGCGAGGCAATTTTTGAAAAAAGCCAAAATAGGGATTTTGTTGCGATGTGTTAAAATAGTGATTTCGTCTGACAAAAATCACGTTTGAAAAAAAGAGAAAATTATGGCAGAAACAAGTCTGGTGCAGTTCAAGCTGCCTAAAAATGTAAAACATAAAGAAGCTAAGAAACTCATTTGCAACCTTGTGAGAGACATGAATGAGCGCGGTGAGCTGGCTCCGTTCGATGTGGCATTGTTACACCGGATGGCAACGGCTTATGAAATGTATCTTATCTGCGTGGATGAGATTACTACAGACGGAATGACAATGACAAACAAGAAGGGGGAAATGGTAAAAAGGCCGGAGGTGAATATACTAAAAGAAAACTGGTCGCAGTTCTTGGAACTGGCTAAAGAGTTTGGGCTGACAGCAATGAGTAAACGAAAGCTGAAGACGATGAAGAATATTGATGAGGCTATCCAGTCACCTTTGAAAGAATACCTACGTGAGCACCAGGTATGATAAAGAAAAAGAAATACATACAATATGCAAAGGATGTACTAAGCGGAAAGATTGTAACAGGGCACTACATAAAATTGGCTGCTGAGCGTTTCTTTAGATTAATGTATGATGGAAGGTATGAGTTCAGAGAAGATAAGTTCGAGCAGGTATGTGAATTCATATCAATCATCCACCATTACACTGGGAAACATGCTGGGAAACCGTTTATATTGGAAGCATGGCAAGAATGGATTGTTGCTTCCATGTATGGTTTTTACCTGAAAGGAACAAATGAAAGACTGGTGCAATCGGCTTACATTGAGATGGCGCGAAAGCAGGGTAAATCTGCTTTTGCGTCTGCATTGTGTTTGTACCATCTGATAGCAGACGGTGAAATGAACGCGGAGGTCTATATGGCGGCCAACTCCAAAGATCAGGCAAAGGTCTCTTTCAACATGGCATCAAACTTTAGCAAGATGCTGGATCCCGGAAAAGAATTCCTGGATCCATACCGAGATACCATAAAGTACGAAAGAACGCTGAGTTTTCTGAAAGTGCTGGCTGCCGATTCAAGCAAGCTGGACGGCCCGAATGCATCCATGTATCTGATTGACGAATATCACGCGGCCAAAAACTCAGGCGTGAAAGATGTATTGCAATCCTCACAAGGTATGCGAGAGAATCCGATGGCAGTAATCATTACTACTGCAGGGTTTGACCGTCTGGGAGTATGTTACCAGTATAGGGAAATGTGTACGGAGGTAGTGTCGGGGCTGAAAGAAGATGATACGCTGTTTATTGCTATTTACTGCCTGGATAAAGAAGATGACTGGAAAGATGAGGCTGTATGGGTGAAAAGCAATCCGAATCTGGGGGTAACCGTACAGACTAAGTATCTTAAAACACAGGTAAGGAAAGCCATTAATACCCCAAGTGATGAAGTAGGTATAAAGACTAAGAATCTGAATATATGGTGTGATGCTGAAAAAACATGGATAAAAGATGATTACATACTTTCTGCATCAGCTAATGTGAACTTAGAAAAATACAATGGGCTGGATTGTTTTATCGGAGTGGACTTGTCATCTACATCAGACTTAACTTCATTCTCAGTTATGATACCATCAACAGAAAAGATGGTTTGGAAAACATTCTACTTTCTCCCGGAGGCGGCATTAACAGAAAAGCGATTCAAAGAACTGTATGGAGAATGGGCACGACAGGGAGCTTTATGTATAACTCCGGGAAATGTGGTGGACTATGATTTTATCCTCAATAAGATTATGGAGATAGGTCAGATTCTTAATATCGTAACCATAGGATATGACAGCTGGAATGCTACTCAGTTCGTCATTAACTGTACAGAAAAAGGGTTGCCGATGGAACCGTATTCACAGAGCATCGGAAACTTCAACAAGCCGACGAAGGAGTTAGAAAGGCTGATGCTGTCTGGAGTGGCGGTGATTGACAATAACATCATTACTCGACACTGTTTCCGGAACGTAGTGATGGCGCGTGACAAGAACGGGAACACGAAACCAAGCAAACAATACGAAGAGAAAAAGATTGACGGGGTAATTGCTATGATTGAAGCTTTGGGAGTTTATCTGATGTGTCCAAGATACGATAATGTGATTTATTAGTTTGTCAGAAGTTTGTCAGACAAAAATTTCGTTTCAAATAAAAACGAAATGAAATTATTTGGCTACGAGTTTAGAAAGATTTCCAAGAAGGAAATATCTCAGGTGTCAGCTTATGGAGGAACAAGTTTAATTCAGCTGGCATCACGCGAATACCCCATGTTATTGAGCACAGTATACAGGTGCGTAGATCTTATATCAGATTCAGTGGCTGTATTGCCGCTGGAAGTGTTCAGGCTGGATGAAGCCGGATTCAAAATGAAAGACACGAAACATCCTATTTATGAGCTGCTGGATCTGGAGCCAAACGAGAACATGACACGCTACGTTTTTATAAAAACTCTTATGGCATCCGTATTACTGACCGGGAACGGATATGCATACATAGAACGTGATGAGGATGGAGTCACTCCTGTTCAGTTGGTGTACATCCCATCCAATCAGGTATCAATACAATGGATAGTAGACAAAGAAGGGATAAGAAGAAAAAGATACCTGGTATCCGGATTTACGCAACTGGTTGAACCATGCGACATGATACATGTGCTTAATTTCAGTTATGATGGAATTATCGGAGTATCCACGTTGACACATGCCAGACAGACTTTAGGAATCGCTACAAGTTCTGAGGAACATGCTGCCGGATTCTTCAAGTCAGGAGCAGCGGTTAGTGGTGTGCTTACAATTGAAGGTGCACGACTGAATAAAGAACAAAAAGAACAGAATTACAAGCAATGGGAAGAGCGTTCCAACTCTAATAATGGCCGTCCCGGTGGAATTGTGATACTGGAGGGAAACATGAAGTACCAGCCCATTTCAATTTCTCCAAAGGACTCTCAGTTGCTGGAAAGCCGCCAATTCAATGTAGTGGATATATGCCGTTTCTTTTCGGTATCTCCTGTTAAAGCGTTTGACCTGAGCAAATCCTCCTACTCTACCATCGAAGCCACACAGCTGGAATATCTGACAGACACAGCTTTGCCGGTTATCACCAAGATAGAGCAAGAAATAAACCGGAAAGTATTCAGCAAAACAGAAAGAAGCATGTACAAGGCAGAATTTAATACCTCGGCCATACTGCGAGCAGACAAAGCAGCTCAGGGGGCTTTTTGGAAGGATATGGCAAATGTAGGAGCCGCCACCCCCAATGAAATCAGAAGAGAAATCGGTATGAGTCGGATTGAAAATGGAGACGAGGCTTTTGTACAGGTTAACGTGATGACGCTGAAAAATGCTGTAAAAGAAAAAATGATAGAAGGGAATCAAGAATAATCGGATTTTGTCAGACAAATGTTCCGTTAGAAATAAAACGATTTATGAGTGAACAAAAAGAAATGCTGGAGCAGAGAAATACCACATTCCCTGTATCAGTGACAGAGGAAAATGAAAAGCGGACAGTAGAAGGATATGCGATGCTATTTGACGTAAAATCAGACGGACTGGATTTTGAGGAAGTGATTGAACGAGGTGCGCTGGATGGAGTGATTGAGAAAAGTGATGTATTTGCCTTACTCAACCACAACCGTGACAGAGGAATACTGGCACGCTCAGTAAACGGGAAAGGCTCACTGACATTGACAGTCGATTCAAAAGGATTGAAATACAGATTTGAAGCACCACGCACGATGCTGGGCGATGAACTGCTGGAAAACCTGAGAAGAAACGAAATCAATCAATCTTCATTTGCCTTTACTGTAGCAGACGGTGGAGAGAAATGGGAAAGGATGAAGAGTGGTAAATGGAAACGTACTATCAGCCAATTTGCCCGGATATACGATGTTTCTCCCGTATACAATGCAGCTTACAGCAAAACAACTGTCTGTATGAGAGGAAAAGAGCAAGTAGAAAAAGAGCTGGAGGAACGAAAAGAAGTAGGTGAAGAATATTATAACAACATTATTAACAGTCTTAATTATTAAGAGTTATGGCAAAAGAAAAAACAAAGGTTGAACTGGCAGAAGAAAGAGGCCAGTTGTACAAAAAAGGTGTTGACCTAGTAAACAAGGCAAAACAGGAAAAACGCGAATTGTCTATAGAAGAAAAGGATCAGATTACAGAGATTCAGCTCCGTATGACAGAAATCAATCTGGAACTGGCACAGCGTGAAGCAATGAAGTTTGCAGACGAACATACGACTGGCGAAAAATTCAGCCTGAGAAAAGCCCTGTTGGAACTGGCAGATGGAGGCCATTACAGTGAGAACACACGAAAAATGAATGAGCGTGGAGCTGCATCATTACAGAAATCGGGTATCATTCCGAAGAGTGGAGCATCATTGCTTATACCGGTTGAGTCACGTGCAGAAATTACTGCCGGCACTGCAGGTACAAACGTGATTGAAACAGATTTTATGAATATTGTGGAACCGTTAAGAGATCGATTGGTCTTGGCTTCAGCAGGGGCAACCATGTTGACAGGGCTTGTATCAGACATTGATATTCCTGCTTACTCAGGAAGTACATCAAATTGGGCTAACGAAAATGCAGCTGCATCAGATGGTGCTGGAACATTCAGTAAGAAAACGATGAAGCCGAAACGTCTTACTTCTATTTTGAAGGTATCACGCCAAATGCTGGTACAGGATTCATTGGGAGTTGAGGCTATGCTGAGAGCTGACCTTATCAACTCAATTGCATCAAAATTGGAAGCTACAATTTTGGGAGGTGCTGAAACATCAGCAGAAAAACCGAATGGATTGTTTACCGGATATGTAACAGAATCAACAGCCTTGACATGGAAAGGTGTTGTAGATCTTGAAACGAAAGTTGATTTGGCAAACGCTCTGATGGGGAACACGAAATACATCGTGCATACATCGCTGGTAGGTTTGGCCAAAACAACTTTGAAAAACGATGGAGTAAGTGGATACATCATGGCCGAAAATGGACAGATGAACGGTTATGATACATTACGTACAAATGCCGTGTACAAAAAAACGGAAACAGAATGGGGTGCCTTGTTCGGGAACTGGGCCGATTTGCTTATCGGTCAGTGGGGAGCTTTGGATTTGACCGTAGATCCGTACACAGAAGCCGATAAAGCATTTGTGCGCATTATCGTAAACAGTTACTGGGATTCTTGCTTGAGACGCGATAATTCAATAGCAAAAGCACTGTTTAAAGATGGTTCTGCTGCATAAGGAGGGTTATGATGTATATCACTTTAGATGAAGCAAAGAAGCATCTCAACGTAGAATCAGACTTCACAGAGGATGATGAGTATATTTCATCACTGATTGAAGTAGCTGAAGCTAAGGTGGCTGCAGAGTTATGTTTGAAAAATATGGATGACCTGAACACCATAGGAGGTGGAGAGGTCATCCCTCCTCCCATAAAGCAAGCTATTATGTTAACGATTGGTTTGTACTACAACAATAGAGAGGAGGTAACATCATCACAGACTCATACTTTGACTCAGGGTGCTTTACACCTTATTCAGCTATACAGGGATTATTCTAAATAATATCACAATGAAGGCAGGTCAGTTACGAGACAGAATCACAATTCTCAAAAGAGAAATCACACAAAAGCCACATGGCGGAGAAGAATACTCATGGAAAGATTTCATAACCGTAAGAGCTACTATAAAGTTTGCCTCCGGTAAAATTGAGGAAACAAACATGGAGTATGCCCACAATCAGGTGAACAAAGTGACCATCTATTACAGATCTGCCATAAAGCGTGAAATGAGGGTGAAATACAACAATGAAATCTACCAGATAAACTCCATCAATCCTGATCAATCTCATAACATGATGACATTAACAATAGAACTGGTCAATGAGTAGTTTAAAAAAAGATTACTTGGAGGTAACAATTGATGTAGCCAGAATTAACAGGCTATTCAAGGAGCTTAACATGAACACGGATGAAGCCAGAAGGGCATTAAAAAGAGGACTGGCCGCATCCGCAAGATTGATACAGAGGCAGGCTAAAACTAATTTGGGAGCTGTCCATAACCAAGCGTCAGGGACTCTTCTTTCTACAACAAACCTAAAGAAGTGGGTACGATATGTGGTATATAAGAGAACGCTGGGATTCAGAGTGCATATCCAGGAAAGCAGAGGATCATCAAAGAAAGAAAATCCTTCTTTCCTTCTAAAATTCTTTGAAGAAGGTACAGATGAACGCTTCAACAAAAGGATAAAAAAGGAAAGAATGTTTTCAAGGAGACTGAGAAAAGAAAGATATACTGGAAAGATTTCCGCATCTCATTTTTTCTCAACTGCATCAAAGTCGAAGATTGGTGAGGCACAGTCAACCTTACAGAAACACATTGAAAGACATATTCAGAAAATAGCAAATAAGAGATGAACACAACAGATATATTCAGATACATAAAGGAAAGGCTGGAATCAGACAGCAAAATACAAGAGATTGTAAAAGGTAAGATATATCCAATTGCAATCATGCGTAATGTAAAGCTGCCTTATATCATTCAGAATGCAAAGCTGAATTCATTCAGTGATACCAAAGATGGAGAATATGAACGTGAAATTACATCTACGATAGCTGTGTTTGGCGAGAATCAGGATGTGCCGTTGCAGCTTATATCAGAAATGGAAAGATTGTTCTCTGGGAATGTCGAAGAAGTGGAGTATCTGAATGTGTCTGAAATAAAAGTAAACACATGGGATTTTGATGAGGATGATGGAGTATTTGGTGGAATGATAGAACTAACAATTAAAATAGAAGTATAACTATGGCAAAAAGGAAACCGTTAAAAGGAAAAGACTTAATGATTTTTGTGGATGGAAAAGCTATTGCTTTAGCTACCAGTCATACACTGACACTGAATGCAGAGACGAGTGATACAGCATCAAAGGATTCAGGAATGTGGGACGAATCGGAAGTAACTAAGTTATCATGGGAAGCATCGTCTGAATCTATAGGTTCAGCAGACGAAGGAACTCCGGTAGACATATCATACGAAACACTTCTGGATAAATGTATGGCCGGAGAAAAAGTACCTATCATTTGTGGTATCCCGACAAACGTAACAAATGATGGTGTTCCGGAAGAAGGATGGACTGCTCCATCAGAAACGCCAAAGCAAACTTACTATCAGGGATCAGCCATCATTACAACTGTATCACTTACAGGCGCAAACGGAGAGAACTCACAAATATCTGCGAGCTTCAAGGGAGTAGGCAAATTAGAAAAAAAGAATAAAGCAGCAGGATGATGAAAGTAACCATAAAGAAAAAAGAATACAACATACATTTTTCGCTCAGAGTTCTTTTCAAGTATGAAGAAGTATGCGGGCATCCTTTTGAAGGAAAAAGGTTGCAGGACTTGTATATGCTGATGCATTGTGCCCTTCTGGCTTTGAATGAAGATTACACATTAACTTTTGATGAGCTGATTGACTATTGTGATGAAGATAAAGACGTATTTGAAACATTCCAGAAAGTCTTGAATGATTCACAGAAACGCGACCAGGGTAAAAAAAAAGAAGCAACGTAGATAAGCCTGTAAGTGTCATGTCTTTATATGAGGAAATTGTAGGCAGGGGCGGCGTATCTCCTGCCTATTTTTTTGACTCGATGACATTTGTAGAATGCGCTGTATTTTTACGAGGTATGCGAAGAAAGGAACGTGCTGAGCTTGAAAATACAAGACTGGTTATGTGGGCTGTATTTCAAAGCCAGTCAAGAAAAAGTCTTGAACTTGATGATGTGATGAAACTGGAAGATGAGAATGAACCTAAAAAAGACATCAGCCAGGAAGAATTGGAAGAATTAAGAAAACGAGCTAAAAAAATGGAGAAGAAACTATGAGTAACATATTCACGAGATTATTGCTTAATATAGACGGATTCAATAAGAATCTGTATCAGGCACAAAAAAATCTGAAAGGATTTGCTGCCACATCTAAAGGGGTATTTAGTGGACTGACCACCTTCACAAGCTACGCAGCTGCATTTGTAGGAATCAGCACTTCTATTCATTCAGCTGTAACGGCCAACATGGAATTTGAAAAGTCACTTTCATCCTTACGGTCATTGACTGGTGTATCTGTTCAAGAATTAAATTATTTCCGTGCTGAGGCAATAAAGATGGCTATGGATAGCACACAGTCGGCTGTTGCTATGGTAGATGCATATAAGCTGATTGGTAGTCAGATGCCGGAATTATTAAAAAATAAAGAAGCATTGTCAGCTACAGCGCGTGCAGCAGTGACACTTGCTGAGGCTGCAGAAATAGATGTGCCGACAGCAGCAAAAGCTCTAACAGGCTCATTAAACCAGATGGGGGAAAGTTCGTCGCGCGCCAGTGAATATATTAATATACTTGCTGCTGCATCTCAACAAGGTTCTGCAGATATACCATATCTGAACAAAGCTATTGAAAATTCTGGTGGTACAGCATCATCGGTTGGCGTGAAGTTTAATGAGCTGGTAGCAGCAATTGAAGCTATTGCACCCCGTATTACTGATGCAAGTTCTGCTGGTACCAATTTGCGAAATATCTTTTTGACCTTAGAGGCATCAACAGATAATAATCTGAAACCTTCCGTCGTAGGTTTATCTGCAGCTATAGATAATCTGTCAAAAAAGAATTTGAATGCTACAGAGCTCACGAAGATGTTTGGTAAGGAATCTGTTACTGCTGCAATCGCTTTGTTGCAGGAGAAGGATGCTTTTAACCAACTGGTCACTGGAATTACTGATACCAATACTGCATATGAACAGGCAAAAATCAATACTGATAACTTAGCTGGTTCTGTAAATAGACTTGGAAATGCATGGACTGCATTTATTAATTCCATGTCGTCAAGTAACGGGGTTATAAAAGCTGCTACTGACACACTGACGTTTCTTATAAATAAGGCAAATCAGGCTTTCTTTATGAGTAAAAGTGAAAGTAAACAGTATAATCTCGATAAAAAATATGGCGGTAGTGCAGAGGCTGTTCTAAATAACTCAAACGAATGGATATCGCAGAATGTTGAACAGTATGGTAAGACAAGAACAGAGGCCATAGAAGATGAAATAGCTGCATTGGGTAGAATGTATCCCGAAGCTTTAAGGTATGAGCAGAGATTAAAAGAATTAGAAGCGGCTAAAGAGGTTTATAGTAAAGGTTGGACGGCCGAAAGGAAAAAAGCATTAAATATAGCTAATAAAAACTTTGATATCGCAGAGAGGCAAAAATACATATATGATTATGTATTAAGTAATCTGAAATCGCAGTTACAAGCTGAAAAGGATTTAATAAAGGCTAAGGAAAATGCAGCAAAGGCGGCCAAAGAAAAGGCAGCAAAACTAGCTAAAGAAAAATCGGACTGGATTGCTCAAAGCAATGTAAATGGATGGTTAAAACAAGAAATGTCCGATAGAGGAAAATTTGATTCAACCCCAGGAAGCCTTCCTATTGTGGAGCTTCCTGTATCAATAGACGAAGAACAGATAGAAGAACAATTACCTCAATCTGATTTAGAAATAAAACTAAAAGCAAAACTAGTCGATTTTGAATTTGCAAGTGGTAAAATAGAAGAGTTAGAATCTCTTATGAGATTTGCTAATCCTGAAGAGAAAAAGCAGTTGCAAGAGCAGATAAATATGTACAAGCAATATGCCGGAGAAGAACTTTTCAAAGACAGAATAAGCGAGGCAAATGATTATGCATCGAGTCTGGCAAATGTAGCCAGTGCATTCAGTATGATCACTAAAGCACAACAAGCAGATGAGGCATCTGTCCAACAATGGGCTTTGCAATCAATCAGTAATATAGCTGGTGTTATATCGAAAGTCCAAGAGCTGGCAATATCTCATGGGGTAGCATCAGCAGCCAAGTTACCACCTCCATTAAATATTGTAGCAATGACAAGTGTTGTCTCGACAATAATGGGCATTTTCGCATCAATGCCTAAGTTTGCCAATGGCGGTATTGTGGGAGGAAACAGCTATTTTGGAGACAAACTACTGGCCAGAGTGAACTCTGGCGAAATGATTCTAAACAAAGGCCAGCAGGCGAAGCTTTACAGAATGACAGAAGACAACAGAAATGGAATAACAATCGGATTTGACCGAGTTAGAGGTAGCGATATTTATCTAAGTCTAAAAAATTACTTAAAAGAAACAGGTAAAAAACTATGAGTTACGGAAAAGTATACACATTGCCTTTCGCTTCGTTAGATGGGAAGAAATACGAAGTAAAAATAGAAAGAGCTGGTTACACAGGAAAAGCAACGGAATTGAAAGGCCAGCCTTCACCTTTTACTGTGAACATAGACAACGAAGAATTTATATATACTCCTACCAGACTGAGTACGGCTACACTGGCAATATTCGGTGAAGACTATTTACAAGATCTATTCAGTACGGATTACAAGATGCATCGAGTGACCTTATACTGTGAAGAAAACCCTGTGTGGTGTGGATTTATCAAACCAGAATTATATACACAAGATTACTCTACAGAAAAGTTCAATCTAGAACTAAGTTGCTATTCTGCAATATCAGTACTGGAATATGTGGAGTATAAACAAAAAGGAGAATACAGAGGCTTTGTTTCGTTATGGGAAGTCCTTAAAAATTGCATAGAAGAATCCATGGGCCTATATACTGCAATTTATATTCCACATGTGTACGGAGCATCCAAAGCGGATTACTCCAGTTTTCATAATCCGCTGGAAAAAATGATGATATCCGAACAGAATTTCTACGATGAAGATGATAATGCTATGTCGCTCAAAGAAGTGCTGGAAGAGATTATGAAGCTGATGAACTGGACATGTGTAGACTGGAGAGGGGAATTGTACTTTATAGATGTAGACAATGAAAGTAGAGAATACTATATGTATAATTCCGACTTAACTACCTATTCGCATGTAAAAGCTGATGAAATGAATGTACAGGAGATTGGGTTTGCAGGAAGTGATCATACACTGGATATTCTGCCTGGATATAACAAAGCAAGTGTAAAATGCAGCAATTATCCTGTAGGCGAGGCACTACCGGAAATTGATTTCGATGACTTTATGTTAATCGGTGCTAAAGAAAACTCTATCCCCAATTATACAAAAATAGTTACTTACAGGCCCATATCAGATAATATTCATATGAATGCTTTCAAGGTTGCCAGCGAAGATGTAAATAAACTTATTTTAGTTATGATTGATGCAGATGAAGAAAAAGAAATGTTTGAAGCAACCGAAAGCGGATTTATTATCGGAGCGATTCCTCAAAAATATGACACTATCGAAAAAATAGATAATGAACCTGCCAGAGTAGATTGGGAATACAAGGAACAAATATACATCCCGTTGGCCAGACCGGGAGATCCCTTACGAAAACTGATCTATCCTGAAGGAGGAACAACCGAAATTATAAAAATCAAAGGAGCATCATCTACCTATTTAGGAGGAGCTTTTGCGATTAATTTCAGTTTAAGAGTAGAATTAAATTTTTCTGATCAGATAGCTAAAGGATATTTTGACTCACAGGACTTCAGTTTCTTGCTAAGAATCGGGAACAACTACTATCACGGAGATGCAGAAGGAAATTTTATTTGGGATAAAAATCCAGAAAAGGATGCTTCGTTTCCGAATAATCTAGAGATAGATTGGGGCGATGAGGCTGTGACTCCCGGCCCAGAGAGTACTTTAACTTCTTTCGACGAAACCTACCAATTGAAAACGACTCGGCAGCTGAACGACGGATATGACGGTCTTAATGGCTATATCATAAAAATGCCAGAAGACAGACTGCTATTCGGAGATTTTGAACTTATCATCTATGCTCCAAGAATTAAAATATATCATGGTACATATAGTTCGCCGACAGCAATATATTTAGATGGATTTGAAGTAAAATATAAAAAAGCATCAGATGAATTAAAAAAAGACGAAAATAGCGATCGGATATATGAGAATATTGTTAACGAGAACTACCTCAACGAACTAGACGAAATAGAATTTAAAATAAGCAGTTATAATAATGATGGAGCGTGTTATAGCAAAGTAACAATTGGAGAAGATTACCTAAAGAATAATCTGTATTGTGGTATTATTGAAGATAATATTCGTCCAGAAGAATTTCTGATACGCAGAATTGTGGATCATTATAGTGATACAAAAATCAAGTTGACGCAGATACTTAAGAATGCAGATATCAAACCATATACGATTTTGTCAGACAACTATTACGTTAATAAGAAATACATCAACGCTGGCGGTGAGATTGATTACCGAAAGAATCGATTTAGTTGTGTAATGATTGAGATATGAAAATCGTAGATATTAAAACAAAAATAATACCTAGTAATCCACGATCTAAGAATTATCCTATTGGATATCCAGGTGGAATTGCATCGAACAGCAACGGTGTAACGCCTGACCTATCTATCTACTTATTAAAAGAAATCTGGGAAAGAAATTTCGAAGAACGAACCGATGAATACGGGAATGAATATCTGTACATACGTAAGCCACTGGCTATCGGTGGAGGGGCTACAATGTATGCATCTAATGGTGTTGTTGTTCCTTCAATATTTGACGGGCTTCCTTTAGATAACACAACTATCCGGAAGAATCCTGAAACAGGACTTATTGAAGTTATTGGAGGGACTGGAACTTCTTTCGATGAAAATGCCATGTGGTCTGCTCTTTCCGGATCTTCGGACAACCAGATCAACAAGTCGCATCTAACCACGGCTTTGGATGGATATGCAACCCAGAATTGGGTTATAGAAAACTATGCCACTAAATCAGAGTTGTCAGCTGTGTCTAATAAGCTGAATGACTTCTTGGAAGGTTCTGATACGGATGAAATTATTAATAAGTGGAAGGAACTAGAAGCGTTTTTGTCCGGAATGGCAGAAACGGATAATCTCGCGGAAATACTTGAAACAAAGGCCGACAAAAAATATGTAGATAGCACCTTTGTTACGTTGGCAACCAAGCAAACGATCACAGGGGAAAAGACATTTTCCTCTGTGCTGAATACAGCCGCTATCAAGGCATCCGGAGCTATTACAGCACCTTCGCTGGCAGTATCGGACTGGGTTACTATTGCTGGAATTAAGCTGAGAAAATTGGAGGATGGTGCGCTAATGCTGGAAGGAAATCTGGCATTAACAGGTGGTCTCACAACGTATGCGTCTGATGGTGTTTCTTTCCCTTCAATTTATGACGGACTGCCCATAGACAACGATACAATCTACTGGCAAGAAGTTGACGGATCAAGAGTTTTGAAAGCAAGAGAGGGTAGCGGGTCATCTTTTGATAAGTCTGCCATGTGGACGGCATTGGCCGGATCTACCACGGAACAGATCAATAAGTCGCACCTTACTACTGCTTTGACAGGGTACGCAACCGAAAGTTGGGTGTCAGGGAAAAACTATGCTGTTAAAGCTACAACATTAGCTGGCTATGGTATAACAGACGGAGTTAATGATGTAAGTGTTACCGGAACTGGTAATGCCGTAACTGCTGCATCTATTAGCGGTCACACTCTTACTCTGACCAAAGGGGCTACATTTAACAATTACACGCATCCTACGGCTACAGCTACTACCATCACAGCCGCTAATGGAAAAGTCTTGTCCGCTATCACAGTTAATAATCAAGGACATGTAACATCTGTCAGCGGTAAAACACTAGCGGCAGCAGACATACCAACCTTAGAAATATCAAAAATATCGGGTTTACAGGATTCACTGGATGCAAAGTTAGAATCTTCCGCATATACAGCAGCTGATGTTTTGGCCAAATTGAAAACCGTAGATGGCTCTAATAGCGGACTGGATGCCGATTTGTTGGATGGTACACATAAGACTGCTTTATTTACAGCTTTGGCTTCATCCTCAGCGACTAACATTTCTATCACGGTAGGAGGAACAACGAAAAGCATTGCTGACTTATTCGCGAACTCGGCAGCTAAACTTGAAACGGCCCGGACTATTTGGGGACAATCCTTTGACGGAACAAAGCCTGTAACTGGCGCACTGACCAGCGTAACAGATATCACGGGTACCGGCACATTTACAGGTGCCAATTTAAAAGCAACGGACAGTGTATATGTTAATGGAATCCGCCTGCATAAAACCGCAGACGGAGTAATTACCCTGGAGGGCAATCTAGCCGTAACAGGGGGTGTTACTATGTATGCAATAGATCCGGTTTCCGTGTCTACAGTCATGGATGGGGTAGTAGTGGATGGAACGACTATCAAGAAGGAAAACGGCAAACTTGTCGCGGTAGGAGGTGGCGAAACTGGTAATGTGGCATGGGATAATATATCCGGAAAACCTTCTGTATTCCCGACTAACATCGTAAACATCACTGACCTGCATTCTAGCTGGGATTCTGTTCTAGCTGCACAAAAACCTGCATGGCTAACGGCTGTAAGTATAGCAACTATTTCGGATCTGCACGCTAATTGGGATGCATTATTAAAGGCTGCTCCGTCTGCATACGTGACTCGCTGGCCGACTATTTCGGAAGTAACGGGTAAGCAAAATCTAGTGGTAAAGCTAAACGGAGGAACAACAGAAGGAACGAACCAGTTTACTTATAACGCAACCGGGGCTAAGACTATCAATATAACTCCGGCCGGGATCGGTGCGGCCGCAAGCAGTCATAACCATTCATGGAGCAATATTACCAGCGGCAAACCGACTACATTGGCCGGGTATGGAATTACAGACGCACCAACTAAAACGGGTAGTGGTGCTAGTGGTACATGGGGTATAGGAATTACAGGAAATGCAGCTACGGCAAGTAAATGGGCAACAGCTAGAACTATAACGCTAGGTTCGTATTTATCCGGATCTGTAAGTTTAGACGGATCTGTAAATGTAACTCTAAATGCAAATGTTCTAGGTCTTACTTCTCAAGGTAATAAAACCGCTGCTACTGGTAATACCTCCCCTGCTAGTGGTGTAAGACTTTATCAAGTGTATAACAATGGTTATCCAACAACTTACGGTAACTTATTAAGTGTAAAAGGTGGTGGTGCTGGAGAATTATTGCTTAGCTGGAATAATGCCAATAGAATATATTACAGAAGTCTACGAGATAACGGTGATAATTGGCTAGGATGGAATGAATTAGCTTTTATAACAGACAATGTGGCTTCTGCAACGAAGTTAAAAACTGCCCGTACATTATGGGGACGTAGCTTTGATGGAACCGGAAATGTAAGCGGAAATTTAGATAATGTTGGTAATATAAACACCATAGGTGGAACTATTAATGCTAAAGTATTTGCGTACAATCCTTCTGATAATCACGATGGCTTGCCGTGGTATGGTATGGCCCACTACGGAAATAATGTTATAGCTATATCCGGATATGGAGGAATCGAATTATTTACATCAGCAGGTAATGTTTTAGCAATAGGAACAGATAATAAAGTTTATGCAAATTCTTATGTAGCAAGTAATTCGTTTAGAAGTACTGGAGATACAGGATGGTATAACGAAAAATGGGGTGGAGGATGGTATATGTCCGATAGTAATTTTTTAAGATCGACTAATGAAAAATCAGTTTATATTGGTAACGGATCTTATAGAACTGCCGGAGGTGGATATGCTGCAAATAACATAAATAATGCTTCTGAGGTTTTTAGTTGTAGGTTTATGTCGGAAAGTATTGCTGGTATTCCAGCCGGTAATATACGAAATATATTAGGATGGTATGATTCAGCAGCTAGTGGATGGACTACATCTTATATAATTGGAAGCAAGCGTAATTATAACAACGACTGGGGAGAAATGACTTTTGGAGTATATAGATACGAAGGCAGTAGTAGGTCTATGAGAATGCTTATGACGCTAGACGGTGCAGGACAAAAACTATATATTGAAGGTAACATTCTTGCCACTGGCGGTAGTTCATTCTATGGATCAGATATACGATACAAATCAATCATTCATCCTGTTATGTTATTAGCATTAAATAAAATAGCAGAAGCACCTTCATTTGTGTATCGGTGGAATAGACCTAATATGAATCAAAATAGGCTGAATTTGGGAGGATCGGCCCAATATACTCAGTCAATCCTTCCGTGGGCTGTTGAAAATAGCAATAACTTCCTATCTATGGACTATGCAACGGTAGCCTACACATTCGCTGTACACACGGCTAGACATTTGATGAACTATGAAACAAGAACCGATAAGAAAATCAAGAAACTAGAGAACAGAGTTAAATATTTAGAGAAACAACTTAAAAAGCTAGGCTATGAAGAAGTTCGTACTTTGGATGATTCGGGTATTTAAGCTCGATATCCCAACCGAAAAGGTAATTGAAAAGGTGGTTGAGAAAGAAGTGTACCTTCCGCATGAAGGTGTTATCTATGGCAATGTCACTATTAAAGGTGATGTTGTTGTACTAGGAGACCTTAAGGTCGAAGGTAATTTAACTTGTTATACTAAAATTAAGGAGGGCTAACAATGGCAGTATATGAAATTTTACCTGCAACAAATTTAAAGTGGGATGATATCCGTGATACGTTAAACGCAAATGGAGGTAATGTCAATAATATGGCTATAACAGCATTTCAGAGTGGGGCGAATATCCAAAGATGGGCTAAATATAAGCCTGTTGTATATTATAAGGATTTTACATCAATGGAAGAAGAATGGTGGAGAGGTGACGATCTAAAATGCGGACTTACCGTTCGATATTCTCCTACTGACGGTGATATTATAGATATTTACAAAAGAGGTGACGCATATACTTATAATTACCTTACTAAAGGCCCTTACAGATTGGGAGATTTTAGGGGGTATTATCCAAAGGCAGAGCCTTATATAAGGACTAATGTTCCTCAAGATAAAGTGTTTGAATGGGATTTCAATAATGACGGGGATATGATGTTGCCTATACAGGTAGTAAGGCAGTCCGATACAAGTCTTACAATTAATGATGTAAAACTTCCATTAGACATGGGTAACTTGCATATATTAGTTGAAAGATATAATAAGAACCCAATAGAAGAAGATGATGCTTTAGCTAAAGATTCACAATATTTTTCTATTACAGGAACCTTCCCTTATGTAGAGTTTAGAGGTCTCAAGTCTGATTATAATGTTCAATATTTCTTGCTTTCATTAACAGACAAAAGTATTAATGGATATGAAGTACCAATGCCATACGATGAAAAAAACGCGTATCTTATCAAAATTAAGAATATCGCAAAAGCTGTAATTACAGGTAGTATATCACAATTTGCATTGTCTACAAAAAAGGTTTGGTCAAATGTAAGTGATTATTTGGAAACTCCTTATGATTCAAACGGAGGTTCATCTAGTCCTGTATTGTTTAAATCATCAATCAAAAACCTAAGTACGGCAGCTATTACATTTAATAATACGGATTCTGCCGTAAGATCTCATACGATTAAGATAAAAGCTACAGGAGAAGTAAACGGAGAATATAAAGAGTATAATATTGATTGTTCTATATGGAATGGGTTTGACGGAGCAAGCACTTCGAGTTTGGTCATATCTCCATCTCAAACGAAAGAAGTTATCTTCGGCACGTCAGAAGGGCTTTTCGATAAATTTAGAGAGGCTGGGAAAAATAATTTGATATATATCAATGCCGTAGTTGTAAATAAAAACACTAAGTCAGAAAATACTATTAGTTCAATTAGAATAATGATAAATTAAAAATAGGATAACCTTTAAAAATTATAGTTATGGCAAAACAAGTAAAATTAGTGATCAACAACCGCAATGAGCAGGTGAATTACGATTCAAACGGAAAGGAATCCGGCAGCAACACATCAGCAAGCTATAATGTAGTTTCTGAGACCGGTGAACAGATAGGATCAGTCAATGTTTCCAATTCATTTAACGTGTACGGGAATGTCACTTCCGAGGAATATTCCGAAGCGATGGCTTCCCTTAACCAGAAGATCGCTGAAGCGTTCAAGACCTTCAATGATACAATTACATCTAATTCAATTATCTAACCTAAAAAACAGGAATTATGAAACTGGAGAAATTAGTGATAGCATATAAAATGCTGGATGATGCCAAGATCAAAACAATGGATGACAAGGACGCAATCAAAATTATCAAAAACCGGAAGGCTATGCGTCCCCACGTTGAATCGTACGACGTTTTGCTGAAGGATGCGCAGGAGAAGTTCAAACCGGACAATATCGAGGTTATGCAGGAAAAAGCAAGCAAATGGAAGGAGCTGTCCGCTGAAGAACGTAAGTTCGTTAATGAAAGCTTCAAAGCATATCAAGAAAAGGTAGATGCTGTCTGTAAGCCGGAACTGGACAAAGAAGTAGATATCACTTTGGACAAGCTTTCCGAAGACGGGGTTCTGAAACTGGCCAAGGAGAATGAATGGCCGATGAACAAATTGGATACATTGGACATCATGCTGGAGTAAGTATGGAACAGCTGAGTGAAATATCCAATATTATTGGCGGGATAGTAACTACTATCCTGCTGCCCCTGTTAGGCGTTTTTCTGTTTTATGATCAGAAAAAGCGCAAGGAAGAAGCAGCCGCACGCAAGGCTGAAGCTGACAATATCACCAGTTATGCGGCTGAATGGAAGGAGCTATACGAGAAGAAGGAAAATAAAGTTCACGAACTTGATGCAAAGATAGACCAGCTTTATGCTGAGAAAAACGAGGACAGGCAACGGATCCGTGAATTGATGGAGAAAAATCAGGAACTGGAATTAAAGAACCAGTCGCTTGAAATTACGAAATGTAAGAAAAGGGGGTGTCCAGACAGGGAGCCGCCAAGTGATTATTAATTAAGGAGGAGAAGAAATGAATAAGATAGACGCAATTGTAGTTCACTGCTCGGCCACACGTGCTGGGCAGGATATAGGAAAGAAGGAAATCACCCAGATGCACCTGCAGCGTGGGTTCAGCACGATCGGGTACAATTATGTGGTAAGGCTGGACGGGACGGTAGAAGTTGGCCGCTCGCTCACCATCGCCGGGGCACACTGCAACAGTAAAGGGTTCAGCGGGCTAAGTTACAACAAACATTCCATTGGTATCTGCTACGTAGGTGGTACGGATGCGCACGGCAAGGCCGCTGATACTCGGACGCCGGCCCAGAAAAAAGCATTGCGCGAACTGATCGCCAAGTTGATCAAGCAGTACCCAGATATTAAAGAAGTGCTCGGCCACCGTGATACCAGTCCTGATCTCGATGGTGACGGCATTGTGGAGCCTAACGAGTGGATCAAAATGTGTCCGTGTTTTGATGCTGCTGCAGAATACAAAGATTTGCTTCCATGAGCCTGTACGACTACATAATTAAGAAGGTGAGCTGGTGTATTACGCTGGCTCCCTTCATGTGCATGATTCTTGTGTGTTCCTGCCGGACGGTAAAGTACGTGCCGGTAGAAAGCAAGGCTGATAGTGTCGTAGTAGAGAAGCTGGTGGAAGTTCAGTTACCGCCAGACAGCGCCACTATCCGGGCCTTATTGGAATGTGACGAAAATGGGAAAGTCGTTCTGAATTGGTTGGACATCGCTAACAGTAAGAATGCACAGGCTCAGTTAACTATTGATAGCCTTGGCAATCTACTGGCCAAGATGCGAACACCGCCGGATACAGTCTACTTGCCATCCAAAGAAGTGGTTGTTTCCAAAAAGGAAAAAGTCCCTTATCCAGTAGAAAAAGAACTTACTATGTGGCAAAAGATCAGGCTGAATGTTGGTGGCTGGGCCATAGGGATAGTGATTATCACGGTTCTTATAGTTGTAGGGAAATTGGTTTATAAACTCAAAAAAAAGGAAGGAGGTGTGTTATGAAGTAAGATTTATCTCCCTTTTGAAACGAAAAGCAGCGTCCCCGGCAAGCGTGTCGGGGATTTTAATTTATGTTGAAAAATATTTGATTTTGGGAATATCGAGATGGATTATTACTTACATTTGTGTCGTTAAACTTAAAAAAATATATATGGCTAGTTTTAAAGATTTAGAGCTTATTAAAAGCTCAAAAGAGACGGAGATTGTTAATTGTAACATACTGGGTGTTAAGGTTGCTACTAATGGATATTGTGGCGGTGATTCTGGGCATGGATCAAGAACTTATTTTAGATTAGAGGATTTGTCTTCAACTGATATTGATATTCGTTTGATTAATAATAAACAAGGAGTAGAGATCATGTTGGGAGGAGATGCAGAATTGGAAACTTTCATACAGGCTTTAAGATGGGCTGCTGATAATTTGGAAGAAATGGCCAAAAAGTAAAAGCTCCTTTGGAAAGTAGTGCAATCAAAAACAAAGCCCCTTTCGGATTATTTCGGAAGGGGCTTTGTCTTTTACAGGATATTAGCAAGTCTCTCAGCTTGTCTTTCAATGCTGGAATTGAGAATTTTAGCGTATACCTGAGTAATCTGTATTCGTGTATGCCCCATCATCTTAGATACAGACTCTATTGGTACATCATTCCCTAGCAGGACAGTAGTAGCAAAAGTGTATCGAGCGATGTGTGATGACAGGTTTTTCTTCGTATTTATTAAAGCACCTATACACTTTAACAGCCTGTTGTATGCTTGCTGACTAAAGTGCGGTAATTGATAATGGTATTTCTCCAGTATGGCCATAGCAGGAGGGAGTATGGGGGCATAATACTTCGTTCCGGTTTTAATGCGCTGCTTGTCGATGTAATTACAGCCATGCACCGTCACTACGTCGCGAGAAAAATCAAAAGCCTCCATATCAGCATGTGCCAGTCCGGTATAACAGCAGAATACGAACAGATCACGGGCTTTACCGAGACTTTCGTCAAACAATTCAAGCGCTCTTACTGCGGCCAGTTCCTCTTCATTCAAGGCTTCCTTTGGCTTATGCTTGCCGCGCTCAGCCTTAAACTTCAGATAAGGAGATTCATCAATGATACCAAGTGATACTGCCTCATTAATATATGGCTTTAGGCGTTTGTGATAATTGTATATTGTGGGTTGTTCCCTGTCTGGATCCTGTTGTTTCAGCCACATGTCAAACCTCTTAATATTCTCCGGAGTCAAGTCATCAAAAGTACGGATTGTTTTGGACTCTCTCAGCGCCTCAAGTGCGCACTTATGAGCGCGAAGGGTAGACGCGCGTAGCCCTCTCCTATCCATTACATCGTAGCAAAAATTGATAAAGTCCGTACCATATTTACCGGATTTTCTTTCAAGGGCTGCCGAAAAAGTCTGATACGTTATCTCGTCCCCTTCCTGGAGGATAGATCGGGCTATACTCTCATATTTTCTGATAAGTTCATTGATTTGTTTGTTTAGCTTTTTAGACTCCGCATGCCGGACTACCAACCCATCCTCCCACTGATTCGAGTAGAGTTCAATTCCTGTAGATAGGACTTTTCTCCGTGTGCGGTTGAATACAATTTCGATTTCCACCACACCTGTAGTGATTGCAGATGCTTTCTTTTTGCGATCAAAGACCGCTTTGATTTTAGGTAACTTTAACATAACATTTGCGGTTTTGCTACGGATGAATGGAAAAGTGCTATACCCAATGCTGTACTCGCTAAAAATATGGTATAGCAAAATACATTTATATACCTTTACAGACACACGTAGGCGGTTAAACTTATATTTATTCGTTATCCGCAAATGCGCTATACATCAATACTTTAACAATAAAAGCCTATAAATCAAGTATAAAATGGCTTGACGTATAGGCTATACCTGGAGCCGAAAGCGGGACTCGAACCCGCGACTTACTCATTACGAATGAGTTACTCTACCAACTGAGTTATTTCGGCTTTATCTCTAACGCTCTCTTGGAAAAGCGATGCAAATTTACTGCTTTCTTTGAAGTTGCAAAACGAATTCGGGATTTTTTTTCATTTCACAGGCGTTTTTTACTCTTTTCTTCTCAGGCAGCAAGCACTTGCTGAACAAATAAATTCAAATATACCTTCTTTAAAACGAATCCTCTTTCTAAATGCTTTTTTCTTTATTTTTCTTATAAATATTACATTTATTATCCATTTCAAAGGTATTTCTGCATAATATGCATTTTTAATTGTATTTTTATTTGAAAATATAAAGTGATATTTTACTTTTGTGCCCGAAAAAAATACAACGACAGCTAAATTATGAATTATCCTTTTCTAACGGCAGCCGAAGCTGCCAGCATCATACGTCACGGGGATACAGTCGGGATCGGAGGATTCTCTTCGGTAGGTACCCCAAAAGCTATTCCGGCAGCATTGGCCGAACGTGCCCGGGAACTGCATGAGCAGGGCCATCCTTTCCAGGTGGGACTGATCACAGGCGGAGCTACGGGAAATCAGATAGATAAGGCACTGGCAGAAGTACAGGCGGTTTCTTTCCGTACTCCTTTCCAGTCCAACAAAAGCATGCGTGAAGCCATCAATACTAACAACGCACGTTATTTTGATGTGCATCTCTCGCTGATCGGACAGGACGTACGCTATGGATTTCTGGGAAAAATCAATGTAGCCATCATCGAAGCCTCAGCCATCACTGAAAACGGAGAAATTATTCTGAGTACATCCGTAGGCATCTCACCTACACTGGTGGAAATGGCCGACAAGATCCTGATTGAGCTTAATGAAGCGCATGAAGATCACCTGACGGGCATGCACGACATCTACCTGCCGGATATGCCGCCTCACCGGCGTGAAATCCCTGTTTATCGCGTAAACGACCGGATCGGAACAATCAGTATTCAGGCTGATCCGCGTAAAGTAGCCGGTGTCGTCCGTACCTGCGAACGGGATGCCATAGCTCCTTTTACTCCGCAAAACGAAACGACTCTTCAGATCGGACGCAATGTGGCAGACTTTCTGGTTCGGGAATGGAAAAAAGGAGCCATCCCTCACGAATTCCTTCCACTTCAGTCCGGAGTGGGCAACATCGCCAATGCCGTACTGGGAGCACTTGGAGCCGACAGGCAGCTTCCTCCTTTCTCCATGTTTACGGAAGTGATCCAGAACTCGGTCATCGACCTGATGCTGGACGGACGTATCTGCTTTGCCACCGGAAGTTCGCTGACACTTTCTGATGACAAACTGGACTTGCTATATGACAACATGGATACGCTCGGCAAACGGATTCTGCTTCGTCCGCAAGAGATTACCAACCATCCGGAAACAATCCGCCGGCTGGGGGTCATCGCCATCAATACGGCATTGGAAGCTGACATCTTCGGCAATGTGAACAGTACTCATGTGCTTGGAAGACAGATAATGAACGGAATCGGCGGCTCCGGCGACTTTGCCCGCAATGCCTATCTGTCCATCTTCACGACACCGTCGACAGCCAAAGGCGGACTCATCTCTTCCATCGTGCCTCAGGTTTCGCACACCGACAGCACCGAACACGACGTGCGCATCCTGATCACGGAACAGGGCGTAGCCGACCTGCGGGGCAAATCGCCGCGGCAACGTGCGAAATGCATCATCGAAAACTGTGCTCACCCGGACTACCGCCAGCTGTTGTGGGACTACGTGAAACTGTCGGACGGAACCTCCTGTCACACTCCCCTCTCCCTGCGCAACGCACTGAAAATGCATCTTGCATTTGCAGAAACCGGCGACATGCGGAATACGGTTTTCGAATAAAATCGTATCTTTGTCGGCATGGAAAAGTTCGACGTTCACATATTAGGATGCGGATCGGCCCTGCCTACCCTGAGGCATTCGGCAACATCGCAAGTGGTAAACATCCGCGAAAAGCTGTTCATGATCGACTGCGGAGAAGGCACTCAGGTGCAGCTCCGCCGGTCACGACTCCGCTTCGGGCGACTGAACCACATATTCATTTCCCATCTGCACGGCGACCATTGCTTCGGCCTGATGGGACTGATTTCCACCTTCGGAATGCTGGAACGTACCGCCGACCTGCATATCTATGCCCATGCCGAACTGGAAAAACTGCTCGCTCCGCAACTCAACTACTTCTGCAAGGGAATGACTTATAAGGTGGTATTCCACGCGATTGATCCCGGAGAACAGGCCGTCATCTACGACGACCGTTCCGTCAGTATAGAAACGATTCCTCTTCGCCATAAGCTGCCTACCTGCGGTTTTCTGTTCCGCGAAAAGCCGGTTCCCAATCACATCATACGCGAGATGATTGATTTTTATCACATTCCTCTCTATCTGATCAACCGGATCAAGAACGGAGAAGACTACCAGCTGGAAGACGGAACCGTAATTCCCAATGCACGGCTCACCACCCCGTCCGACCCGCCCCGCACCTATGCATACTGCTCGGATACTTGCTATTTGCCACGCATCACCGGACAGATCAAAGGTGTCGACCTGCTTTTTCACGAGGCGACTTTCACTACCTCCGAACTGGCACGGGCCAAGGCTACCCTACACTCCACCGCAGAACAGGCAGCACTGATCGCCCGGGAAGCCGGAGTGAAACAACTGATGATCGGACATTTCTCGGCACGCTATGAAGATGACAGCCTACTGCTGAAAGAAGCTTCAGCCATTTTCCCGCAAACCATTCTGGCACAGGAAAACCTGAAAATCGAACTCTGAAGGGAAAGCCGGGAAGTTAATAAAAACAAAACCCATTAAACCAGACAAAGAAAAAAGCATCTATTCATTGTCATGAGCAACTATAACGAACAAGAAATAGCCCAACAGCTTCAGGATCCGTCCAAATGCCGGAAAGCATTTGAGCAGGTGGTCAAAGCCTACAGCGAACAACTGTACTGGCAAATCAGGCGTATGGTGCTTTCGCACGATGATGCCAACGATCTGCTGCAGAATACCTTCATCAAGGCCTGGAGTAATCTGGAATATTTCCGGGGAGATGCCAGGCTCTCGACCTGGCTCTACCGGATCGCGTTCAATGAGTGCCTGAATTTCCTGAACAGACAACGGGCACAAGACCAGCTTTCCATAGATGATACGGAAGCAGTTATGGTCAACAAACTGGAAAGCGATCCTTATTTTGACGGTGACGAAACCCAGAAACTGTTCCAGAAGGCAATTCTTCAGCTCCCGGAAAAACAGCGCATCATCTTCAACCTGAAGTACTTTCAGGAAATGAAATATGAAGAGATTTCAGAGATTCTGGGTACCAGCGTCGGGGCCCTGAAGGCCTCCTATCATCACGCTGTGAAAAAAATTGAAGAATTTTTCGAGAAGCACGATTAAACCTTTTGAACAAAATCATATCTTAGTAATACATACATAAAAACAACAACCATGAAGGAAGAAAACGAATTACGAAAAAAATACGGCGCTCCGAATCCCTTTAGCGTACCGGAAGGGTATTTTGAAAATCTTGCCGGTAAAGTGATGGAACAGCTTCCGGAAAAAGAAAGCCAGCCTCAGCCCGAAGTTACCATGTGGGAACGTGTAAGACCGTGGGTCTACATGGCTGCCATGTTCTGTGGCTTGATGTTCGGCGTACGCGTCATGGTGAATCAATCCAAGCATCCGGTCTCCAGCCAGAACGGACATACAGAGACTTTCTCCGAAATTCCGGACGAATATATTGATCCCATTGTCAACCAGACCATGATGGATGATTATACGCTTTACCAATACCTGACTGATGCAAATACAGAAATTTATCAATAATTAATTCATTGACCCATGAAAAGAAAACTCTATATCCTCACCCTGATGGCTCTTTGCTGTCTGACTGGAATCCATGCACAGAAAGGGCATTTCAGCAAAGAGGAGTTCCGCAGCCGCCAGCAGGCCTTTATCACAGAAAAGGCGGGACTGAATGCGCAGGAAGCAGCCAGGTTCTTCCCGCTTTATTTTGAACTGCAGGACAAGAAGCAGGAACAAAACAAGGAAGCCTGGCAGAAAATGCGCAAGGGAAAAGATCCCAATACCACGGAAACCGAATACGCCAAGATTGTGGAAGACGTGATCAAGGCACGGATAGCAACCGACCAGCTGGAACTGGAATATGTCCAGAAATACAAAAAGTTCCTGTCGGCCAAAAAGATTTATCAGGTTCAGAAAGCCGAAATGAAATTCCACCGGGAATTACTGAAAGGCCAGCCGAGGAAACAAAAATAACAGAAACAGCATGCAGGAATCCTGTCACTCTCCGGTTATAAGGGGAATGACAGGATTTTTATTAGAATCATACCCTTCATTCTTCCGGAATCTTTCCTTTTCCTTTTTTTCTCAAACCTTTATTTTCATATCTTAATTCTTTGTCCTAACTTTGGCGAGAAATTGTTTTTTAATCTAACACATTCGTATGAAGAATCATTTATTAACCTTTTGCGCAAGTGCATCTTTCAGTTTACTGGTAGCCTGTAGCGGCCAGCCAGGTGAAGTGAAGTCTTACAATGAAGGCATCAACATCATTCCGATGCCTCAGAGTCTCGTTCAACAGCAAGGTGCTTTCCGTCTTTCAGGAAGTACTTCTTTGGGAGCAGCTTCACCCGAAGCCAAAACCATTGCAGAATTTTTTGCAGCTAAAATGAGAACCGCCACCGGTTATGACATTACCGTAGGCGAAAGTGGAAACATCACCCTGAAACTGGATGAATCACTGGACGTAAACGATGAAGGCTATCAGCTGGATGTTACCGGCGATGCTGTCAACGTAACCGCAAAGACTCCTCAAGGCCTTTTCTATGGTATGCAGACTTTCATGCAGCTGCTGCCTGCAGAAATCGAGAGTGCTCAGAAAGTAAGTGGAATTGCATGGACTGCACAGGCAGTCAGCATCAAGGATGAACCCCGCTTCGGCTATCGCGGAATCATGCTGGATCCCTGCCGTCACTTCATGCCGGCAGAAAATGTCAAGAAGTTTATTGACGTACTGTCACTCTTCAAGATCAACCGCCTGCACTGGCACCTGACAGACGACCAGGGATGGCGTATCGAAATCAAGAAATATCCGAAACTGACAGAAATCGGTTCCAAACGTGTCGAAGGCGAAGGAACAGAACACAGCGGATATTACACTCAGGAAGAAATCAAAGACATTGTGAAATATGCAGCCGACCATTTCATTACTGTAGTTCCCGAACTGGAACTTCCGGGTCACGAAATGGCTGCCATTGCTGCTTATCCCGAACTTTCCTGCAAGGGAGAAGCAGGAACACCGCGTGTCATCTGGGGCGTGGAAGACATCGTCATGTGTCCGGGTAAAGAAGACATGTTCAAGTTCCTGGAAGATGTTATTGACGAAATGGTACCTCTGTTCCCGAGCGAATATTTCCACATCGGTGGTGACGAATGTCCGAAGACAAGCTGGAAGAACTGTCCGCTCTGTCAGCAGCGCATCCGTAAGGAAGGTCTGACTGCCGACAAGAATCATTCAGCAGAAGAAAAACTGCAGAGTTATGTCATCCAGCGCATGGAAAAATACCTGGCAACAAAGGGAAAGAAAATCATCGGTTGGGATGAAATCCTTGAAGGAGGTCTGGCTCCGAGCGCAACCGTTATGTCATGGAGAGGTGAAGACGGAGGTATCGCTGCTGCATCCATGAACCATACGGTTATCATGACTCCGGGTGGAAACGGTATGTATCTGGACGCTTACCAGGGTGATTCCAAGATCGAACCGGTAACCATCGGCGGTTATACAACACTGGAAAAGACTTACAGCTACAACCCGGTACCCGACACACTGGCTGCCATGGGTAAAGGTGATTATGTATTGGGTGTACAGGGAAATACCTGGTCTGAATATATGTATAGCGAAGCTATCCGTGAATACATGACCTTCCCGCGTATCATTGCAGTTGCTGAAATCGGATGGACCAATCTGGACCGCAAGGATTACAAAGACTTCGAACGCCGTATCAACAACGCTTATGTACGTCTGGATGAACACAATGTAAATTACCACATTCCGATGCCGGAACAGCCGAACGGTTCATGTAACTTCGTGGCTTTCACTGACAAGGCTACACTGGAATTTACCACTTCACGTCCGATGACAATTGTGTACACCACCGACGGAAGCGAACCGACTGCACAGTCAACCGTTTACTCGGCTCCTCTGACATTCACTGAAAATACAACCCTGAAGATCGCTTCTGCACTTCCTTCCGGCAAGCTGAGCACTGTACGTACCATCCAGGTAGAAAAACAGACACTGGCTCCTGCTAAAGAAGTGGAAAAGACTGCTCCGGGCCTGAACATGCAGGTATTCGACGGCATGTTCCTGAACGTGAAAGATCTGGAAGCTGCAAAACTTCAGCCCAGAGAAACCAAGGTAATCGAAGAAACACGCGCACTGACCGCACAGACACCGTCTCCGGAATCCATGCGTGGCGTTAAACAATATGCTTCAGTTGCTACCGGTTATGTAAATATCCCGGAAGATGGCGTTTACTACATTTCTTCTGATCTGGAAGAAGTATGGATCGACGGCAAACTGCTGGTTAACAACGGTGGTGAAGTGAAACGCTTCTCTCGTCATGATTCATCCGTAGCTCTGGCCAAAGGTCTGCACGAAATCAAGGCAGTGTTCCTGGGACACATCATCGGCGGATGGCCTTCAAACTGGAACGACGGCAGCATCAAACTGCGTAAAGAAGGACAAGACAAGTTCACTAAGATTACAGGTGATATGCTGAGCCATTAATCGGACAACATTCATCTGAAATTCAATCAGGCAGGGGGAAAACAGCTATCCAAGGTTTTCCTCCTGCTTTTATTTTATCCCTACTTCCCCAACCTTCTCTGGTATTTAAATGCTCTTACCGCAATCAACCTTGCAATAAAGGTAGCTTTCAGTGTTTCCACTCCATACCTTTCTTTTTCGGAAACTACCGGCAGGCTTATCATTTCATCAGCATTATCTGCTCACCCTCCGCCGAAACTTCTCCCTACTTCTCCCGGATCCAAACAAAAGCTGGATTCTTACTCTCCTGAAATCCATACCTGCTGGCATAAAAAACAGGAGCTGTGCCTTCCGTCTGACACAGCTCCTGTCACCTTTGACTGATTTCCTGAAACTACCTGTTTCTTAGTCAGGAATCAGCGGTTTATTTGTATCCTTCATTCTGTTCCAGTTTCGGATTCTTGTCGATATCACCCTGACTGAACGGGAAGTAACGATGGAACGGCTGGAAGGAACGGTTTTCAATCAGCACTTCTGTCGGGTCAGGATTCAGAGTTATGGTAGCACGTAATCCCGGATCACTTACAGATGCATCTACTGTACCGATTCTACGTTCCAGACGTCCGTTCAGCACCTTTTCAGCCAGCATCTTACCGTCGGCAGTCTTCCAGCGCAGGATATCTGCACGGCGCAAACCTTCACCGGCAAATTCTACGGCACGTTCACGATGAATCAGTTCACGCAAAGCTTCCTTAGTTGCATATTTAGCCTGGTCTACATCCGGCATGCCTGCTCTTTCACGAACCTTATTGATCTTCTTGTATACTTCATCTGACGGACCATTCAGTTCATTTTCTGCTTCAGCCCAGGTCAGCAGCACTTCTGCATAACGGAACACGATAGGGCAAGCATTGGATTTCCAGATATCTGCATACTGGGTAATCGGCGACAGATACTTGTTCCAGGTCAGACCAGTCTTGGAAGCATTATCAGCAGAAGTCATATAGTTTGCGTTGCTTTCACCATTAATGGTCTTGTCCAGGGTATTGAATACCGCAGCAGCACCTCCGGCTTTCACATAGTCAGCACCCGGATAGATAACAGACATAGCCAGTCGGGGGTCACGATCCTTGAACGGATGGGTTGCATCATAACCTGAACCCTGTTCATCGATCGTCATACCATTCTTCATTTCATAGGTATCTACCAGGTTGTAAGTCGGAACGATAGAAGACCATCCGCCGTCACCATTGTTATACATCTGTCCGATGGTATACAGTGTATAAGTATTAGGAATATACTGAACAGCCAGAATTGTTTCCTTAGAATCCTGTCCTGCTACCTGGAACAGCTTCAGATAATCATCTTCCAGATCATATTCACCCATGGCAATGATTTCTTCAGCTTTCTGTTTTGCCATTGCCCAGTCATCATAATACAAAGCTTCACGCATTCTCAAGGCCAGAGCTGCACCCTTGGCAATCCGTCCTCTTTCAGCCGGCATCTTGTTCAGGTCAGGAGTACATTCATCCAGTTCCTTGGCAATGAAATCACGCACTTCCTGTTCCGTATTTCTGGGAACCTGAGCATCTTCAGCCGTATCATAATTATCAATGATAGGCACACCGCCATAAGCCCAGTTCATGATGAAATACTTATAAGCACGGAGCACTCTCACCTGTGCAATCAGGTCTTTCTTTACTGCTTCATCAGCAAATTCAATGCTCTGCACATTGTTCAGGAATGTGTTACAGCGGCGGATAGTTGTATAACCATAAAAGCTGGCTCCGCTGTTGGCCTGTGTCATATTACCGTTGGCCAGATCTTTGTATCCTTCCCAGGAGAAATTGTTGTAACCAAAGTCAGATGTACAGTCCATGTAAAGCAGACGTCCTCCGTCTTCCCATCCGGAATAGCATCCGATGGCAAATTTCTCGGCATCCTGTTCAGTCTTCCAAGTAGTGCTTGGAGACAAAGCATCATAAGGAGTGGTATCCAAAAAGTCTGAACACGAAGCTGTCATCAGTGCAGCCGCTCCAAACATTATATATTGCTTAATTCGTTTCATATCAAAATGAGTTTTTAATAGTTATAGTTAGAATGTAATGTTAACACCAAATGCATGAGTGCGCAGCAACGGATAAGAAGACAGACGCTGGCTGGTAGCTTCCGGGTCAATGCTGATCTTCATATTATCAATTGTAAAGAGGTTTTCTACAGAATAGTAGAAACGTACGTTGTCAACACCCCAGTTGCTCAGCAGGCTCTTCGGCAAGGTATAACCGAACTGAAGGTTCTTCAAACGCAGATAGTTCGTATTCTGCAACCAGAAAGTAGACTGTGCGCTACGTGAACTGCTCGGAGAGTTTGTATCTGTAAAGATACGCGGCATGGAAGCATCCTTGTTGGTTTCAGTCCAGGCATCCTTCCAGATGCTTGCCGGGTGACCGGCATCACCGGAGAAGGCACCATATACTTCGTGTGAGTCGAACAGACGGGCAACTTTGGCTGCACCGTTGAACATCAGAGACAAGTCAAAACCTTTCCATCCGGCAGTCAGGTTCAAACCAAATGTATAAACCGGTTCAGTACTGTTTGTATATACACGGTCATCACCATTCAGTTTACCGTCACCATTGGTATCCACATATTTCAGGTCACCAGCCTTGAAGCCACCGGCACCAAACGGATTACTATATTTAGCGGTAAAGGCATCTGCTTCTTCCTGTGAATTGAAGAAACCGTCAGTCTTGTAAATATAGTAAGCATTAATAGACTGGCCGACAGCATTTCTTTGGTTATAGCCGGTATCCAGATAGTCAGCACCACCCAGGTCAAGGATTTCATTCTTGTTGTAAGCAAAGTTGGCAGCAACACCGAATGTCCAGTCTCCCCAACGGTCATTGTAACCGATATTCAGTTCGACACCCTTATTGTTCATTGAACCCACATTGTCAGTATAAGGATTCAAGGCAAATTCGGTAGGAACAGAAACCTGCATCAGAATACCTGTAGTCTTACGGTTATAGAAGTCAAGAGATCCGTTGATCTTATTGTTCAGGAAACCGAAATCAAGACCAACACCCCAGGTCGTAGCCTTTTCCCAGGTAATTGTACTCAGTTTATAGCTAGACTGGTAATAACCGGAGTTCAAGGCACCGCCAAACGGATAAGTGGCTCCGATATTATATGTATTCAAAGCCGGATAATAGTCACTCAAAGCATCCTGATTACCCAACATACCCCAGGAAGCACGAATCTTCAGGTTGCTCAGCCAAGATCTGGCACCTTCCATAAATGATTCTTCACTGATTCTCCACGCACCAGAGAATGAAGGGAAATAACCCCATCTGTGTCCCTCTGCAAAACGGGAAGAAGCATCCGCACGGATATTGGCTTCAAACAAATACTTTCCTGCATAATCATAATTGACACGGGCAAACCATGACAGCATTGCCAGTTCTCTGGTATAACCGGAGTTAGTCTGTGAAGCAGCATCACCGGCATTGATATCAGTCAGATCATTGTTCGGGAAATCTTTACGGTAAGCAGTCAGTTCCTTGTAATTATACTTTTCAGTATGCCAGCCGGCCAGTCCTTTGATGTTATGTTTACCAAAAGTCTGGTCGTAATTCAACAGCAAGTCATAGTTTGTACGGTTCCAGGTATAATAGCGTTCATCCAGGGAGTTCGGATCGGAAGCCTTGTTGGCATTGTACTGGATGAATTTCTGGAAATAAGTATAGTTCTGCATATTATTTACATACGAACCTGTTGCCGTAAAGGTCAGGCAATCCAGAATCTTATAATCCAATGAAGCCATACCCGTAAAGTTGTGGTTGTCACGTGTTACCTTCATACCGGAATCCAGCCATGCAATCGGGCTACCATCAGAAATCGTACCCCATGTACCGTCATCGTAGCGGGCTACAATCCACGGAGCGATCAGGTTCAGCTGACGGATAATCTGGTCAGAACTACCTCCATAGTAAGCAGAGCTGGCATCATCATATGCATTCTTGATATAGGCCAGGTTCAATTTGGCACTCAACCGCTTGGTGATCTTCATATCCAGATTCGTACGGGCATTGAACTGTTCACGTCCTGCATTAGGAAGCACACCGGTCTGGTTCAAATAACCGATAGATCCCATATAGCGCACATTCTCCGTACCACCGGCAATGTTCAGGTTGTGACGGTGCTGTATACCGGTCTTGTAAGCCAGGTCATACCAGTCTGTATTCGGATAAAGAGGATCTGTTCCGTCCTTGAACTTCTGGATTTCTTCATCTGTAAAACGGGGAGCCTTACCTTCTGCCTGCAAAGCCTGATTATACATGCTGGCATATTCGTAAGAACTCAGACGGTCGATCATATTGGTAGCATTCTGGAAGCTGACATAGCCGCTATACGAAATTTTCGGCTTGCCGGTCGAACCACGCTTGGTGGTAATCAGAATAACACCGTTCGCTGCCTTAGATCCATAGATGGCAGCAGAAGCAGCATCTTTCAAAACAGAAATACTTTCAATGTCATTGGGGTCAATGGAACTCATGGTTTCAGATTCCACACCATCAATCAGAATATAAGGAGAAGCGGTATTCAAAGTACCGGAACCACGTACACGGATACTACCACTGTCCATACCCGGAGCACCGTTCGTACCGGTAATGGTTACACCCGGCATCAAACCCTGCAAACCACTGCTCACGTTCTGAATCGGACGGTTCTGCAACTGCTCTTTATCTACAGAAGCTACCGAACCCGAAAGATTGGCCTTCTTCTGAACACCATATCCTACGACAACCACCTCATCCAGTGTTTTTGTGTCTTCCTTTAAGGTAATTTTCAAAGGTTCACCATTCCATTTTACTTCCTGAGAAACATATCCGACGAAAGAGATTTCAAGGATATCGCCTTTCTTGGCACTTTCCAGAGTAAAGTCACCATCGAATCCTGTAATGGTTCCGTTTGTCGTTCCTTTAACAACGACTGAAGCTCCGATGATTGTTTCACCTTGGGCATCTTTTACAACACCCTTACACACATTACTTTGCTGTACGACATTCGCTTCCAGCATCGAAGGAGTTGCATGTGCAACACCTACTGAAATACCGCCCAGAAAGAGCAGCATACTGACAGATCTGAATCTTTTAAACATAGATTTAAGACTTTAATAAAACAGGTTAACTATTTTTTCAAATATTAGTTAAAGTTTAGTTTTCTTTATTTAGTGCATCGGCAAATATATGACTTCCTTTATTATAAAAGAAATTTTCTGATACATATTTTTACGATTTAACAAATTCGGAACGGGTTATCCCTGATAATCAAATTCCAATTCCCTTACGAAATCTTCAAATCCGTCATCCCCGTACACAAAAAAAAGCATGTGGAACAAACCGTCTCCGGTTCATTCCACATGCCGTATTTATCTGTTTCCTGACTTATTTCTCCTGTGCCTTCGCCTCATTCCAGATCGCATCCATTTCTTCCAGAGTCATATCCTTCAGGTTCTTGCCTGCCTTCAGAGTATGTGCTTCCAGATAATTGAAGCGGCGGATAAACTTCTGGTTGGTGTGCTCCAGTGCATTGTCCGGATTGATTTTATACAGACGGGCTGCATTGATCAGACTGAACATCACGTCACCGAACTCGGCTTCTGCCTTCTCCTTGTCCATAGTTTCCACTTCCGACTCAAATTCGGCAATTTCTTCCTTCACCTTTTCCCATACCTGGCTGCGTTCTTCCCAGTCGAATCCCACATTGCGGGCTTTGTCCTGAATCCGATAAGCCTTGATCAGAGAAGGCAAAGCATCGGGCACTCCGCTCAAGACAGACTTGTTACCGTCTTTTTCCTTCATTTTGATCTGCTCCCAGTTCTCAGAGACCTTTTCCGCCGTATCGGCCTTCACTTCTCCAAATACATGAGGGTGACGGAAAATCAGCTTGTCACACAGCTTATCACAAACATCCTTTATATCAAAGTCACCGGTCTCACTGCCAATCTTGGCATAAAACACCACATGAAGCAACACATCTCCCAGTTCCTTGCAAATATTCTTCCGGTCGTCCTTCATCAGGGCATCACACAACTCATACACCTCCTCAATGGTATTGGGGCGCAGACTTTCATTGGTCTGTTTTCTGTCCCAGGGACACTTCACTCTCAGTTCATCCAATACATCGAGCAACCGCCCGAAAGCTTCCAGTTTTTCTTCTCTTGTATGCATGTTCTATTCATTAAAAATCCATTATCACAGACTATATATACCATTATATAATATAAGTCCTTATTCGCGGGCAATCACCACCACCGGATTATCATCCTCTTTCAGGGTCTTCAGGAAACCGAGTTCCGGATTATCCTTACAAGACTCATGCTCTTCAACCCACTCCAGCACATCGGCTGCCTCAATCATTCCGGCCAGTTCGTGTGCGTTTGTCCGTTCCGAAAAGTCTACCGGCATAAACGGGGTCAGATCATCCATGATCTTGTCTGTCCTGCGTCCCATCACCACGGTACCCTTCCGGCGGTTATAAACTCCATAATACAAGTGATCCTCTTCAACCAGTGCATCAAAACACTCAAAGAAGATGCTTTTCTCCAGTTCATCCACTTTTCCAAGTACCAACGCCTTAGAAGCATCTTCCTCCTTCATCTTCGTCACGGAAAGGTTCCCCATATCAAACCAGTAAGCTGGTGTCAGCCGATACTTATCAACCGTATATACAGTATCATTCCGGTAACGCATGAACCGGATCTGTTCACCTTCCTGCCACAACACCGGCGGATTGGTCAGCACGACATTCGACTGATCCTGATTGCTGACAATGTAAAACATCCCTTTCTGCGTGAAATGACAAGGTGTACTCTTGAATACACCGATACTTTTGATGTCACTCATATTGACCGGCTTCCCTTGTGCAAGTAACAAAGTATCACCTTCCTGCCGGGGTTCGGAAGTGTACCAGACAAGTCCTTCTTTCCCGTCAACCAGCCCGTTATTAAAATATTGTATATATCCTTCCTCCGAAGCCAGCAAAGATACCGAAGCGCAGGCCGCATTCTCACTCATTTTCAGCATTCCCTGAAACTGTCCCTGCAAATCATACCGCAGCCACTCATCTTTCCAGCCCCTGAAACAAACCGCTCCGTCATGTCCCTGAAACCAGACTTTCGAAGAAGCATATCCGGACGGATCATTTCCGTAATGTCCCAGTTTACAGACAAAATGCCCGTCATTCTTGTCAAAGAGCAACGCCTGTTTTTCGTCAGTCACCAGGATATAACCCGGCAACAGACCGATATGAGCCCCCTCTCCTACCAGCACACTGTCATTCGTTTCGAGTGCTACATAACGAATCCTTCCAAGAAAATCAGATACTTTCAACGGCTGCAGGTTACCAAAAGCATCTGCAACCGGAATGGTTTCAAGTGATCCTGATTTCCGGTCCTCAGCAGACGAGCAGGCCGCCAGTAACAGACCGGCCATACATCCTGCCCACAATATCAGTTTTTTCATAACTCCATTTATTTTACACCATCCTATCCGGAATCCTGTCCCTCCATCCGCTCTTCCTCAGATCAAACAAAGGAAACAGATTGAAGACCAGCTCCCGCAACGGTCTTCAAAAGTACAAATATTTTTCATAATCCAACTAGTTTTATTAATTTTGCAGCCAAATATATACGATAATCAACATATCAACTATTATAGTGAAATAGAATCATGGAATTAGCAAGTAAGTACAATCCCGCAGACGTGGAGGGAAAATGGTACCAGTATTGGCTGGACAACAAACTTTTCAGTTCTAAACCCGACGGACGTGAACCTTACACCGTCGTCATTCCTCCCCCTAATGTGACCGGAGTGCTCCACATGGGACACATGCTTAACAATACCATACAGGATATATTGGTGCGCCGTGCACGCATGATGGGCAAGAATGCCTGCTGGGTACCGGGTACGGACCATGCTTCCATTGCTACTGAAGCCAAGGTTGTCAACAAACTGGCTCAGCAGGGAATCAAGAAAACCGACCTCACCCGTGAAGAATTCCTGAAACACGCATGGGCATGGACAGAAGAACACGGAGGCATCATCCTCAAGCAGCTTCGCCGCCTGGGAGCTTCATGCGACTGGGACCGCACCGCTTTCACCATGGATGAAAAACGCAGCCAGAGCGTCATCAAGGTATTTGTAGACCTGTACAACAAAGGCCTCATCTACCGCGGCGTGCGCATGGTGAACTGGGATCCCAAGGCACTGACTGCCCTTTCTGACGAAGAAGTAATTTATAAGGAAGAACACAGCAAGCTGTATTACCTGCGCTACTATGTTGCCAACGACGATATGAGCGGAGAAACCGGAGCTGAAGGTGAAATCGTTCACCGCGATGCACAGGGCCGCCGCTATGCAGTTGTAGCCACTACCCGTCCGGAAACCATCATGGGTGATACCGCCATGTGTATCAATCCGGCCGACCCGAAGAACCAGTGGCTGAAAGGCAAGAAAGTAATCGTTCCGCTGGTAGGACGTGTTATTCCGGTTATTGAGGACAGCTATGTAGACATTGAATTCGGTACCGGCTGTCTGAAAGTTACTCCGGCTCACGACGTAAACGACTACATGCTGGGCGAAAAATACAATCTGCAAAGCATTGACATCTTCAATGACAACGGAACCATCAGCGAAGCTGCCGGAATGTATGTCGGAATGGACCGTTTCGATGTACGCGAACAGATTGAAAAAGACCTGAATGCTGCCGGCCTGCTGGAAAAAGTGGAAGCCTATACCAATAAAGTAGGTTTCTCTGAACGTACCAACGTAGCCATCGAACCGAAACTGTCCATGCAGTGGTTCCTGAAGATGCAGCATTTCGCAGATATGGCTCTGCCGCCGGTAATGAACGACGAACTGAAGTTCTACCCTGCCAAATATAAGAACACTTACCGCAACTGGCTGGAAAACATCAAGGACTGGTGTATCAGCCGTCAATTGTGGTGGGGACACCGCATTCCGGCCTACTTCCTTCCGCAGGGAGGATTCGTAGTAGCCGAGACACCTGAAGAAGCCCTGAAGCTGGCTCAGGAAAAATCCGGCAATCCTAGTCTGAAACTGGAAGATCTCCGTCAGGACGATGACTGTCTGGACACCTGGTTCTCTTCCTGGTTGTGGCCGATCTCCCTGTTCGACGGTATCAATAACCCCGGCAATGAAGAAATCAAATACTACTATCCCACTGCCGATCTGGTAACCGGTCCGGATATCATCTTCTTCTGGGTAGCCCGTATGATCATGGCTGGCTATGAATACATGGGCGACATGCCGTTCAAGAACGTTTACTTCACCGGTATTGTCCGCGACAAAATCGGACGCAAGATGTCCAAGTCACTGGGTAACTCCCCCGATCCACTGGATCTGATCGACAAGTACGGTGCCGACGGTGTCCGCATGGGTATGATGCTTTCTGCTCCTGCCGGAAACGATATTCTGTTCGACGATGCACTTTGCGAACAGGGACGTAACTTTAACAACAAGATCTGGAACGCCTTCCGTCTGGTAAAAGGATGGGAAGTAGCCGACATCGAACAGCCCGAATATGCACGCCTGGCAACCGAATGGTTTGACGCCATGCTGACCAAAACTGCAGCAGAAGTGGACGACCTGTTCGGCAAATACCGCTTGAGCGAAGCCCTGATGGCTGTATACAAACTGTTCTGGGATGAATTCTCAAGCTGGTATCTGGAAATGGTAAAACCCGCTTACGGACAGCCCATCGACAAAGCAACTTACGAAAAGACTCTCGGTTTCTTCGATACATTGCTCAAACTGCTTCATCCGTTCATGCCGTTCATTACGGAAGAATTGTGGCAGCACATCTATGACCGCAAAGAAGGTGAAAGCATCATGACGCAGATTCTGAATGTTGCCGGAAACTACGATGAAACAATCATTGCCCAGTTTGAGGCCGTGAAAGAAGTCATCGGAGGTATCCGTACCATCCGTCTGCAGAAGAACATTGCCCAGAAAGAAGCCCTCACCCTGGAAGTTGTCGGCGAAAGCCCGGTAAGCAAGTACAATGCTGTTATCGCCAAACTCTGCAACCTGTCAGCAATCAATGCCGTAGCAGCCAAAGCAGAAGGAGCAGCAGCATTCATGGTAGGAACAACAGAATATGCCGTACCTCTGGGTAACCTGATCAACGTCGAAGAAGAGCTGAAGAAGCTGGAAGCCGACCTGAAATACCAGGAAGGATTCCTGCAGAGCGTGCTGAAAAAACTCAGCAACGAGAAGTTTGTCAGCAAAGCTCCGGCTAACGTCATCGACATGGAACGTAAGAAACAAGCCGATGCAGAAACCAAGATTGCCGCACTGAAAGAAAGCATTGCTGCATTGAAAAAGTAAATTTATTCAAATCTACCTGATAAAAAGAGCATGCCTGCAAATCATCGCAGCGCATGCTCTTTTTTATTTCCTATTCATTAACAAGAGAATAAATCGTCCTCAAGCCTTTACACAACAAGTTTAAAAGATACTGACATTCAGCCGGTAAAAGGATATAATTCAAATCTCAATAAATCCTAAAACTCTTTAGGATTTATATTTTTACTTCATATATATTCATTCCTGTTATATTTTTGCGGCCCGTTTAATTAGAAGAAACACAAAAGAATAGAACTCAAAACTATAATTACTAAATTTATAACCCTATGAACGTCTTTAAATTTTTATCTGCAACATTACTGGCAAGCACCTGTCTTTTCTCTGGTTGCAAAAAAGAAAAATCAATCGTACCCGAAAATCCTTCCGTGGTAGAAATCACCGTAAGTAACTCACAAGGAGAACTCCTGGGAAGTGAAACCGTCAGAATGTATGATGAGACCTCTTATGAATCCTTCAAGAAAAATCACAGCACCAAACCATTGCTGGAAATCACAACCGATAGCAATGGCATGGCAAGATTTACTCTGGAAAGCAATCTCTGGTTTCAGAGTACAAAATCCAGAGAATTTATGTTCGTTGTTCTGAAAGCCTTTGATACCGATAACTATCAATGGTGGAGTAAAGGCGGAACAGTGAACGCCGGTAAAAAACATGCTTTCAGGATCGAAACGACTCTGCCCAAAGCCGGAACAGAAGATCTGGTCAGGATTACCATACCCACAGGATGTATGGAAACCTACAGAAACAAATGGTCTGACCATCCCGGCTACCTGAAAAAGATAGAAGAACGCCCCTGACAGATACAGGCCGTTTACAGAAAAAGCCCCGTCAAAGGGGCTTTTCATCATTCCACCGCCTTCAGGGCAGCATCATAATCAGGCTCACTGGATATCTCGCTGACCAGTTGCGTATAACTCACCTTACCAGCCTCATCCACCACTATGACAGCCCTGGCTGCCAACCCCTTGAGCGGCCCGTCTTCCAGACAAAGTCCGTATCCCTTCACAAAGTCCTGACTGCGGAAAAGCGACAAAGGCTGCACATTGTCTAACCCCTCTGTCGTACAGAAACGCTTCTGGGCAAAAGGCAAATCCATGGACAGACATAACACCACCGTATTATCCAGTCCTGAAGCCTTGGCGTTAAACTGCCGGACAGACATTGCACACGTCGGAGTGTCCAGACTCGGAAAAATATTCAGAATCACCTTTTTCCCTTTAAAAGACGACAAGCTAACTTCTTTCAGATCCGCATTGGTTGCCTGAAAGTCAGGAGCCGTCTGTCCTACCTGTACCATCCGGCCGGATGTATGGGCCTCATAGCCCCTGCAAATCACTTTCTCACCCTTTCCATCCGGCATTACGGTTGCTGCCCCTGCAGGCAAAGTCTCCAGAGCCAGAACAGAAACGGCACATAAAATCAATCTAACTGCATTCATACACAAAATCTTTTTCTCTTTTCTATATTTGTTCATCCTCACATACCGCGTACAAAAGACGGCTTTCAAAGATATGTAATAATTACAAATATAAAAACTATCTTCAATTGTTTTATGAAACTTATAGATTTTCTTACTCTTTTGAATCTCGCTGATAATAGCGTACCCAGTCCACAGACATCTCTACTGGAAGGTCGAGCGTATCTACGGGACCTACCCAGCCTCCTTCCAACTGCATGTCGACAAGCAGATAATAAGGCTTGTCAAAAGGAAACTGCCCCTCTTTATCCGTCTCTATTTTCGGATAGGCAAAAGTACGGCGGTCATTTACAAAGAACACCACACTGTCAGGATACATTTCCACAGCATACACATTATAATCATCCGGCCGTATTGCTGCGGTTCCTCCCTGCGGAGGATTGTTCCGTATGTTCAGGTGCTGAGTATATACAGAATGGACTGTCTGGTAAACAATCGTATCATGATTCAGGCGTTCCATTATATCAATCTCTCCTCCAGACGGCCATTTGTACTTCTCCTCTTCGAAAGGCTTCAGCCAGATAGCCGGCCAGGCCCCGCGGGCCCCCTGCAGCTTTGCCCTGATTTCCAGCCTTCCCCCATGAAAGGCCTTTTTATACTTGGTATACACCCCACCGGTTATAAATCTTGCGGTATCAGCGTTCCGGTCAGGATTCATCACTCCTTTCAGAATCAGATGACCGTTTTTCACTTCATAACAAACTTCATTATCCGACATGTGGCGCGCCCATTCCGGAGTCCAGCGAGGTATCTTCGACCAGGTCAGTGTATCAAAACCACTCCCTTCGAAATCGTCCTCCCAGACCAGTTTCCAGTCCGAAGTTTTCTGCGGGGACAAACAGGAAATCATTCCCCCCCATCCCAATACGACCATTACCCATAAAAAAAGTTTCTTCATACTTATCTATCGTTTTGAATGTTTAAGAATCACATATTCTTTTACTTCTGTCACTCCCAGCTGATTCCTTCTTCCGTAACAGTAAATGTACGTTCGGCAGAAGCTCCGGGCCATCCCGTATTTTTCAGCATGAGCAGACAGTGAAGAGGTACCCCTTCGAATTCCAGCCAGCCAAGTTCCGTTCCTTCCCGGGAAGCATGCCGTTTCCAACCCTTATCCCAGTAAAGCAACTCATAATGATTTCCCGTCTCGATCTGACTTTTCAAATAAGGACAGAAACCGACTCCGGTCAGCCGGTAACTTTCTCCCAAATCAAAATCCACATATCCTTCCGGAAACCTGCAACGGCAACAAGTCGCTTCCGTACCATCCGTCAAGTTACGGATACCTTCTGACGACTGTGACAAGGGAATTCCCTCCGACACCACACGCACCGAAGGCACACGTCCGTCAGCCGTATAGAAAACAATCTCTCCGGCAGCCAGCGTATCCGCCGGAAGATACATCCGGACATAGCGGCAGGAAGCAGACGAAACAACCGGAAACCTGTTCATCCCTATCCCCAGCGAGTCTGTCAGTTCACATAATTTCCCCTGAGGATTTCCATCTTCCATCACTACAAAACTTGTACCACGGAAAGCATGAAGATAAGTCAGGTTCCGGTCGTGAGTCGGCGCTCCGAACAGAGTCCGCAATCCGACTTTTCCTCTTTTCCCGTCATCCGACAAGATGCGGACAGTACCGTCGGCCTCCAGCCTGAAAGGACTGGCCGCAGGAACCACCACACCTTGCCGGTAATACACCGGCAGATATACCATGTCTTTACCCATATTACGGAACAGTACAGAACCATCGTTCCCGATCTTCCCCCATTGCACCGGATGCCATTGCTGATAGCCGAAAACCGCAAGATAAGCATACCGTGCACCTTCCGGAGCAGGTTCAGTCAATTTGATACAGACATCCTGAGTTTCGAAATATTCATTCGAGACATCCAGTTTCTTCATGTTCCGGAACAAAGAAGGAATATCAGCCCGGTCTACATCCCTGTCCGTTACAGGCCCTTCCGGATGATTGGAATAAGTATAACGGTAAACCTTTGGAAGGCGGAATTCTCCCCATAAACGATCGCAAGTCCGGTTGTTATAGATACGCTTGTATTTCCACCGGTCTTCATCCCAGAAAGCCTCGAAAGCATACGATCTGTCTCCCATCACCAGAACATTCCATGTGTGTGAATTATTCCGGTTCCCCCATGCAGGAACAAAATCAATGGCCACAGGCATTCCCAAAGCAGACAACAAAAGAGAATTATACCAGCACCTGTGAATGCACAAGCCACGCTTCAACCGTTCGAACGTAACAGCATCCACCAAAGGAATCCGGGTTCCGAAAAACTGAGAATGTACCAGAGAACGGTATTCATAGAGCAGTGAATCCGTATCCTCCTTCCACGAGTGTCCGGCCGAAGCATAATATTTTCCCATGTGCCGGTAATAGAATGTATCCCTGATCCCGTCAGCCACCAGGCCATTCAAGCGGCGGTAAGGCAACACATACTCCAGAAAATCATCAAAAGAAATCTGCGAAGCATACACGTTTCTCTCCCAGGCATCGAAAGAACGTTCTGTTTCACTGATCAGATAAGAAGAACTCACGGCAGACAAGTCTGCCACCCAACATCCGGAAGATATTCCGGGAATTCTTTCCTGCAGACGGTCGATTTCCTTCCCCCATTCTGCACATATCCGATAGTCAAATACCCTGTTCACAGAGTCATAAGCCTGATATACAGAAGCCAGACCGGAAAGCCCGGATTCCGGAAAGCCATAACACCCCGGCATGTTCCTTATCAGAAAACGTACAGCCCGGAGTTTCAGACTGTCACCAGCATAATAATCCAGCACCTTTTCAAGCTCCTTCCGGTTATCACCGGCCAGCTTCAGAGCCTCATCCAACTGCCTTTCTTCACCAGTAGAACATCCGCCTGCAAACAGCAGCAACATCCAGACTACACCCCAGCCAAAGATCTTTCCCATACAATTATTTCCTTTCATTTAAAATACTTCTCACCTCCTGACGCATTTCCCTGACAGCCGTTGAGTTCACCTTCGGCTCACTATAAAGCACCTTCTCCGCTGCCCTTACCAATTTTTCCCGACTGTAATATTCCGGCACGGCATACAGTTTCACCAGCAGATAGTAAGGATAAATACGTTCCGGCAGTCTGTGAGTAGAACGTATCAGAAACTCCTCCGCCTTTTCAAACTCCCCTTTATCCTGAGCATTCCTCCCCAAAAGATTCAATATCATCGGATCACCACTCACCGTCAACGCCCGTTTCAGTTCCTCTTCCGCCTTCTCATAACACTTAAGCCGATAAAGTGCCCTCCCATATTCAAAACAATAATCATCGTTCCAGTTCATCCGGCTATACAGTTTCTCATACGCCTTCACGGCAGCCTGATAATCACCCGCCCGATACAGCCCTCTCAACGGCATCCATTCACGTGCAGCCTGTACCCGCTCCTCATATACCCTGTGTATACTTACAGAAGCTCCCAAGCCAGCCAATGCCGCAAGCAGCAAAACCACTTTTGCAAGTTTTTCCGGTCTTATGGCTACAAGCCATTCCCCCATGAGCACCATGACCGTCAATACCCAGACCGAAACAATAGCCGGAATATGCAAAGGATAAGAGAAAGAAGCAAAAACCATCAGTGATACCAGACATCCTCCCATACCGGTCAGACGTTTCCTTTTCCCGGCAAAGCCAAGCAGTACAAGCAACCAGACAACCACTGCCACAGCCACCCATATTCCCCGTTCGGCTGCAATCTGCAGAAACTCATTAAAAGCAAAATCAGGAGATCCGGCCACCCAAGCCTCCGCATCCGAAAACTTCCCCTCCATAAAATACTCCTCCTGAGCATCTCCATACAAGGCAGAGAAAGTTCTTCCTCTCTCCTCTCCCATCGGGTTATCCGCAATAGCCCGCATTGTTATCTTCCAGATCAGCAGACGCCCGTCAGCCGAGTCACGCTTCATCAGATAGGCTCCTGCGGCCAGAAAAATTCCCGACAACAGAACCCCGAGAACAGCATACTTATATTTCAGTATAAAAAATTTTATCCGGTCACCATATATACGAAAAGTAACATATCCGCAGGAAACAAAGGCTGCAAGCCATGCTGCCCGGCTCATCCCGGCCGGAAGTACACAAAGGACAAGCATCACCACGCACAACGAAACATAATATTCCACTTTCGCCCTACGGCCCGTCCGTCCATTCACAGAAAGCATTCTGTATAAAGCAACGGGTAGAATGGCTGCCAGATACCCGGAATAAGGACCGGGATTATAGAACGTTCCCGTCAGCACAAAAAGCGAATGCCCCGACGGGTATAACCCGGCAATCTGTCCCAGGCCAAGCAATGCCTGCACCGCTCCCCCAAACATCAGCACCCATTCCGCGACCTCTGATACAATATGCACTGTGAAACGAAAATTCAGAATTCCCCCTGCTGCCCAAAACGGCAATGCCACCAACAGCGCTTCTGACAGCCATATCCACTGCTTTCCCTGCAAACCGGCAGGCACAACAGGATCATCCACCATCACAGTTGCCACCACACAGCCCAAAAGTAATCCTCCTGCGAACCATGCCGCCAGTCTGTATACCCAGTTCTTCATTATACCATCTATTCTATTGCTTTCCATACTCTGTCCCAGCGTACCTTATCCGTATACCGGTCTACCGATTTCCATATCCTTGAAGCCACTCCCACGATATACTCTTCCGGAAGTAAGCCCCAGTAGCGTGAATCCTGTGAATTCTCCCCACGATCTCCGGCAACAAAATAATAGTTTTTACGGAAACGGTAAGTAGTTATCACACTGTCATTCAGTAATACCGATGATCCCCGGAAAATCAGATCTTTTCCCTGTTCCCACTCAATCAGCTTATGGTAAAGTACCCAGCCGGTACGATCCATTTTCACCTCACTCCCGGCCTTTGGAATATACAACGGGCCAAAATTCTTTATATTCCAGTTCAGTAAAGAATCATAGGGAAAACTCTGAAACACTTCCTGAGGAAAATCTTCTGCCTTCATCTGTCCAATCCGTTTTTGAGACGCAAGATTTCCCAGAGGAGAAGCCACACCGGCTATATGAAAGATCCCGCCATGAATTGAAAGCGTATCCCCAGGCAGTCCGATACAACGCTTTATATAATATTTCAGAATATGCATCTCTATATGGCTCCAGTCGTTGGGGTGCGGGAAGTTGAATACCACCACATCATTGCGCCGTATCTTTCTGAAGCCCGGAATACGGTAAATCTCTGTCTGCTCCAGATTGAGCGACTTGTGCAAATTAAAGAGACGAGCCCCCACAAGCGGCTTCCATACCAACACAAAATCTCCTTCCTTGAGTTCAGGCGACATGGAATCACTCGGTATCCGAAAAGAAGCAAAGACAAACACCTGTGCCAAAATCCATAGCAAAAACAGGCATATCCCCCCGAATACCAAATTCAACAAAACATCAAACCACTTCTTCACATCGTATCTTCCTTGCATTTTCAAATTATTTAATCACTGCAAATACGTACCAACTTATAGCCGTTTTCTTCATCCGATGCCAGTGCATAAATGACATTATGCGTCTCGTCCACACAAAAACGTGCCAAACGCTGACCGGTCCGCATTTCCTTAACAGCGTTCCCCTGCCAGTCAAACACAATGACTGATTCAGGCTCCATCGCATCTCCTTTCTCATGCAGCAGCGCATAAATAAACTCGTTTCCCGCATAAGCATCTTCAAATCCCAACTGAGTTTTTTCGTTACCTACGACAAATGCCGGGACAGTTCCTTCTGCCAATCCGTAGACCGGCTCATAAATACATAAAGTCGTATCCATGGCCAATTCCCAGCCGGACCCTACACTAAACAATTCCAATATTCCGCCAATATAAGTGGCATTGAACATCCTTGCATAATCAGGTTTAAAGAATGTGCGCGTGTCACTGCTAAATACAGACCAGATTTCCTCCGTATTACCGGTTACATATTCAGACGGAAAATCCTTATACACAGATGTTATTTGTTTTGTGGCTAAATTGATACAGCCATAACGCAATTTAGGCTGGTTAGCCTTGAGTAAAAACTGATTTCCTCCCAGCGGAAGCAAATCGTATATGATAAAAGGAGTTTCAGACGGAGGAAGAATGCTGTAATCTATCTTATACTCGGTAAAAGACCGGTCTCTTTCCAGATTGGTGTCCAGATTATATGCTACCAATTTGCGCGAAACGCCATCGTAAACATAAAGCGTGTCTTTCCCTGGCGACAAATGAAATTGATTGGCTGACAAAAGTTCGCCAGGCCCTTGCCCTTTACGGGCAAACTTCCCTTTCGGATTCCCGGACAATGTGTACACATGAAAATAACAATCATCCATATAGTCCAGTATCACGAGTAAATAATCAGTACATTCCATCTGCAAAGGGAAACGCCATATGGAAGAGTCATTCAATGTATGAACTTCCATGGTGTAAACGCTATCCGGTTTGACACCATTGGAATAATAGGCCGACGCATTCTTTTTAGCACATCCCGCAGCACTCAGAAACACCAATAAAAGCAAGTAAGAAAACAGCTTCTTCATTTTAATAATCGCTATGATCACCGAGAGCAAAGTTATAGAATTATTTTGTATGGCAGATGATTTAGCTTCGCAGATTTCATTGAACTCACGTTATTTTAAATTATAAAATACCAACACCGGATTTCCTTCTTCATCTGCCTGCTTCAAACAAGCCTTCAACTCTGGAGAGATAATTTTCTCTTCCATATCAAGCAACGAAAGGCTGCCAACCAGCAAATCCTCATCCGTACCGACTGGCATAGGAAACAAACCGCCCAACCCCAAATCATCCTGCACGGCAGCGGCTTTCACGTTGGCAACCTGCCCAATACAATTTTCTTCAAAGCTTATATTTCACTACTTCCACTTCCGGATTGACTCCCACACCATAAATAGTTCCATCCGGATCTATGACAAAATTACAGATATCTCTATCAGTCCGATACTTTTCACATAAAGCCCCCGTATGAATATCAAAAGCCAGAATCAGTGTAGGATAACGCTCACCGCCCATGTCCTTTTTCTCCGAATCACTTTTCCCGTTATAAACGGCATAAACCTTATCGCCATGGATAGTCACATCTGTAAACCCATCCAAAAGCCTTTTCCGATCCAAACTGCCATATCCGTCGAACAACGGTTTCTCCATATAATGAGTCCATTTCTGTTTTATTTCACCATTCTCTTCTTCATAACAGGCCAAATAACCAAAATCATTCATTGCGTATACAAAACGGTTGCCATCGGATGCAAAATTACCAACATAGGATTGGGAACCCAACCCGTTCTTGGGACGCTCTTTCAGATTTCCGAAATTAGATATTATATTCAAATCCTTATCCATAAGGACAATGGGAGCATCCGCTCCAAAAACCGCACAGCCCAAAAAATACTTTTCATTCAACGCATACAGATTGGTTACATAAACCTCTTTGTCCTTCATCCGTTTGGAGGACAGTAATTTCAGTCTGTTTCTTTCTTCCATCAAATATTCACGAAGGGTTCTCAAGTTGAAATCATACAGATAAAGCCTGGTTTCACTGCCTTTTTTCAACAGTCCGCCATACTGAGGAGATATAAACTCTCCGGGACCGTTTCCAAACTTTCCCCATGCACTTTTAAATGACAAATCGGACTTGTCATAGAGTTTGACGAATTCATCTCCTTGTGTAAAAACCAGCATCAGATTATTTTCCAAAAGTGCCAAGGTCCGTGGAAAACTAATAATCTGCTCCTTGTCATATTTCACACTGGTCAGCTTAATTTCCTCAACATCTTTCACTTCACTTTGTTTCTTTCCTTGCTGGATACAACTACAGAGGAAAATACCCATAACCATTGTCCACAATAAAAATCGTTTCATTGTATAATCTCCTTTATTTTAACAACAGAACACTTATTAGGAGTCTGTTCGTAATTTAACACATCTCAATTTTCTAATAGTTCTCATGCTTTTTAAAACAGAAAAACACCATTGGAAAATAGCATTTAGAAATATCAAGCAAAATAAACAGACTCCTAAAAAGCATTCACATTCTTTTTTTTGAATAAAAACTATTGTGCTATTCAGAACCTTTCTTCAAAATTAGAATGCCACCATACTGTATTCCCATCTGGAGAAACTATCAAATAATAGCAATCTTTATCCTGATACCAATAACAATTGTCATTAAAATCATCTAAGTTAAAATCTTCATCATTAGCCAGTGCTTCCACATCGGCCTTTGCCAGATCTGACATTTCAACTTTCTACTGTGATGTATATACACCATAACCTGCAATAGATGCAAATGCTGCAACGAAAGCAACTTTGATAAAATTCTTTTTCATCGTTATTTCAGTTCTTGAATGTTTAAATTAAATTTCCCTAACTTCAGTACATCCAACACAAAAAACTATGAATGCTAATGTAGCTGTTGTCTTAAAAGAGTTCCTTCTCATAGTTTCAATCCAGACTGATTCTTTGATTTTATTTCTATGCAGCAAACCATCGGCTACCTCATGCGAATGCACATCAGTATCTGATTATCCTCCGGGGAAACATCCTGTAACAAAATATCCAGATCCTTATTAAAGGAAAAACCGTCAGACTTCTTTTCCAATAAACTTGAAGTTTCTAATGGAAACACACTATATTCATCAAAAGAACCGGAAACCAGATAATTCATTTCACCCACTTTGAACATTTTTCCCAGTTGCTCCACTGTATATAAATAAGAAGACTGTGTACGTTTATCATAGAAGCCGGCAAATCTTTCATTATTGACAATATATAACACACTGCAATAATCAGCAAACTCCCGGATTGTATAATAAGAGACATAATCAGACTCTTCAAGAGCCTTAAAATAAGGATTTTGCCCGCCATTGCTTTTTTCCATAAGAAATGAATAAGGGGGAGCAGTATGATTGTCCAGCTCCAGTTGAATGCTTTTATCCATGATGCTGTCTCCGATTTCCCAAACACTCAGATCAAAAGGAGAATACGCATACGTCTTGCCTTGAAATGTATAAACATTACGTGAGTCTCCAGAGGCGTATCCACTTTTAAATTGCTTTTCAACCGCCGTCCCAAGTATCTGAAAAGCACTATCTGTCAACACAAAATAATTATCTCCCATTTGATTCGAGTCATACCCTATACTATTCCAAAGAATGTTACCATTTTCTGCAACAGCACAACAATTTGTTTGAAATGGCAATCTTTTTTCCGATTGGAATAAAAAATCTTTCAAACGATAATATATGACCTTTTGTCTGCCAATGTCAACAACACCTATACGATTCTGCAAATAGTCAACGAAAAACGAATACGGATGAATATATTCTCCGGGACCATCACCTTTTGTTCCTATACTGGCCAAGTATTTACCTTCCTGGGAAAATGCATAAAGGCAAAAGTTCCTAATATCCAATATGAACAGAAGAGAGTCGGATACCGTTTCCACTTGTCCGATAGTTCCAAGCAGACAAGACGCATTCGTTTCCAGTTTGATATATCTGACATCAAATAATGAATCATTATTTTCAGCAATAGAACCAGAAAATGAAATAATATCTTTCGCTTCATTCTGTATACGCTCAGATACATGAGTACATGATATCATGCACATGCATAATACGAAAATGATATTTCTCATAATATTAATATTATTTTTTTAATGAATACTTTTTCTTTTTTTCCTAAGGCCAGTGCTTCCACATTGGCCTTTGCCAGAAATGAATACAAATAGTTTATCACATTTCTTTTCATTGTTTTCTATCTTTTTTTACTTTTGACAAAAGTAAGGAAATTAACAACAGAGTATTCTGAGAGAAATCTGAGATTCTGACAGATCGTTTATATTCAGATATTTACATATATATTTCTCAGAAAACTTTCAGATTCAGCATACAGATAAATAAATCCATCTACATAATCAACCGTATCGAAACATTCTCCTGCATCAATTCACTCATCACGGCTACCGCCATAAAAAGTAACAACTTTTTCATATCGCTTCACAATTTTATTTTAACTTTGTCACAAAGTTATGGAATAAACAGGAAACTGATACCGAGAAAAATCTGAAAAATCAATACATATATGAGAATCAGATATTTAAACATTGATTTTTCAGGAAGATTTCAGAAAAGATTCAGATAAAATTCAGAAACCGAAGAACATTTCTATGAGCAGGAGCAGGATGAAGCACATAATACCCTATATCGCCATCATACTGTTGGCGACAGTCATCATTTATTCCAATGCGGAAAAGGAAAGGACACGCATCACCGAAAGGTGTCAGGATACATTCAGCCATGCCATCCGCACAGAAAAAAAACTGCTTATCAAACAGTTCTGCATGCAATACAGACAGGAAAATTCCCCAAACAGCCTGTCGGTGGAAGATAAAAAGGACTGGTACGACCAGAACTACCTTATAGCAACATCTCCGTCCAGACATCAACTGGACAGCCTTTTCAGGGACGGAGCGCATAAAATCAACCGGAACATCAGTACTGCCATAGGCTATACATTCAATGGTAAGAACTTCTTTTCCGGTGATGAAAGTTGCCGAAAGTCTGTCATACCGGCACAGGAATGCGTCTACAGGAAAGATACCATCTCCACCACAGATATCGTATTACAGGCTTATATACACATTCCGTTTTATGTCCCCTTGCAGAACACGTACACCTATGCGGTGGTTTTCATGGCAAGTGTAGCCCTGGCCGTCTGCTTCCTCTATACAAGGCGCCGCAAGAAGAACATGACCGGCATTCCGCTTCAGGAATTGCCTGAAACCGGAAATGTTACACCAGTCATACCCCGGAAAGTCCAGACAGAAAAATGGATGAAATTGACCGATGGCTACCAGTGGAATCCGCAGAACCACATGATAGAACATGCCGGAAAGACCGTAATACTGAGAGGGGAAGCATTAAGGTTTTTTCAGAAATTCATTGTCGACAAACACTTTTTCCTGAGCTATTCTGAAATATGCAGGCTTTATCACCTGAAAGAGGAAACCAATGGAGCAAAAGACAGAGCATACCATTCCATCAAACAATTGAAAGACAATGTTGCGGAATTAGGCATCGAAATAAAGTCCATACGGGGAAAAGGCTACAAGCTGCTGTTCTCACACAGAAACCGACAGATAATCTGAATCCTACATTCGCATTGCATACCTTAATCTGAAACGTTGTCTTATCAACACATCACAACGATTGCAACGAAAGCAGGAAAGTCAACAGACCCCGGACGGAGCATCAGAACCTACATATCCTGATGACAGGACAGTCCGTGTCCGTACTGGTGGCATAAAGCCCCTCCTTACTTATGGAAAGACCAAAAACGGAATGGTCAAGCTTCAGCTTCTTTAACGGATTTCCTTCAAGGCCAAACACATAGACCGACTGTCCTCCGTCCGGAAGTTCCTTATCCGAACGGAAAGCCCTGACACGTTCCTCAAAGGTAGTGCCGTCGAACACCGCACAGATACAGGAATCGGTCACCACCACCTCATTGAAGCCTTTTATGCCCCTGGAGATCGCCTCGCTGCCGGATACGGAGAACACCGGTTCGCCTGCCGGGCCGTAGTACTCCCTGTGCTCCCCCGTCTTCAGGTTGAACACCTCAATGACTTCGCCCAGTTGGGTCACCATGGCCAGCACACCGTTCTCTGGATTGTAGTCCATAAAACTGCGCCAGGCCTGAGCCAGAGCCATTCTCCCATCATCGGCTACAACCTTTTCCGTAGGAATGGAACCTACGCTTTCTTTTATCTGCCCGTGTGCATCCAATACATGGTAACGGTAATTACCCGTATAGTCTGTTACCAGAAATCCTTCATTTGTCTTGCAAAAGTCCAGTGTGCGTATAAGGCGTTCATCCAAAAGTATTTCTTCCGCACGTTCGACATTGCCTGACGAAGCGGATATACGCCAGCGGGTTATCTGTCTCCGGTTGGAATCAAGTACCCATACGGAATCAGGAGAAATGATACGGACACGCTCGGCAGAAAGAATCTCATCAGGGCCTTCGCCACGCCTGCCAAATGAAACAACATACTTCCAATCCGGATAGGTAAATGCGTGAAGAAAGCAGCTTTCCGGATGCAGGTCAAGAATGACTGCAAGACTATCCTTTATCTCCACCCGGTATGGATAGCGCAGATAGACACTATCACAAGAGATGGCTTTCACCTGCGACAGAGTTCTCACTTCCGGAAAATCCGCATAACGAGGATACACTTCTTTGGACACAGAGTTACATCCCCCCAAAAACAAAGTTGCAATGGAATATATCAAGATAAAAGTAAGATTATTTCTCATAAGACAATATCACTAAAATAACTATTCTATTTGCTGTTCAGCTGAAATACAGGATTGAATAGTTCTTTAAGGTTGAAATTAGAAATCTCTTTCCGAAATGGTCAGATAGCCAAGGTAGTAGATTTTTCCCTCCTTTACCAGATTCTAAACCGGAAATGTTCTATCCACATAGACATGGTCTTCTTCTTTCACTTAGTCGAAACTATGTATTCTTATAGGGTATACTTCAGCTTAATACAATCTTGCAATGTTTATATGTACACATACAAAGTTTGTATCTTTATATTGTGCTTTGCCTCCGTTCTTATTTTAAATTATAAAATACCAACACCGGATTTCCTTCTTCATCTGCCTGCTTCAAACAAGCCTTCAACTCTGGAGAGATAATTTTCTCTTCCATATCAAGCAACGAAAGGCTGCCAACCAGCAAATCCTCATCCGTACCGACTGGCATAGGAAACAAACCGCCCAACCCCAAATCATCCTGCACGGCAGCGGCTTTCACGTTGGCAACCTGCCCCGAAGACTTGTTATAAACCGACAAATACAGATCTTTCTGAACATAATACTTCACAGCTAAGGCAGCCCGGTTTTCATATACATACAGAAAACGGATATAATCGCTCGACAAGATCTCACGCATCACATCTCCCGAATCTTCCGATTTTTCAAAGACAGCAGTTTCGGGTAAAGTTCTATTTCCCCATTTCATCTCCCGGCACACCTTCAACGAATCATTCATCCATTCATAAATCCGGTTCGAAAAATAGGGGCAAAAACGTATCTTGCCTCCATAACTATAAAACGGAGCCGCATTCCCATGCAATATCTTTCCGGAAGCCGGTGCATCATAAGCAGTAGACAATACATTACCCTCCTTATCTGCCTTCACATATTGCTTTCCGCAGAAAAGGTCATTCTTCCGTAAAGGGAAATAATATAGATAATCGCCCTCTGTAGGAACACAGAAAGCTAACGGAGCCAAGTCAGGAAGTTTAATCTCTTCCTCATAATCCAGGCTTTCCAAATCATACTTCAACAGCTTCGACATCATAAGGTCCAGTATGTACAGCGAGCCATCGGAGCGGTCGATCCAAAATGAATGCGGACTGAGGAACTCTCCCGGCCCGTTCCCCCTCCCCTCTATCTTATGAATAAACTTTCCGTCCGTTGCCGAAAATACCAACACCGCATTGGTTTTATACGTATCAAGCAGATAAATCCGGTCTTTCCACACCTCCAGCTGATCTATACTTCCAAACAAAGAGCGATCGGATGTCTCCAAAGGAAGAAAGCGTTCCACTCTTATCAGTTCCGAACTTTTGCAAGTCTGCACATTACCGAAATCTACGACCTCCACTACAGACTGGCTTTCACCTTTTCGGGAGGTACAATCAACTAATGTAATCAATAAAAAAGTTGTAATAAATATAACAAATATTTTATGCATATCTATAATATTATAAATTTATTAGCCAGCGCTTCCACATTGGCCATTCCAAATCTAACATTTCAACTTTTTGCTGTGATGTATATACACCATAATTTGCAATAGATGCAAATACTGCAACGAAAGCAGCTTTTATAAAGCTCTTTTTCATCGTTATTTCAGTTCTTGAATGTTTAAATTTAATATCCAGTTCTCAAATATTTCTTATATCATATGCATATATACAATCATCATAAGAGAGACCATATAATATGCCATGAGACATATCTACAGATATTCCTATAATATACTGATCAAAGGACAAGATTTCATGAAGTGTACCATCTTTACCAAAAACATGAAGCTCTACCTTCTTTTTCTTTTCATAGGCATCTTTATAATCCTGGTTTAAATATAAAGCATATATATTCTTGTCTGTTACTTGCAAATCCGCATAATACACCCATTTGCTCAACCCGGTTTCTTTATCCAATATATTTTGGCTTGCAGTTATACTCCCGACACAAGCAGAAAAACGTTTTCCCGTCTTATAATTGTAAAAATTTATCTGATTTATATAATGCATAGCAGACACAATCAGATTTTCACATTCATCTATGCGAGAAATGTTACTATAACAACTATAAGGTGATGACATCTTAATTTTATAACAAGGATCTTCTGTCAAAATTCTTCCATTACTAGAGGAAACCCATTTATAATTGTTTTCAGTCAATACTTCTTGCATAGCTACTGAATCATTCATATAAAAAGAGTTGGCAGACATCGGGATTACTGGCAATCGCTTATCAATTATACATCGCCCCATCCTGATACTTTCATTCAGGTCAATTCTTTTTAATTCTGCGGATGACACATCGTTTATCCATATATTACATACTCCTTTATTTACACAGGATTGACCGGTCGGCTTACAATTGACAAAATCATTTGGACCATTTCCTTTTATTCCTATTTCTGTAATGTATTTACCATTTGCATCATAAATATGAAACAAGTTGTTTAATTTTGGAGTGAATGCCAAAAGATAATTGCCAACCACTTCCATATAAGAAACACCCAAGAGTTCTGATATCAGCAGCTTTCCGTTTAATGTCCGATGTGGTACTTCTACTCCATCTGTAATTTTAATATCATCAGAATAATAGATGTCCCTGACTTCAGTACATCCGACACAAAAAACTATGAATATAAAAAATAGATATTTCATTTTAATAACAATAAAAGAGCATAACTATTTTGTTATGCCCTCATAATTATCAATTCTTATAACACTTCCCTTCTGTTCCTTTGCCACTTGCCCCATCTACATATTTACAAGGGTTACCACATCTCCAATAACCACTTCCTTTTTTTTCTTGAGACCAACATGACCATGAATTAGAACTCCCACCATCTTCATTCTGAGCCAGCGCTTCCACATTGGCCTTTGCCAGGTCTGACATTTCAACTTTCTGCTGTGATGTATATACACCATAACCTGCAATAGATGCAAATGCTGCAACGAAAGCAGTTTTTATAAAGTTCTTTTTCATCATTATTTAAATTTTTGAATGTTTAAATTTAATATCCAGTTCTCTCTACGAAGCAACAAATCCCCGATTTGTAGTACTTCAAAATAATAATTATCTTTGCATCGGTAACACCTCCTTCGGTTGGACGGGTTTAACATGGAGTGGAACATGATATTCATTGTTTGCAGACACGTAATTCATGTTTCCACTCTTTTTTATCTCTCACTTTCTGACAGTTCCCCAAAAATCCAGAGTAATGGATTGGTCCGGGATATTGCCATATATCGTTATCGTACGCCAGAAATCGCCTGGCTCCTCAGCTTTATATTTCACCGTCAGAACGGCACTTTCACCGGGCTGTATCTCATCCCATCCGTATTCTACCGTCATACAGTCGCAAGAAGTGGTAACTCCCTTGATACGGAACACCTCTTTGCCTGTATTATGGAGAACAACCTTTCTGCTTTCCGTCTGATTTTCACCTACCGTTCCATAGTGATACTCCACGGAGTCAGAGTGAACTGTGGTAACGGGAAGCGGATTGCTTTTCATCCCAGTCAGTTCCTTCAGGTAAAGTTCCTTTACAGAAAGATTATGGATAGGATTACCTATCACCTTCACACGGTTTTCCGAGTCAACAAGAAAGGTCTGGAACATCATCTCACCGGGAAAATGGTTCAACCTATTGAATTCATCGTCAGTATCAATGCAAACCGGATGAGAAAAACCATCACATTTGAGAATATATCGCAATTCACGGAGATCTTTCGACTGGAAAAAGAATACAAACGGAACAGCACCATCACTAAGCGAATCCACCTCATGCATGAATTCCTTCCATCTTGATAGCTGAAGCTTACAACTCACACACCCCACTGAATCCACAAAAACCACTACCTTATAATCAGATTTCGGAATCCGGTAAAGGACCGTATCGGTTAACTGTCGGGTAAAGACTGGATGGGCAGGAAAACAGATCTCCTTGTTGTTCCACTCATTTACCAAAATCTCAACTTGTTTTTTCTTCACATTCGAACAAGAAAAGAAAAACAAGAAGGAAAACAATATTAAAATAACTTTTCCCATATACTCATCTCATCATAAAACCTATATCAAAAACCTAGGCTCCAATCATCAATTTTCAATTTTACCTTGACACCATAACAATCAATATCACCTATACCCCAGCAAGTGTAATCAGTGTTTTCATCATTAGCCAATGCTTCCATATTACGAATGGTAAGTTCACTCATATTAAGGGAAGCATTTCCACTCTTCTTTAAACTATAGGAATAACATAGTCCACATAAGAGCAGACCTAATACAAATAATTTAATCACATTTCTTTTCATTGTTTTCTATCTTTTTTTACTTTTGTAACAAAAGTAAGGAAATTAACAACAGAGTATTCTGAGAGAAATCTGAGATTCTGACAGATCGTTTATATTCAGATATTTACATATATATTTCTCAGAAAACTTTCAGATTCAGCATACGGACAAATGAAACAAAGCAAGATAAAACTTATAGGAACAGCTGCAATATACCTGATTCTTATGCTCGGCATAGCATGGTTTTCTGCCATGAAAAACGAAGAAAGCATAAAGGACAAAAGCAAAATTGCATTTCTTACAGCAATCAAACAAGAAAAGGAATTGTTCATACCCCAGGTTATCATAAACTTTAATCCTTCTTCAACCAATCGCATTCCGGTTGAAGAAAAAATAGACTGGTCAGCCCAATTCTATCTGGCCATGGAAGATTCATGCAGACACAGATTTGACAGCATTTTCAGAGAAGAAATGAAAAAACAAGGGCTGAACCTGAATACGTCCATCTGTTACACGCACAACGGAAAAACCATCAGCACCATGAAAAAGAATGCTGACGGAGGCATAAAAATCATACATGAGAAAACATACAGAAAAAACAACAAGAAAGAAAATGACATCACATTAAGGGCATACGTATATTTACCTCTATATGTACTTGTCGGGCAACCCGCCTTATACACAATGATACTATTTACCCTCCTTGCAGTGGCCATGTATATCTACACCCGAAACAGGGAGAAAAAACAAATAACAACAACTTCAAGCCCTCTCGAAGCGGCTACAAGAACTACTGATAACGCCAGATGGATAATTATAAGCAAAGAAGTATGGTGGGACGAAAAGAACCATATTATAAAAAAAGGAGAAACTTCAATGATTCTGACGGGCGAATCATTGAAGTTTTTCAAACTGTTCTTAGAAAACAAATCCTTCTTTTTGAGCTATAAAACCATATATGAATCGTATGGACTGAAAGATGAAGCACCGGAATTCAAGGACAGAATTTACCAGTCAATCAAACTGTTGAGAAAAGATCTGATCGGTTTCGGAATAACCATAAGGTCTGTAAGAGGAAGAGGGTATGAATTAATCTTTCAGTGACGAACTGAAAGACAAGACACTACTCTCTGACAATCTTATCCAGAACTTCTGACAGATCATACGCAAACATCTTGTCATTATAGACATCAAAAACATAAAGTGTCTTATTCACCATATCTATATCAAAGGAATTGACAAACCGGGTAAGCTTTAACTCTGCCAGCGGCTTTCCGTCCCAGTCAAACAGCAAAATAGAAGGATATTTCTTTCTGCCCGTCTGAAAGGTCATCTTATCTTCATTTATCGAAACCACCCCCCAGAAATCCTTAAACAAACGTAAGTCAGCATAGGTATACATCCGGTTCCACTCTTTGCGATCCTCAATCTCGCTGATATCGTCAAGTTCATCTCCTACGCAGACCGTCCTGGCAAAGTCACCATTCAATGAATATATGTTGATATAGTTCAGACCTATAGGCATTTCAACAATCCGTTCGTTTACACGGCTCATCTTTGCAATGGTAGAAATAATGTTGATATCCTTGCTGTCGCTCACTTTCGCCTCGTTCAGACGTTCTATTACAGGAGGAAGCATTCCCGCTGTTTTTCCGGCCAGATATCTCTTCTGCTGTGTAAAGTCTGGAGAACTCTCTTTACAGAAGAAAACACTGTCGCTTATCGAAATAAAGCTAAACAGACCAGAAGGCAAAGAATCACATAATACAGTCATTACGTTTTTATTTTGCTCCAAAGAAGCACGGATGTCACTTCTCGTCACCTTTCCTGTCTGAAAATCATATATGTTCGCATACAAATGCCCCTTCTCATGGAATATATCCGTCTTAAAAGCTACATGAGGAGCCATAACAAATTCGCCAGGGCCAGACCCTTTGGTAAAACATCTGCCTAACAGCCTGTTGTCATTCAAAGAGAAAAGACTCCACAAATAATCACCCCCACGCTGGGAAAAAAACATGATGGAATCCACTATACAGAAATCATTGATCCCTATCACATCAAATTCCGGTTCTTTGCTTTCTGTCAGTTCCACCACACAGGGAAATCCATCTACATAATCAACCGTATCGAATGTCATATATTGAGCAGATGAAGATTTCTGTACACATCCACACATTCCTCCTAAAAGAACTGCCGACAATAAAACGAAAATATGCTTTTTCATACTGATACAAATAATTTTATGAGAGTAAATCATTTCAGATCATAAACACTTATCTTCCAATTATGCTCTTCATCCATTAACGAAACAAACAGACGGCTGTCCGTTTCATCAGCCGCTATATGGAAAGCCGGTACATCAAGTTGAAAACTACGGACTGGATTGCCATCCCAGTCATAAACAAGAACCGTGGAAGAACAACGGCCTGACTCCATGACCTTTTTGTCCGAATACAATGCATACACATATTTATCAGTGCTGCAAAGACTGATATACCCCCAGAAACTTTCAGGAGTCACACTGGCACTATATATACCGCCACTTGATTCCGGAAGATATAAAGGATTCTTCAGACGAAGAGACTTCACCAGACGAATCTTTCCTTCATCTACAGCCAGAAAATCAATATTCGAAGAGAAATTCAGAGCACAGGCAAGACGCTTGCCGGAGCAGTTCATTACCAGGTCACCCTGATTCGACAGAAAACGAGTATACCTGTCAAAAGATGTATCTTCGGAATTATACACCTCAACAGCTGTATCATGAATATGATTGTCTGAATCAAACAGAATATACTGGTAATGAGAATCCAGCAAACCTGCACCAAAGAATAGGCCATTGCCCAGAAAAGCCAGACGGGAAAGCTGACCATCACCGATATCATATCTCTGACGCCACACAAAGCCACCATGACGGGCTCCGTTACGCAAAGTATCCATATCATAGGCTGTCACATTTTTGGTCGCATCATCAAAGACGACAAAACGTCCGTCAGACAGGCATCCGTAACTGTCCGAAGATATTTCGCCAGGCCCCTGCCCTATTCTTCCGAAACGGGTGATATATTCACCGCTAAGGGCATCAAATAATACATAACTCTCACCCGATTGCAGATCATAAACCACCAGATTCCGGCCGGAACAAGCCAGCCCTTCCACAACAGCCAGAGAATCTTCCGGAACAAACGATTCTGCAGAACAACTTAAAGATATCGGAACCGGAAACAGCTCTGACACACTTTCCGGCTTCTTCTCTGCTGTACACCCACACAAGAGAGCAAGCAGCACACTGACAAAAGGAATAAACGAAATTTTCATAAGGATCAGATTATGATTTAACAATACAATTTTCTAAATCCAAAATTAGAAAAAAATTCATTACCCGCAACTGAATAAAAACTGAGATTTTCAATACAAGCTGTATTTTAATACGTTACATTAAGATTTCTCAGAAAACTTTCAGATTCAGATCCTTCAGGGTCGTCTTATTCAGCATCCGGTTTCAAGTAAACTGCACCGGAAAGCTCTGCATGTATTATACGGATTCCAACAGGAAGCCGATCGATTTCCTTATGGAAGTCGATTGACTGTCTGCCGGAAATCAATTGATTTCCTATAGGAAGTTGATAAAAAGATCAAGCGTGTAATATGGGGATGCGGTCACAATAACTGTGTCCGTTTATGAGAACCGCTTCAATTTAATGATTTCTCCCAGTTCGGGCAAAATAATGTCCTGACCGCGCTTCTTCGCTTCTGACTGAAACACATGGGGCGGATCGAATAAGGGTTCATCGGACAAATCAAAGGTGCCATAGTGCATGGGAATCGTTACACGGGCATGCATGTCGGCCGATGCAGTCAGTGCATCGTAAGGTGATATGTGATTGGGTTTCATAAACCAACGGGGTTTATAGGCACCAATACCGATCATGCAATAGTCGATATGGGGAAAGAGTTCCGGCAGTTCACGGAAATGATGGGCATAGCCTGTATCTCCACTGTTATAGATCGTAATGTGGTCGGCTTCAATCATAAAGGCTCCCCACAAACGCTCGCCTCCGTCTCTTACACCGCGCTTGCTCCAATGCTGGGCAGGAAGAAACGTAAGACGCAGATCGCCGTCAGCATACTGCTGATACCAGGCCGCTTCAATTACCTGCAGACCGGGAAACCATCCTTGAATCAGCCTGCCTGTTCCAATGCCGCAGAACAGTTTCATCCGGGGATTGCCGGCAACCAGCTTTGCCACACTGGGCTTGTCGAGATGATCAAAATGGTCGTGACTGATCAGCAGATAGTCTATATCGCGAAAAATGGAAGGACTGGCAGGAAACTCACTCCGGCGCTTGACAAACGGAATGCTGCCATACACCGGATCGATCATAAAACGTTTTCCTCCCAGCTGAAGAAAAAAAGAATTGTGCCCCAGCCAGATCAGGCAGTTGCCCACTGCGGCATCCAGCGAACGCAGGTAATGAATCCGGGGATTCCATTTCACCTGACGCTTTTCCTTGCGCTGGGGATTCGGTGAGAAACGCCACTTCAGAACACTTCCCACCCCCGGACGCCAGCGGTGCTGACGGTTAAAGAACTTGCCCCCCACCGACGGATTGCCCCGCCACCGGGGATTAACCGTCCGAAGGTGTTCGTTTTTCCGAAAGGTGATGCGTTCATTCATACGGACTCAGGCTTATTTTTCCAACAGTTCCTTCAGGAAGGTATCCAGTTCCTCGTCAAGCCCTTTCAGCAGTTCGTCACTGAGCAGCATGGTCTCTTCTTCATCCATCAGCAGCAGTTCGGCTACGGTTTCCTTTTCATCGTCCACCAGCACGAAAGAATACGGCTTCAGCAGACAAAGCTTGTCGAGCGCACCTTCATCTTTCAGCGTCATGACAGCCGAACGAAGCAGCGGCTCCACCTGGGTATAGAAGTCGTCGCTCTCATAATCCACCCACTCATCAATAATGGTACGGGCCAGCTCTTCATCGTCATCGTCGAAGATAACCAGCTCGCCGCTGTCCTGCCGCGGCAGCAGATGAATATCTGTTATGACTGAATCTTTCTCCCCTGCGGCATAGTGTCCGATCGCTTCTTTCAGGGCGGAAACGATGGCCAGCTGTGACTGTTCACATATATCCATAGACTATTCTCCTTTATTTGTTCTCTCAAATGTACAAAAAAAATCGTTCGTACAAGGAAAAGTTTCAGAAATTGTTATCAAAACGGTGCATTTGGATGTTCAGCTGGGTCCATTGGCGCAGACGTTCCTGCAACTGACGGTCGTAGAAACTGACAAGTTGTGCATAGTCAGAGTCGGGCTTCACCAGACTTTTTGCCTTTTCCAGCCACGATACAGCCTGGTTCATATCGCCCAGCATTTCATAGGAAAGGGCCAGATTGAACGCAGATTTCATCTTGAGGTTTCCTTCCTTGCTGGCTTCATAGAGCTTTGTCCACAGTTCCTGGGCTGCTTTCCAGTCTCCCTCACGCACACTGACTCCGGCATCGCGCATGTCGGCACATCCGCCGTCGAAATAGATCCGGTCGGCCGATACCCAATGGGGCACGAGATGGCCGGTCAGGATGGAAGCGGCATACGAAGATACTTCCGGAATGACAGTCTTGTCGGAAACCGTAGGGTCGATCTCCCATCCCAGGCTGTCGGTCTTCACCAGGGTGAACAGAGGTTTGTCACGTCCGGGAACATAGACCTGCACCTGCGGGGTAAGCTTCACATGAGCCACTGACAGAACGGCACCAAACTCCGGATAGAAAACATCCTCCTTGCGGGTTTCAATCTGCACACGGTCGAAAGAAAAGATGGCATCGGCTCCCAGATCCCGCGTCAGCTGTTCCACCTGACGGGCTGACAGGCTTGAAGTGCCGGCACTACCTTCGGAACGGAGGGCAGAATCGCAAATGATCACCTGGTCAAAATAACGGGTATCGGCCAGCGACTCGGCCAGTGCTTCGGCTGAGGTCTTGCCGTCGCCTTCCAGATGTCCCAGGGTCAGCACTCCGGATTTGGGAGAAGGAATGGGAGGCATGTTATTGACCACGGCTACATTCCGCAACTGTTCGGGAAAACTGACATCGGCAGGACAAAGCTGGTCGAAAGAAAGAAACTGGACGGAACTGCAGGATGCCAGCACACATCCGGCTATTCCGATCAACAAAGAGGCATACTTTTTCATAATCATCGTTTTAACGGAACAAAATTAGCATATTCCCCATAAAGTATGAGTTAAATTTTGAAAATATACAAACGAAAACGTGCCGGAGCGTATGGATATTCACGCTCCGGCACGCCGGACACACGCCGGAGCGTGTGTAAAAGGGAACTGACGTTCAGCTCAGGATTATTCAGCCTGGTCGCGTCCGTGACAGTTCTTGTATTTCAGTCCGCTTCCGCAAGGACAGGGATCATTGCGTCCTACGGTCTTTTCAGCACGGTAGGGTTCCTGTTTCTGTTTCTCGCGGGTATCCTGTCCGGCTGCTTCCTGCTGGGATGCATCGGTCAGGCTGGCTTTTTCTTCCTTGTACTGCTGGCGCGGAGTGGAAGGTTCGGGAGCAGCTTCACGTACCTGCTGGGGTTCCTGAACCGGGATCTGTCCGCGCATCAGGACAGAAATGGTATTGTTGTTGATCTTGCTCACCATGTTGTCAAACAGAGTAACTGATTCCAGCTTGAAGATCAACAGCGGATCTTTCTGTTCGTAGCTGGCATTCTGTACAGAGTGCTTCAGTTCGTCCAGTTCGCGCAGGTTTTCTTTCCATGCATCGTCGATGGTATGCAGCAGGATAGCCTTTTCGAATGCTTTTACGATAGCCTTTGATTCGGTTTCGTATGCTTCCTTCAGGTTGACGGAAATGTTATACATACGCTTGCCGTCGGTAATGGGGATCATGATGTTTTCATACATGTGTCCCTGGTTCTCATAAACCTGCTTGATAACCGGATTGGCAATCTGTGCCATGCGTTCGGTCTTGCGTTTGAAGAGTGCCATTGCTTCTTCGAAGGTCTTCTCAGCCAGCTCGTCTTTCCGGCGGTTGCGGAAGTCTTCTTCCGTGAAAGGAGCTTCCATAGCCAGTGTCTGGAGGATTTCCATCTTGGCATCTTCGTAAGTCGGCTGTTCCAGCGCATTGTAGCAACGGTCAACGATCATGTTCACGATATCCATACCGATACGTTCTCCCATCAGGGCGTGGCGGCGTTTGGTGTAAACCACGGTACGCTGCTTGTTCATCACGTCATCGTATTCCAACAGACGCTTACGGATACCGAAGTTGTTTTCTTCCACCTTCTTCTGGGCACGTTCAATGGATTTGGAAATCATGCTGTGTTCGATCATTTCGCCTTCCTTGAAGCCCAGCTTGTCCATGACGCTGGCAATACGGTCGGATGAGAACAGACGCATCAGGTCATCTTCAAGAGATACGAAGAATACGGATGAACCCGGGTCTCCCTGACGGCCGGCACGACCACGCAGCTGACGGTCAACACGGCGGGATTCGTGACGTTCCGTACCGATGATGGCCAGACCACCTGCTGCCTTCACTTCCGGACTCAGCTTGATATCGGTACCACGACCGGCCATGTTGGTGGCAATGGTTACCGTACTGCTCTGACCGGCTTTGGCTACGATCTCAGCTTCTTTCTGGTGAAGTTTCGCATTCAATACGTTGTGAGGGATCTTACGCAGGGTAAGCATCTTGCTCAGCATTTCGGAGATTTCCACGGAAGTGGTACCTACCAGTACCGGACGTCCGGCCTGTACCATCTTCTCTACCTCTTCGATCACAGCTTTGTATTTTTCACGCTTGGTCTTGTAGACACGGTCGTTCATATCGATACGTGCAATCGGACGGTTGGTCGGGATCACTACGACATCCAGTTTATAGATATCCCAGAATTCGCCGGCTTCCGTTTCAGCAGTACCGGTCATACCGGACAGCTTGTGATACATACGGAAGTAGTTCTGAAGTGTAATCGTTGCAAAGGTCTGTGTGGCAGCTTCCACCTTCACACCTTCCTTGGCTTCCACAGCCTGATGGAGACCGTCGCTCCAGCGGCGTCCGTCCATGATACGGCCGGTCTGCTCGTCTACGATCTTCACCTGTCCGTCCATTACGACGTAGTCTGTATCTTTTTCGAACATGGTGTATGCCTTCAACAGCTGGTTGATGGTATGCACACGTTCTGACTTGATGGCATAATTGGTCAGCAGTTCGTCTTTCTTGGCCAGCTTTTCTTCATCGCTCAGTCCTTTCTGGTTTTCCAGTTCAGACAGCTGTGCAGCGATGTCGGGCAATACGAACAGAGTAGGATCCTGTGAGTTTCCGGTGATCAGGTCTACACCCTTATCAGTCAGATCCACGCTCTTGAGCTTTTCGTCGATCACGAAATACAACGGCTCAACGGCTTCCGGCATACGCTTGTTGTTGGCCTCCATATAGATTTCCTCGGTCTTCAGCATACCGGCCTTGATACCCGGTTCACTCAGGAACTTGATCAGCGGCTTGTTTTTCGGCAGAGCCTTGTGGCTGCGGAACAGAGAAAGGAAACCGGCTTCCACGTCTTCTTTCTTGTCGGAAGCAATCAGGCGCTTGGCATCGGCCAGATACTGGGTAGCCAGTTTGCGCTGTGCTTCAACCAGACGTTCTACCAGCGGACGCAACACTTCGAAAAGCTGCTGGTCGCCCTTGGGTACCGGACCTGAAATGATCAGCGGAGTACGGGCATCGTCGATCAATACAGAGTCGACCTCATCGACAATGGCATAGTTATGCTTGCGCTGAACCAGGTCTTTCGGGCTGATGGCCATGTTGTCACGCAGGTAGTCGAAACCGAATTCATTGTTCGTACCGAAAGTGATGTCGGCCATGTAAGCACGGCGACGGGCTGCCGAGTTGGGCTGATGCTTGTCGATACAGTCCACACGCAGACCATGGAACATATAGAGAGGACCCATCCATTCAGAGTCACGCTTAGCCAGATAGTCGTTGACAGTAACCACATGCACACCGTTTCCGGTCAGTGCGTTCAGGAACACCGGAAGGGTTGCCACGAGGGTCTTACCTTCACCGGTCGCCATTTCGGCAATCTTACCCTGATGCAGTACAACACCACCGAAGAGCTGTACATCATAGTGTACCATGTTCCAGGACATTTCGTTACCGCCGGCTTTCCAGTGATTCTTCCAGATCGCCTTGTCGCCTTCAATGCGTACGAAGTCGCGTCCCTGTGCAGCCAGTTCACGGTCGAATTCGGTAGCTGTCACTTCGATTTCTTCATTTTCAGAGAGTCGGCGGGCCGTATCTTTCACGATGGCAAAAGCCTCGGGAAGGATTTCGTTGAGCACAACCTCATACTTGTCAAGCACTTCCTTTTCCAGTTTATCGATCTGTGCAAAGATGGCTTCACGCTTTTCCAGTTCGGTAGACTCGATGGAAGCTTTCAGCTCTTCGATTTTCTTGTTCTCTTCAACGGCAGAGTCCTTGATACGCTTTTTCAGCTCTTCCGTCTTGGCACGAAGTTCATCGTGGCTCAGTTTAGCTATTTCCGGATAAACTGCTTTCACTTTGTTCACCCACGGCTGAATTTCCTTCATGTCACGAGTAGCCTTGTTTCCGAACAGCTTGCTTATAAATTCATTAAATCCCATTGTGTATTATTGTTTTTATTATTTTCAAAAAGTAAAAAAGGTTTGTTCACGAAACCGCACAAAGATAACCAAAAAACAGGTATCTGCGGCATACGACCGAAAATTATTTACGAATTCCGGTCAAAGGAGAAGCGGAAGCGGCATTCGGAGCACGAATGCGCATAAAGTGAGCCACCGTGGGAGCCACAGTAGCCATCTTGACAGGAGTATAGAGAATTTCAGGTTTCACACCTGCACCCAGGAAAATCAAAGGTACGGAAGGATAGGCTTCGCGGATCACCTTCTGGGTAGTCGAATATTCGCTGATGACAGACCATCCGGGCATCACCTCAATATACAGGTCGCCCGAGCAGTTCGCGCTGAAACTGTTGCGCAGCTTCTCGATCTGCGGATCCCAGGCTCCCAACAGAATACGCTGGGAAGAATAGGCCGAACGTACGCCGCTCATCTGCACGACAAAGTCGCAGGAACGGTTCATCACCTCGGTGAGATCCAGTTTCTTTTCTTCAATCAGCTTATGGTTCAGATAGATCTGACGGTCATAATAAGTCTCCACGTACTGTCCCTGACCGTAAACGGCCATCAGGTACATGTTCAGCAGGGCAGCACAGCGCTTGATGTGAAACTCTCCGCTGGGAATGCGGTATTGCGGAGGATCTGCGGGATCGGGATCCGTGTAACCGGTAGAAGTAATGAAAATCAGGGTATTGTTCAGTCCCACCTTCCGGTCGATCAGATCCAGCAGGTCGCCCAGGGTATTATCCAGACGTACATACGCATCCTGGATTTCCATGGCATATTCCGTATTCGACTTATGGGCATAGTTGCCTGCATAATAGGAAAGTGTCAGCAGGTCGGGCGTATTGTCTTTTCCGATATTCGTATTGGTCAGAAAGACATTGACCAGACGGTTTACTTCATCGTTGGCATAGGGGCTGGTCTTGAATTTCTTGTATTTGTCCAGCCGTTCGTCTGAAAAATCATGTTTGAAGGTAACTTGCGGCACCTCTGTTGTGACATACTTGTAGGAGGTAACCGGAAGATAAGGTCCCCACACCAGACTGTTGATCCGGAAGTCCAGTCCTTCGCGGTCATTATAGGCCGAAACCCATTCCGGGAACGATCCGTAATAGGTCGTACCGCTCCACTTTCCGGTTTCGCTGTTGATCCAGAAAGCACCTTTGGCTGCATGTCCTGCTGCCATGACGGCCATTTCACGCGTAGGCGCAATGGAATAGACCTCAGCCCGTCCTTGTGTAGCCACCATCAGTTCATCGGAAAGGGTGGACACGAGCAAGTGTTGCGGAGAAGTGCTTTCGGAAGTGTAAATACCCATAAAGTTGGGATCGTCTACACTCTTGACGATACGCAATGAATTCCGGTCCATCCAGCGGTCGCCGACGATACCATTATAATAAGGTGTAGTTCCCGTATATACGGAAGCTACGGCCGAAGAGCGGTCGAGATTGAAAAAGTCGTATTCCGCATTATAGTACACCCTGCCCTCTTTCAGCAGACGCTTGAATCCACGTTCGCCGTACATCGCCGAAAAGGCTTCGATGTAGTCGGCCCGCAACTGGTCGATGGTCAGTCCCACCACCAGCTTAGGTGTCTGCGAAGAGTTCTGTGCCTGTAATCCTGTCAGGACAAATGCAGTGATCAGAGATGTCAGTATGCGTTCTTTCATTTATATCTTTTCTTCAATACTAATACATGGCTCACTGAATTCACCAGCAAACCGAGTGCCAAAGGTAATACTGTTAAATTAAATTCTTGTGGTGAAAAGGGGATTATCGTTATAAAAAGTGTTAAATGCACGCAATTCACCCGGTAAAACCAGTCCTTTTTACCTTTCACCACTCCCCGGATCCCCCACGGAAGCAGCAAAAGCGGCAGAGGATTGAACAGAATCAGCATCCAGTTGGAGCCGACCGTCGGGTGAACGGAAAAGAAAAACAGAAAGGTGATGATGCATCCCGCAAGCCCCTGCAAACCGAAAAGCAGAAGATCCCAGCCCCACCAGATACGACCGATACGCCACTGCCACCAGGCAACCAGTACCAACAGGGCCAGGAAACAGGATGCACACAACATCGGTGACAGGGGGAAAGAGGGAGCGGCTTCTTCAGGAACAACGTCTACAATCTTCGTTTCTTTCACAACCAGGGGGCGGCGACTGCCATCCGGCTGCAAGATGTATGCCTGTGCAGCAAAGTCGCGCATATAAAACGGTGCAAACATCTGAAGCCGGCTGTCAATCGGCTTATCGGCTTCCGCTCCCAGACAAAGATCAATGCCCAGTTCATCCCAGGAAGAGCCAGCCGTGAATTCATGGACTATACTGCGGAAGGTCTTTCCTTCCTTCCCTTCCGGGTAGACTACTGTTCCGTCAATGCTGCGCTCAATCTGGTCGCGCGCACGCGTAGTACAATTATCATAGAAATAATTATAGCGGTACTCCCGGTTCTCGGGGCGGTAATTCTCTTCGAGCAGGGAAAGGAGTTTCCACTTCTCAGCCGGAGTCAGATTCAGCTCCTGTTCATAAACCGACGAACCGCGCAAGGCATATTCCGACTCAAAGTAAGGATAGGGCGTAATTCCCAGCTGGTAGTCTGTCTCCCCTTTCACAAAGCGGAAAACAAAATGCGGAGTATTGAAACTGAACATTCCGTAATTGAACACCAGGTCTGTCTGGTCTGAAAAATTCTGGTAACGCAACGCCGTATGACCGAACAGTGCGTAGATCTCACTGCCCGGAGCACAGGTGAGCAGGCTGAACCGGATACTGTCCTGCGGCTGGAGAGCCTTTACAGGAAGCAGGAAACACAGGGAAAAAATCCCCAGAAGCCACATTTTAATAGATTTTGTCATAAACTCATATCACTTTTGGAAGCCAGAAAAGGCCGTTTCGGGTGCAAAAATACAGGTATTTATCTATAAAGTCTAAATAAATAATCGTTTTTATGACTAAACCTATTTATTTTTTACGTTACTTTGCAGCAGAAAAACGAACGAACGTGAATTTAGTAATAGATATAGGTAATACCGTTGCCAAACTTGCCGTATTCGACGGAGATGAAGTCGTGGAAGTGCTGCGTGGCTCCAACCATTCTCTGGACTGCCTCACCATGCTCTGCAACAAATATCCGATAGAACGGGGAATCATTGCTTCGGTAATCACCTTGAGCAATACCATACGCAGGCAACTGGCCAAGCTACACTTCCAGATGCTGGAGCTTACCTGGCAGACACCGGTGCCCATCCAAAACAAATACCGCAGTCCGCAGACCCTCGGCATGGACCGGCTGGCAGCCGTGGTGGAAGCCAATTACCTGGCTCCGGGGAAAAATCTGCTGGTTATCGACGCGGGAACTGCCCTGACCTACGAATTCATTGATGCCGACGGATGTTACTGGGGAGGCAATATCTCACCGGGAATCTATACCCGCTTCAAGGCTTTGAACGCCTGCTGCGATAAACTTCCGCTCATCGAACGGAACGGAGATACCCCCGACTTCGGTTACAACACAGAAACTGCCATCCGTGCTGGGGTTATCAAAGGAATGGAGTTCGAAATAACAGGATATATCCAGCTGATGCAAAAGAAATATCCCGACCTTTTTGTTTTTTTAACTGGCGGCGATAAATTTTCTTTTGATACAAACTTAAAAAGTATCATCTTTGCAGATAGATTTTTAGTATTGAAAGGTTTAAACAGAATATTGAATTACAATGTTAAGTAAGAAAGTACTCATTAGCGCCCTGTTTGTCGCCGGCTCTGCAGCTGTCTGCGCACAGACAAGCACTAACTCTCCTTATACGAGATATGGACTGGGAGACCTGTCGGATCAGGCCTTTGCCAATAATGCCGCTATGGGCGGTATCGGCTATGGCTTGCGGAACAGTCTTAATATCAACACCATGAACCCAGCCTCATATTCGTCTGTTGACTCACTGTCATTCATGTTTGATATCGGCATGAGCCTCAAAAGCTCCAACTACCGGGAGGGAGGCATCAATTCCAATGCTAAAAATTCCAGCTTCGATTATGTTGCCATGCAGTTCCGTCTGCATCCGCGACTGGGTATCGCATTCGGATTTACTCCTTACTCAACCGTGGGCTACAAATTCGGAAAGACCAGTTCCATTGAAGGCAGTGACGTGACAATCACCAATGTCTTTTATGGAGAAGGCGGTTTGCAGCAGATTTTCGGAGGACTTGGTTTCAAGATTCTGGACAATCTTTCCATCGGTGCCAATGCGGGTTACCTGTACGGTGATATCAATTACCAGACCGCAGCCAGCTTCAGTAACCGCGGAGACCAGACCATTACTTACAACAATCTGTCGGTAAAAAGCTACAATGTAAGTTTCGGACTACAATATACCCAACCGTTCAACAAAGACAATTCACTGACCATCGGACTGGTTTACGGACTGGGACACAACATGAATTCAACAGAAGTCAAGGGTATTCAGGTTACTGCCGACAATACATCCAGCAGCACTTCCGACAGCTACAATGTAGTCAATGAACGGGAGGAATATAACGGATACGGCATTCCGCATACTTTCGGTGCCGGACTGACTTTCACACATAAGCAGAAACTGACCATCGGTGCTGACTATACCCTGCAACAGTGGTCGAAAGCCAAATATAACAATACGGAAGGTCTCTACTATCAGGATCGCTCCAAAGTAGCCGTAGGAGCCGAATACACTCCCAACCTGCTTTCCAGAAATTATCTGGGACGCATCCGATATCGGGTAGGAGCCTACTATTCGACACCTTACCTGAATAACCTGCCGACAGGAGAAGGCCCCAGTGAATATGGTGTAAGTGCCGGATTCGGATTCCCGCTTTACCTGTTCCAGAAACATACCATGCTGAGCATCACAGGACAATATGTCCGCGTGAGCCCGTCCATCAGCAGAATGTTGTCGGAAGACCGTTTCGTCATCAAGCTGGGACTGACCTTCAATGAACGCTGGTTCATGAAATGGAGAGTACAATAAAAACATATCTATTATTTAACACAATGAATAATTAAATTTATATACGATGAAAATGAGGATGTTTACAATGCTGTGCGCACTGTCATTCAGTGCAGCAGCCACGTTTGCTCAGACAGGAGCACAAAGCGGTACCAGATTCGGACACGGCGAAGACAGTCTCCGCTGTTTGCAGAACATCAGTATTTACAGTGAATATGTAAAGACTGACAACTTCAAAGATGCCTACAAGCCCTGGAAAGCAGTATTTACAGAAGCCCCTATCGCACGAGTAAGTACCTATACGGATGGTGCCAAAATTCTGCGTGCCCTGATTGCCGGCTCTAAGGATGCAGCCCAGCAGAAAACGTATCTGGACGAACTGATGGCCGTTCACGATCAGCGTATCAAGTATCTGGACCAGCTGAACAGCCTGGTAAAGACTCCGGCAACCAAAGGTTCCATCATCGGTATGAAAGCGCATGACTACATCGTTTTCTCAGGCCCGAACGCTGACGTAGACAAGGCTTACCAGATGTGTAAGGAAGCTGTTGATCTGGAAAAGGCTACTTCTGATTACTTCATGTTCCAGGATTTCATGGACGTTTCTTCACGCAAACTGAAGAAAGACGACACTCACAAGGAACAGTTCATTCAGGACTATCTGACTGCTTCAGCTTATGCTGATGAAGCTCTGAAGGCTGCTACCAAGGAAAGAGACAAGAAGAACCTGAAACTGGCTAAAGACAATGTAGATGCTTACTTCATCAACAGTGGTGCTGCCAGCTGCGAAAACCTGCAGGAAATCTATGGTCCGAAAGTTGCTCAGAACAAGACAAACCTGGACTATCTGAAACAGGTGATCTCTGTAATGCAGATGCTGAAATGTACAGAACAGGAAGCATACTTCGAAGCTTCTGAAGCTGCACATGCCATCGAACCGACTGCTGCTACTGCCGTAGGTTGCGGTTACATGTATTATAAGAAAGGGGACATCGAAAAGAGTATCAACTACTTCGATCAGGCTATCGAACTGGAACAGGATCCTATCGAAAAGGCTAACCACTGCTACAGTGCTGCCGTTGTATTGTTCGGTAAGAAACAGTTCAGCCGCGCAAAACAATATGCAAATAAGGCTATCTCATTCAACCCCAACAAGGGTGATGCGTATATCCTGATCGCACAGATGTATGCAGCCAGCCCAAATTGGAGCGACGAAGGTGCATTGAACAAATGTACTTACTTTGCTGCCATCGACAAACTGCAGCGTGCAAAGAGTGTAGATCCTGGCGTAGCAGAAAAGGCTAACGAACTGATCAGAACTTACTCTGCTTACGTTCCGAAAGACGAAGACCTCTTCTTCCTCGGTCTGAAGAAAGGTAACTCCGTAACAATCGGCGGATGGATCGGCGAAACAACAACCATCAGATAATCCGTATGTCTACCAAACAGAAAAAGTTTACATACATCAATTTTTTGAACATAACAGCTGCCGCATGGGCAGCTGTTATGTTTCTTTTTCTGCCCTCCTGCGGCGGAAAGAAGCAAAATCTGGCTGATGCTGTCAGCGAAGGTGACTCCCTTCCCGACATGCATACAACCGGTGTGACCACTTTAATTTCAGACTCCGGCTTGATCCGCTACAAGATCGTAACGGAAGAATGGCTGATCTACAGCAAACGGAACCCTCCTTTCTGGGCTTTCGAAAAAGGCCTCTACATGGAAAAGTTTGACACACTCTTCCACATAGATGCCAGTATCAAGGCTGATACTGCTTATTATTACGAAACCAAGAAACTGTGGGAACTGCGTGGAAATGTACATATACAAAGCCAGCGCGGAGATAAATTCGATACCCAGCTCATGTACTGGGATCAGGGCAAGGAAAAAATCTATTCCGACCGCTTCATCCGGATAGAACAGCCGGACGGCCTGTTGATGGGGTATGGATTTGAATCGAACCAGACCATGACCGAATATCAGGTATTCAACAGTTCCGGAACACGTATCGTAGAGGACAAAGCTCCCCAGGATACAACTCAGACCAATCAGCAGAGAAATTAATACCAACATGGGACTTATCATACAACTGATTATATCGATGGCGTTTTCCGCGTTCTTTTCAGGAATGGAAATCGCCTTTGTTTCATCCAATAAACTGCGCTTCGAAATGGAACGCAGCAACAATCTGTCTACCCGTATTCTGACGGTCTTCTACCGTCATCCGAACGATTTCATCTCATCGATGCTGGTGGGCAACAACATTGCACTGGTCATCTATGGTATCCTGATGGCCGAACTGATCGAACATTATATATTGGTGAACGTACTGACCAACCAGGCTGCCCTGGTGGCCATTGAAACCATCATATCTACACTGATCATTCTGGTAACCGGGGAATTCATGCCGAAGACCCTGTTCCGCATCAACCCAAACCTGACACTCCGTGCCTGCTCGGTACCGGCCTTTATCTGTTATGTGGTACTCTACCCTGTCAGCCGTTTTTCTTCGCTTCTGTCCATGGGCTTTCTGCGTCTGACCGGCACCCGCCCGAACAAAGAAGCCAGCAATAAGGCTTTCACCAAAATGGACCTGGACTATTTCATCCAGAGCAGTATTGACGAAACCAAGGACAAAGAACAGATTGATACGGAAATCAAGATCTTCCAGAATGCACTGGATTTCTCGAACATCAAGATAAGGGACTGCCTGATTCCGAGAACGGAAATCATTGCCGTAGACATCGAGTCGACGATTCAGGAATTGAAGGACACGTTCATTGAAAACGGTATCAGCAAGGTTATTGTCTATAAGGACAACATTGACAACGTGATCGGCTATATCCACTCATCAGAATTGTTCCGCCACCCGCAGGAATGGCAAAAGAATATCCGGACCATCCCTATCGTACCGGCTACCATGAGCGCCCACAAGCTGATGAAAATATTCATGCAGCAAAAGCGATCACTGGCTGTCGTTGTTGACGAGTTCGGAGGAACCTCAGGCATTGTGGCCCTAGAGGATCTGGTAGAGGAAATTCTGGGAGATATCGAAGACGAGCACGACACCACATCCACCATCGCCAAGGAAATCGGCGAAGATGAATACATCCTGTCCGGACGTCTGGAAATTGAAAAGGCCAATGAAGACTTCGGGCTCCATCTGCCGGAAAACGATGAATACCAGACTATCGGCGGACTGATCCTGCATGAATACCAAAGTTTCCCGAAAGTACATGAAATCATTACAATCGCGCACTTCAAGTTCAAAATAATCAAGGTTACAGCTACGAAAATAGAGCTAGTAAAGCTGAAAGTTGAGAAATAATCGTTTTTTTTCGACAGAAGATAGCTAGTAAACTGCATTTTTTGTATCTTCGTGCGCTAAAAGAAAAAAACAATAAACAAAAAAATAATCACTTTAAATGGCAACTTTACAAACAATCAGAAGCAAAGGACCCTTGTTGGTCATTGTAATCGGTCTTGCCCTTTTTGCGTTTATCGCAGGTGACGCATGGAAAATACTCCAGCCGCATCAGGGAAAACAAGACGTAGGAGAAGTGAACGGAGAAACTCTCTCTGCTCAGGATTATCAGAAAATGGTGGATGAACTCAGTGAAGTCATTAAACTGACAAACGGACTGAACTCACTGAATGAAGATCAATTGTCTAACGTAAAAGACCAGGTATGGCAATCATACGTCAACAACAAACTGATTGCTGCAGAAGCTGAAAAACTGGGTCTGACCGTTACCGACGCTGAACTTCAGGCTATCATTGACCAGGGTACTCACCCGATGCTGATGCAAACTCCATTCCGCAATCCGCAGACCGGAGCATTCGATAAAGATATGCTGAAGAAATTCCTGGTAGACTATGCAAATCTGAACAACAGCCAGATGCCTGCACAGTATGTGGAATATTACCAGACTTTGGGCAACTTCTGGAAATTTATTGAAAAGAGCCTGCGTCAGTCTACTCTGGCTGAAAAATACCAGAACCTGATCATGCGCTCACTGATCTCAAATCCGGTGGCTGCTGAAGATGCATTCAAAGGACGTACAGAACAGAGCGACATGTTGCTGGCTGCCGTACCTTACTCTTCTATCGCCGATTCAACCGTTCAGGTTTCAGACGATGAAATCCGTAAGTTGTATGACACCAGAAAAGAACAGTTCAAGCAGCTGGCTGAAACCCGCAACATCCGCTACATTGATGTAAGAGTGGTTCCGTCGGATGCTGACCGTCAGGCTGTACTGAAAGAGGTAACAGACTACAGCAACCAGCTGGTTAACACCAGCGATGATTTCGCTACTTTCGTCCGTTCTACCGGTTCCGTTGTCAACTATGCTGACGTTCCGGTAAACAAGACTGTCCTGCCTCAGGACGTAACAGCTCGTCTGGACTCTGTTGCAATCAACGAAGTTTATGGTCCTTACTACAACCAGGCTGATGATTCTTACAACGCATTCAAGATCATTGCCAAGACGACTGCTCCTGACTCTATCCAGTTCCGTCAGATTCAGGTATATGCCAATACTGAAGATGCAACCAAGACTTTGGCAGACAGTATTTTCACTGCACTGAAGGGAGGAGCTGACTTTGCTGAACTGGCTCAGAAGTACGGACAGACAGGAGAAGCAAACTGGATCAGCGCAGCAAGCTGGGAAGGTGCCGAACTGGATGCTGAAAACGCCAAATATATCAATGCCCTGATCAGCCAGCCGGTAAATGAACTGGCCAGCCTGAATCTCGGACAGGCAACTGTCATTCTGCAGGTAATGAACAAAAAAGCCATGAAAGACAAATATAAAGTGGCTGTAGTGAAACTTCCGGTTGAATTCAGCAAGGAAACTTACAACGATGCTTACAACAAGTTCAGCCAGTTTGTTGCTCAGAATACCACTCTGGAAGACCTGAAGAAAAACGCAGAAGAAAGCGGATATACTCTGATCCCGCGCACAGACTTCTCCAGCGACGAGCACTATGTAGGCGGTGTACATTCTACCCGTGAAGCTCTGAAATGGGTATTCGCAGCTAAGGAAGGTGAAGTTTCTCCGCTTTATGAATGTGGTGACAACGATCATCTGATGGTTGTTTCTGTAGAAAAGATCAATCCGAAAGGTTATCGCGATATCAACTCTGTTGCTGATATGCTGAGAGCTGAAATCCGCCGTGACAAGAAGGCTGAAAAGATCATGGCACAGATGAACGGATTCAACTCACTGGATCAGGTGAAAGGTATGACAGACGCTGTCAGCGATTCTGTTAAACACGTTACCTTCTCTGCTCCTGCTTACATTGCAGTGACCAGAGCCAGCGAACCTGTAATCGGTGCAGTAGCAGAAAAAACTGCAGCCGGTAAGCTGAGTGCTCCTATCAAGGGTAACGCCGGAGTCTACATGATTCAGGTATATAATAAGGATAAGAGTGCTGAAGAATTCAACGCTAAAACAGAAGAATCAAATCTGACCAACATGGCTGCACGTTATGCCAGCCAGTGCATCTATGACCTGCGTACTAAAGCAGAAGTTGTAGACCAGCGCTACTTGTTCTTCTAAAAAGCTGCCAACTTGACTCTCTTGCCGGAAAGGAGAGTAATGTCATCATACAATTTAAGGGTAGAGGGAAATAAACTGATTTCTTCTCTACCCTTTTAGTTTCCCTAATCTGTTAACAACAGAACTCTGCCTTCCCCAGACAGAGTTCACTCTAAAATGATACGCCTATGAAAAAAGAAGTTATTATGTCAGCATTTCTGGGACTGGCATGTACAGGAATCCTGCTGAGCAGTTGCTCTGAGAACAACGACGATCCATCCAGCAAACCAGATCGTACCACCACTGATGAGATGTATTATGCCAATCAGTTTGCACGGGACATGCTGGAAACCTATTATTACTGGAACAAGGAAATAGCCGGCGATCTCCCCTTACTGGATCCCGAAACCAACAATGACCCAATCACAACGGTTGACCAGATCAAATATCACGAAGGTGACAAAGTCATTGACAAATGGACCATGCTCACCAATGACTTCAAAAGTTTTACCAGCGGCGTTGAAGGAGTTGCAACAACCTACGGCTACATGCCTGTCACTTACCTTCTGAGCGAACAGGGTAATGAGTGTATCTCAGCTATTGCCTATGTCCATAAAGGCAGCCCTGCAGAAAAAGCCGGTCTGAAACGAGGGGACCTGATCTATCAGATTGACGGCAAGCCACTGACTACGGCAAACTATACGGAACTGTTCAACAGTTCAAGCATCACACTTTCTTTGGCTGAACTGGGTGCCGACAATGTCATCACCCCAACAGGAAAGACAGTCAGCATGAATGCCGTGGAAATGTATGAAGACCCGATCCTCTGCGACAGTATCTACGACATTAATGGCAAAAAGGTCGGCTACCTTGCTTACAGCAGCTTCGACCTGGCTTCTATTCCCCAACTGGTAGAAATCAGCAAAAAATTCAAAGCTGAAGGTGTCAAGGAACTGATTCTGGATCTCCGCTACAATGGAGGAGGATATGTAATTACTGAAAGTGCAATGGCTTCCATGTACGCTCCGCAGGAAGCTGTCAGCAGCAAGAAGATTTTTGAAAAAGAAGAATACAATGACCTGCTTACAGCTTATTACGAACAGGAAGGAATCAGCACGGAAACTCCGTTCCAGACTGAATACAAGGTGGAAAGTGCAAATCTGAATATCAGCACCAAAGATGCCAACATTGGACTGGAGAAAGTATATGGTATCATTTCCGGCAATTCAGCTTCTGCCTCTGAAGCCCTTCTGAGCGGACTGATGCCCTACATGAATGTAGAACTGATTGGCGAACAGTCACACGGAAAATACTGCACCGGATTCATGCTCGGAACCTCTGACGTTTACGAAAAAGTTCCGGTTGCAATTGAAAACTGGGGAATCTATGTCATGGTCAGCATCTACAAGAATGCCAACAATGAAACTCCCTGTATGCCTGACGGACTAACCCCCGACGTGGCAGCAAGCGATGATCCGTTTGTCATGACCCAACTGGGAGATGTCAATGAAGCCATGCTGAAAACGGCACTGACGCAGGCCGGCAAAACATATCCGGCAGAACAAAACAGCCGAAGCATGAACCTCCGGATGAAAGAAATGCCGATACAGCGCAAAGCTAATTTCGGAAAACGAATCCTATTGCCTGCAACAGCCCATATTCAGCACCAGGGACTGACAGCTGAATAAATATTCCGGTCCGCCACATTCCTAAAAAATAAAATTGCCTTCGTTTCCGCTTTTACAGAAAAGAGAGACGAAGGCAATTCTGTTTTCACGTATCCAATATCACATAAACCTGATAACGGGTCGTTTCACCTACCGGAGTCAAAGACACATATCCTCCGGCAATCCGCCCCTGATCTGACAAGATAACGGGAAAAAGCATCTGCAACTCCTGATGTTTTTTCAAAGCTTCTCCATCCGTCATATAGTGTTCCACGACATACCGGCCACATGCCGGAAAGGCAGCATAACGATCATAGAAAAGACGGGCCACCACCCCCATATTCATCCGGAGGTTAATCTCCACACAGGGATGAACAAGAAAGTTTTCCCCCTCGCGACAGATCATCATATCTACTCCCAGATAACCGGCATAATCCGTTCCGATCATTTTCTGCAGAACATCCTGCAAAAGGAGACGAACAGCCTGCAGGGTTTCCGAAGCTACATATCCGGCAAGCGTTTGGACAATCTGTTCATCCGGCAACAACCGGTTCAACTTATAATTTCCATGCGAATCGGTTTCGAACAAAGAATACCCGACCCAGGTGACATTTCCTCTTCCATCGGCCCGGTATTCCATCGCAAAATCGCATACCTTATTATAAAGAGGTTCTCCCATGATTCCACCCTGGGTACGGATCACCCGGGTCACCCAACCTTCGACATTGGTACTCCACGTCTGGGGAGAAACACGCAACAGTCCTCTTCCACTGCCCGACCAGGGAGACTTGAGCACTGTTTCACCCACTGCATCAACAAACTCATGCACTTCATCCAGAGAGGAACATACCACCGCCCGGCCACAACATCCGGCCACAGACTGAATCTGTGACAGAACGTCCACACAACGCTGCCTGCCTGAAAGATAACGGATCTGCTCCAATGCAGAAACATCCGGACAATTATCAACCGCTACTCCCCTTTCCTGCAAACGGTGGACAACCGCAGGATCCCATCCCCAGGGAGACAACTCAAGTCCGGTCTTGTGCCCGGTAGTACAAACGCCAGACGGAGATAATCCGGAAACGGAACATTCATGCAGATATCTGCCGGCAAGCTCCCGGTCGGCCACCATGACCTCTTCGCCCGGACAGGCATACCACAAAGGAAGATACGACAAGTCCTCCCCCATCCGGACAATTTCCTGCGGGGGCTGATAATAAGGAGTAAAATTAGCCAGAGCCATATCATGCTCCGGATTAAACAAATAGAGCTTTGAAGCCATCTGACAAGGATTTTATTTCGTTAAAATCGGTAGGATTCTCCCATGAAACCGGTTTCCCGTATCACCTGGACAAGCCGGTTTACAACCAATTCAGGCATGAAGATAAGAATAAATATCCTGATGCACCGGAAATCCTCAGCCTCAATTTCAAAAAAAATAAATTTGCTAACTCCAGTTTGCAATATAACGAAGTATTAGTATATTTGCAGCGTAGAAATCAGAATTCATGGAAGCATTTTATAGAACACACAGCTACTTGGTCGAGCATACCACAGCGCCGGTGCGCCGCGACCTGATGGACGATATAGACTGGAGTGCCCGTCTGATCGGCATTAAAGGCACACGCGGTGTCGGAAAGACTACTTTCCTGCTGCAATATGCCAAAGAAAAATTTGGAACTGACCGTTCCTGTCTGTTTGTCAACATGAATAATTTCTACTTCTCCCAAGTCAGTCTGGTGGACTTTGCCGGTGAATTCGTAAAACGGGGAGGAAAGGTTCTTCTCATTGATCAGGTATTCAAACTGCCCGGCTGGAGCCAGGATCTGCGTACCTGTTACGAACGCTATCCCCAGCTGAAGATTGTCTTCAGCGGATCATCCGTCATGCGGCTTAAAGACGAAAACCCGGAGCTCAACGGGATCGTCAAGTCCTACAACCTGCGCGGCTTTTCCTTCCGGGAATTTCTGAATCTGCAAACGGGCAATCATTTCCCCAGCTACAGTCTGGAGGAAATCCTGACCAATCACGAACATATCGTCAAGACCATCTTGCCCCATATCAACCCGCTAAACTATTTTCAAGACTATATCCATCACGGATTCTACCCTTTTTTTCTGGAGAAACGCAATTTCTCGGAGAATCTGCTGAAGACCATGAACATGATGATTGAGGTGGATATACTTTTGATCAAACAAATTGAGCTGAAATATCTTTCAAAGATAAAAAAATTATTATATTTGTTGGCGGTAGACGGGCCTGGAGCACCTAATGTCAGCCAACTGGCTGCCGACATCCAGACCTCACGCGCCACGGTGATGAACTACATCAAGTATCTGGCTGATGCACGCCTGATCAACATGGTTTACCCCAAGGGAGAAGAATTTCCCAAAAAACCGTCGAAGATCATGATGCATAACACCAACCTGATGTACAGCATCTATCCGGTAAAGGTGGAAGAGCAGGACGTACTGGAAACCTTCTTCGTCAATACCCTGTGGAAAGACCATAAGGTGAACAAAGGAGACAAAGGAACTTCATTCCTGGTAGACGGAAATCTGCAATTCCGCATCTGTGCTGAAGGATGCAAGTTCAAGAGCAACCCGAATGTCTATTATGCCATGCACAAAATGGAACTGGGACACGGTAACCAGATTCCGTTATGGCTGTTCGGCTTCCTCTATTAAGAACCAGATTTTATTACTCAATATTTAATTAGTAATTGTATGACTAAACAAAAAAAATTCATCACTTGTGATGGTAACCAGGCTGCAGCACATATTTCATATATGTTCTCAGAAGTTGCAGCTATTTATCCTATCACCCCGTCTTCTACAATGGCTGAATATGTAGATGAATGGGCTGCCGCAGGTCGTAAAAACATCTTCGGTGAAACTGTTTTGGTTCAAGAAATGCAATCTGAAGGTGGTGCTGCCGGTGCAGTACACGGTTCTCTTCAGGCTGGTGCATTGACAACTACTTATACTGCTTCTCAGGGTCTTCTGCTGATGATCCCTAACATGTACAAGATTGCAGGTGAATTCCTTCCTTGCGTCTTCCATGTATCTGCCCGTACTCTGGCTTCACATGCACTGTGTATCTTCGGTGACCACCAGGATGTTATGTCTTGCCGTCAGACCGGTTTCGCTATGCTGTGCGAAGGATCTGTACAGGAAGTTATGGATTTGGCCGGTGTTGCTCACCTGTCAACAATCAAATCACGCGTACCGTTCGTAAACTTCTTCGACGGTTTCCGTACTTCACATGAAATCCAGAAGATCGAAATGCTGGAAAACGAAGACCTGGCTCCGCTGGTAGACCAGAAAGCCTTGGTTGAATTCCGTGAACGTGCACTGAGCCCCAACAAACCGGTTGCTCGTGGTATGGCTGAAAACCCGGATCACTTCTTCCAGCACAGAGAATCTTGCAATCCGTTCTATGAAGCAGTTCCTGCTATCGTAGAAGAATACATGAACGAAATCAACAAGATCACAGGACGTAACTACGGCTTGTTCAACTACTACGGTGCTGAAGATGCTGAACGCGTAATCATCGCTATGGGTTCTGTAACTGAAGCTGCCCGCGAAGCTATCGACCATCTGGTAGCTAACGGTGAAAAAGTTGGTTTGGTTGCTGTTCATCTGTATCGTCCGTTCTCTGCTAAGCACTTCCTGGCTGCTGTACCTAAGACTGCAAAACGTATCGCAGTTCTTGACCGTACCAAAGAACCGGGTGCAAACGGCGAACCTCTGTATCTGGATGTTAAAGACTGCTTCTACGGACAGGAAAATGCTCCGGTTATCGTAGGCGGACGCTACGGTCTGGGTTCTAAGGATACTACTCCGGCTCAGATTCTGTCTGTATATGAAAACCTGTCTTTGCCGACTCCGAAAGATCACTTCACTATCGGTATCGTAGACGATGTAACTTTCACTTCTCTGCCTAAGAAAGAAGAAATCGCACTGGGTGGCGAAGGTATGTTCGAAGCTAAGTTCTACGGTCTGGGTGCTGACGGTACTGTAGGTGCCAACAAGAACTCAGTGAAGATCATCGGTGACAACACTAACAAATATTGCCAGGCTTACTTCTCTTACGACTCTAAGAAATCTGGTGGTTTCACTTGCTCTCACCTGCGTTTCGGTGATCACCCGATCCGTTCTACTTATCTGGTAACTACTCCTAACTTCGTAGCTTGCCACGTACAGGCTTACCTGCACATGTACGATGTAACCCGCGGTCTGCGTAAGAACGGTACATTCTTGCTGAACACTATCTGGGAAGGTGAAGAACTGGCTAAGAACCTGCCTAACAAGGTTAAGAAATATTTCGCAGAAAACAACATTACTGTTTACTATATCAACGCTACTAAGATTGCTCAGGAAATTGGTCTGGGTAACCGTACCAACACCATCCTGCAGTCTGCATTCTTCCGTATCACTGGCGTAATTCCAGTTGACCTGGCTGTTGAACAGATGAAGAAATTCATCGTGAAGTCTTACGGTAAGAAGGGTGAAGACGTGGTCAACAAGAACTACGCTGCCGTTGACCGTGGTGGTGAATACAAACAGCTGACTGTTGATCCGGCATGGGCTAGCCTGGAAGTAGAAGGCGCTGCTGCCAACAACGATCCTGCATTCATCAACGAAGTTGTTCGTCCGATCAATGCTCAGGATGGTGACTTGCTGCCGGTATCAGCATTCAAGGGTATCGAAGACGGTACATGGCATCAGGGTACAGCTAAATACGAAAAACGTGGTGTAGCTGCATTCGTTCCGGAATGGAATCCTGAAACTTGTATCCAGTGTAACAAGTGTGCTTACGTTTGTCCTCACGCTGCTATCCGTCCGTTCGTACTGGATGCTGACGAACAGGCTGGTGCTAACTTCCCGACATTGAAGGCTGTTGGTAAACAGTTTGACGGCATGACATTCCGCGTACAGGTAGACGTTATGGACTGCTTGGGTTGCGGTAACTGTGCTGACGTATGTCCGGGTAACCCGAAGAAGGGTGGCAAGGCTCTGACTATGAAGCCGCTTGAAACTCAGCTGGGTGAAGCTGCAAACTGGACTTACTGCTCTGAAAACGTGAAGTCTAAACAGCACCTGGTAGACATCAAGGCTAACGTGAAGAACTCTCAGTTCGCTACTCCGTTGTTCGAGTTCTCAGGCGCTTGCTCCGGTTGTGGTGAAACTCCGTACGTAAAACTGATTTCTCAGTTGTTCGGTGACCGTGAAATGGTTGCTAACGCTACCGGATGTTCTTCAATCTACTCTGGTTCTGTTCCTTCAACTCCTTATACTACAAACGAAAAGGGTCAGGGTCCTGCTTGGGCTAACTCATTGTTCGAAGACTTCTGCGAATTCGGTCTGGGTATGGAACTGGCTAACAAGAAACTGCGCAACCGTCTGGAAGAAGCAATGAAGACTGCTATCGCTGCAGAAGGTACTCCGGCAGAATACAAAGAAGCATTCCAGGAATGGATCGACGGCCGCAACGATGCTGACAAGAGCAAGGCTGCTGCTGAAAAGATCATCCCGCTGGTAGAAGCTGCTAAAGATAAATGTCCTTCATGCGCTACGATCGCTGAATTCAAAGACTATCTGGTAAAACGTTCACAGTGGATCATCGGTGGTGACGGTGCTTCTTACGATATCGGTTACGGTGGTTTGGACCATGTGATTGCTTCCGGCGAAGATGTAAATATTTTGGTATTGGATACTGAAGTTTACTCTAATACTGGTGGTCAGTCATCTAAGGCTACTCCGCTGGGTGCTATCGCTAAGTTTGCTGCTTCTGGTAAGCGCGTACGCAAGAAAGACCTGGGTATGATCGCTACTACTTACGGATATGTTTACGTAGCTCAGATCGCTATGGGTGCTGACCAGGCTCAGACTCTGAAAGCTATCCGCGAAGCTGAAGCTTATCCTGGACCGTCACTGGTTATCGCTTACGCTCCGTGTATCAACCACGGTCTGAAAGCTGGTATGGGTAAATCTCAGGCAGAAGAAGCTAAAGCTGTTGAATGTGGTTACTGGCACTTGTGGCGTTTCAACCCGGCTCTGGAAGAAGAAGGTAAGAATCCGTTCTCACTCGATTCTAAAGAACCGAACTGGGAAGGCTTCCAGGATTATCTGAAGGGTGAAGTTCGTTTCGCATCTGTAATGAAACAATATCCGACAGAAGCTGCAGATCTGTTCGCAGCTTGCGAAGACATGGCTAAGAAACGTTACGCTTCTTACAAGCGTATGGCTGCCATGGACTGGAGCGAAGAAAAATAATCCCTGAGGGAACTATTTTCTAGCTAAATAAGTTCAGAGGACCGCCTCCTGATGGGGACGGTCCTCTTTTTTATGATCATCTGGTCTTTTTTATGATTATCTGGAGAAAACAGCATATGCAGGATCTTCCGCATCTGCCAGCATTTGTACCAGAGCCTTTCTGAGTTTGCCGGCCAGCTTTATTTCCTTTCCGGCCAGATTATTCATCTGATAAGGATCATGTTTCCGGTCAAAAAGATATTCCCCGGTAATCTCACCTTCCTTGAACCTGACAGCATAGGTATACCGTTCATTACGTATGCCTCTTGCACCCGTCTCCGGATTCTTTCCTGTGGCATCCACCTGACTGTACAGCATATACAGCTGGTATTCCGGCATATCTTCCCTACTACCCAGAATCTGTTTGCTCAGATTACGGGTCTGGACTGAAGAAGGTATCTTGTCCTCCAATCCCATCAGAGACAAAATAGTCGGACAGAAATCCTCCACAGAAAGCAATAACTCCTGATCTACCCTTGGCGAGAGTTTGTCTCCCCAGGAAATCATAAAAGGAACTCTCATTGCTTCTTCATAGAAGATATTTTTCCCGATATTCTCATGCATTCCCATGGAATCCCCATGATCAGAAACAAAGACAACGATTGTATGATCAAACATACCGTTTCGTTTGAGCGCTTCAATGATCCGTCCAAACTGTTCATCTACTCCCGATATGCAGGCATAATAATCAGGCAGGCTTTTCTTGAAATAATCAACATACTTCTGATCTGCATTTCGGAGATGCGGCATTGCGGCTATAACCGAATCAACATTCAATCCTTTATAAAGTTCCTTATAATTGTCGGGCACCAGTTCATAACCCGTATGAGGAGGATTCATGGATACCATCATGGCAAAAGGCTGGTCTGATCCCTTGATACTATCCAGATACTGAATGGCAAGATCGGCCTCATATTCAGGCCCCCACTGATTCACATAATAAAAATCCTCGCGCCCGGCCTGAGAATTCCAGTACATGGGTTTCAGATGCCAGTCGTATGTACCATAAGCCACCCAATAGTCAAAGCCATGTCTTCTGTGAGGAGGACACCATTCATTCCAGGCCATTTCCCCCTTATTGTTGTAGCAGTCGATAAAAGGCTTCACAGGTTTGTCCAAATGCCATTTCCCGATGTATGCAGTATGGTAACCTTCCGAGTGAAGTACATCCGACCAGCAAGTCAGGTCTTCCCGCAATTCAACATCCTGTACGGCTGATTCCGACTGACAGTTGGTAATAACTCCATTCTTGTGCGGATAAGCTCCCGAAAGGAACATACCTCTGGCCGGAGATGATACAGGATACCCGCTGACAGCCTGGGTACACACGACTGCTTCTCTGGCAAAAGAATCAAAATGCGGAGTTTTTACCGCTTCCTTTCCTCTGAAACTGAAGGCATCTCCACGAAACTGGTCAGCCATTATGACCAGAAGATTAGGACGTTCATTACCGGAATTATCCGATACGGCAGTTGCCTGGACAGGAAGTTGATACAAAGTGGATGCAATAGCAGCAAAACAGAAATTCGCGTAATTTTTCATGGTATCTAAGTTTTATTTCAGCAAATGTAGCTATTTGAACGATAATACAAAAAATCAAATTGCTTTTTTATCGGGGTCCTACCATACTCCAGATAGTTAATTTTTACAAAAAACAAGAAGGGTGAGAAACTTTTGCTAATTTTGTAAAACGTCTGAAAATACAGAAAACTGACCGGTACTGTTATCCCGACCATAACGCCGGAATGTATCTGATCTTTCCAGACAATGGGGTATGAAAAACTATATGTACAAATCTATTAAATTTATAAACCGAAGTCTATGAAAAAAATCAGTTTCTTATTGTGCCTTAGCATGACTTTCAATAATCTTGCAATAGAACAGGCATCAGCCAAAGAAACAAACAGCTATGAAACATGTTTTGTCTATGAAAACATGGATGAAAACAAGGTCAGTCTTGAAGAAATCGCCAGGGAATTATTCGCCGATCCTCTGTGTACGACACTGAACAAAAAAGTCGGAAAAAGAAAAATCAAGTCTTGCAAAAGCGAAGAGTTAAGAAATCTGGCCACAGCCCTGTATAACAAACAATATGACACTCAATTCCGTGTAAACTCCTTTAAACCGGTCTACAGTCCGGAAGCACTGGGAAAACTGTTGCATATCGGAGACGGTTACAGCACCTACCAGCATATTACAGGTATCGTACTCAAGCCCGGAAAACACATCATCGTTGTCGACGGTCTGAAAGAAGGCAGCAAACTCGGCGTGAAAGTAGCGGATTTGTATGCTCCCAATCAGGGAGACGAAGACTGGAGCCTTCATTTCGAAAGATTCGAACTCAAAAATGGGATTAACGTCATTGAGAAAACTTCCGAATGGACAGGACTTGCCTATATGGATTACTACTTCGACAACCCGGAAAAAGAAAATACGATTAAGGTACATTTCATCACCGGAGAAGTCAACGGATATTTCGATGCATCCGTAAATACCAACGAAGACTGGGACAGAATGCTTGCCAACGCTGTCTATCCGGTTTTCGATGCAACAGGAAGCAACATACACCTGGCTTACCCGGTAGAGGATCTGAAAAAATATGCACCCGGCCAGGGTAAGGAACTGATTGATGTTTACGAACAGCTGGTGTCCAAGCAACATGAAATCATTGGCTGGAAAAAATACAATCACATCACAAACAATAAAATCTTTGCCCGCGTCAACTACGGATACTACATGTTCCGCGACGGTGATGGCGTAGCCTTCAAGTTCGATACCATGAAACGTGTGGCCGATCCTGTTCACATGCGGACAAAAGACGAAGATGCCTGCTGGGGATTCAGCCATGAAGTGGGACACGTACATCAGCTGCAAACCTATCTCTCATGGGGAGGATTGGGTGAAACCAGCAATAATATCTGTACCAGATATTGTACGCAGGCTTTCGGATACAAGAACAGACTTTCCTCAGCTTTTGCCAATGCTGAAAAGAGTTTCCTGGAAGACAGCAAGGCCGGTACGATCAGCCCTTCCCGAAGAGCCGGAGGCATGAACGACTCCATCATCTCTTCCTGCAAGATCAATCCGGACAAAGCTATCAGCTATCTGGAAACAGATGTCTTTGAAAGACTGGTTCCGTTCTGGAAACTGCAATGCTACTTCACTCAAAACGGCTATCCTGATTTCTATCCCGATTTATACGAAAAAATGAGAAACTCCGAAAAAGAACATCCGGAACTGAAAGATCTGGACAGAAGCAGCAACGTGGTTCCATTCCAGCTGAACTTCATCCGGGGAGCTTCCCTACTGGCCGGAAAGAACCTTTATCCTTATTTTGAAAAGTTCGGTTTCTTCCGCATCCTGAAACTTTCATACGGAGATTACGGAGACTACAACTACGAAATGACTACCGAAATGAGAGACCGTTTCAAGAAAGAAATGGAAGAACTGGAAAAACAGCAACTGATCAAGCCGCTCACTCCGGAAGAACTCAACGCACTGATTTATGCTAAAGAAAAAGAGTAACTCAAAGTCTAAATACGAACAAACCATGAAACGAATTTTTCCTCTTTTACTGGGAGGCCTGCTGCTGGCAGCTCCCATTCAGGGACAGGAAAAACCCCTCCCTTCCTTATATGGCACCGGAGTCTGGAATGCTGATTCACTCGGCAATCACAGAGTGGTGGTTTCCGTTGACCAGCCCTCAGATGCTGTTCTGGCTCTCATCCAATGGCGCCGGAAAGATTTCAATCCGGAAAACAAGGACCTGATCGTCATTGATGCCAAGACCGGAAAGCGCATCACCAACGTATGCCGCTTTCAGATAAACCGGGAAAAAGGTGAGGTCGTCTTTCAGCCGCAAACCGTTCCGGGAGACTATTATATCTATTACCTGAAAAATATTTCTTCAGGAAGCAAATATTATCCGACCGTAACTTATCCGGGATTTGAAGAAACAGCATCTGCCGAATGGAAAAAGGCCAACCGCCTGACAGGAAAAAAGGCTCCCGAACTACCGCAGGCTACCGTCAAGCAATTCCAGGCCATCAATGAATTCCATTCTTTCTACCCGATGGAAGTGATCGCCACTGCCAAAGAAAAAGACAACTTGCTGAAATCCCAACCAGAGGATCCCTATATTCTGTTTACGGAAGACCGGCGTTACCCGATCCGCATGACAACGGATCTGCCCTATAAATGGATAGAGGACAACCGCCATGATTCTTTTGAGGGAACGGCAGACAAAGGAGAATATTACACCTTCCAAATTGGTCTTTGGGCGGCCCGCAAGAATGTCAACCACCTGAAGCTTACCTATTCTGCTCTGGTTAATTCACAAACCGGCGAATCAATCCCCGCTTCTGCATTCACCTGTTTCAACACAGGAGGTGTAGATGTCACCGGAAGTATGTTCGAAAAAGACTGTTCCGTCCCCAAAGGAAAAGTACAGGCCCTGTGGGTAGGAACGATGGTTCCCGAACAGCTGACAGCCGGACAGTATACAGGAACAGTAACCGTTCAGGCTGCAGGAATGAAACCCAAACAGGTAAAAGTGACCCTGAATGTCACTGACAACCTGATTGCCAACCATGGAGACAATGAGCCCTGGAGACATTCGCGCCTGCGCTGGCTGAACTCCCAGATCGGCTTTGATGACGAAGTAATCGCTCCCTATATTCCTCTGAATGTACAGGACAAGACCATTTCACTGCTGGGACGCAAGGTGACTCTTCAGCCCAACGGATTCCCGGCACAGATCACTTCTTATTTCAAGGAAACACTCACCGAAATAGGAACAGAAGGACTGGATATCCTGTCCAGACCGATGGAACTCACAACCGGAGAAAACTGGGAGAACCTGGACTTCACCTATACCAAACGTAAGGCCGGTGCTCTAGGATGGCATGCCACCAATCAGAACAATCAGTTCATTATGAACCTGGACGCCCAGATTGAGTCTGACGGAAACATGGAATACAAGGTAGTGCTTATTGCCCGCAAGGATGGTGAAATAAATGACATTGCACTCCGTACCGAACTGGCCCCCAACATTGCACAATATATGATGGGATTGGGAGAAAAAGGCGGCTACTGCCCCCAGAATCTGGAGTGGAAATGGGGCGTTGAAAAAAATCAGGATGCCCTGTGGACCGGTAGTGTCAATGGAGGACTGCAACTCCGTTTCTATGACGACAAATACGAACGTCCGCTGAATACGAACTTCTACCACGAGAAACCGCTGCACATGCCGGTTTCGTGGTGCAACAACGGCAATGGAGGTATCAAGCTGAGTGCAGCAGGAAAAAACACCCTGATCAATGCTTATTCAGGAAAACGTACAGTCAAAAAAGGTGACCGCCTGTGCTTCTACTTCAACGTGCTGATCACTCCGTTCCGTACCATCAATCCCGACAAGCAATGGCAGGACCGCTATTATCACGGATATGACTTCATCGACAAGACTCATGAATTCGGAGCGACCGTAGTTAATATTCATCACGCCAATGCCATCAATCCGTTTATCAACTATCCTTTCCTGCGCACCAGAGAGATGAAAGCTTATATTGACGGAGCTCATGCAAAGAATATGAAAGTGAAGATCTACAATACGGTACGTGAACTTTCAAACAGCTGTACCGAGATCTTTGCCTTGAGAAGCCTCAACGGAGAAATTTTCTCCAAAGGTAAGGGAGGCGGATATTCCTGGCTTCAGGAACATTACGACCAGGATTACATCGCTGCCTGGTTTGCCTATAATGTACAGGATGCTGCGATTGTAAATACCGGAGTGTCCCGCTGGCACAATTACTATATGGAAGGACTGGACTGGCTCGTCAAGAATGTCGGCATCGACGGACTGTACATTGACGACCTGGCTTTCGACCGCATGTCCATGAAACGTGTACGCAAGATTCTGAACCGTACCAACCCCGGTGCCATGATCGACTTGCATTCAGCCAACCAGTTTAACGACAAAGACGGCTTTGCCAACAGTGCAAACCTGTATCTGGAACACTTCCCCTACCTGGACCGCCTGTGGTTCGGCGAATATTTCGACTACGACATGCCGCCCGAGTTCTGGATGGTGGAAGTATCTGGTATCCCCTACGGACTGATGGGAGAAATGCTGTGGGAAGGTGGAAACAAATGGCGCGGAATGCTGTATGGCATGACCGGACGTAACCCGGGATATGGGGTGGACAACCGTCCTCTTTGGAAATTCTGGGATGAGTTTGGAATGAAAGGCAGTGAAATGATCGGTTACTGGGTGAAGGATAACCCGGTCAAGACCGGCAGAGAAAAAACCCTCGCCACCATCTACCGTAAAACCGGAACCAAGACACTGGTCTCACTGGCAACCTGGGAAGACCATGATGTAGATGTTACCCTGCAAATTGACTGGGCTAAACTGGGCCTGGATCCGGCCAAGGTATCTCTGCATGCCCCGGCTATTGAAAACTTCCAGCCCGAAAAGACCTGGAAACCGGGAGACACCGTAACCGTTCCGAAAGGAAAAGGATGGCTTATCGTGATTGAATAACCGAAGGATTCCATCGAATAAAAACCATTTATCACATGAAAAACAGAATACTAACCCTGACAACCTGTGTCTTCTGCCTGGCTCCGCAAGGATTTGCCCAGCATGTATCCGTTCAGGAACAGACAGAGACCCTGAAAACCTATAAATTCTCTGATCCGAATCCGGTAGCAACTCCTTCCAACCTGTTCTATCCCTACTTCCGGTTTGACGGATTTACAGCCAAAGGTGAAAACCGGGAATGGAAAACAGTTGAATTGGAGAATGATTACATCAAAGTTACCCTCTTTCCGGAAGTAGGCGGAAAGATATGGGGAGCCGTGGACAAAACCACCGGTAAAGACTTTATCTACAAGAACGGAGTAGCCAAATTCCGTGATATCGCCATGAGAGGCCCCTGGACCTCCGGCGGTATCGAGTTCAATTTCGGTATCATCGGACACGCTCCCACCTCCAGCACTCCTGTGGATTATCTGGTCAGACAAAAAGATGACGGCAGTGTAAGCTGCTACCTGTTCTCCTACGAATGGCTGACACGCACGGCCTGGACTGTGGAAGTCAATCTGCCTAAGGACAAAGCTTACTTTACAACCCACACCACCTGGTACAACCAGTCCGATGTTGATCAGCCTTATTACCAGTGGATGAATGCCGGATACCGGGTCGGCCAGAAAGCCGAGTTCTGTTATCCGGGCGACCATCTCATCGGACACGGGGGTGAGGTTTCCTCGTTCCCGGTAGATGAAAACAACCGGAACATCGGATGGTATGACTCCAATAATTTCGGCAATTCCAAGTCTTACCACGTTCTGGGATATTACAATGACTATTACGGCATCTACTGGCACGGAGAAGATTTCGGATCCATCCATCATTCCAATTTTGATGAGAAACTGGGTATGAAAATCTTCCTGTGGGGACAGTCCCGTGAAGGAGGTATCTGGGAAGACTTGCTGACCGACCAGAACGGCCAGTACATCGAACTGCAGTCCGGCCGAATGTTCAACCAGCCGGCTTCCAACAGTGCCTACACCCCTTACAAACATCATTCGTTCGCACCTCAGATGACGGATGCATGGACCGAATACTGGTATCCCGTCAAAGGAATCAAAGGAGTGTCCAAGGCCAGCGCCATCGGAGCCTTGCACGTAATGCGTGAAGCTGACGGGCTGAAACTGGCCTTTTCACCGCTGGAAAAACTGTCAACCGATCTCAAGATCTACAAAGACCAGCAGCTGGTGGAAACACTGTCTCTGACTGCCAACGTCATGGAACCGGTCACCCTGACTTCCCTGAAAGGAAAAGACATCCCCGAAGGCCACCTGAAAGTAGTCATCGGAGACAATCTCCTGGTCTACTCGGATAATCCGGAAAACTTCGACCTGAAGCGCCCCATGACCCTTCCCGAAGATTTCAACTGGAATTCTGCTTTCGGACTTTATACCCAGGGAGAACAATGGCTGAACCAGAAAGTATGGGACAAGGCAGAAAGCTACCTGAAGAAATCCCTGGAACAGGATGCCAACTTCTCACCGGCTCTGGTACGCCTTTCCTCCCTCTATTACCGGGAAGGCAGATATCAGGAAATGATTCCCCTGCTGGAACGGGCTTTGGGACTGAATACCTATGACGGAGAAGCCAACTACCTGTACGGACTGGCCAACCGCATGCTGGGCAATGCAACAGAAGCTAAAGCAGCCTTTGCCATTGCCACTTTTTCAGCTTCAGTGCGCACTGCCGCTTACGAACAGCTGGGCGAAATGTATGCCTGCGACCGGAACTGGGCCAAAGCCGAACAATATGCAAAGAAGAGTCTGACTTACAATGCCATGAACCTTCATGCCCGTCAGTTGCTGACCATGATTTACAGAAAGACTGGCAGAACAGAACTGGCGAAAGAACAGATCAGCCAGGTGCTGGATCAACTGCCTTTGTATCATGGTCTCCGGTTTGAAGAAGCCTGGCTGTCCGGAAACCATACTCCGGAACAACTTGCTTCATTCGCTTCCCAGATCCGTAATGAACTGCCGGCCGAAACTTTCCTGGAACTGGCAGAATGGTATGAAAGAACCGGATGTGAGGAAGAAGCCATCGCCCTGCTCACCTGTGCCGGAAATCATCCGATAGCCCTGTATCAGAAAGCCTGGCTGCAGAACAGACAAGGAGCAGCTCAGGAAGCCCGGGAAACACTGGAACTGGCCAATGCCCAGTCACCGGATTATATCTTCCCCTTCCGTCCGGAAACCCTGAAGTACCTGGATTGGGCCGAATCACAGTCAGCCAACTGGAAAATCAACTATTACCAGGGACTGATATACTGGACCAATCAGCAGAAGGACAAAGCCATTTTGAAAATGAACCAGTGTGACAATGCAGGCTATGCACCTCTGTATCTGTCGCGCGCACAACTCAAGGAAGGCGAAGCCAGACTGGCAGACCTGATGAAAGCCGAGCAGACAGATCCTTCATGGAGAGTCGGCATGGCCTTGCTGAACTATTATACCGCAGAAAGTAACTGGGACAAGGTGGTAGAAACAGGCAAAAAGTACATCCGGAAATATCCGGACAACTATTACATCGGACTGAAATATGCCAACGGTCTGTGCGAAACCAGACAGTATGGTTCCTGCATTTCCCTGTTGAGCAAGATGCAGGTGTTACCGAACGAAGGTTCCTATGCCGGCAGAGCCGTATATCGTGCTGCTAACCTCTACCAGGCAATGGATCAGTTCAGCAAACGCCGGTATGATGCAGCCCTGAAATCCATAAAAGCCTCCGAAGAATGGCCGGAAAATCTGGGTGTAGGAAAACCTTACGACGATCAGATAGACAAACGGCTGGAAGATTATCTGGAAGCCAAGGTATATGAAAAGAAAGGAGAAACGGCAAAAGCCCAAACCCTGCTGGACAAAGTATCTTCCCATCCTACTTCCACCCGCAATTTCGAATCAGCGCATTTGCTGACGGCACTGGCTTTGCGTGACACAGGCAAACAGGCAGAAGCCGACAAGCTGGTTGCCTCCTGGAAAAAGGATTTCCCGGAAAGCAAACCGGCACAATGGTGTGCTGCCGTTTATCATGGAAACATGGACCAGGCCAGAGAACTGTTGAGCAGCAGATATGCTTCCAACGAGACTACTCCCTGGGAAACCGGTTACCGGGATACAAACTTTGACCTGATCGCAAGACTGTTCAAATAATTCTGCCCAACCGGACTGCTGTAACTCTGTCCGGTTACCAGACAAGAAGGAGGCCCCAAAATCATGTTTACTCCAGACATTAAAGATTTTGGGGCCTTCCCTTTCTTGAAAAAGCCCCGCAGATTTCTGATTTTTTTCTGAGAAAAAGTAGCGAAAGAATCTGATAATCAGACAAGATACAAATTTCTCAGAAATCCGCGCGGCCCCCTGTCATTGTTTTTCGGACATATTCTCTTTACCTTTGCTCAAGTATAAATTCAAAGGAATATGACAAGAAAAAACCTATTAAGAAAAGCATTATCCGGACTGTTGATTCTGACATTGGCCGGATGTCATCCGGGGAAAGAAAAAACGCAGGAAAAATGCCAGACTCTCCAGATAGAAACGGAAACGGCAGCCGGCAGTATCCGCCTGTCAGAAGTGGCAAACGGCTCACTGGTTGTTCTGCCCACCTCCGATTCATTACTGCTCAGTGAAATAAACCAGATTCATCTGAGAACAGATTTTCTATATGTAGCGGATCCGTCTGCCGTATATAAATTTTCTTTATCCGGAGAATGTCTCGGTGCAATCCACCGCCAGGGAACAGGACCGGAAGAATATGCAAACGTAAGTGATTTTCAGACCGACGGTGAACATGTGTGGGTATTGAGCCGCAACACGCAATGCATAAACAGCTATTCATGGGACAACAACTGTACCAGTCGCATCAATTTGGACCTCTGGATGGAAAACATCTGTCTGACAGACAGCAATACCCTATACATTTATACAGGCAATGACATGAGCAAGGATAACCGGTTCCAGCTTCATGCCTTGTCACTGAGTGATTCAAGCTCCAAGCATCACTTCCTGCCTGTTGACAAGGCCAAAGCCCAATATCTGTTTGTAAAGTCAAAGAACATTTTCCAGCAGAACGGATCGCACACCTACTTTACCCAGCTGTTCAACGACACCGTCTACAACCTGAACGCTGCAGCCTGTACCCCTGCATTTGTACTGGACTTCTCAGGCAAGAATATTCCGTCTTCTTTCTACAACCAGCCCTATGAACACATCATGGAGTTCTTTGAGAAACTGCATCAGGAAGACCGCTTTGCATACGGAACAGACTGTTTTCTGGAAACAGACAAAAACTACTGGGCCGGCTATTTCTACAAAAAGCAATACCGGATGTCCATCCTTCCCAAATCAGCTGACGGAAAGCAAATCTGTTTCGGTACACTTCTGGTTGACCAGCTGTATGATTATCCGGTCAATCTGACGGATGTAACATTGTTTGTCCAGGATAACGGACAGATCGTCCTTCCTTTACAGCCAGACGACATCATGGAATATGGCCGTACGCATTTATCCCCGTCCCAGCAACAGGAACTTGCAGACAAGCTTCACTATACAGACGACCAGAATCCGGTGCTGCTGCTCATCCGGGCCATCTGAACCGAAACTTCATCCATTCGTACAACCTAAAAAAACAAATTCTATGAAATCAATACAACGCAACACACTCCTCATCATATTTATGGTCTTGACGGTATGTCTTCCCTCATGCAAACAGGAAGGAACCGGTGAGAAATGGCAAAAACAACGGAATGAAAAAACAGATGTCAGAAACCGGATCCGGGAAATCAGTATGGAAGACGTACTGATCGGAGCCATGGCCAAACCTTATGTTTTCGATGATTATCTCATCATAGCTGACTACCGCTCCATGGAGAAAATGGTACACATCTTCAACAAGAACACATTTGCTCCCTTATGCAGTTTCGGAGATCCCGGACAGGGCCCCAAAGAAATAACCGTCCTCGGAACAGTGGCATGGAATCCGGAGAAGCGGGAACTGTACGTGACGGATCACGGCCAGCTCCGCATTCTCGGCTATCAGCTGGACAGCCTGCTCCAGAATCCCGGATACGAACCATTTGTCAAGCTGAAACTGAACGGTATGAACTTCCCGAACGATTATTGCTACATCAACGATACACTGGCTTACGGCTCTTTCATCCAGCCCACCTCCTCTTCCACTTTCCTGCAGACCAGCGGCAAATGGAACATGCAGACGGGAGAAATCAAGCTCACGGCCTACACCCATCCGGCCGACCAGAAAAAACGTATCAGTTACGCCGTTTCTCCAGCCAGCCAGACGCTGGTGGAATGCAATGGCAGATATGATCTGATCAGCCTCTACAACCTGGAAGGCGAACTGCAATGCAATGTCTACGGTCCCAACTGGGATGAAAGCGGAGACAGAAAAAAACATTTCTCACAGGTTCAGATCTGCGGAGACAAGATCGTTGCCTTATACTCGGGACAAGACTGGAACAAAGGCAATCTGGGGGAAATATTTCATGTGTTCAACATGAAAGGCGACTATCTGAAAACCCTGGTTGTAGGCCGTCCCATCAACTACTTCTGCTACGATAAAGACAACAACCGGATCATCATGAATCTGGACGATGAAATCCAGTTTGCTTATCTGGATCTGGAAGGGTTATTGTGAAAAATAGTTTTTTTAATAATTCTCGGTTTTCACCAGATCTAGAAGAATTTCACAATTCTTTTCCAGACAATTGAACAGGCTATAGAAATTTCATTATACATAAGTGTAACCCTTATCATGGTTATAGACCTTGAAAAACTTGTAAAAAGATTTACATAAGCCCCATTATGGGAACGTGCCATTTGAAATTCCTGATAATTGGGAATGGTGTAAATTAGGAGATATTGTTGATTTCCAAGGTGGTTATGCCTATAAAAGTAATACTTATGTTAATCAATCTGACTGGCAAGTTATAAGAATAGGGAATGTCAAGAATGATAATCTAGTCCTTGATACCCAGCCTGTATTTGTTGAAGAAGTAATTGGTAGGGAAACTAAAAAATACTTATTGCAAAAAGATGATATTCTATTCACAATGACAGGCACAAAAGGGAAACGAGATTACTTCTATTCAGTTAAAGTTCCATCAGTGAAGAAGAAACTACTTCTGAATCAACGTGTTGGCTGCCTTAGACGCTTTTCTTCAGAAGTTAATATAGATTTTTTATGCTTTGCATTGAAAGGAGAATATGTATTAGATGCAATATTTTCCACTGAAACAGGAAATGTTAGCCAAGGGAACATCGGGTCAGAAAATACTCTAAATTTGAATATCGCCATTCCTCTCCTTGCTGAACAACGACGTATTGTATCAGAAATAGAACGTTGGTTCTCATTGATTGACATCATTGAGAATGGCAAGCAAGACTTACAGACCACCATCAAGCAAGCCAAGAATAAAATTCTTGACCTTGCCATTCATGGAAAACTCGTGCCACAAGACCCGAATGATGAGCCAGCATCTGAATTGTTAAAACGAATCAAGCCGAAAGCAGAGATTACTTGTGATAACGCGCATTATCCCAAAGTATGGCAGAAAACTATTTTAGGAGACATTTTTAATCATAATACAGGCAAAGCCCTAAACTCTTCTAATAAAGAAGGTATAATGAAAGACTATCTGACAACCTCTAATGTATATTGGAATAAATTTGATTTTTCTGTAATAAAACAAATGCCATATAAAGAATCTGAATTAGATAAATGTACTGTGACAAAAGGAGATTTACTTGTGTGTGAGGGAGGAGATATTGGAAGAGCTGCTATTTGGAACTATGATTTTGATATCTGTATCCAAAACCACATTCATCGACTCCGACCTAAGGGGGAGCTATGTGTAGCATTTTATTATTACATTTTATTGTATCTAAAAGAAAATAATCTTATCGGTGGAAAAGGTATTGGTTTATTAGGACTATCGTCTAATGCCTTACATAAGATTGATGTACCTTTACCTCCCATCGAAGAACAGTATAGGATTGTACAAAAGATAGAGGAACTATTTTCTTATTTTGATAATATCCAAAAAACTTTAGAAGCGTGAAAAACACGCTTCTAAAGTTTTTTTACCAATTTACTACCTTATCTACAATTTTCTGCTGTTCACTTGCTGTACGGCGAAGATAAATACGAGTTGTTTCAATACTTTCATGTCCCATAAGGTCGGCAAGAAGAGCAAGGTCGTTGAAACGATCGAGAAAATTTTTAGCAAAACGATGACGAAATGAATGAGGATAAACCACTTCTTTGTTCATTCCGTATTTTTCGGCAAAATGTTTGAGTTGCGACGCTATTCCACGAGTGGTGATACGTTGTCCAAAACGATTTAGAAAAATATAGCCAGATGTTAAGCCTTGGCTTTTTAACCATTTATCTGTTTCTATTCGTAGATTTTTAGGAATGTATAACCGACGAATCTTTCCACCTTTACTATATAAGTCAAGATAACCTACACCGATATGTTCTGCTTTGATATGGAGTAATTCACTGACTCGTGCTCCGGTAGCAGCCATAAACCAAACTATGAAATACCATTCATCATAACCATCTGCCTTAAGTCTGGATTTGAGAAATTTATAATCTGCATCGCTGATTACGTTTTCCAAAAAATTCTTCTGCTGTACCTTTACGAACTTCACTTTCAACCTTTCTTGCTTCGTAAACTCCAGATATTTGTTGATTCCCTGCAAGCGAAGATTTACAGTTTGCGGCTTAAAGTTCTCGACTAAATACCCTTTATATGCTAAAAGGTTCTTCTTGTTCACTTCCCCATAATGGTTAAGAAAATACTCTACTGTCCACACATACGAGTTAACGGTGTTTTTTGCAAGATTAGTTCTTGCTAAATGATTTTTGAATTTTGTTACCATATTACATTAATTGTAAGCATTCGAAGAAATGCACCTTTTACACTTTGAGGTTTGGTTGTAGCTTTGC